>Ga0209164_1000326_pt1 | contig 128320 bp, 139 predicted proteins | sample MTBNYHSulfiMetaG_FD_187458 | JGI IMG/M metagenome (GOLD analysis project Ga0209164, IMG submission 187458) | Enrichment culture microbial communities from rom New York Harbor, USA that are MTBE-degrading - MTBE-NYH (New York Harbor Sulfidogenic)... | ecosystem: Environmental > Aquatic > Marine... | reverse complement strand
TTCTGCCATAGTTATGCACCTCGCTTGGTTTTTGGGTGGTTTTGTAGCTATTACTACCTAATTCGACAAGTGAAGGTGCATTTCCTATTTATGGCTAGTTAAGTTCTAAACTTTTCGAACAGACTCTTCAAATAGTTTTTCCTTGGCACTTTGAATTGTAATTAGCTTTTCCACCAGCATTTGATCCAGTAAAACCAATCTTTTTTCTCCCAAATAAAAAAGTATGGCATCCTTGCTTGGAAAGTGGTTAAAAAAGGTTCCCTTAGCTACGTCTGCTTTTTCAGTAATATCTTCTATCGTTGTTTGATCATAACCCTTGGCCAAAAAAAGCTCCAGGGCAGCTTTGTATATATTTTCTTTAGTTTGTTCTTTTTTTCTTTGACGGCGGTTTTTTGTGCTCAATTTAAGTCCCCCGGTAATTACAATAATGACTTTGGTTTAATCTTAAAACATAGTCATTTTAACAAAAATTCTTTGCAATATCAAAAATAAATTTGTTTATTCCATCTTTTTCGCTAATATGGATAACTTTATTCCATTGGCCGGGAATTTTTTGTATAGAGTTTAAAATTGAACTATGGTATAATGACCAAAGTTAAAGTTTATACCATGGTCATTATTTTCAATGATTCCGTCTAATTAATTGGTTAAAGAGGTGAATATAATGTTAAAGACACAACTATACAATCTAAATTTTGGACCGCAACATCCCGCTACGCACGGTGTCTTTCAGCTGATTCTTACTCTGGACGGCGAAAAAGTGGTCAAGGCTGAACCGGTTTGCGGCTATCTGCACCGGGGTGTTGAAAAACTGGCCGAAACCCGCACTTATACCCAGGTAATTCCTTACACCGACAGACTCGATTACTTTGCCGCCATGCTGCAAAACTGGGGGTATGCTTTTGCAGTGGAGAAACTAACGGGCCTTGAGGTGCCTGAAAGAGCCGAATACCTGCGCGTTATAGCGGGGGAGTTATCCCGTTTGACCAGTCACCTACTTTTCACCGGCATTTACTCATTGGACATAGGGGGGTTTACCGGTTTTCTGCTTTGCTTTCGGGAGCGGGAGCGGGCAATGGATCTGCTGGAGGAATTAACCGGCTCCAGGATGACCCTCAGTTACGCCCGTATTGGCGGGGTTGCCGGCGACGCCCCTGAAGGCTGGTTGGACAAGGTCAATAAATTAATGGAAGATATGCCCGCTTATATTGACGAATACGACGGGCTGATCACCGGCAATGAAATTTTCCAGGTGCGTACCAAATACATAGGCGTTATTTCTTCTGCAACCGCCATCAATTATAGCCTCAGCGGGCCGTCATTACGCGGCTCGGGCGTTAATTACGACCTGCGCAAAGCCAAGCCGTACAGTATCTATGACCGTTTTGATTTTGAGGTACCCCTGGGTGAGAATGGGGATTGTTTTGATCGCTTTGTCTGCCGGGTCCGGGAGATGCGTCAATCGGTACGGATTATTAAACAGGCCGTTGAACAAATCCGGGAAATTGACGGCCCGGTAATGGCCAAAGTGCCAAAGGTGCCAAGACCCCCGAAGGGCGGTACATACGCTGAAATTGAAAGCGCCAAAGGAATTATCGGGTTCTACATTGTCAGTGACGGTACCGGCAAGCCTTATAGAGTTCATGTTAGAAGGCCTTCATTTGTGAACCTTGGTTATCTGGATGAAATGCTGAAAGGTTGTTTGCTGGCGGACGTGGTGGCGATTTTGGGCAGTCTTGATATTATTATGGGCGATGTAGACTGTTGAACTATCCCAAGGGGAGGGTGGTGTTATGGAAAACTTATTTGTGGGGATCACCGGCCGGCTTAGAGAATTTCTTAGTGTAATTGAGTTTCTGCCTTCCGAGCTTTCCGAATCAGTTTCTTATTGGTCAAAATATTGGCCATCCTGGTATTTGTACTGATTAACGGCTTGTTTCTGCCGCTATACGTTGAGCGCAGGGTGGCCGCTTACATGCAGGCCCGTATCGGTCCCAACCGGGTAGGTCCCAAGGGGCTGCTGCAGCCGGTGGCCGACATGGTTAAAATGCTGGGCAAAGAGATCGTCATCCCCAAAAAAGCGGATATCAAAGTATTCCTTCTGGCGCCCGTACTGATTTTCGTACCTACGTTAATGGTTTTCGCGGTGATTCCCTTCGGCAGGGACATGGCGGCCATTGACATGAACATCGGCCTGTTTTACTTCCTGGCCGTGGCCTCCCTTTCCACGCTGTTTATCTGGATGGGCGGCTGGGCGTCGAACAGCAAATACTCATTAATCGAACACAAGAACAAAAGTACCGGAGAACCGCAGTTCTATCGCTTTATCAATCCGAAAAGCAGAGCGTTTATGATAGAGCTGTTTTCACGCCGCAGCGAGGCTATCGTCTTACCGGAGGACGCGGTTCTGACGCCGTTGCCTCTGGATGATGAGCTATCCAGCCTTTCCGCGATACTAATGGATAACGAGTATTACCGATTTTTGCTGGATGGAAAGGTGCTGATCGACGGAATCCCCATTCTTGATGCAGGTCACCTCATTCCCCTCAAAGCAAAAGCATGGCTGGACCTGTCCGGCCGCAAAGCGGCGGGAGAAAACGTAGACAGCAAAAACGTCAGAAAACATAAAAACGATGTATTTCGTCTCAGTGTATTGCTGACGTCAGAAACAAAAATCACGGTTCCCGACAGTGTTTATGCGGATATTTCAAACTTCTTTTCCGCAATGGAAACCGGGCAGGTTGACCTGAAACAGTTTGAAATCCGAAATCAGACAGAAGAAGAAGCCCTCGGCAAAATAGCGGCGGTATATGTCAAGGAATCGTCTATCGGAACTTAATTCCACCTCCTCCGCCAATCTTGCCTTTTCTGGAGGTTCTTAAATCGAATAACCCTGATGTTTGCAATGCCTGCTTGATCTCGCTTTTAAATGCTGAATGCCGGGGGAATTTATTCTTATATTTTTCAATTAAATCCATGCCTTTCTGCTTTTCTCCCCTGCCGGCCAGCGTTTCAGCCATTGCAACCAGCAGCCCCGCTGCTTTGTGATAACTTCCCCGGTATTTGTTGCCGACAATCGCATCTATCCTGTGTCCAATTTCACTTATGCACCATTTCAGATAAAATTCCTCTTGCTCACGATTTAATTGTATAGAGTCCTTTATGCTGTCAATAATCTGCTTGTATTTTTCAATATGCTCCACTTCCGCAGGATAACTCGTATTTTTAATCGCATCATCCCATTGCTTGGCAAGGACGTTTAAATTAACTCCTTCTTGCGATAATAGGACCATCATAAAAGTGACCAGCACAGGCCTGGGATTGTCACTGGAACTCCACCCGAGCGGGCCGTTGCCTTTGCACGCTTCAAATACTTTTTCATATCTTCCGCCTAAAAGCAGGGCATTATATAAAACCCCTTTTGATACGGAAGACATATTTAGCTCTCCACCGTAGTAGTTGCTTACAGGTGTCCCGCTTTTAACCCGCAGCTCCATAATCCTTTGTTCGGCCTGATCCCGGACTTCTTCAAATCTACCGCATTCCAGGGCAGTATTATACAAGTCCAGTAAATACCCCATGGAAGGATTGGAATAAAAGCTTTCTCCATATCCCTCCAACTTTAATGCATTATCGTTCAGCCGTTCCCCCATTCTGGAAATGTTTTCCGCCACCTCAGCCCTTACTGTATAATCCCGTGGAATTCTGGACAGTCCTTCTCTGGCAACTTGAATGATGAGTTCCGTATCTTCTTCCGTCTCCAAAGCCGCAATCCAGTCAATATATGCCCTGGGATATTTGTGCGCATATTGTCTTGCAAATTCGGCAATAGCGGGAATGCCACCTTTTATTAATACGGCTTCCCTGAGTAACTCACTGGTATTCGCTCCCCCGTGATTCTTTACGAAGTCAATCCATGCGGTCAAAAAAGCATCAAAATCAGGCAACAAAGAGTCCAAGGCGTTTATTATGTTTCTTAAATTAACTTTACGAGCCAGATACCCATAGTTATTCATTGCCGCGTACAAAGAAGCGGGGCGCCCCCCGGAAGCGGACTGCATATAAACAGACCTGAGGTAGAGTGCAACCTGTTCATCCAGATCAGCGTTCAACATATTGACATAATCAGGATCGCCCGGAAGATGTCCGGGTTCCTGTCCCATTTCCAGGATATCAAACAGGCTTGTATAGGCTTCTTCCGCAAGCTCATATTCTCCTTGCAACAATAAGCTTCTGGTTCTCAGAAAAAATTCGTCCATTTCATTCGCCCAGCTTTCATCACCCCAATCCCTTTCTTCATGGATGGCATCATCCCAGCCCCATCCATCGCAGTATTCGCCGTTTGCCACTCTCTGCCTAAACGCTTCTATTTCATCCATCAATGTATCCACATGGCATACTATTTCCTTCTTCTGCCCGGGCGGCGTTAATTTAGCCAGAAATTCCTGCCTCTTGGCGGGATGCTCTTCGCTGGCCCAGCTTAAAATCAGATTCTGGAAATCTTCATTGGAAAAAGTGCCTAAACGGGCCCTTACTCCATCTATAAATTCCTTATAGCTTAGCACAGGCATGCTTCTTTCTCCCCTTCTTACTTATTTCTTACTTATGGTCCTCAAATCATTTCGATGAAACAAGTGATCAGGCTTCTGCAATTTTTTAATATCTGGTTTGCTTAAACTGCTCATAATAATATTCGACTACGCCAATTTCTTTCATACGGTCATTTATATATCTCCAGCGTTCTCTTAAACGACCGGAAAACTGCTTTTCACAAGGATATTCACTGCATTGAAAACAAAAATCAACGTTTTTCTCTTTATGACAAGTTTTAGCGGAACAGGTCGTTATCGGGCACTGCACATTTTGACCTCTGCACCCGCTGCATGAACTATTTGAAAAAGAAGTTAAGATTTCTGCGAACTGCGAGTAACCGCTAAAAATAGGGTTACCTTCTGTTTTCATTTTTGCTACTGGTTTATAATTACCAAGTAGTTGCATAAGCCGTAAGCTTAATTGTTTTATTTCACCATGTTCGTAATCGGCACACCTGACACAATCTAAACCACAGGGAGCAAGATGTTTCAATACATCATTGTATTCCATTATTCAACACCTCTTTAGTTAAATGAAAGTTCTTTAAATATTCTTTTAGTAGACTTGTTATTCCTGTTTAAAGTTGGCGGATAAGAACATTGCAGAGAGAATGCGCCATTCGGCTACTGGCCGAAAGAGGCGCTTTTTTGTTACAACGCCGTTAGTTTTCTGCCTGAATTTACTAAAAAAATGGTATAATGTTATATGGAAAGGAGAATGCGTTTGGAACAATACAGCCGGGTTATCGCGCTGTGGCAGTCATATAAAATACTGTCCGCCGCCGATCTTGATAAATATCTTGATAGCTTCCGTGTCCTGTTCGCCTTCCATTCCGGAAAGATAGAGAACGAGGATATTACCTACCACGATACCAGGGAAATTTTTGAAAACGGCAGGGTGGTAGGTTACACAGGAAGTCCCCGTGCCCTGTCTGAACAGCAAAATCAGAAGCTGTGTTATGAGTTTTTAAAGGAAAAAATCCTGAAAAAGGATCCCCTTGACATAGAGTTGGTCAAGGAGATGCACAGGGTTCTCACCGGCGGGACATACGATGAGCGCAGGTATATTGAAAATGAGGAGCGGCCGGGTGAATTTAAGTCATCTCGAAAGGGATGGCTTTTTTTGCGGTGAGGGATCAGGCCGCCTAGATTTTTTACGCATTTATTGGATATGCTATCTCAAAGTAAAAGTATACAGCTTTTTCTAAATATCTCTTGGTAAATGGAGGATTAAATGCTATGTTAATACGTGACACGGTAGCATTAGGTGCGACTGCGGGTATATTAGGTACTATCCCTCAATTAATATTTGACTTTATTGCAGTTCAGCTAGGTTGGTCTGGATATTATGCATTTCAAATATCTGGTAGTATATACCTGCTCAAACGGTTTACAGACAGTTTTGGCGGATTAATTTTAGGTGGATTGGTTTGGGAATCTATGGCAGTATTGCTGGGCATTTTAATCGTTATTACTATAAGGATTACAGGTATAGACTTTTGGTGGTTAAAAGGACTGGCAGTTTCCAACATAATTATGTTTATCATAATCTATGGGTTTCTTTACACCTTGGGTGCAGTAAAAATAGTTCCCTTCGATATTCAAACAAATCTTACCATGTTTGTTGGGAATATCATATTTGGATTAACGGCGTCTTATTTGATTATTCGCCTGGGGATATGAAACTGGAAGAAAACGTCTTATAACTCTTATTTTTTAGCCGCTGTGATCAATAACGGAATGCGCCATTCGATTTAGTTGTCGCTTAATCCTTGGTAATTTGTTGCTCCATAGATTTGCATATATAGTTTATAATTAACTAAAGCACGCTAAATGAAGTATTGCTGGTAGAGGCAAATCTGCACCGGAACCTGAGTCTGCAGGAACTGGCCTCAGAGTATTACATTTCTCCTACACATTTTTATCGCATCTTCCGGACGGTGACGAATCAGACTGTAAAATCATATATCCTGGGGCGAAAGCTTTCCGAAGCAGCCATTGCATTGAGAAATACAAACTGCAGTGTACTGGAAATTGCCCTCCAGTATGGTTTGCCGCACTAATGGATAAAGCTGATATAGTTGAGCGGGATTTCAGAAATAAAAATAACGACATTGTCGTTGACTCTGCTGCCGGGAGCTTAAAGAAATAAAACTGCTGGGAAAGGAAGTTTTTCTTAATCCGGAGTGACCATGCGAACTGGAAAATTTAATTCGCATGGTCAGTGGTTTTTGGAGGAAATATGTTGTTCAGGGCACTGCCAGGCGATGGTTTAGTGTTGCACGCAGAGACAGCAGCGACCAGCCAGGAGGATTTTTTTTCTACGGTGTTGCCGCAGAGGAACATTTGGGAAACCGACTTTATAGTCAATGTCGCCGGTAAGATGCTCTTCAATATACGTTAACGCCCGTTCATTTTTTCAAGCCAGTTCATTGTAAGGACCTCCCGCCAATAGAATAGCAGAAATTGAATAAATCCATCCGACATTTCATGCACAATTATATAGTACCCGCCAAATTTGAAACTGCAGTTGGTGGCGTTGAGTATAATGTTTTTTTTAACATTGTTACAATTAATTGACATGACTATTTATATTGTTTACAATTGGGTAATACAAAAAAAGGGCTGTTAACCAATGGAGGAATGAATTGATGAATCAATTGCTTATTGACAGGGAAAGGTGCCAAAAAGACGGTATCTGTATTGCGGAATGTCCATTGGGGATTATTGCCTTGGAGGAAGTTGACGGATTCCCCGCTTATATATCCGGCGGCCGGGAATTTTGTATAGCTTGCGGCCATTGCGTGGCGGTTTGTCCCCATGGCGCTCTGTCTTTAACCGGAATGTCATCCGGGGAATGCCGGCCGGTGCAAAAGGAACTATTGCCGACTCCGGAACAGGTGCGGCATTTTATGATCTCCCGGCGTTCCATCAGGGTGTACCGGGATACGCCGGTGGACCGGGCCACCTTGCAGGAAATAATCAATGTGGCCAGTTATGCTCCTTCCGGTCACAACAGCCAGCCGGTGCACTGGATTGTGTTGCAGGAACGGGAAAAAGTACAGCAATTATCCGCCATGGTGGTGGACTGGATGCGTTATATGATCAAGGAGATGCCCGACATGGCCAAGATAATGAATATGGATCGGGTTGTGGCGGCTTGGGAAAAGGGTGAGGATAAAGTAACCCGCCACGCCCCGCATATTGTTTTGGCTCACGGCCGGGGTGACAATACGATGGCTCAGTCGGCCTGCACTATAGCATTATCTTACCTGGAACTTGCTGCCTATGGTTTTGGACTGGGCGCTTGCTGGGCCGGCTACTTCTCGGCCGCCGCCGGCCTTTACCCGCCCATGCAGCAACAACTGGAACTGACTGCGGGACATAAAATTTTCGGAGCCATGATGCTCGGTTATCCCAAGCTGAAATATCATCGTATTCCGCTTCGCATAAGTCCCAGGATCAGCTGGCAATAGGGTTCGGTCGGGGATACCTCTTTAAGAAGGTGCAGTATTGCGAATAATTTTGTATTTGGGGTTGGCCGGCATAATTTTTTTACTCTCGGCCTGCGGGGGCGATCCTGCCGGTTTGCCGCCCCGGGACGAAGAGCCCCCGGCGAAACCGGTCACTGAGACTATCACCCTGGCCGTCATGGGAGATTTCCTGATGCATATGCCGGTGGTGTACTCGGTGCGTAATCCCGATACCGGACGGTACGAGTTTGGCGCCATTTTCGAGCCGGTGCGGGAACTGATCGGCGAGACCGACTATAGCATCGCCAACCTGGAAACCAGGCTGGCGGGTGAGGCGTCCGGTTATTCCGGGTACCCCAGGTTCAACTGCCCCGCCGACCTGGCCGGCGAAATGCGCCGGGTTGGATTGGATATGTTTTTGACCGCCAACAACCACAGCCTGGACTGCGGCGTGGAAGGGATCATCAACACCAACCGCAACTTGGCGGAGGCCGGCCTGGATTACATCGGCACCTACGCCACCGCGGAAGAAAAAAACAACCCCTTCGTGAAAGAAATCCGGGGCGTCCGGCTCGGGATCATGAATTACACGGAACACACCAACGGCCTGCCCGTGCCCGAAGACAAACCTTACCTGGTCAATATTTATGAGCCGGCCCAAATCCAAAAAGAAATCGCCCTGTTAAAGGATGCCGGGGCGGATATCATCATTGCCTGCGTCCATTTCGGCACCGAGTATGGCCGGGAACCGGACGAGGGACAACAGAAAAAGGTGGATTTCCTGTTTGACGCCGGGGTCGACGTGATCCTCGGCAATCATGTGCACGTGGTACAGCCGGTCTTGATTAAATCAGTGGTATCAAACGGGGTGGAAAAGAAAAAACTGGCCGCCTTTTCCCTGGGCAACTTTATTTCCAACCAGCGCTGGCGCTACTCCGACAGCGGATTGCTGATCCGCCTGTCCATAACCAAGGACATGGACAGCGGCGAAGCCAGCCTTACCGGCAATGACCTGATTCCGGTATGGGTGGATACATATCTTGAAAACGGGCGCAATAAATACCGTGTTTTGCCGGTCGCTCAATATGTGGAAGCCTACGAAAACGGGACCGACCCCCTGCTGACCGAAGCGGATTACCGGCGGCTCAAACAGGTGGCCGAAGAATTGGACGATGATTTTTTGATTAGATAATCAAAATAAGCCCTAATCACAAGGACTACGGGCTTATTTCTGTTTCAATTGTTAATGCCGTTAATAATTAATTGACATAACTATTTAATATTGCTTACAATAATTTTTAGTACCGAAGAGGTTTTTGATAAATTATTTCAGATCGCCGGTAATATGATAGCGTTTATTTATTTCACGTGCTAAAGAGGACTAATCATGCTTAGACTATACCGTTTTTTGAGACCCTTTGCCGCTATGGTGGCAGGCGTGTTGATGCTGGTGCTGTTGCAAACCCTGGGTGATCTGTATTTACCGACTTTGATGGCGGATATCATCAACCAGGGGGTGATGCTTGGCGATACCGTCAGAATTATACAAATCGGCAAGGTGATGCTGCTTGTGGCCGGAGGCGTAGTTATCTGCGCGGTCCTGGCCGGCTTTCTGGCTTCCAGGACTGCGGCCGGTTTGGGAACCATTCTGCGCAGCAAGGTATTTGGCAGAGTGGAGAGCTACTCGCTAAATGAATTTGATCAGATGGGCACTGCCACCCTGATTACCAGGACCACCAATGATATTAACCAGATTCAAATGGTTACCGTGGTGATCATGCGGATGATGATCAGCGCGCCGATGATGGCTGTCGGCGGTATTATCATGGCTTTAAGGCAGGATCGCCAACTGGCCTGGGTGCTTGCCGTGGCCCTGCCGGTTTTAGCCGTTGTGATCGGCCTGATTGTTTTTCGGGTGTTGCCGCTTTTTAAGTTGATCCAACTAAAAATCGATCAAATCAACCTTGTTTTGCGGGAAAAACTCACCGGTATCCGCGTAATCCGCGCCTTTGACACTGTGGATTACGAGCGGCGGCGGTTTCATGAGGCCAATGTTGATCTTACAAACACTTATATTAATGTGAACCGGATCATGGCCTTTATGATGCCGGCCATCATGCTGATCATGAACACCACTTCAGTGGCTGTTTTGTGGTTCGGAGGCATTTTTGTCAGTACCGGCGATATGAATTTGGGGGCGCTGGCGGCATTTACGCAATACACCATGCAGATTATGATGTCCATGTTAATGATGACTTTCATGTTTGTTATGGTTCCCCGGGCCCAGACTGCCGCCGCAAGGATTAATGAAGTCCTTGATCTGAAACCTGAAATAACAGACCCTGAGGAAACCGGGTCTGTTTCTGCCGGCAGCGGCCTGGTGGAATTCAGGCAGGTCACCTTTACTTATCACGGGGCGGAAATGCCCGCTTTGCGGAATATATCCTTTACCGCCCGACCCGGTGAAGTAACGGCGATTATAGGCAGTACCGGCGCGGGCAAATCCACTTTGATTAATTTAATCCCCCGGTTTTATGACATTGACAGCGGCAGTATTCTGATTGACGGCGTCGATGTCCGGGAGATGGCCCAGGAAAATCTCCGGGCCCAAATTGGTTTGGCGCCGCAAAAGGCGGTGCTGTTTTCGGGGACCATTACAGAGAATATAAAATTCGGCAATCACCGGGCCACGGAGGAAGAAATCAGGCACGCGGTTGATGTGGCCCGGGCAGCCGAATTTATAGCCAATTTTGACGACGGGTTCGACCACCGGATTACCCAGGGCGGAACCAATTTGTCCGGAGGCCAGAAACAGCGTCTGGCCATTGCCAGGGTGCTGGTTAAGAAACCGGCGGTATATATTTTCGATGACAGTTTTTCGGCCCTTGATTTTAAAACCGACGCCCTTTTGCGGACTGCCCTGAGAAAAGAGACGGCTGCGTCAACGGTGATTATCGTTGCCCAGCGAGTGGGTACCGTGATGGACGCCGACAAGATTATCGTGCTGGATGAAGGAAGGATTGCCGGCATGGGCACGCATAAGGAATTGATTAAAACCTGCGCCATATATCGTGAAATTGTGTCCTCGCAGCTGCCGGAGGAGGAAATTGCATGAGTGGGCAAAACAGGCATCAGGGGCCTCCGGGCGGCAGGCATCGGATGGCTCTTAGCCGGCCTGTTGAAAAGGCCAAAGATTTTAAAGGAACCTTGAAAAGACTCACCGGATATTTAAGGCCGCACAAAATCAACTTGGTTATTGTCCTGATCATGGCCGTGGCCGGCACTTCCTTTGCCATCGCGGCGCCCAAGATAACCGGCCTGGCCATTAATAATCTGCAAGACAGCTATATGGCCGGGCGGATGCTGCAGGATATATCCGAACAGTATCCCTTGCTTAATACGGTGCGGGATGCCGGACAGAAAGCGGAACTGGTGCGGAAAATCATTGAACTGGGTCAGCCGGATTTAAAAATGACCCCGGAGCAGATAGACGGGGCGGTGGCGGCAATCCGGAGAACGAACGGGGAGTATGATTTTCACTATATCGGGATCATTGTTTTAATCCTGATGGGCATTTATGTGGTCAGTTCAGGCTGCAGCCTTGTTTCGGGCCTGGTGATGTCGGGGGTGGCGCAAAAAACCGTCCGCGAAATGCGCCGGGCAGTGGATCAAAAATTAGCCGCGCTGCCGCTGAAATACTTTGATAATCATCCCCACGGCGATATTTTAAGCCGGGTCACCAATGACATTGACACCATCGCTACCACCATGCAGCAAAGCTTGACCCAGGTGATCACAGCGGTGGTCTCAATCCTGGGCTATATCGTGATGATGCTGACCATCAGCCCAACTCTGACGCTGATCGTCCTGGCCACCCTGCCATTATATATCGCGGCCACCGCCCTGATTGCCAGGAAGTCTCAAAAGTACTTCAGAACGCAGCAGAAAGAGCTGGGCGAACTCAGCGGCCACGTGGAGGAGATGTACACGGGGCATCAGATTGTGAAGGCCTTCGGGCGCGAAAAGGATGCCGTGGAGAAGTTTGAGGCCATCAATAACCGGCTGTACGGCGCGGGCTGGAAAGCCCAGTTTGTTTCAGGCATCATGTTTCCGCTGATGCATTTCATCAGCAACCTGGGCTATGTGGGCATCAGTATTGCCGGCAGCATCTGGATTACCAGGAACATCCTGGGCTTGGGGGATATTCTGGCCTTTATTCAATACTCCAGGTCGTTCAACATGCCCATTACCCACACCGCCAATATCGCCAACATCATTCAATCCACGCTGGCCTGCGCGGAACGGGTTTTCGAGATCCTGGACGAGGAGGAGGAAGCTCCCGACCGGCGTGACGCGCAAGTGATCAAGTACCCCCGGGGCCGGGTCAGCTTTGCCCATGTTGATTTCCGATATCAGGAGGATACGCCCCTGATTAAGGATTTCAACCTGGAGGTTAAACCCGGGCAGACCGTCGCCATCGTCGGACCCACCGGAGCGGGCAAAACCACCCTGGTAAACTTGCTGATGCGGTTCTATGAAATTAATGCGGGCCGGATCAGCATCGACGGCGTGGACATCAAAGACATTAAACGCAGCGCACTGCGCAAGATGTTCGGGATGGTGCTGCAGGACACCTGGCTGTTTAACGGGACCATTAAAGACAATATTGCCTACGCCAGGCAGGGGGCAACCATGCGGGAGGTGGTGCGGGCGGCCGGGGCGGCCCACGCCGACCACTTTATCAGAACCCTGCCCGAAGGGTACAATACCGTTTTAAATGAAGAGGCCACCAATATTTCACAGGGCCAGAAGCAGCTTCTGACAATAGCCAGGGCCATACTGGCCGATCCCGCCGTTCTGATCCTGGACGAAGCAACCAGCAGCGTGGATACAAGAACGGAAGTGTTGATTCAAAGGGCGATGGCTAACCTGATGCGGAACAGAACAAGTTTTGTCATCGCCCACAGGCTGTCCACCATCCGCGATGCGGAGCTGATTCTGGTCATGAATGAGGGCCGGATTGTGGAAACGGGTAACCATCAAGAGTTAATGGCCAAAGGGGGGTTCTACGCCGAACTGTACAACAGTCAGTTTGCCGTGCCTGTTCAGGTAATATAAACAATCCATGCAATATACACCGCAATAAGCAGTTAATGCAAAGTTATCCGCAGACATTTTGCTCTCCTTTCCAACATCTTTAGCTGTACGGTAAACCGCGCCTTTAGTTCATTTAAATGAGAATAAAAGGCAAATTTTCCCTGATGTATGAAAGGAGGCAAAACAATGGATAAGCCACTGAAAGGGATCAGGGTCATCGACATGGGCACTTTTATCGCCGTACCTGCCTGCGCCCGTTATTTTGCCGAATTCGGCGCGGAAGTGATTAAGATTGAACCCAGGGGAGGCGACAATGTCCGCTTTAATGGAGTGTCGGAAGGACGCCTGGGAAGCCCTTATGAGAATACGACCTTTGACCTGGAAAACGCCCATAAGCGGGGCCTGATCTTAAACCTGAAAGCACCGGAAGGTATGGAAATCCTCCTGAAACTGCTTAAGGATACCGATATTTTTTTGACAAACTGGCGTCCTCAGGCACTGGAGAAACTTGGACTGGACTATGAGAGCCTGAAAGATAAGTTCCCGAAGCTGGTTTACGGTTCTTTCACCGGTTACGGCGAAACAGGTCCGGACAGAGATCTTCCCGGATACGACTTCACCGCTTTCTGGGCGCGCGGCGGTCTTTTGGGAACCCTTTACCAGAAAGACTCCGAGCCGATCAATCTGATTCCCGGTGTTGGCGACCATGTTTCCGGGATGTTCCTTTGCGCCGGCATTATGACCGCTCTGTATAATGCCCGGAAAACCGGGCGTGGTGATAAGGTTTCCACGAACCTCATGCACTGCTCCATCTTCATCCAGGCCATCGCTATTCAGGCGGCTCAGTATAAAGACCTGGGAGCCAAATACCCCACCAGTCGTAAAGTTGCCGAGAATCCTTTCAACAATACTTACAAAACAAAGGATGGGCGCTTCATCCAATTGAGTATGCCTCCTTTCGATATCTTCTACCCCAAGTTCATGCCGTTGATCGGGCGCGCCGACCTCGTGGGCAACCCGCGCTATACCATGGACAGCATTGCAAAGAATAGGCTCCACGGCGAGTTTATTGCCATCCTCGATGAAGCGATAGCTGCCAAAACCTCTGCCGAATGGGGCGAAATATTTGTCAGGGCCGATATTCCGCATTCTGTTGCCCAGGTATGGGAAGAAGTTCTGGAAGACCCACAGGCATGGGCCGTTGGCGTTTTCGAGAACGTGGATTATCCTGCCGGTAAACGGGCCATGGTCCGTCCGCCGGTTAAACTGGAAAGCGTTGAACCGCTGCCTTACGGCAAAGCTCCGCTGTTGGGCGAACACAGCGAGCAGATCTTAAGGGAGCTCGGTTACAGTGAAGAACAATTGAAAGAAATGCATGCCAAAGGCGTCTTTAATACCTGGGAAGATGTCAAAGAGGTTTGCGGAGGCTGATAAGAGCTTATAATGCTGATTGGAGCTTGCCTCCAAAGCAGACGAAGATAGATGGGTTAACTTTTCCAGAACCTGACGCTGATAACCACCAATACAGTGTAAATTTCCAGGCGGCCCAATAGCATGCAAAAGGATAACATGAATTTACCCAATGGCGGAATTGCCGCGTAATTGCTTACCGGGCCCACAATACCGAAACCGGGGCCGATATTGCCCAAGGTTGCCGCCACAGCGGTTAAAGAACTTATCAGGTCCATACCCATGGCGGCAAGAGCAAAAGCGGTAATGAATAGAATAACAAAATACAGACTGAAAAATATCTGTACGCTTTGCACTATTTCGTCAGGGATAACATTGCCGCCGATACGAACCGGGATTACCGCTTTGGGATGAATAAGTTTTAATACTTCACGGAAAAAATTTTTAAACATGATCAGATAACGGATGTTTTTTATGCCGCCTGCCGTGGAACCGGCACAGCCGCCAATGAACATTAACAAGAAGATGGCGCCCTGGCTTAAAGCGGGCCATTTCGTATAATCATCTGTGGCAAATCCCGTGGTGGTAAGGATTGATACGGTTTGAAAGGCCGATTTGCGAAACGCTTCTTCCGCTTCATAGCCCATCACGGCAATTAAATTAAAGGTGATCAGCAAACAGGCAATTATAGTCACCAGGGAATACAACCTGGTTTCAGGATCTTTCCATAAGGGCTGAAAATTCCCCCTTAGAAGATAAAAATATAGCGCAAAATTTATTCCGCAGACAAACATGAAAAATATAATGATATATTCTATAACCGGGTTGTTAAATGCGGCGATACTGGCGTTATAGTTTGAAAACCCCCCGGTGGCCACTGTGCCGAAGGTTTGAATGAATGAATCGAACCAGGACAATCCGGCAATTTTTAATGCCGCAATCTCCGCGGCGGTGATTAATATATACAACTTATACAGAATACGGGAGGTATGCGCCACTTGCGGCAATACCTTGCTTTTCGTCGGGCCGGGCACTTCCGCCCGGTAGAGCTTCATACCGGCAATTTTTAACGAAGGGAACAACGCCAGGGTAAGAACAATGATACCCATTCCGCCCAGCCAGTGAGTTGTGCTGCGCCAGAAAAGAATACTTTTGGACAGAGCTTCAATATCGGTAATCACCGAAGCCCCGGTGGTGGTAAAACCGGACATGGATTCAAAAAAAGCGTCAATAAGTGTCGGGTAACTGTTAGAAAATATAAAGGGCAGCGAACCGAAGGCGGTTACCAGCAGCCAGCTTCCTGTGGCAATAATAAACCCGGCCTTGTAATCAATCTGATTGGATTCCAGCCTTAGACGATATAATGCAAGACCAAAGATGACCATGGTCAGGATTGATACGGCAAAAGCAAATAGATCTTCTTCATGGTTAACCAGGGCGATTCCCGCGGATGGCAGCATTGCTCCGGCTTCGAACAATAAAACTATGCCCAGTGCTCTTGAAATAAATGGTATATTCACGATGCAACTCCACCAGAAAAGCAAAAAGTTAACGTATCTTGTTTGTTAACTTTAATCGGTCTGATATTCCTTGTCAACAAAGATCACTGAAAAAACTCCATTTTCCCAACACCCACCAAAGTGCGTCCAAGAACAACAGACCATAATGTGAGCAGCAGCAGGTAACAAAGAAAATCATAGCCGTAAATAAATGACGAATTTAATAAAACAGCAACCAGATACGTGGCTCCGGTATATGCACCCAAGGGAAAAGTAAAAGCCCACCAGGCTAAAGAAAACGCCAAGTCATTATTCCTCAGATAGTAGATAGTTAAACAAATAGCGCAGATAATCCACCAAAATCCAAAACCCCACAACAAAAGAGCAAGTAACTGTAAAACCGATTCTACATGTTGCTCTCCAAAGGGCATGCCGGCGGAGGCCAGGTTTAAAAGGGCTATGGTATCTCAATACCCAGGGCACAATTAAAAGTCCAAATAATAATATGTTTAAAACCAAGACCGTTGTTGCCAGATCCTTAAGCCAGATAAAACCGGCAGAGTGATGGGCATTTTTTGTTACTACCTACACCAGATACTCTACTTTAGCGCCGGGAAAGTGCTTATCCAACTTCCGGCGGAACAGTTCATCCATCTCCTGCAGCGTTTCCTCTGGATAAACGTACTTACCGTAACCGAACTGGCCGAATTTGAATTTGCGTTCCGATTCGTCCATGGGCAAGGTGGTGTTGGGGTATATTTCCATAATCTGTTTTTTGGCGGAAAGGGTAAACCGGTGAGATATAAGCTCGAAGGTGATATTTTCCGCCGGGTAGTCCTTTAGCTCCCCGGCCAGGTTGCCTATTAAAGTGGTATAGTCAGCCTGCCAGCCGGGGTAAACAAAAATGGGAGCAATAAGAAACCCCAGGGGATAGCCTGCGTTCGCCACCCGGCGGGCGGCCCGGAGACGCGCGGAAGCTGCCGGGGTGCCGCCTTCGTAGGATCTGATGATGTGTTCCGTGTTGATACTGAACCTGAACCTGGTATGCCCGTTATGGGAAACGTTCAGCAGTCCGTCCACGCCGGTGAACTTGGTGACAAAGCGGAACCGGCCCAGGGGCCGGGAACCGAAGAATTCCACCGTGCGAGCCAGAGAGCCGGTATAAGGTTCCACCGGCAAAGGGTCCGAGGTGGCCGCGCCTTCGAAAAAGGTTATTTCCGGCGCCCGTTCCGCCATGTATTTTTCCGCCTGGCGCAGAATCTCGTCAATATTTACATATATCCGCACATAAGGCTTTTTCCCCAGGGTGGTCTGCAGGTAACAGTACTGGCACTGTCCGCTGCAGCTGGTGCCCAGGGGCAGTTGGTAATGCGCCGAGGGCTTGCAGGGGGAAAACTGCAAGGTGCGCCGTACTCCCACAACCAGGGTGCGCTTGGCTTCCCGGTATGATTCCAGGGGAGTTTTGCCCGGGATGCCGGTTACCCGGTTATGGCTGGCAATAATGCTTACCGGGATCTGTTCATCTTGAAACCTTTTTTGCAGCTCCCGTCCCAGGGGATACGCAAGAGCGTCCTGCTCAAAAAAAACCCGCTTGGGGATGAACATTTTTAACACCTGCCAAGATTGAGTATAGCTGAAGATCCGGTTTTCTTCTTGCATCTTGATTTAGAATTCCCCGGCAGGGCCTCAAACATTACGTTAATCTCCGGCTTTTGAGCCCGGAGTTTTAAAAAAAATCGGGTAAAGGCAAGCAGGCATGTTTCACTTTGCTCAGCGCTGTAATATCACCCAAGGGGTCTCCGGCCACGGCAATCAGCGCGGCGGTCCGCCCCGGCCTGATGGCGCCCCAGTCCAAATTCAGGATGCGGGCGCTGTTTAACGTGGCGCAGCGGAAAATTTCCGCCGGGGCAAGACCTGCCCGGCGGTACAGCGCCAATTCCTCCAGGTAGGCGCTGCCGTGTTCCACTCCGGACGCCCCGGCGTCGGTGCCTACCCCCAGGGTCACGCCCAGGGAGACCGCTTCGCTGATCATGGATAACTGCCTGTCCACAGTTTTTTCCAGCACCAGCCGCTGCTTCCGGTCCGGTCCGCCGTCTTCCTCCCGGATGTTCAGTCCGGCGGCCACCGGAATCACGGTGGGTATCCAGGCGATATTTTTTTCGGCCATCCGCAGCAGCGATTCCCGGCTCAGGAAATAGCCGTGTTCCACCGTATCCACCCCGGCTTCCACCGCCAGCCGCACCGCGGCGTCGGAACTGGCGTGCGCCATCACGGGCAGCCCTCGTTCCCGGGCGCCCCGCACGATGGCCGTCAGCTCGGCGGCGGTGAACTGCACCGGGCCCACCCGTCCGTACTCCTTGAAGCTGACCACCCCGGAGACGATTACCTTAACATGGTCGACCCTGTATTGCGCCAGACGGTCCAGCCGTTGCCCCAACTGATTCATGTCCATACCCCGGCCTAAAAACGCACCGTATGCGCCGGGTTTGCGCAGGGCGAACCACGGCGACCGGACCACCGGCCCGGCCATATTGCCCATTTCGACCAGTTCCCGGGCGTAAAGGCCGATGCCCGCCCGGTCACCGCCGTCCCGGACAGCCAGGATGCCCCGGGCCAGGGTGTCGTCAAGCTCGCGCCGCACCTGCCGGGTTATTTCTTCGGGCTGCTTCCAGCGCTCGCAGGCGGCAGCGAAATCCCTGCCGTCCAGAGCCAGGTGAACGTGGCAGTCCACCAGCGGCGGCAGTACCGTAAGCCCCGCCAGGTCCAGGACAATCGTTTCCCGGCGGGGGTCTGTAAATTGAAAGCCGGTCCCGTCACCGGACGACAGGCCCGCAATCAGGCTTGACTCGATAAAAATACTGCCGTTCTTCATTATGCAGCCTTGTCTGCCGTCAATCACCGGTCCGGTCTTCAGGATGTAATTTTTACCTGGCTCTATTTTGATCAATTGCATAACACAAATTTACCACCGGGCATTATGGTTAAGCAAACATTTAATTTTAATTCGCTAAATGTTCAAAATTTATTGCCTGGTGATAATCATCTATGTTACAATGGTGGCGGTATGGGGCGTTAACCGCTTTGGTAGCGCACCTGGGAATACCCTGGTTTTACTTTTTACTGTTTATGTACCGCTTGGAGCCGGTTGGACCGAGACGGGTTAAAGAGGGAAATTAGCGCCCTCCGGACTTGTCCGGAGGGTTTTTTGTTTTAATGAGCGGAAAGGTACCGCCAACAGGCTGGACATCACCACCAGGCTTTTTACCATGGAGGAAAGTACTATGACCAAACCATCCATTGCCATCATTGGCGCAGGAAAAGTTGGTTCAGCGCTGGGCATATTGCTGCAGCAGAGGGGCTACCCGGTTTCAGGCGTGGCCAGCCGCACCGCCCAATCGGCGGAAAAACTGGCTTCCCGGCTGGAATGCCCGGTTCTGGAGGCCAAAGAAGCGGCATCCCGGGCCGAGCTTGTTTTCATCACCACCCCGGACCGGATGATTGCCCCGGTGGCCGCTGCCGTTTCAGACGCCGGCGGGGTCGGAGCGGGCCGGGTGGTGGTGCATACCAGCGGCGCTCATCCGGCCTCGGAACTGCACGGCGTGCGGGAGGCCGGGGCGCTGGCGGTGAGCATCCACCCCCTGCAGTCCTTTGCCGGAGTGCAGTCGGCCATGGAAAACCTGCCCGGCTCATATTTCGCCCTGGAGGGCGATGAAGAGGCCATGCCTGTGGCCCGGCAGGTGGTTGCCGATCTGGACGGCCGGTGCTTTGTCATCCCGGCGGCCGATAAACCGCTTTACCATGCCGCCGCCTGTATCGCTTCAAATTACCTGGTTTCCCTGATGCATTTTGCCACCGGGTTGTACGGCCGGTTCGGCCTGGGGCCAGAAGAAGCCTTTGCGGCGCTGCTGCCCCTGGTGCGGGGCACCGTAGCTAACATAGCCGGTTCCGGCCCTACCGCAGCGCTGACCGGCCCGGTGGCCAGGGGAGACAGCGGCACAATAGCGGGACACATGGAAGCTTTTAAGCAGCTGGAACCTGAATTGCGGGAATTGTACGGTAAACTTGGCCGGTACACAGTGCGGGTGGCCCTGGAAAAGGGCAGTATCAACGAAGCACAGGGACGCGAGTTAAACCAAATTTTCGAAGGAGGTTTTATCAATGGCTGATGAACGCGTAACGACTGCGACCTTCAGAAAATATCACACCGAGGGCAAGAAAATTACCATGCTTACCGCTTACGATTATCCCACCGCCATGCTGGTGGACGACGCCGGTATTGACGCCATTCTGGTGGGCGACTCCATGGGCAACGTGGTGCTGGGGTACGGCTCCACCATCCCGGTGACCATGGACGATATGGTGCACCACGTCAAGGCGGTGGTGCGGGGCGTCAAGCGGGCCATGGTGGTGGCCGATATGCCGTTTCTGTCCTATCATATCTCCAATAAAGAAGCCGTGCGCAACGCCGGGCGCTTTCTGCAGGAGGCGGGCGCCCAGTCAGTCAAGCTGGAGGGCGGCGCCGAAGTGGCCGAAGCCGTACAAAAAATTACCGCCGCCGGTATTCCGGTGGTGGGGCACCTGGGCCTGACGCCGCAATCCATTAACCAGCTCGGCGGGTATAAGGTGCAAGGTAAAGATGAAGACGCGGCCAAAAAACTGCTGAATGACGCCAGGGCTCTGGAAGAAGCGGGCGCTTTCGCGGTGGTGCTGGAATGCGTGCCCGTCCCGCTGGCCAAACTGGTCACCGAAAGTATCGGCATTCCCACCATCGGCATCGGCGCCGGGCCGTACTGCAGCGGCCAGGTGCTGGTGCTGCACGACATGCTGGGATTTTCCGGCCGGTTTGCGCCCAAATTCGTCAAACGCTACGCCAACCTGCACGAAACCATCATGCAGTGTCTGCATGATTACCGCGATGAGGTTGAAAACGGCGCCTTCCCCGGACCGGAACACGGTTTCGGCATGGACGAGGCAGTGCTTAAAAACATTAAATAAGGAGCTATCGTCATGCTTATCTGCCGCACCATAGCGGAAATCAGGGAGTTCGTCCGGATTGCCCGGGCCGCCGGCAAAACAGTGGGCCTGGTGCCCACCATGGGTTATTTTCATGCAGGGCACCAGTCATTGATGCGGGAAGCCCGGAAAACATGTGACGTTGTGGTGGTGTCGCTGTTCGTCAATCCGATGCAGTTCGGTCCCAAAGAAGACCTGGCCCAATACCCCCGTGATTTCGAGCGGGACTGCGCCATGGCCCGGGAGGCGGAGGTGGACGCGATTTTCGCCCCCGGGGACCGGGAGATGTATCCGCAGGGGTTCAGCACTTATGTGGAAGTAACCGGCCTGACGGATAAACTGTGCGGACAGTCCCGCCCCGGTCATTTCCGCGGCGTCACCACCGTGGTAACCAAACTGTTCAACATCGTTGCCCCCGACCGGGCCTTTTTCGGACGCAAAGACGCCCAGCAGGCCCTGGTGATCCAGCGCATGGCCAAAGACCTGAACATGGACCTGGAAGTCGTCGTTCTGCCCACGGTGCGGGAGAAAGACGGATTGGCCATGAGTTCGCGCAACGTATACCTGACCGGGGAACAGCGCCAAAATGCCCTGGTTTTGTATCGCAGCCTGTGCGCTTTCCGGGATGCGGTGGCAGGGGGCGAGCGGGACGCGGGCAAGCTGCGCGGGATGATGTATGACATGATTACCGCCGTTCCGGGCGCGCAGCCCGATTATGTGGAAGTACTGGGGGTTCCGGAACTGCAGCCGCTGGAAACCTTGCAGGGCGGGGTTATTGCCGCTTTGGCGGTGCGTTTCGGTAAAACAAGGTTGATCGATAACATCATCATGGAGGTGTGAAACGGTGCTGGTTACTTTATTCAAATCCAAAATCCACCGGGCGGTGATTACTGAAGCCAATCTGAACTACGTGGGCAGCATCACCATTGACGAGGCCCTCATGGAGGCCGCCGATATTTTGCCCCACGAAAAAGTGCAGGTGGTGGATAACCATAACGGCGCCCGGCTGGAAACTTACGTGATCCCGGGGCCCCGCGATTCCGGCGTGATCTGTTTGAACGGAGCGGCGGCCAGGCTGGTGCAGCCCGGGGATACCGTGATTATCATCACCTATGCCATGATGACCAGGGAAGAGGCCCGGACCTTTAAACCCACGGCGGTGCTGGTGGACGAAAACAACCGGGTCGTCCGGGTGATGGAAGAGATCCACGGCCAAAGAGCCTAGTTCTTCCGGGGTTGGTGGTTATTCCGGCAGCTACCTGCGGGCGGATTGGAACTGTGAAATATCTATTTGAGACATGGTGAAAATTGTGTATAATAATTGGGTAACTTGTTATCCGGCACAGGTGTTTTTGTCGTTTATTTACAGCCCTAAGGAGTGATCACGTGCCCACCGCCGCCGAAATAAAGAAATTGACTGATGATATAACAAGGCTGAAACAGGAGCGAAACGCGATTATTCTCAGCCACGTCTACCAGCGGCCCGAAGTGCAGGAAGTGGCGGATTTTGTAGGTGATTCATTGGAATTGTCCCGCCAGGCCGCCGGCACCGGGGCCGATGTAATCGTTTTCTGCGGGGTGCATTTTATGGCTGAAAGCGCCGCCATCCTGTCGCCGCGGAAAACGGTGCTGCTGCCCGAGGAAGATGCCGGATGTCCCATGGCGGACATGGTCACCGCCGAAGCGTTGCGGGCAAAGAAGGCCGAGGTGCCCGATGCGGTGACGGTTTGTTACGTGAACACATCGGCTGAAGTCAAAGCCGAATGCGATATTGCCTGTACCTCGGCCAACGCAGTTAAGGTGGTGGCTTCATTGCCGGAGGACAGGCCGGTGATATTTGTGCCGGATAAAAACCTGGGCGCTTATGTGACCAGCCGGACGGGACGGGCCATGATGCTGTGGGAAGGCTACTGCAATACCCACCACCGCCTTACCGCCGCAGAGGTGGGCGCGGTGAAGGAAAGCCACCCTGACGCCCTTTTGCTGGTGCACCCGGAATGCCTGCCGGAAGTGGTGGACATGGCCGATCACGTGGCCAGCACCACCGGAATGCTGCGTTATGCCGGAGAAAATCCGGCCACGGAATATATTGTGGCCACTGAGACGGGGATTCTGCACCAGTTTGGCAAAAGATATCCGGATAAAAAATTTTATCCGGCCTCGAACAAGCTGGTTTGTCCCAATATGAAGGCCACCACCCTGGACAAGGTGCTGACTGCGCTGCAGACGCTGGAACCCCGGGTAACCGTACCGGAAGATATCAGGGTGCGGGCACTGCAATGCCTGGAGCGGATGCTGGCCGTACAATAATGGAGGGTTTACGGTGGCCAACCATGTAATAGCGAATTTTAATACCCGGGATTTGACCGAACACCAATCCGATTTCATCGTGTTGGGCAGCGGCATCGCCGGGTTTTTCACCGCCCTTTTGGCGGCCCGGCTGGGGGCGGCGGTTACGGTAATCACCAAGCGGACCACCCAGGACAGCAACACCGACAAGGCCCAGGGCGGCATCGCCGCCGCCATGGACGCCGCCGATTCACCCGAACTGCACTACCAGGATACCCTGCTGGCCGGGGCCGGACTGTGCGATTGGGAAGCGGTGCGCATCCTGGTTAATGAAGGCCCCCGCCGGGTACTCCAGCTGATGGACATGGGCGCCCGCTTTGATTTTGAAGGCGGACGCCTGGCTCTGACCCGGGAAGGGGCCCACAGTTGCCGGCGCATTCTGCATGCCGCCGGTGACGCCACCGGGGCGGAGATTCAGCGGGTGCTTAACCAACAGGCACTGGCCGAAAAAAATATGGAAGTATTGGAACGGCACTTTGCCGTGGACCTGCTGGTTAGAGACAATGTTTGTCACGGCGTGCTGGCCTACGATGAGTTGGGAGACCGGCTGAAGGTTTTTCGCAGCCGGGCGGTGATTCTGTCCACCGGGGGGTTGGGCCAGCTCTTTGACCACAGCACCAATCCCGATGTGGCTACCGGTGACGGCATTGCCATGGCCTACCGGGCCGGAGCCGAAGTGATGGACATGGAGTTTATTCAATTCCACCCCACGGTGTTTAACCTGCCGGGCGCGCCCCGGTTCCTGATCAGTGAGGCGGTGCGGGGCGAAGGCGCGTATCTGCTCAACCGGCACGGCGACAGGTTTATGCCGGGTTATCATGAACTGGCCGAACTGGCGCCCCGGGACGTGGTGGTGCGGGCCATCCTGGAAGAAATGCGCCGGGACGGCTCGGGCGCGGTATACCTGGACCTCCGGCACCTGGACGACGAGCTGGTGCTGCGCCGTTTTCCCAATATCCACCGCACCTGCCTGGAACACGGGCTGGATATCACCCGGGAGAACATCCCGGTGGCCCCGGCCGCCCATTATATGATGGGCGGGGTTAAAACCAACTATTTCGGGGAAACAAACATAGAGAGGCTGTATGCCTGCGGTGAAGTAGCCTGCCAGGGGGTGCACGGGGCCAACCGGCTGGCCAGCAACTCGCTGCTGGACGGGTTGGTGTACGGCGGCCGCATTGCCGAGCGCACCGCCGGGCTGTGGCGCGAGCCCATGCCGGCCCGGGTTGAGTTTGCTTCGCGGATGCCCGCCCCGGGAGATAAGGTAAACCACAGCGAGGTGCGGGAGGAACTGCGGAAGCTGATGAGCCTGTACGCGGGCCCGGTGCGGGACCGTCAGGGACTGGAGCGGTTGCTGGTCTACCTGGACGGCTTAACCGAGCTGGAAAGCACCGCCGCCAGGACCATTCAGGGAGCCGAACTGCGCAACCGGCTGCTGGTGTCCCGGCTGGTGGCGGAAACCGCCCTGATGCGCACCGAGAGCAGGGGCGGCCATTTTCGCAGCGATTACCCCGAACCGCGGGTAAGCTGGCAGAAACATATCATCTTACGCAAATAATATCGCCGGGGGGAAAACCACGGCTTTTTAAAAAGCGGTAGTCAGTAGTCAGTAGTCAGTAGTCAGGAGCCAGGTTTAGGTTATGTTGAAAATTTTTGATGACAGCAGGTATTATCCATGGCAGTGCTGTCTGATTGTATAAAGTGTTATTATTCTGAATACTGACTCCTGACTTCTGAATACTTGAATTTTAAAGAGGTGTGAGCATATGGACCTTAACCTGCAGTCCTTATACCGGCTGCTCGACCGCTGTTTGGAAGAGGACATCGGACCGGGGGATATCACCACCAACAGCGTGGTTCCGCCGGAGCTTAAAACAACGGCTTTTATCAAGGCCAGGCAGGACGGGGTGGTGGCCGGCTTGCCCGTGGCCCGGGCGGTTTTTAAACTGCTGGATCCCGAACTGGATTTTACGCTCCTGGTGGCCGAGGGGGCGCAAGTTACCGCCGGTACAGTGCTGGCCAGACTGGAAGGACGGGCCAGGACAATTTTGACCGGCGAAAGGCTGGCCCTCAATTTCCTGCAGCGCCTTTCCGGGGTGGCCACGCTGACCAACCGGCTGGTGCGGCTGGCTGGGGATTACCCGGTCCGGCTGGTGGACACCCGTAAAACCACTCCCGGCTTGCGGATGCTGGAAAAGTACGCCGTCCGGGTGGGCGGTGGTCACAACCACCGGCGGGGCCTTTTTGACGCGGTATTAATCAAGGACAACCACATCCAGGCCGCCGGCGGCATCACCCCGGCGGTAAAGCGGGCCCGGATGTCCGTTCCCCACACCGTCACAATTGAAGTGGAAGTTGAGGATCTGGCCGGCGTGAGCGAAGCCCTGGAGGCCGGCGCGGACATCATCATGCTGGACAACATGAGTACGGAAAACATGACCCGGGCGGTGGAACTGGTAAAGGGACGGGCGCTGACGGAGGCTTCGGGGGGGATTACCGCCGATAACCTGACGTCCGTGGCCGCCACCGGCGTTGACGTAATTTCCATGGGAGCGTTGACCCACTCCGCCCCCGCGCTGGACATCAGTTTGGATCTGGGCCGGTTGAAGGTTGCGCCCGGGGCAAAGGAAACGTAAACCGGATGTTTGTTTTAAGTTGACATTTTATCCGGCAATAAATACAATTAATGCATGCGGTTGGAGTAAGGATATGAAAACCAGGATACTGGAAATTTTGAAACACAGCGAAGACTGGGTTTCGGGTGAAACGCTGTGCCGTGCCATGGGGGTTTCCCGCACCGCGGTGTGGAAGCATATTCGTACCCTGCGGGAAGAGGGATATAATATTGAAGCCAGGTCGAACCTGGGTTACCGTCTGCTGCAGGCGCCTGATGTGCCCCTGCCCGGTGAAATAATCACCGGCCTATCCACCGCGTTCATCGGCCGGCGGCTTGAGTATGTGCCTGAACTGCCTTCCACCAATGAGATGGCGGCGAAGCTTGCCCGGGACGGCTGCCCTGAAGGCACGGTGGTGGTCACCGAATGCCAGACCGGAGGCAGGGGGCGCATGGGCCGGCCCTGGTTTTCCCCGCGGGGAAAAGGGTTATGGTTTACCATTGTGCTGCGCCCGCCGGTGAACCCGGCGGAAACGCCCCAGGCGACCATGGTGGCGGCGGTGGCGGTGGCCGGGGCCATCCGTGAGCATACCGGGGTGCCGGCGGACATCAAGTGGCCCAACGACATCCTGGTGCGGGAAAGAAAGCTTTGCGGCATCCTGGTGGAACTGAATGCCGAAATGGACCGGGTTAATTTCATGGTTGCGGGCATGGGCCTGAATGTGAACGTTCCCCGAAGCGAGTTCCCGCCTGAAATCAGGGACACCGCCACCTCGCTGCAGGCCGAATCCGGCCGGCATATTCCCCGGGTACCCCTTTTAAGGGCGCTGTTAAAATCCTTTGAGGACTGGTACCGTCTCTGGCTGGACCAGGGATTTGCCCCCATTCTGAGCAGGTGGCGCGAACTTTGCATAACTTTGGACTGTCCGGTGACCGTGCACACCGTCCGGGAAAGTTACTCCGGTCACGCCATTGACGTCGACGATACCGGCGCGCTGCTGGTGAAAACCGAAGACGGCCGCATAGAACGCCTGCTGGCCGGGGAGGTGTCATTAAGAAAAAGATAAGCCAATCAGTATGCCTTAATCGTTAACTAACCAGCCAACCCCGGTTAACCTTTGGTGCCAGGTGTTGCACTTTATTTATTATATTTTGGCCAATTTGCGGTCAGGGGACACACCTCCTTCGGAGGAATGTCCCCAACTTCTGTCAAAGCTAAGGAATAAAGTACTGAAAGTCGCGCGCTGATGGAACTGATTGAGCGCGAATTTCTTGCAAGTTTGATTTGTTGCAAGTTGCTGTAATTATATGTAAATTAAGGAGTGTTGAGTGTTGAGCAAGCTTAATCCCAGGGATATGGCGCTGGTGGCGCTGTTTGCCGCACTGTCCGTAACGGCGGCGCTGCTGTTCCGTTTTTTCGGCGGTATGATCGTTCCGTTCAGCTTGATGCCCTTTGTGGTGTTACTGGCCGGCGGCCTCCTGGGCGCCAGGCTTGGCGCCTTAAGCATCGGCATTTATGTCATTATGGGGCTGGTGGGCATTCCTGTTTTCGAAAAGCCTCCCTTTGGCGGCCCCGCTTATGTCTTGTCTCCCACATTCGGATTTTTAATTGGCTTCATTGTGGCGGCCTATGTGACCGGTTTAATTTTAAAAGAACGTGACGCAGGCCCGGTGCGCCTGACGGCAGCCATGCTGGCCGGGGTGGCGGTTCCCTACATTATCGGGCTGCCCTATCTGTATGCCATATTGAACTTTTATATGGGTAAGGCCATGGATATTCCCGCCGTGCTGATGATCGGATTTGTGCCTTTCATTGGATTCGACCTGCTTAAAGCGCTGGCTGCCGGGGTGTTGATTAAAGCGGTGGGCGCAAGGTTGCCTAAACCCGGCGGACAGCGATAAAACAGGTGTCGCCGGGCTCGGATGCGCCAATTTATAGGGGGAAAAACTTGTGAATGGTATGCCGTGGATGGCTGCGGAAAACACTTACCAGGGCGATAATATCAGAGATATGGCCATGGAACTGGCGGCTCTTCCCGCTGATGAAACCTACAATTTGCTGGCCTTCGCCGGAAAGGTGACCAGGGAAAACCACGGCCGCCGCGTTGAGCTGTGTACCATTGTCAACGCCAAATCAGGCCGTTGCAGTGAGGATTGCGCATTCTGCGCCCAATCGGCCCGTCACGGCACGAATGCCAGGGTACACGGGATATTGCCGGCGGACGAGGTATTGAGACACGCAATTAAAATGGAGCAAGCGGGAGTGGCCAGGTTCTCACTGGTCACCAGCGGCAGGGGTATTGCAGGCCGCGACTTGGAAGAGATCCTTGCCATCGTCCGCCTGCTGAAGCGGGAAACGGGACTGCAGGTATGCGCGTCCCTGGGTATCATCGGGAAAAATGAAGCTGCAATGTTAAAACAGGCCGGAGTTGTCACTTACCATCATAATTTGGAGACGGCTCCGGACCATTACCGGAAAATATGCACCACCCATGATTACCGGGAAAGGGTCGGCACCATTGAAGCCGCTAAACAGGCCGGGATGAGGGTTTGCGCCGGAGGAATCCTGGGTCTGGGGGAAAATATGAACCAGCGTATGGAAATGGCCTTGGAACTGCGCAGGCTTGGTGTCGACTCGGTACCCCTGAATATAATTAATCCCATCCCCGGTACGCCCCTGGAGGCGGCCCGGGTTCCGTCACCCCTGGAAGTGCTCAAAGTGATCGCCCTGTTCAGGCTGATTTTGCCCCGGGCGGTGATCCGGTTGTGCGGCGGACGGCGGGAGGGACTGCGCTTTGCTCAAGCTCTGGCCTTTGTCGCCGGCGCCAATGGCTTGATGGTGGGTGACTACCTGACCACCCGGGGCGGTTCCCTGGAGGATGATCTGGCCTTGCTGGCCGACCTCGGTATGGAACCGTGTTAACAGTTAAGCTTATTAGTAGCTGGAAACACGCCGGAAGCAATCCCTGCAGTATACCGGCCTTTCTCCGCTGGGCTTGAAAGGAACTTCCGTATCTTTACCGCAATTTGAGCACACCGCGGGATGCATCTGGCGGCTCTGCCGGTACCCGCCGTTGTCGTACTGCCTGTTGTTCCGGTTCTTCCGGGCCGCCCGGCATTGCGGACAACGGCCGGGATCATTGGTGAACCCCTTCTCCGCAAAAAACTCCTGCTCGGATACACTGAACACGAACTCTTCTCCACAGTCGCGACATGTCAGATAACGGTCTTGATACATTTGATAACCTCCCTGAGTTTTTGGCTCCACTGGCACTGGTGAAACAGTTTTTCACTCCTGGATCATCTCTCAGAGAGGAAAAAATGCGCAACCCGGACCCTGGAATTATCTTACTATAACACAAAATATATGCATTAGTCAAAGCCGGCGGCCTTTCAAAACCATGCGCCAGCTTCCGGTGCAGCGGCCGGATTTACAGGTGTTTTACCGCTTTGACTATACTTTCCACCGCTCCGGGGTTTTCGTAAATAACGTTGCCCACAATGACGGTGTCTGCCCAAGCGGCCATGGTGCGGGCCCGCTGGGCGGAATCAATCCCGCCCCCGTAAAACAGGCGGATTTTTTTTTTGTGCCGGGCCACGGCTCCCACCAGTACGGGATCCCCGAAAATACCGCTGTATTCCAAATACAGCAGCTGCAGGCCCAATATGTTTTCAGCCAGGTCGCAGTACGCCAGGGCGTCATTTACGCTTACCGGCCCCGTTCCCGTCAGCATTCCGGCAGCCGAACGGGGGTTGCAGATCACGTATCCCTCCGCCAGGGTCATATCCCAGGGAATCCGGTCGCCGTACCGCTTGATGGCCCGGTGGTGCATGCCGGACAGCCACATGATGTCACCGGCGTTTAGGACCAGCGGTAAAAAATAAGCCCGGACATTCACCTCCGCCGGCGCTTCAACTGTCGTGACCTCCTGCACCACGGGCCCGCGGAAACCGCTTTGCCGGATCAACTCCAGCAATTGGAGAGTCTTTTCCCGGGTGATACCCTGGGTCCCACCCACCATTATGGCGTCAAACCCGGCATCGGCCACCATGCGCATGACGGCCCGGTCGATATGCTTGTCGGGATCCAGTTTGGCGGCCACGCGCCAGCATGTCCAGTTCGATTCTTTCCACATTGCTACCACCGCCTGTTAAAAGCTGACCATATTATATAATATTTTACGTCCGAACCCCACCTGTACCTTAGTCTTCCTTGTTGCATGGGACCGGATAGTTTTGATAGAATTGGGCGTAGTAATTCATTTGTGAAAAGGAGAATTCCCGTGATACTGGTTTTTGACGTGGGTAACACTAATATTGTGCTGGGTGTCTTCCGGGACAGGAAACTGATTCAGGACTGGCGTCTGTCCACCACCAGGCACCGCACCGATGACGAATACGGAATCCTGCTCAGGGAACTGTTCGTTTTCTCCGGTTTGTCCATGACCGACATCAAGGCGGTGGTGCTGTCATCGGTGGTCCCGCCCATCAATCCCACTCTGGAGCGGACTTGCCAGGGGTATTTCAACTTAAATCCGTTGATTATCGGGCCGGGGGTTAAAACCGGCATGCCCATTAAATACGAAAACCCGCGGGAAGTGGGGGCCGACCGCATTGTCAACGCCGTGGCCGGTTATGAACAATACGGCGGTCCGTTGATCATTGTGGACTTTGGCACCGCCACCACCTTTTGCGCCATCTCGGCCAAGGGCGAATATCTGGGCGGCGCCATCGCCCCCGGCATCGGCATCTCCTCCGAAGCCCTTTTCGCCCGGGCGTCCAAGCTGCCCCGGGTGGAATTGACCAAACCCCCCTCTGTAATCGGCAAAAACACCGTTAACAGCATGCAGTCCGGTTTTATATACGGCTTTGCCGGCCAGGTGAATGGTATTGTGGAGCGGATGAAGCGTGAAATGGATGGTGAGCCCCGGGTGGTGGCCACCGGCGGGCTGGCGGAACTGATCGCCAGCGAAGCCACGGCCATTGACATAGTGGACAAGTACCTCACCCTGACCGGGCTGCTGCTGATCTACGAGCGCAACAGCGCTTAACCTTGAAAGTTACACTCATCAAAGCGTGGTTACACCTGTCCCAGCTCGCTCATGGCTCCCGCGCCGACGGCACCAACGGCTTGCACGGGGCGCAACCGGGCCGCCCCAAACTCGACGTCGTGTCTCGGGTTGGGGCTGGCGCGCACATCCTATGCGCGCCTCCCGGTTGCGCTCCCGCGCTGCGCCGGGCGCCGTTACCGGCGCTCCCGCAAATCGCTCGCCGGGACAGGTAGTAACCACGTGGCATAGTGGTAGGTGTTTTAATGTTCAGTATCGGCAATGTGAAAATAGAAAACCCGGTGGCGGCGGCGCCCATGGCCGGGGTTACCGACCGGGCTTACCGGATTTTGGCCCGGGAACACGGCTGCGGCCTGGTTTGCACGGAAATGATCAGCGACCAGGCCCTTCTTCATGGCAACCCCAAAACCTATACTTTACTGGATTGCCGCGGCGAACAAGGCCCCATCAGCATCCAACTGTTCGGCAGCAATGCGGAATACATGGCCCGGGCGGCGGAAATAGTGGCCGGCCGGGGCGCCGGCATTATTGATATCAACATGGGATGTCCCACGCCAAAAATAGTGAAGAACGGCGAGGGAGCGGCGCTGATGAAAACTCCGGCCCTGGCGGCGGCCATTGTGTCCGCGGTGGCGGAGCGGGTAAGCTGCCCAGTAACGGTTAAGATCCGCAAGGGCTGGGATGAGGATTCGGCGAACGCCGTGGAATTCGCCCGCCTGATGGTGGAGGCCGGGGCGGCGGCGGTGACCGTGCACGGGCGCACGAGGTCCCAGTTTTACAGCGGCGCGGCCGACTGGGACATCATCAAACAGGTGCGGGAAGCGCTGGATGTACCGGTTATCGGCAACGGAGATGTGGGCAGCCCTGAGGACGCCGCCCGGATGCTCAAAGAAACCGGCTGTGCGGGAGTGATGATTGGCCGGGCATCTATGGGCAATCCCTGGATATTCAGCCGCACTGTACAATACCTGGCCACAGGAGAAATTCTGCCCGGTCCCACACCTGAAATGCGCCGGGCTACCGCGGTCCGGCACTATGAGTTGCTGGCCCAAACCAAGGGCGAGCATATCGCCAACCGTGAAATGCGCAAGCATCTGGCCTGGTACACCCGGGGCCTGCGCGGGGCGGCGCGCCTGCGGGGGCTCATCAACCAGGGCTGCAGCAGGGATTTTTTTACCCGGGAATTCTGGTCGCTGCTGCTATAACCATTGACACAACGCCGCTAATGTTAAAAATTTATAACTATAAGTGGTGTTTTTTTTACGGAAGATTAGCGAGCAGAAAAATTTTGACATTTCATATTCAACGCTGGTACAATGTAGCTGTGCACAAAATTGTGTACAGCTACATTGTTTTTTGAGGAGGAAAATTTGAACTTGGACCTGATACGCATAGGCGACAAGGTGGTAAGCAGGTACAAGATAGATTACGCAATTAACGAAATTTTACAAATGCGCTCCGCAGGGTTATCTCAAACCGAAGTGGCCGCCCGCCTGGGTGTGGACCGCACCCTGGTATCCCGCTTGGAAAACCTGGGCGAGGTGCGCAAAGGCAAAAGCGTGGCCGTAATTGGTTTTCCCATTGCCAACCGGCAAGAAATTGCCGATTTGCTGGAACGCGAGGGCGTTGATTTCACCCTGCTGATGAGCGAGTCCGAACGCTGGGAGTTTCTCCGGCAAAAAAGCGGCATCGAGCTTTTTGACTTTACCATGGAACTGACCGCCAGGGCACACTCCTTTGACCAGATCGTGGTGATCGGCTCGGACAAGCGGATCAAAATTATCCGGGCCGCCCTGGATAAAGAAGTGGTGGGATTGGAGATCGGCGAGTCGCCCATCCGGGAAGATAAATATGTGGACCCGAATGAATTGCTGGCGGTCATCCGGGCCGTCAAAGCCGGCAGTTAGCGACGAATAAGGAGGAACAAAGTGTGAACACCTTCGCTTTTATCATCCACCCCCTGGATATCAGCGACTTCTCAAGAAAATTCGGCCTGTTGGGCAAACTGCCGCCGCGGATGCAGGAAAACCTGTTCAAACTGGTTCCGCCGATTAAAGTCTCAAAAATTACCGGAGTTTATTCCGAACATGCCGGGACCGAGGGCTGGTTTGTGGCCTGCCCGCTTACAGCCCGCCTGATGGTCGATTTGCCCGAGGAGTACGTGCTGAAAAAAATTATCAAGGCGGGCCGGCTGGCCCAAAAATTGGGCGCTAAAATTGTAGGTCTGGGTGCCTTTACCTCGGTGGTGGGTGACGCCGGCGTTACCATAGCTAAAAATTTGGATATTGCGGTTACTACGGGGAACAGCTATACGGTGGCCACTGCATTGGAAGGAGCCAAGGAAGCGGCCCGGCTGATGGGTCACGACTTGAAAAAAAGTCAGGCCGTGGTGGTGGGGGCCACCGGTTCCATCGGCCGGGTGTGCGCCCGTATGCTGGCCAAGGACGTGCGCTCCCTGACCCTGGTGGCCCGAGACAAAAACCGGCTTGATGAGCTGGCCCGCCGGATCACCTACGATACGGGCGTGGCCGCCCGGATTACGTCGGACATCAAACACGCCCTGCAAAGTGCGCAAATCGTCATTACGGTGACCAGCGCCGTGGACACCATTATCGGGCCCGGGGATTTGAGGCCCGGTACCGTGGTGTGCGACGTCAGCCGTCCCCGCAACGTATCCAAACAGGTGGCGGAACAGCGCAAGGACGTGCTGGTGATCGAAGGCGGTGTGGTGGAAGTGCCGGGCAAGGTTAATTTTAATTTTAATTTCGGTTTTCCGCCCGGTATGTCTTACGCCTGCATGGCCGAAACCATGATGCTGTCCATGGAAGGACGGTATGAAAACTTTACCCTGGGACGGGACCTTACGCTCCAGCAGGTGGAGGAAATATCTGCGTTGGCTAAAAAACACAATTTTAAATTGGCCGGATTCAGAAGTTTTGAAAGAGCGGTCAGCACCAAAGAAATTGAAGAAATACGAGCCCGGGCCCGGGCCGAATTAAATCTTGAAATGGTAAAATAATTAAACCGGGGCTTCAACATACCTTGACAGAAGTGATTAGCCCTCATATAATGTTATGGAAAAATAACCGTGCGCAAGGCACTGCCAAACAGTTTGTTTGGCAGTGCTTTTAATAATCTTTCTGCTGATTATGCGGTGCGCGGGCCATATCTTAATTTCGAATAAAATGCGCGGAACATCATATATTGTTCGTATATTATTAATATTAAAAAACATGCTGTCAAAATTCAATTTTGTTAAAATTCAATTAAGGAGATAAAATGAATGAATAGCAATAAGGAAGTCATTCTTACCATAGAAGGCCTGAAAAACCTGGAGGAAGAACTGGAGCAGCTCAAATCGGTCAGACGGCGGGAAGTGGCCCAGCGGATCAAGCAGGCCATTGAGTTTGGCGATATCAGCGAGAACTCCGAGTATGAGGACGCCAAGAACGAGCAGGCGTTTATTGAGGGCCGGATCCTGACCCTGGAAAAAATGCTGCGCAACGCCAAGATCATTGACGATGAAAACCTCGGCACCGAGGTTGTTTCTATTGGTTCAAGGGTGTTGCTGCGGGATCTGGAATTTGGCGAGGAGTTTGAATGCACCATCGTGGGCTCCGCCGAGGCCGACCCGGGCAACAGCAAAATCTCCAACGAGTCACCGGTGGGTAAAGCCATACTCGGCTGCCCCAAGGGTGAAACCGTGGAAGTAATGGTGCCCGCCGGCGCGTTGAAGTACCAGATTGTCGATATCATCAGGTAATTGCCCAAGACACAAAATGCAGCTTGCGCTTCAGTTGGAGGTAAAGGACAATGTCCCAGGAAAAAAAAGATCATCCGGCGCCCGGCCAGGAAACTGAAGACCTTAATGAATTAATGCAGATCCGGCGGGAAAAGATGACCGAGTTCAGAGCACAGGGCATCGAGCCGTACGGCGGCAAATACGAGTTTGAGCACCATGCCGCCATGATTACGGAGGATTTTGATGCTTATGAAAGCAGGGAAGTATCCCTGGCCGGCCGGGTTATGGCCAAGCGGGGGCACGGCAAGGCGGCATTCGCCAACATTCAGGATGCCACCGGGCTAATCCAGATTTATACGCGCTTGAACGATGTGGGCGAAAAGACATATGAGCTGTTTACCAAACTGGATATTGGAGATATTATCGGAGTTGCCGGCAAGGTGTTTAAAACCCGCACCGGGGAAGTTACGGTGGCGGTGCAAACCCTGCGGCTGTTAAGCAAGTCCCTGCGCCCGCTGCCTGAAAAATGGCACGGCCTGCGGGATGTGGAACTGCGTTACCGCCAGCGTTACGTAGACCTGATCGTCAACCCCCAGGTCAAGGATACCTTTATCAAGCGCAGCCGGATTATCAGTGCCATTCGAAGTTACATGGAGCAGCGGGGCTTTTTGGAGGTTGAAACCCCCATGATGCATCCCATAGCTGGAGGAGCCACCGCCAGGCCCTTTACCACCCATCATAATACCCTGGACATGGATTTGTTTCTGCGCATTGCGCCGGAATTGTACCTGAAACGATTGCTGGTGGGCGGCTTTGAAAAGGTATATGAAATTAACCGTAACTTCCGCAACGAGGGTATCAGCACCAGGCACAACCCGGAATTCACCATGCTGGAATTATACCAGGCCTACGCCGATTACAACGATATGATGGACCTCTGCGAGGATCTTGTCATCAGCGTCTCCCGGCAGGTGCTGGGCACACTGGATTTGCAATATGGCGAACAGCAAATTAAATTGGACAAACCATGGGCCAGAATACCCATGCTGGAGGCGGTCAAACAGCACAGCGGGGTGGATTTTGCTTCTCTGCAGACCGGCGGGGATGCTTTCGAAGCGGTGCGTCACCTGCATCTGGAAGTGGAACGCGGCGAATCATGGGGTTCCATACTGAACAGAGTGTTTGAGGAACTGGTCGAGCCCAAATTAATCCAGCCCGCCTTTATATACGATTACCCGGTGGATATCTCTCCCCTGGCCAAAAAAAGAGAGGACCGGCCCGATCTGACTTACCGTTTTGAACTGTTCATCTGCGGCCGGGAAATGGCTAACGCTTTTTCCGAATTGAACGATCCCCTGGACCAGCGGGAAAGGTTCGTGAACCAGCTGGAGAAACGGCGCGCCGGGGACGACGAAGCGCACATGATGGATGAGGATTACGTCAACGCTTTGGAATACGGTATGCCCCCCGCCGGCGGGATGGGCATCGGCATTGACCGGCTGGTGATGCTGCTTACCGATGCTCCATCCATCCGGGACGTTATTTTATTCCCGCTCATGAAGCCAAGATAACACACGATGGTGCCAGGTGTTGCAAGTTGCAAGTTGATAACAAAAATTACCATCAACTTGCAACTTGCAACACCTGGCACCAAAGCCTACCACCCAACTTGCAACAAAACTAAACTTGCAACACCTGGCACCACCGTTCCAGCGCTATTGACAACATAAAACCGTTATGGTAGCATTAGTACCCGGGGCGTGAGTTCTCCGTTGCCCGTCCCGGCCCGCCGATACGGGGGTGTAGCTCAGTTGGGAGAGCACCTGCCTTGCAAGCAGGGGGTCACCGGTTCGAGTCCGGTCATCTCCACCACCGTTCCTCGATAGCTCAACGGTAGAGCATCCGGCTGTTAACCGGAGGGTTGCTGGTTCGAATCCAGCTCGGGGAGCCAACAAAAGACAGGCTACTTTTTCCTTTGTGGAAAAGTAGCCTGTCTTTTTCTGCACTACATGTGAAGCCGGGTGATTTGAATTCGTAAAAATGCAAAAAATAATGAGCAATAAAGCTTATAAGGGAGTTATGGCAGGATAAAGAATAAAAAACGACATTTTATTATTATGTCTTCAGGGGTTATACTATATGTAAAAGTCAGTCAAAGTCAAAGTCAGCCGGGAAGATTTTTGCTTATATTTGTTGCATTGGGGGTGTTGTTCAAAAATGGCTAGTCTGGCCAGCCTGATTGAAAAGTACTTGAACAGTTTAATGAGTGAGAGCGGGAAAAGGCTGATTGAAATACAGCGCAACGAACTGGCGGAAAAATTCAACTGCGCGCCATCGCAGATTAATTACGTGCTTACCACCAGGTTTACCATTGAAAGGGGTTACACGGTAGAAAGCCGCCGGGGTGGCGGGGGCTACGTGCGGATCGAAAAAGTGCCCCTCAACACCGGTGAAATCGATCTCATTGCGGAGATAGTCGATCTTGTGGGTGACAGTATCTCCGGGCGGGGCGCCGCTGCAATACTGGCGCGGTTGTTGGAGGAAGGCGTCATTACCCACCGGGAGGCGGTCCTGATTAATGCGGTAATTACCCGCAACGTGCTGCGTATCGGGCAGCCGGCCCGGAACCAGCTGCGGGCCAATATTATAAAATCCGTGCTGATTACTTTGTTCAAAGATCAAAACAAATAACAACCCGGAGGGTGATTGGATATGCTATGTGAAAGGTGCCAGGAAAGACCGGCCACGGTACATTACACCGAAGTGATCAACAATAAGCAAAGAAAAATGAACCTTTGTGAAATTTGTGCCGGGCAGGTCCAGGCCGAAGGATTTGGTTTTCTGCCGCAAATAAGCCTGCATAATTTTCTGGCCGGTTTTTTAAGCCAGATGCCCGGCGTGCAGCAGTTTGCGCCTCCAGCCCGGGAGGACGCCAAATGTAAGGTTTGCAACATGCCGGAAAGCCTGCTGGCCCAAAAAGGGCTGCTGGGCTGCGGTGATTGTTACCGGCATTTTGGCGAGCGCCTGGACCCGCTGATGAAAAGAATACACGGTTCATGTAATCATATCGGCAAGGTGCCGGTGCGTACCGGAGGCCGGATCCGGTTTGTCAGGCAAATCGAGGAATTGCGCAGCCAGCTGCGTGACGCGGTGGCCGCGGAAGAATTCGAGCAGGCCGCCAAGCTGCGGGACCGGATTAAAGAGCTGGAAAAGGAATTGTAGGAGGGAAGCCCCGTGAGTATCAGAGATACTGTCAAAAGAGCACATAGCGCCTGGATGGATGCCGGAGGGTTGGACGGGGACATAGCCGTCAGCTGCCGGATCAGAATAGCCCGCAACCTGCAGGGGTATCCCTTTCCGCACCTGTTGAACCGGGAGCAAGCCGGGGAAATAATCAATATTGTCCAACCGGTGCTTGAAGGTGAGTCTATGCAGGAGTTGGCGGGCAAATTTGAAGTGACCCGCATGTCGGAATTGAGCCCGGTGGAGAGGCAGATACTAGTAGAGAAGCATTTGATCAGTCCGGATCTTTTGCAGAACCACGAGGCTAAGGCGGTGGCCCTGCGGGACGACGAGGTGATCAGCGTCATGATCAACGAGGAGGACCACCTGCGGATTCAGTGCCTGCTGCCGGGTCTGCAACTGAAAAAAGCCTGGTCACTGGTGGATCGTGTGGATGACGGGTTGGAGAAAACCATTGTTTACGCTTTTTCGGAGCAATACGGTTATCTGACCGCCTGTCCCACCAACGCCGGCACCGGCCTCAGAGCGTCGGTAATGCTGCATTTGCCCGGATTGGTCCTGCTTGATCAAGTCAGAGGGATTTTTGCCAACATCTCCAAGCTCGGTTTTGCCGTCCGCGGCCTTTATGGCGAAGGCACGGAAGCCCTGGGCAACCTGTTCCAGATCTCCAATCAGGTTACCATGGGGCATACCGAGGAAGATATCATTAACAGCTTGGGTTCAGTGGCCGGGCAGCTGATCTTTCAGGAGCGGGAGGCGCGCAAACTGCTGCTGCGCGAACGCCGGGAGCAGCTTCAGGACCGGGTGGGGCGTTCTTACGGGATCCTCAAACACGCCCGGATTATCTCCTCCGAAGAGAGTATGCGCCGGTTATCCGACTTGAAAATGGGTATTGACCTTGGTCTGACGGACGGCGCCGACCCGGGCCGGCTGATTGAACTGATGATTATGACCAGGCCCGCGTTTTTGCTCCAGGAACAGCCGGGAGAACTCACCCCCCGGCAGCGTGACGTGCTGCGGGCAGATTTGATTAGAAAAAGTTTAAACCAGGAGGCTGATAACCGATGAACGGAAAATTCACCCAGAGAGCCCAGCAGGTATTTATATTATCCCGGGAAGAAGCGGGCGGGTTAAACCACCCCTATATTGGTACGGAACACGTTTTGCTGGGCCTGATTAGAGAAGGCGGGGGAGTGGCGGCCAGGGCGCTGGCCGAACTCGGCATCCGGGCCGACCAGGTGCGTGAGATGGTTGTGCAGACCATTGGCCGGGGTGAAAACGAGGTCAAAGAAATAGCGCCCACGGCCCGGGTGAAAAAAGTGATTGAACTTTCGGTGGAGGAAGCTCGCCGGATGGGTAACAATTATGTCGGTACCGAGCATATCCTTTTGGGCCTGATCCGGGAGGGTGAAGGCATGGCCGCCCAAATTCTGGCCGCATTCGGTGTGGACCAGGACAAAATGGCGCATTTGGTGTCCCAGCTGCTGGGCGGCAGCGGCGGCGCGCCCCAGGGACAGCAGCCCCAGCAGGGTTGTGCCGGCGGCGCCTGCGGCGCCGGCCAGACCGTAGCCCTGGATCAATTTGGCCGGGATCTTACCGCCTTGGCCAGGGAGGACGGGCTGGACCCCGTGGTGGGCCGGGAAAAGGAAATTGAGCGGGTGGTCCAGATATTGAGCCGCCGCACCAAAAACAACCCGGTGCTGATTGGCGACCCCGGGGTGGGTAAAACCGCCATCGTGGAAGGCCTGGCCCAGCGCATCATATCCGGTAGTGTGCCGGAGGTGCTGACAGGTAAACGGTTGGTGACCCTGGATTTGGCCTCCCTGGTGGCCGGTACCAAGTACCGGGGTGAGTTTGAGGACCGGTTGAAAAAAGTGGTGGAAGAAATCACCCGGGAAAAGAATATCATCGTATTTATCGACGAGTTGCATACCATCATCGGGGCCGGCGCCGCCGAGGGGGCCATTGACGCCGCCAACATCCTAAAACCCGCCCTGGCCAGGGGGGAACTGCAGTGCATCGGCGCCACCACCCTGGATGAATACCGCAAGCACATTGAGCGGGATTCCGCCCTGGAACGGCGTTTTCAGCCAATCACCGTCGATGAGCCCACCGTGGAGGAAACGGTGGCCATTTTGCAGGGGCTGCGGGACCGGTACGAGGCTCATCACCGGGTGCGGATCACCGATGAGGCGCTGGAGGCCGCAGCCCGGCTGGGTGACCGCTATATTACCGACCGGTTCCTGCCGGACAAAGCCATCGACCTGATGGATGAAGCCGGTTCCCGGGTGCGGCTGCAAGTACTGACCGCGCCGCCGGAAATTAAAGAGCTGGAACAGCGCATTGAGGAAGTGCGTAAAGAAAAGGAAGCCGCGGTGAACAACCAGGAGTTTGAAAAGGCGGCCCAGCTGAGGGATGAGGAAAACAAGCTGCGGGAAGAATTGGAAGGCATGCGCGGCAGTTGGCAGCAGCAGAAGGGCGGCGCCGAGCTTGAGGTGACTGCCGAGGATATTGCCCAGATCGTGGGCAGCTGGACCGGCATCCCGGTTCGCCAATTGGCCGAGGAGGAGTCCGAACGGCTGCTGCGGATGGAGGAAATTTTGCACCAGCGGGTAATCGGCCAGGATGAAGCTGTAAAAGCGGTTTCCCGGGCTATCCGCCGCGCCCGGGCCGGGCTTAAGGATCCCAAGCGGCCCATTGGCTCGTTTATCTTCTTGGGCCCCACCGGGGTGGGCAAAACCGAACTGGCCAGGGCTCTGGCCGAAGCCCTTTTTGGCGATGAAGACGCCATGGTGCGCATAGACATGAGCGAATACATGGAAAAATTCGCTGTTAGCCGCCTGGTGGGAGCGCCTCCGGGTTACGTGGGTTATGAGGAGGGCGGCCAGCTCACCGACGCGGTACGCCGCAAGCCTTATTCAGTGGTATTATTGGACGAAATTGAAAAGGCGCACCCCGATGTGTTCAATGTGCTGCTGCAGGTGCTGGAGGACGGCCGGCTGACCGACGCCAAGGGCCGGACCGTGGATTTCCGCAATACGGTTTTAATCATGACCTCCAATGTCGGCGTGAGCATGATCAAGCGGGAAACCACCCTGGGATTCAGGACTGACGATAATCGCGACTCGGGTTACGAGGGTATGAAGAAAAAGCTTACCGGTGAACTGCGCCGCACTTTCCGGCCCGAGTTTCTCAACCGGGTTGACGAAACCATCGTGTTCCACTCCCTGAGCCGGGAGCACATCAAGGACATCGTCGGGCTGATGGTGCGCGAGGTGGCCAAGCGGCTGGCCGAGCATGAGATTGAGGTGGAGGTAACCGGACCCGCCGTGGAATACCTGGCCCGGGAAGGCTTTGACGAGGACTACGGCGCCAGGCCGCTGCGCCGGGCGATCCAGAAGGAAATTGAAGACCGGCTGTCCGAGGAGATGCTGCGCGGCACCTTTAAACGCGGCGACCGGGTACGTATCAACCACGACTCCGGGGATGAGTTGACTGTAGAGAAAATGTAGTGGCAGGCTTTGGTGCCAGGTGTTGCAAGTTTAATTTGTTGCAAGTTGTTAGTAAAAATTCCCAACAACTTGCAACTTGCAACTTGCAACACCTGGCACCATGCTTTCACCGCGCTTTTCAAAAATTGTGGACCCATGCTATAATAGGAAAACGGTTTTCTCCGGGAGAGTTTACCATGTCTGCCAAAAAAACCGGTTACTACTGCAATGCATGCGGGCATTTCACCTCCCGTTGGATGGGCCGGTGCGCCGGGTGCGGGGAATGGAATACCTACGTGGAAGAGGTTATGCCGGCCGGTCGGGAAAGCAACCGGACCTCTGCCGGCAGCGAGGTCCCCGTGCCGGTGACCCAGGTGTCACTGGCGGACGACGAACGGCGATCCACCGGTATGGCCGAGCTGGATCGCGTACTGGGCGGCGGGCTGGTGCCGGGTTCGCTGGTGCTTTTGGGCGGCGACCCGGGGATTGGGAAATCCACCCTGATGCTGCAGGTGGCCGGGACCATCAGCTCCGGTGGGAGCCGGGTGCTGTACGTCTCCGGGGAGGAGTCAACCCGGCAAATCAGGCTTAGGGCGGACAGGCTCGGCGCGGTAAAACCGGATCTCTACCTGTATGCCGAAACCGGCTTGGACGCCGTGGAAAAACAGGCGGCTGAAGTAAACCCGTTGCTGATGGTGGTGGATTCCATCCAGACCATGTACTGTGCGGACCTGGACTCGTCACCGGGCAGTGTGAGCCAAGTGCGGGAATGTACGGCGCGGCTGATGCGGCTGGCCAAGGAACGTTCCATCCCGGTTTTTGTGGTGGGGCACGTGACCAAGGAAGGGATGATTGCCGGTCCCCGGGTGATGGAGCATATGGTGGACGTGGTTTTATATTTTGAAGGTGAACGGCACCAGTCGTTTAGAATTTTGCGCGGTGTAAAAAACCGCTTCGGCTCCACCAACGAAATCGGCATCTTTGAAATGTCCGGTACCGGATTGCGTGAAGTGACCAATCCTTCGTCATTTTTCCTGATGGATTATGCGCACCGGGACTCCGCCGGCTCGGTGGTGGTGTCCACTATGGAGGGAACCAGGCCTTTGCTGGTGGAAATGCAGGCTTTGGTAAGCCCCACGTCCTTCGGGGTGCCCCGGCGTATGACCACCGGGGTGGACCATAACCGGACGGCGCTGATTATGGCGGTGCTGGAAAAAAGGCTGGGGTTGATGCTGGGTAACTGTGACGCGTATGTTAACGTTGTGGGCGGGGTGCGCATCGATGAACCGGCGGTGGACCTCGGCATAGCGGCGGCTCTGGCCTCCAGCTTCCGGGACCGGGTCATTGGCGGAGATACCGTAGTGCTGGGTGAATTGGGACTCACCGGCGAGCTCAGGCCGGTCTCGGCAGTGGAAAAACGGATGCGCGAAGCGTCCCGGCTGGGGTTCCGGCGCTGTATCATACCCCGGCAAAAGGACGTTCCGGTCGAACCGGGGCTGCAAATTATGCAGGCGTCCACATTGGCCGAGGCCTTTGAACTTTTATTTGGTTAGATGCTGTTTGGGGGGTTAATTCTAAAGCGAAAGTATACGATTAATACTATATAGAGATATTTTGCATCGTACCGGTTTTATGCGGCAGTATGCGGAGGAGGAACAAGGTGGAAGACAGGTTGCTTAAAGTATTGCGCACCGTGGCGCCCGGCACGGCGCTGCGGGATGGTCTGGAAAACATTTTGCGGGCCAAGACGGGCGGGTTGCTGGTTATTGGCGACAGTCCGGAAATAATGGAACTTGCCGAAGGCGGTTTCGCGGTCAATGCCGCTTTTTCGCCGGCCAACCTGTACGAACTGGCTAAAATGGACGGCGCCATTATTATCAGCAAAGACATCAAAAAAATTATTGCCGCCAATACTCAGCTCATTCCCAACCTGAGCATTCCCTCCAGCGAAACCGGCATCAGGCACCGTACCGCGGAGCGGGTAGCTAAACAGACCGATTCCTTGGTGATATCAATTTCCCAGCGCCGGGGAGTAATCACCATTTATAAGGGCAACCTGAAATATGTGTTGAGAGATCTGGGCGTAATCCTTACCAAGGCCAACCAGGCGCTGCAGACCCTGGAAAAGTACCGCAGCGTTTTAGGCCGGGTGATGGCCAACCTGGGGATACTTGAATTTGAAGATGCGGTGACGTTATTTGATGTGGCCAAAGTGATCCAGCGTACTGAAATGGTTTTGCGCGTGGTCAAGGAAATTGAACGTTATATAAGTGAATTGGGTACCGAAGGCCGCCTGATCACCATGCAGATGGAGGAACTGGTGGCCAATGTAAGCCACGAAGCCCTTTTGGTGGTCTATGACTACAGCACCCCGGGGCTGGAAAAATCGCCGGAGAATATTATCGCCATGCTCAGCAGCTGGCCGGCTGAAGACCTGCTGGATCTTTCACTGCTTGCCCGGGCCCTGGGTTATCCGGGCAGTGCCAGTATTCTGGATCAGGGCGTTACCTCCCGGGGGTACAGGGTATTACAAAAAATACCGCGTTTACCCATCCAGGTGGTGGAAAACATAGTCCAGGAGTTCGGAGCGTTCCGTAAAATTCTAAGTGCGACCATTGAGGAGTTGGACGCGGTGGAGGGCATTGGAGAGGTCCGCGCCCGGTCCATCAAGGAAGGACTGCAGCGTTACCGTGAACAGTTGGTTCAGGAACGGCACGTATGACTAAAGATCGGGAATATTAAATTTATAAAATTATATATTGCAATAAAGGAAAAACAATTTTAATGTCAAATTAATCAGCAGTGCCCCGAAAGGGATTTTCTTTTTTTGGGCGGAAAAAATATTATTGACACGTGCAATACGCTATGCTACAATATAATATTTCTTGACAACGGCCAGGATTTATGATATGTTATTTCTGTAATAAGTTAAGGAGGGCCGGGAATTGTTCAATATCGGAGATAAAGTTGTTTATCCCATGCACGGTGCCGGGGTTATCGAGTCCATTGAAGAAAAAGAGGTCCTCGGGGAGACCAAAAAGTATTACGTGCTGAGATTGCCGGTTGGAGATATGAAGGTCATGATACCGGTCACTAACTATAAGGATGTGGGTTTGCGCCAGGTAATTGACGGAGACGGGGTACAGCGGGTTTTCCGGATTCTGAGCGAACAATCCACCAGCATGTCGTCCAATTGGAACAGGCGCTACCGGGCCAACCTGGAAAAGATCAAAAGCGGCAATGTTTACGAGGTGGCCGAAGTGGTGAGGAACTTGATCACCAGGGATAAAGAAAAAGGCCTTTCCTCCGGGGAAAGAAAAATGCTGGAGAGTGCCAGGCAAATTTTAATCAGTGAACTGGTACTGGCTACGGAAATGAATGAGGACAAGACAAAACTAATGATTGAACGAGCATTTGCCTGATACGCCGGTGAAAAACTGGCGTATTTTTATAGCTGAAGTAAACTGTCGGAAAAAAAACCCAAAAAGAGTTGAAACAAACTTATAATTCGTCCATAATAGAATAAAATACCGGTGTAAATAATAATTAACAATGCCTGCAGGAAATTCACCGGATGAAAAAACCATGCGAAGGAGGTGAAAAAAGTGGCCAGGAAGGTTATTTTTGTTTTTGTGGTACTTTTATTTTCGTCAACCGGACTATATTTCGGGCTGTACCTGGTCGGCCAGGACATTGTGCCCCTGCCTGAGACCATACCCCAGTTGGGCCCCGGTTTTATCGGCCTGACTACCCTTGCCGGTCTGGTGCTGGGGATATTTTTGACCCCGTGGCTGATTAAAGTCTCTTTGCGGTTGACGGCAGTGCTGGAGCAAATGCTCAGCAAGACGCCGATCCAGGACCTGGTTATGGGATCGGTTGGTTTGATTGTCGGACTCATAATAGCTAATTTACTGGGCTCCGTTTTTTCATTTATGGGTACTATCGGCAAATTGATTTGGATCGCCTTTACTTTGCTGATGGGCTATCTCGGTATGACTATCAGCGTCAAGAAAAGAGAGGAGATAACCGGATTTTTCGGCAGTGTTTCCCGGCTGGGGGGTAAAGATAAAGCCGCCCAGGAAAGCAAACACGGCGGTTCGCAAAAACTGCTCGACACCAGCGTGATTATAGACGGGCGCATTGCCGATTTGTGTGCCAGCGGCTTTATCGAGGGCACTCTGGTGGTGCCCGGTTTTGTGCTGGAAGAATTGCGGCACATTGCCGATTCATCGGACTTGCTGAAGCGCAACCGGGGACGGCGGGGACTGGATATCTTAAACCACCTGCGCAAGGAATCCTCTGTGAAAGTGCAAATTAACGACAATACCAAGGGCCTGGATGAAAACGCCGAGGTGGACACCAAATTGGTCAAACTGGCTCAAAAGCTGGGCGCCAAAATACTCACCAACGATTTCAACCTGAACAAAGTGGCCGAGTTGCACGGGGTTAGGGTGCTGAACATCAACGAACTGGCCAACGCCGTAAAACCAATTGTGCTGCCGGGCGAGGAAATGGTGGTGCAGGTGGTTAAAGAAGGCAAAGAGTCCGGTCAGGGCGTCGCTTACCTGGATGACGGCACCATGATCGTGGTGGACGGCGGCAAGCGCTATATGAACCAGACCATCCCCGTTTTAGTGACCAGCGTGCTGCAGACGGCGGCGGGACGGATGATTTTTGCCAAGCCCAAGTCGAACGAGCGGCGCGGTGAGCCGCAGCCGGGCACGCAGCGGTACAAAGAGGTGAACGTGCTTGGGTAACACCTGGGCCGTAGTCCCCGCCGCCGGTGGAAGCACCCGGATGGGCGACGGGGTCAATAAGCAGCTGCTTCGCCTGGCGGGCCGCCCGGTGGTGGAGCACTCTTTGCGGGCATTGCTGGCAGTACCAGTGGAAGGCGTCGTCCTGGTGGTCGCGCCGGGTGAAGAGCGGAGCTTTGCCGGCGTGCTGGGCGATTTCGTAACGGAAAACAATATTATTATAATTGCCGGCGGCGATACCCGCCGGGATTCGGTGAGGCAGGGCCTAAAGGCCCTGCCTGCTGGTGTTGGTCTGGTGGTGGTGCACGACGGTGCCCGGCCGTTGGTTAAACCGGATCTGATCAGGACAGCTATCCGGGAAGCACGGCAGTGGGGTGCCTCCACCCTGGCGGTGCCTGTTAAAGATACGGTGAAACTGGCCGGTCCGGATAATCTGGTGCGGGAAACTCTGCCCCGGGAACTGCTGTGGCAGGTTCAGACCCCCCAGGTTTTTGACCTGGCCGTCCTGCTGGAGGCCCACCGGGCTGCCGAGCGTGACGCCTTTGAAGGCACTGACGACGCCTCCCTGGTGGAGCGCCTGGGCCGCCCCGTCAAACTTGTGTCCGGCGATTACGCCAATATCAAGCTCACCACCCCCGACGACATCCCCCTGGCCGAAAAACTTCTTTTTGAGGTGTTTGGAGATGCGGGTTGGCATTGGTTATGACGTGCATAGGCTGGTGGAAGGCCGGTCGTTGGTGCTGGGCGGAGTGATGATTCCCTACCACCTGGGGCTGGAGGGACATTCCGACGCCGATGTGCTGGTACACGCCGTCATGGACGCCCTGCTGGGGGCGGCCGGAGCGGGCGATATCGGCATACATTTTCCGGATACCGATCCCCGTTACCGGGGCGTTTCCAGCCTGCTGCTGCTGCGCCAGGTGATGGAGCACCTGGACAGGCTTGGTTGGTCGGTGGGCAATGTGGACGCCGTAATTGTGGCTCAGGCTCCCAAGCTGGCCCCGTACCGGGAGCAAATGCAGCAAAATCTGGCCCGGGAGATGCGGGTGGCGCCGCAACAGGTTGGCGTCAAGGCCACCACCACCGAGGGGCTGGGCTTCACCGGCCATGGTGAAGGCATCGCCGCCCAGGCCGTCGCCCTAATCCAGGGGTCAGGCCTGTCGTAACTTCCTAACTGCATTATTACTATATTTAGAATTTACAGTTAGTATGGTTACGATAGGCCTGACCCCCATGTCTTTAAGTCTGACCCCGGCATGTGCTATAATTAAGTGTCAAAAAATCAAGAGGAAGTTCGAAAAGTCCGCGCGATATCCACTTCGAATTTCTACGTTTTCGAATACTCACTTAAACAAGGAGAGAAACAATTTTGAGCGAGGTTAAAGTCAGGTTCGCCCCCAGTCCCACCGGGCCTTTACACATCGGCGGCGCGCGCTCCGCGTTGTTTAATTGGCTGTATGCCCGCCGTTACAACGGCAAATTTGTGGTGCGCATTGAGGATACCGATCTGGAACGTTCATCCCGGGATTCCGAGGAAAATATCCTGTCATCCCTGCGCTGGCTGGGGCTTGACTGGGATGAGGGCATTGCCGTGGGCGGGCCGAACGGTCCCTATCGCCAAACCGAGAGATTGAATCTGTACAAGAGATACACCGAGGAGTTGCTTGAAAGCGGCTGGGCGTATCGTTGTTATTGCAGCGAGGAAGAACTGGCCGCCCAGCGGGAGGCTCAACTGGCCGCCGGCGAGATGGTGGGCTACACCGGCAAGTGCCGCGACCTGTCCGAGGCGGATTGTAAGCGGCTGGAAGGCGAGGGCCGCAAACCGGTGCTGCGTTTCAGGGTGCCCGGGGGTAAAGTGCTGACCGTGCGCGATAAGGTGCGCGGCGACGTAAGTTTTGACTGTAACGGGATCGGAGATTTCATCATCGTTAAATCCGATGGCATTCCCACTTATAATTTTGCCGTGGTGGTCGACGATCACACCATGGGCATAACCCATGTGGTCCGGGCAGAAGAACACCTTTCCAACACGCCCCTGCAGATACTGTTGTTCGAGGCGCTGGGCTGGCCGGTGCCTGAATTCGCCCATATATCATTGATCCTGGGTAAAGACCGCTCCAAAATGAGCAAACGCCATGGCGCCACCTCCATCCAGCAGTACCGGGACATGGGTTATTTGCCGGAGGCGATGGTAAACTTCCTGGCCCTGTTGGGTTGGTCGCCGGGCACCGGGGATGAGGTTTTCACCCTGGACCGGGTTAAAGAAAGCTTTTCCCTGGAACGGGTGGCCAAAAGCCCGGCGGTGTTCGACCTGGAGAAATTAAATTGGCTTAACGGCTATTATATCAAGCACAGCCCGGTGGAAAGGGTTGCCGAACTGGCCGTGCCCTACCTGCAACAGGCCGGGTATCTGCCGGAAACCGTGGATGACAGCTTAATGGACAAGGTGCGCCTGGTAACGATAGCGGTACGGGAATACCTGGATTATATGGCCCAGATCGCCGACCATGCCGGAGTGTTCTTTAACGACCCCGGATATGACGACCCGGAAGCCGGAGAGGTGCTGGCCCGGGAGCTGGTGCCCGTTGTTTTTGGCGCGTTACGGGATAAACTGGCCGGCGTTACCACCCTGGACGAGGACGGGGCGAAAACGATGCTGAAGCAGTTGCCCAAGGAACTGGGCCTGGGCGGCAAGCATGTCTACCAGCCCCTGCGGGTGGGCTTGACCGGCAAAACCAAGGGGCCGGAACTGCACCACTTATTGCCCGCCCTGGGCGGTCCAAAGGTTGTTGAGCGGCTGGAGAAGGCCCTGGCATACATTAGAAGTTAGAATTTATTATCCAACTTCCAGTCCGGGAGGGATTGACTTGCTGTTCGGTCGTCTCCGGAAAGAGATAAAGGCTGTTTTTGAACGGGATCCGGCCGCCAGGTCGGTGCTGGAAGTGCTGCTCTGCTACCCCGGCCTGCATGCGATATTGCTGCACCGCGTGGCTCATTTTTTTTACCGGCACCGGCTTTTTTTGTTGGCCCGGCTGGTTTCCCAGTTTGCCCGGGCGGTGACCCAAATTGAAATCCACCCCGGCGCCCGTGTGGGCGAGGGGTTGTTTATCGACCACGGCGCCGGGGTGGTGATCGGTGAAACCGCTGAGATAGGCGACAACGTTACTATTTACCAGGGGGTGACTCTGGGGGGTACCGGCAAGGAGAAAGGCAAACGCCATCCCACCATCGGCAATAACGTAGTCATCAGCGCCGGGGCCAAGATCCTCGGTTCATTCACCGTGGGTGACAACAGCAAGATCGGCGCGGGTTCGGTGGTGCTTAAACCCGTTCCGCCCAATAGTACGGTGGTGGGTGTGCCCGGCAAGGTAATCATCAGGGACGGTGAGAAGGTAGCCCACCCCGGCGAAGTATCAATTATCGATTTGCGGCATGACCTGCTGCCCGACCCGGTTACCGAGGCCATGTACTGCATGCAGAAAAACATTGATGTATTGGAAAAACGCGTGCAGGAGCTGGAAAAAAGGCTGCGGGACGGCTCTGCCGGCGGTGAGGGGGACATGCCCCGCTGCCTGGACGGCCCTGATGATGATAAACAATAAGATGAGCTTTTTAAGGGAGATGCGAAAATGCTCATATACAATACCAAAACCGGCAGGAAAGAGGAACTGATCACCCGGGAATCCGGCAAGGTGGCCATGTATGTCTGCGGTCCCACCACCTATAACTATATCCACCTGGGCAATGCCAGGCCCGTGGTGTTTTTTGATACCGTGCGCCGGTACCTCAAGTATAAAGGCTATGACGTACTGTATGTGCAGAATTTTACCGACGTGGACGATAAAATAATCAACCGGGCCCGGGAGGAAAAGGACGACCCCCTGGCTCTGGCGGCACGCTACATAGAAGAGTATTTCCGGGACGCCGGCGCCCTGAATGTGATGCGGGCCGATATTCACCCCCGGGTGTCGGAACACATGCAGGAAATTATCGACATGGTGCGCACTCTTGTGGACAAAGGTCATGCCTATGCCGTTGACGGTGATGTTTACTACGATGTGCGCAGTTTTGCAGGCTATGGTGGACTTTCCGGCCGCACCCTGGAGGACATGCGGGCCGGGGCGCGGGTGGATGTCGACGAACGGAAGCGTCATCCCATGGACTTTGCTCTTTGGAAAGCGGCTAAACCGGGTGAACCGGCCTGGGACAGTCCGTGGGGCAAGGGCCGGCCCGGCTGGCACATTGAATGCTCGGCGATGTCGCTGAAATACCTGGGCATTAATTTTGACATCCACGGCGGCGGATTTGATTTGGTTTTCCCGCATCACGAAAACGAAACAGCCCAGTCCGAGGCCGCCACCGGCCAGCCTTTCGTCCGTTACTGGATGCATAATGGCTTTATCACCATCAACCAGGAAAAAATGAGCAAATCACTGGGTAACTTTTTCCTGGTGCGGGAAATCCTCGACAAGTTCAAGCCCGAAGTGGTCAGATTTTACCTGCTCAGTACCCATTACCGCAGTCCCCTGGACTTTGACGACGAAAAGCTGATTGCCGCCGGCAAAGGCCTGGAGCGGCTGAAAAACAGCCTGCGCCTGCTGGATGAGGCCCTGGGCGGACGCGAACCGGCCGGCGCCGCTCCCGACGCCGGGCTGTCCGGACGGCTGGACAAGCTGCGCGCCCAATTTGAAGCCGCCATGGACGATGATTTTAATACCGCCCTGGCCACGGGAATAATGTTTGACTTGGCCCGGGACATCAACAGCTTTTTGCAGGGGGAAAGCGTAAACACCCCCGCTGGTCTGGCGGCGCTCAAAAAAGCCAGGGCCTTGTTTTATGACTTTAACGGAGTTCTGGGGTTCTTAAAAACCGATGAAAAGGGCAAAATTTTGTTGGATCAACCGGACGGGGAAGACGATTCCCTGGTGGAAAAACTGGTGCAGATGATTATTCAGATGAGACAGGAGGCCCGGAAGAACAAGGACTGGGGCGCCGCCGACCAGATTCGCGACCGGCTTAAGGAGATCGGGATTGTGCTTGAAGACACCCCTTCCGGGGTACGCTGGAAAAAACAGTAGTCAGTAGTCAGGAGTCAGGAGTCAGAATTCAGGAGTCAAAGGTGTAACCACTATGCTACGTGGTTACACCTGTCCCGGCGAGCGATTTGCGGGAGCGCCGGTAACGGCACCCGGCGCAGCGCGGGAGCGCAACCGGGAGGCGCGCATAGGACGTGCGCGCCAGCCCCAACTGAGACAGGACGTCGAATTTGGGGCGGCCCGGTTGCGCCCAAGCAAGCCGCTGGTGCCGTCGGCGCGGGAGCCATGAGCGAGCCGGGACAGGTTAACCACGCTTCGAAGGGACTAATTTTCAGGGCAGAATAAAACTGCCGAAAAACGTTTGAGACTTATCGTTTGGAGAAGGTGTGTGTGTTCGGACTTACGGAAAAGATAACCAACCCCATTGAACTGCCTTCGGTGGTACTGGCCTATATAGGCGACGCGGTATACGAACTGGCGGTGCGTGAATACCTGGTCAGCCGCGGCCTGGTCAACGTGAACAAGCTGCACCGGGAAGCCGTCCGTCACGTGCGCGCGTCCACCCAAGCCCGTATTTTCCACGCCCTGGACGGGCGCCTCACCGAAACGGAACAGGCGGTAATCCGGCGCGGGCGCAACGCCAAGTCCGGCCACGCCCCCCGGGGCAACAACGTTATTGAATACCGGGAAAGCACCGGTTTTGAAAGCCTGGTGGGTTATCTCTATTTGAAACAGGAATGGAGCCGGTTGGAGGAAATTATCACCCTGGCCCGGCAGGTTATCGAAGAGGAACTTAAATAAACCACCACAAGCGGAGGAATTATAATGGGCAAAACAACCCTGCGGGTGGAACTGCTTCGCTGCACGGAAAATCCCGAAGAACTGGTGGCCATGGCGGCAAAATTATGCTACTCGGCGGCGGGTGTCGATGAATTGCGTCAGGGAGTGTCCGAACAGGACCAGACGTCCTTTGTAACCAAGCTGACCGATATGGGGCACCTGTCTCCCATTGAACACGCCAGCTTCACCTTCGGTGTTGAAGGAGTGTCCAGGAGCCTTCTGGCCCAGATTACCCGGCACCGGATTGCCAGTTTCAGCGTCAAATCCCAGCGCTATGTCGGCGAAGGCAGCGGTGGTCAGGAGGACGGCGTGTTCAATTACATTATTCCCCCGCGGATTGCCGAACTGGGACAAAAGGAAGCCCGGGAGTTTGCCGGGCAAATGGCGCAAATGCAAAAGTGGTACGATTACTGGCTGGACAAGCTGGCTGTGTACGGAGATGCGGCCAAGGAAGACGCCCGTTTCGTGTTGCCCAACGCGGCGGAGACCAAACTGGTGGTGACCATGAATGCCCGGGAATTGCTGCATTTTTTTAACATCCGGTGCTGCAACCGTGCCCAGTGGGAAATTCGCGCCCTGGCCACCGAGATGCTGCGCCTGGTGCGCGGCGTGTCCCCGGTGCTGTTCCGGGAAGCCGGCCCCCGCTGCCTGGCCGCCCCCTGCCCCGAAGGACGGATGTCCTGCGGCAAACAATCCGAGGTCAGGGAAAAATTCAAGCAGTTATAGCCAAGACCTGAGTGTTCAATACTAAGAACAAATATTCAAACCCGGGAGATACACATGGAAGAAATCATAGCGGGCCGCAACCCGGTTTGCGAAGCGCTGCGGGCCGGCAGGCCGATCAATAAAATATACCTGGCCCGGAACCTGAAACCGGCCACAGCCGCCGAGCTTTGCGGACTGGCCCGGGAAAACCGGGTGCCGGTGCAGAAGGTGGAAAAACAGCTCCTGGACCGCATGGCCGAAGGGACGCTGCACCAGGGCATTATCGCCAGTGTAGCTCCTTATGCATACGCCGGTCTGGACGATATCCTGGACCGGCTGGAGGGACAAACCCCGCTGCTGGTTCTGCTGGACGGTATCAATGACCCCCACAACCTGGGCGCCATCATCCGTTCCGCTGACGCCGCCGGCGCACATGGGGTGGTAATTCCCAGCCGGCGGGCCGCCTCCGTCACCCCTGTGGCGGCCAGGGCGTCGGCCGGGGCTGTGGAGTTTGTACCGGTGGCCCGGGTGACCAATATTGCGGTTACCGTTGATATGCTGAAAGAACGCGGCATCTGGGTGGCCGGAGCCGACCCGGCGGCCGGACAACTTATCTGGGACGCCCCCCTGGACGGGCCTCTGGCGGTGGTGGTGGGCGGAGAAGACAAGGGTATCAGCAGACTGGTACGCGAAAAATGTGATATTTTGGTGCGGCTGCCCATGGCCGGCCGGGTAAATTCCCTTAACGCCTCAGTGGCTGCGGCACTGGTGTTATTTGAAGCGGCCCGGCAGAGAAGCAAAAGGTTAAGTTAAAGATGGGGGAGTATATTGTAGTTGACGGCTACAATGTGTTGTACGCCTGGCCGGAATTGGCCAAGCTGAAGGAAAAAGGGCTGGAACACGCCCGGGACCGGCTGGTGGATATATTGGCCGATTACTCGGGTATCAGCGGCGACCGGGTGCTGGTGGTCTTTGACGCCCACCAGGTTAAGGGATTCGGCGCCAGGTATGAAGAAGTGAACGGGGTCCAGGTATTTTACACCAGGGAAGAGGAGACCGCCGACGCAATGATTGAGCGGTTGGTGGGAGAAATGCCCCGGGACGGTTACACCAGGGTAGTGACCTCTGACTGGGACGAACAAAGGATTATCCTGGGGCGGGGCGCGTACCGCATGACCCCCGGAGAATTGTACCGGCGGGTGCAGCGGGCCAAAAAGGAGGGCCAGGAACCGTATACCCGCAAAAAACTCACCGAAGGCTACCTGGAAAACCGGCTGGCCGAAAATGTTCGTCAGATGTTTGAACAGTGGAGAAGGAAGCGGGATTAGGCAACCTGTGCCATTGCGGGTATTATTTTAGCTTGACGAGCTATTGAGGGACAGGTATAATGTAGCTTGAAACATGTTTGCTGATTAATTAAATCCTTGATTAACGGCTGGTTTTGTTAATTTTACTTACTTAGAGAAAAATTAAATTTTTTTTGCCCCATTGTGTGTTGCTCCGGGATATGCGCCCGGGTGGTTTTTTAACGGTGAGGGCAGTTTTTGTTTTCGTTTGCGGGGAAATTCAGGCGGGGGGGATTGGAACTTGAATTTAAACGCCCAGAGGGAGACGCCCAACGATTTTCAGCTCATGATTGACGAAGAAGTTGTGGAATTTGCCCGCGAAGGCGACGATGTGGCTCTGGAGTACCTGATTAACAAATACAAAAACTTTGTGCGCGCCAAAGCCCGTTCTTATTTTTTAATCGGGGCGGATCGGGAAGATATTATCCAGGAGGGCATGATCGGTCTTTATAAGGCGATTCGTGATTTCCGGATGGACAAGTTGTCGTCTTTCAGAGCTTTCGCCGAATTATGCATTACCCGCCAGATTATCACGGCCATCAAAACGGCTACCCGTCAAAAACACATTCCCTTGAACTCATATGTATCCCTTAATAAACCCATTTATGATGAAGACTCAGACCGTACATTGCTGGATGTTATCTCCGGTTCCAAAATTTCCGACCCCGAGGAGTTAATTATCAGTCGTGAAGAGTTTGACGATATCGAGGAAAAAATGGGCGAAATACTCAGTTCTCTGGAATGGAAAGTGCTGATGTCCTACCTGGAGGGCAAGTCTTATCAGGAAATAGCCGAAGATCTGAAACGCCACGTCAAGTCCATTGATAACGCATTGCAGAGAGTCAAGCGCAAGCTGGAACGCTACCTGGAAAAACGGGAGGCCTAGTAAGCATAAAACGGGGCCAAGCTCTTTACCTTGCTCAAGAGCTTGGCCTCTTGGTGTTTTCAGCACCGGTAATGTGTTTATAATACTCCAATATTAACAGATCTAATTTTCTGCTCTCCTGGAGCAGTTTTTCTTTTTTCAAGGGGTCGATGACGTATAAGCGATAACGGGAATCTTCTATTTTGTTTAAAAGCTCTTTTAACATGTACAACCGCCTTTTTTGTTTGCATGGTAGGAAATGGCAGCCCGAGCGTCTAATTATCCCCTCTATCGGGCACCAGCATAATTTTGTGGTTTAAAGACCTGGCCAATAGTTCCAGTTTACCCAGGGAGGGGTCTTTTTTGCCCAGCTCAATGTCCGAAATAAACTGGTATGATATGCCTGTTTCTTCGGCCAGTTGGCGCAGCGTTTTCTTTTGTGCCTGACGTATCAGACGCAGTTGCTTGATTAGACTCAAGATTAGTCACACTCCGTAAAAACTGTAATAATATTGTATGCCGATTGCGGAAATATGACAAAGACCCAATAGCCGGAAAAATTCAACATATTATCCTAAACCTAGACGGTCTGGACTTATACTGGCGTAATCTGCTATTTGCATATTGATAACAACCCGGCACAGTTGTATACTTTGGGTGTGTCCGCCATGAGCAGACAAGGAGGTCGGGGGAATGGAGTTCTTTTCCGTAAGACTAAGAAAACTGCGCGAAGACAAAAAGCTGACCCTGGAGGAACTCTCGGAAGAATTGCGTATTTCCAAATCGCTGTTGTGGGACCTGGAACAGGGCCGTCGCAGAGTGCACGGAGAGTTGCTGCTTAAGATTGCGCTTTATTTTAAAGTATCTACGGATTTTTTGTTGGGTTTGTCGGATGAGCCAAACGAAAAAAATGGGTCACCTGTTAAATATAATCTTGATCCGGAAATCACCAGCATTTTAACCAGGTCAAAGGAACTCTCCCCGAAAGGAAAAGAACAGTTGCGGCGGGTGGTGGAATGGGTGTTCGAGGTGGATGAACGGGAAAGAAAAACGGACCGTGACAAGGATTAAGCGGCAATGTAAAATGGTTTTGTTTGAGTTTATTTAATTGTTGTCGGGAGGAGAATTTGCACATGCCGATTTACGAGTTTGAGGGCAAAAGACCGGTTATAGCGCCTGACGCCTTTGTTTACCCCGAGGCTACCATTATTGGGGATGTCAAAATAGGCAGCGGATGTTATATCGCTCCGGGAGCCAGGCTGCGGGGCGACTGGGGTTCCATCGTGGTCGGGCCGCGCTCCAACATTCAGGAAAACTGTATTATTCATTCCGCGCCGGGTGCCGTCACCATATTGGGCGAAAAGAGCCACATCGGGCATGGGGCTATTTTGCACGATCCCGAGCTCGGAGAACACGTGATTATTGGGATGGGAGCAATTATCATGCGGGGCGTCAAGATTGGCGCCGGCAGTTGCATAGCCGCCGGGGCGTTGGTAAAAGCGGGGACCGTGGTTGGATCCCGCAGGCTGCTGGTGGGCGTGCCGGCAAAGGATGCCGGTGAGGTGACGGATGAATTTGCCGCGGATCTGGAGAGAGGCACGGGTTACTACATAGCCTTGCCTCAACGGCTTTTTAAAGGACTGCGGGAAATATCACTGGAGGAAGTATTGAGGGGTTAGGATTAGAAAATAATTACCAGTTTTTTGCGACCCGTACCTGTTGACATCCTGGCGCAGATATCATATAATTGTTTTCGCCGCTAATGCCGGCGTAGCTCAATTGGCAGAGCAGCTGACTTGTAATCAGCAGGTTGCGGGTTCGAGTCCCATCGCCGGCTCCAACATCAACCCGGCTTTAGCCGGGTATAATTTATAGCGTTGGTTTATCAACGTGGAGAGGTTCCCGAGTGGCCAAAGGGAGCAGACTGTAAATCTGCCGGCGACGCCTTCGCAGGTTCGAATCCTGCCCTCTCCACCACTTTCCCCAAAGCTTGTTAAGGCTATATTTGGGGTTTGTAAAAAGGTTCAAGATGTGATACAATGAAAAATGTTGACGCGGGGTGGAGCAGCTGGCAGCTCGTCGGGCTCATAACCCGAAGGTCGGGGGTTCAAATCCCCCCCCCGCAACCAAATGCCACTATAGCTCAGGAGGTAGAGCGCATCCTTGGTAAGGATGAGGTCACCGGTTCAAATCCGGTTAGTGGCTCCATGGCGGCGTAGCTCAGATGGTCAGAGCATGCGGTTCATACCCGCAGTGTCCGGGGTTCAAATCCCTGCGCCGCTACCAAAAGCACCAGCCCGTCGGCTGGTTTTTCTTTGTTGCCGGGGAATATTAGATACTTCACCAGCGTTTTTAGTTTCCTTGGCGAACGACAATAGCGGTCAGGGGACACACCTCTCTTTGGGGTATGTTTAACGGGTCGGAGGTATGTCCCCAATTGATGCCGGGTAACAACTCCCGGCGCAGCGCGGGAGCGCGACCGGGTGGCGCGCATAGGACGTGCGCGCCACCCCAACCCGGGATACCCGTTCCGGGCATACCCTCAGGGGCACAGGCAGGCAGGACGTCGAGTTTGGGCGGCCCGGTTGCGCCCCGCAGCAAGCCGCTGGAGTTGTCAGGTGCGGAATCGGAGTGAGTGAAGGAAACTAAAAACGCGGAAGGTATAACCTCAGATAATTTTTTTCGTTTAAGCAGGATTTTGCATCCGGTTATCGAATAAGGTCTTGGTATTTTACGCCGGGTTGTAAATAAAAAGTGGCATTAATGGAAATAATTTAAATTAGTCCTTTTGTACACCCGGGTAAGTTGTTTTACATGGCCTACAACGCTATTAAGCCAGCAAGGAGGAATATTAAACCATGGCAAAAGCTAAATTTGAGCGGACCAAGCCGCACGTAAACATCGGCACCATTGGCCACGTGGACCACGGCAAGACCACCTTGACCGCGGCCATCACCACCGTGTTATCCACCGTGGGCGGCGCCACCATCAAAAAATACGACGAAATCGACAACGCCCCGGAAGAGCGCGAGCGCGGCATTACAATTAATACCGCCCACGTCGAATACGAAACCCAAAACCGTCACTACGCCCACGTCGACTGCCCGGGCCACGCCGACTACATCAAAAACATGATCACCGGCGCCGCCCAGATGGACGGCTCCATCCTGGTCGTATCGGCGGCCGACGGCCCCATGCCCCAGACCCGGGAGCACATCCTGCTCTCCCGTCAAGTGGGCGTACCCTACATCGTAGTCTACCTCAACAAAGCCGACATGGTAGACGACGCCGAACTGCTCGAACTGGTCGACATGGAAGTCCGCGACCTGTTAAACACCTACGAATTTCCCGGTGACGACACCCCCATCATCACCGGCTCCGCGCTGAAAGCCCTGGAATGCGGCTGCGGCAAACGCGAATGCGAATGGTGCAAAAGCATCTGGGAACTCATGGACGCCGTCGACGAATACATTCCCAACCCCGAGCGTGACATCGACAAACCCTTCCTCATGCCCGTGGAAGACGTTTTCACCATCACCGGACGCGGCACAGTAGCCACCGGCCGTATCGAACGGGGCGCCATCAAAACCGGCGAAGAAGTAGAAATCGTCGGTCTGATGGACAAACCGCGCAAGACCGTGGTCACCGGCGTAGAAATGTTCCGCAAGATCTTAGACCGCGGCGAAGCCGGCGACAACGTAGGGTGCCTGCTGCGCGGCGTAGACCGCAAAGAAATCGAGCGCGGCCAAGTGCTCGCCAAACCCGGCAGCATCAAACCGCACACCAAATACAACGCCGAAGTATACGTCCTGACCAAAGAAGAAGGCGGCCGTCACACCCCGTTCTTTAACGGCTACCGTCCGCAATTCTACTTCCGGACCACCGACGTCACCGGCGTCGTCCAGCTGCCCGAAGGCGTGGAAATGGTCATGCCCGGCGACAACATCAAAGTGGACGTCGAACTGATCACCCCCATCGCCATCGAGGAAGGCCTGCGTTTCGCCATCCGTGAAGGCGGACGCACTGTGGGCGCCGGAGTGGTTACCGGCATTAACGAGTAAGAAGACAGTCGACAGTCGAAAGTCAAATGTCGAAAGTCTTTGGGCTTTAGACTTTGGACTTTGGACGTTAGACTGAACAAGATGCCCGCATCTTTGGGGTGAAAGGAGGCCAGCGCATTGAAAAGCCAAAAAATCCGTATCCGGCTAAAAGCCTACGACCATAACATGCTGGACCAATCGGCCCAGAAAATAGTCGAAACCGCCCGCCGGACCGGTGCATCCGTGGCGGGGCCCGTGCCGCTGCCGACGGAGAAAAATATTTACACTATATTGCGCTCCCCGCATGTTAATAAAGACTCGCGGGAACAGTTTGAGATGAGGACCCATAAACGCCTCATCGATATCATGGAGCCTACTCCCAAGACGGTGGACGCGCTGATGCGCCTTGACCTGCCCGCCGGAGTGGATATTGAGATAAAACTGTAAGTCGTTGGTGAGAGGTGCGATGAATTATGCAAACCATACTGGGTAGAAAGGTCGGTATGACGCAGGTTTTCGCTGAAAACGGCGAATCCGTACCGGTAACGGTAATCGAGGCCGGCCCGTGTATTGTAGTGCAGAAAAAAAATATCGAGCGGGACGGGTACAATGCCGTTCAGCTGGGTTTCGGCGAGAAACGGGAGAACCTGTTCAATAAACCCCAAAAGGGTCATTTCGCCAAGGCCGGTGTGCAGCCCAAGCGCTACCTGAGGGAAGTGCGGGTGGAAAATGCCGAAGGCTATGAAGTGGGCCAGGAAATCAAGGCCGATATATTCACTCCCGGTGAGCGGGTGGACGTGGCCGGCATTACCAAAGGCCGCGGATTTTCCGGCGGCATCAAGCGCCACGGTTTCCATCGCGGCCCCATGGCCCACGGTTCCAAATATCACCGCCGGCCCGGTTCACTGGCGGCCAAGGGTCCGGCCCGGGTGTTCAAAGGCCGTAAATTGCCCGGCCAGTACGGCGCCGAGCGGGTAACCGTGCAGAACCTGGAAGTAATCAGGGTGGAAGCCGGGCAAAACCTGCTGGCTATCCGGGGAGCCGTTCCGGGTCCGCGGGGCGGGTTGCTGACTATCAAACGCTCCGTCAAGTCCCGGTAGCGGCGGCGCAGCGAAAGGAGGAAGTTACGCATGCCCAAAGTTGCCATATACAACGTAAACGGTGATCAGGTCGGAGAACTGGACTTAAGCGATGCCGTGTTCGGCGTGGCCGTGCACCGGCAAGCCCTGTTCGACGTGGTCAACAAGCACCTGGCCAGCAAACGGCGGGGTACCCACGATACCAAAACCAGGGCCGAGGTCAGCGGCGGCGGCCGCAAGCCGTGGCGCCAAAAAGGCACCGGCCGCGCCCGTCACGGTTCCACCCGTTCTCCCATCTGGCGGAGCGGCGGTATCGTTTTCGGCCCGCATCCCAGGGATTACAGTTACCGGCTTCCTAAAAAAGTCCGCCGGCTGGCTATGCGGTCGGCCCTATCGTCCAAGGTTGAAGGCGGCAGCATCGTGGTACTGGAAGAACTGGCCATGGAGACGCCCAAAACCAAGGACATGGTTAAAATCCTGGGTAATCTGAAAGTAAACAACAAGGTTCTGGTTGTTACCGCCAACCGGGATGAGACCGTCTTTAAATCGGCCCGCAACATCCCCGGCGTCAAGCCACTCAGTGTGCCCGGCCTGAACGTCTACGACCTTCTGGCCCACAATACGCTGGTGATTACCAAAGACGCTGTGGCCAGGGTCGAGGAGGTGTTCGCATAATGGATAACCCCAGGGATATCGTTAAAAAACCGGTGGTAACTGAAAAGAGCACCGCCATGCTGGAAGAAAACAAGTACACCTTTATCGTTGACCCCCGGGCCAACAAAATTGAAATCCGCCAAGCGGTGGAAGAACTGTTCAACGTTAAAGTGGACGAAGTGCGCACCATGCGGGTCAAAGGCAAGTTTAAGCGGGTGCGCAACCGCCGGGGCAAAACCCCGGAAGTTAAAAAAGCCATTGTCACCCTGAAACCGGGCAGCAAGATCCAGCTGTTTGAGGGGATGTAGAAGGAGGGAAACCAGGTGGGGATTAAAAAGTTTAAACCGACATCTCCGGGCCGGAGGTTCGTTACGGTATCAACCTTCGAGGAAATCACCACCACCGAACCGGAAAAGTCCCTGCTGGAACCGCTGAAGAAACAAAGCGGCAGGAATGCCAACGGCAGGATTACTGTCCGGCACCGCGGCGGCGGCCATAAACGCAAGTACCGGGTAATTGATTTCAAGCGGAATAAAGACGGCATCCCGGCCAAAGTGGCCAGCATCGAATACGATCCGAACCGTTCGGCCAGGATTGCCCTTTTACATTACGCCGACGGCGAGAAAAGATACATTCTGGCGCCGGCCGGCCTGAAGACGGGACAGATTATTGAATCCGGCCCGGATTCGGACATCAAGGCGGGGAACGCCCTGCCGCTGCGCAACATCCCGTTGGGCACCATGATTCATAACCTTGAACTGCACCCCGGGGCCGGCGGCCAACTGGTACGTTCGGCCGGCGCGTCAGCCCAGTTGATGGCCAAAGAGGGCAAGTACGCCCACATCCGGATGCCGTCCGGTGAAATGCGCCTCGTCCTGCAGGACTGCCGGGCCACCATCGGCCAGGTGGGTAATGTGGACCATGAAAATATCAATATCGGTAAAGCCGGGCGCAAGCGCTGGATGGGCATCAGGCCCACGGTCCGCGGCGTGGTGATGAACCCGGTGGACCACCCGCACGGCGGCGGCGAAGGCCGTTCACCCATCGGCAGGAACCCCGTTACTCCCTGGGGTAAACCGGCACTGGGCGCACGGACCAGGAAAAACAAACCCAGCGATAAGCTGATTGTCAAACGCCGTGGTAAAAAATAGTGATTAATAGTTGTTGCATGTGCAAGCAAGGAAGGAGGCTAGCCGATGGGTCGCTCCCTTAAAAAAGGCCCGTACTGTGAAGAAAGGCTCTTAGGCCGGATTAGGACCATGAACGACAAGGGCGAAAAGAGGGTTCTCAAGACCTGGTCGCGCCGTTCCACTATTTTCCCCGACATGATCGGGCACACCATAGCGGTGCATGACGGCAGGAAACACGTGCCCGTTTATATTACCGAGGACATGGTGGGGCACAAGCTGGGCGAGTTCGCTCCCACCCGGATGTTCAGGGGACACGGTTCCCATGTTGAACGGTCCACTGCGCTAAAATAATTCCAAAGGGGATGATACCATGCCGGAAGCAAAGGCGGTAGCCAAATATATACGCATCTCCCCGCGCAAAGTGCGACAGGTAATCGACCTCATCAGGGGCAAGGATGTTAAAGAGGCTCTGGCCATACTGAAGTTTACACCCAAGAGAGCCTCCGCGCCGGTAACCAAGGTGGTCAACTCGGCCGCCGCCAACGCGGAGCACAATTACGAAATGAACAAGGACGACTTATACGTGGCCGCCTGCTACGTAGACCAGGGGCCGACCCTGAAGCGGTGGCAGCCCAGGGCCATGGGACGCGCCGACGTGCTACGCCACCGTACCAGTCACATCACAGTGATATTGAAGGAGAAAAAGGAGGGCTAGCGTGGGGCAGAAGGTAAACCCGAAGGGGTTGCGTATCGGCATCATTAAAGATTGGGACGCCAAGTGGTTTGCGGACAAAAAAAGTTTTTCCGGACTTCTGAAAGAGGACCAGGAGATACGCAAGTATATCAAGACCAAACTGTTCGCCGCCGGCATAGCCCGGGTTCAGATTGAGCGGGCGGCAAACAAAGTGAAGGTTTCCATCCACACTGCCAAGCCGGGTATCGTCATCGGCCGGGGCGGCACGGAGGTTGAAGCGCTGCGCAAACAGCTGGAGAGTATGACCGGCAAGCAGGTCAACGTCAACATTGTGGAGATCAAAAACCCGGAAGTTGACGCTCAACTGGTGGCTGAGAACGTGGCCTCCCAATTGGTCAAAAGGATTGCCTTCCGGCGGGCCATGAAGCAAAGCGTGGGCCGTTCCATGCGCATGGGCGCCAAGGGCATCAAAATCGCCTGCAGCGGCCGTTTGGCCGGCGCTGAGATCGCCCGCAGCGAGTGGTACAGCGAGGGGAAAGTACCCCTGCACACACTGCGCGCCGATATCGATTACGGTTTCGCGGAAGCCAATACCACGTACGGTAAAATAGGCGTCAAAGTTTGGATTTACAAAGGAGAAGTCTTGCCGGAAGCCAGAAAGACGGCCGCCGGTAAAGGAGGCGAATAGGCTCGATGCTCATTCCGAAGAGGGTTAAATATCGCAAACAACGCCGCGGTCCCGATTTGAAAGGCAAATCAAAGGGCGGAAACGAGGTCCATTTCGGGGAGTACGGGCTGCAGGCATTGGAGTCGGGCTGGATTACCAACCGCCAGATTGAGGCCGCCCGTATCGCCATGACCCGTTTTATCAAACGGGGCGGTAAAGTATGGATTAAAATATTTCCGGATAAACCGGTCACCAAAAAACCCGCCGAAACCCGTATGGGCAGCGGTAAGGGTGCTCCCGAATGGTGGGTGGCGGTGGTTAAGCCGGGCCGGATCCTGTTCGAACTGGCCGGGGTTAACGAAGAGACGGCCCGGGAGGCAATGCGCCTGGCCGCCCATAAACTGCCCATCAAAACCAAGTTTGTAAGACGTGGGGAAGTAGGTGAGGCTAGTGAAGGGTAAGGAATTGCGCGAGCTTACCGACCAGGAACTAGTTAAGAAAATGAACGACGCCAAGGACGAACTGTTCCGGCTGCGCTTTCAGCTGGCCACCGGGCAACTCGACAACCCGATGCGGATAAAGGAAGTACGCCGTAACATAGCCCGGGTCAAGACCGTGATCAGGGAGCGGGAAATCGGCATTGTCCGGGCGTAACAAAAAGTTTTTCAGTACCCGTTTTTGAGAAGGGGGTTAGCCGAATTGGCTGAACGCAATTTGCGCAAGGTCCGGACCGGTACCGTAGTCAGCAATAAAATGGAAAAAACTGTGGTCGTATCGGTGGAAAGCACCGGCCGTCACCCGGTTTACGGCCGTACCGTCCGGGTTTCCAAGAAATACAAAGCCCATGACGAAGAAAACGTCTGTAATATCGGCGACAGGGTAAGAATTATGGAAACCAGGCCCCTGTCCAAGGACAAACGGTGGCGCGTCGTGGAAGTGGTTCGCAAGACCGAACAGGTTTAGTTTAACCGCCGCGGCTTCCACCGCCGTGTAAAGGAGGATGTCTGGTGATTCAAGTGCAATCCATGCTCAGGGTGGCGGACAATACAGGCGCCAAAAGACTCATGTGCATCCGCGTTATGGGCGGTGCGCTGCGCCGTTATGCCAGCCTTGGCGATATTATCATCGCTTCCGTCAAGGAAGCGACACCGGGCGGCGTTGTTAAGAAAGGAGACGTTGTGCGGGCCGTAATTGTACGGACCAAGAAGGAAGTCCGGCGCCCCGACGGCTCCCATATCAAGTTTGACGAAAATGCCGCCGTAATCATCAAAGACGACGGGAGTCCCAGAGGAACCCGTATTTTTGGGCCGGTGGCCCGGGAACTGCGCGATCACGATTACATGAAGATTGTTTCCCTGGCTCCGGAAGTTTTGTAACCATACGGCGCTACAGGAGGTGTAACGGATATGTCGAAACCCAAGGTGCATGTGCGCAAAGGGGATACCGTACTGGTTATTCGCGGTAAAAGCGCCGGCAAAAAAGGCAAGGTGCTGGAAGTGCAGCCCGCGGATTCCCGGGTCACCGTGGAAGGCGTCAACAAGGTTAAACGCCATACCAAGCCGACCCGTAAGCTGCCCCAGGGCGGCATCATGGAACGGGAAGCACCAATCCACAGCTCCAACGTGATGCTGTTTTGCACCAAATGCAATAAACCCACCCGGGTAGGCAAAAAAATACAGGAAGACGGCAAAGCGCTCCGCCAGTGCAAAAAATGCGGTGAACTGCTGAGCTGACCCGGCGTAAGGAGGGAAAAACGGTTTGCCTAGGCTTAAGGACAAATACAGAAGCGAAGTAGCCAAAGCCATGATGGAGAAATTCGGCTACAAAAATGTAATGCAGGTTCCCAGGCTGGAAAAAGTGGTGGTTAACATGGGCGTCGGCGAAGCGATCCAGAACAGCAAGATCATCGATGCCGCTGTTAACGACCTGATGACCATCACCGGCCAGCGCCCGGTGGTTACCAAGGCCAAAAAGTCCATCGCCGCGTTCAAGCTGCGCCAGGGCATGACCATCGGCTGCAAGGTGACCCTGCGGGGTGACCGCATGTATGAGTTCGTGGACCGGCTGTTCAGCATTGCGCTGCCCCGGGTGCGTGATTTTCGCGGCATTTCGCCCAAATCCTTCGACGGGCGGGGCAACTACAGCATGGGTATTAAGGAACAGCTAATCTTTCCTGAAATTGATTACGACAAGATCGATAAGGTCAGGGGCATGGACATCATTATTGTGACCACCGCCAAGACCGACGAAGAAGCGCGGGAACTGCTCCGCCTCATGGGGATGCCCTTCAGGGCGGCGTAAATTGGTGGTTGGTTGTCGGTGGTTGGGGAACCGATTACCGGCGGCCGACGACTAAAGTAAGGAGGGAAGTAATCAAGTGGCCAAGAAATCCATGATTGCCAGTGCCCAACGCGAGCCCAAGTATAGAGTGCGGGCATACAATAGATGCAGTATCTGCGGACGACCCCGCGCTTATATCCGTAAGTTCGGGATCTGCCGGATTTGTTTCCGGGAGCTGGCTTATAAAGGGGAAATACCCGGTTTGAGGAAAGCCAGCTGGTAAAAGGAAGGAGGTTTTCTCGGGATGGTTATGACTGATCCTGTTGCCGATTTTTTAACCCGTATCAGGAACGCCAATACGGTATATCATTCCACTTTAGAGGCCCCCTCCTCCAAGACGAAACGCGCCATCGCCGCGTTGCTGAAGGAAGAGGGTTATATTAAAAACTATGAATATATTGAGGATGGCAAACAGGGTGTACTGCGCATTTACCTGAGTTACAACCACGGTAAGGAACGGGTGATTACCGGGCTTAAGCGCATATCCCGGCCCGGTTTGCGGGTTTACGCACGTAAAGATTCCATCCCCAAAGTGCTGGGCGGACTCGGCATTGCCATTATTTCGACGTCACAGGGGATTATGACCGACAAGAAAGCCCGGCAGGCGGGACTTGGCGGAGAAGTGATCTGCTACGTCTGGTAAACTGGGAAACAGGAGGTGTAAGGCATGAGCAGAATCGGCAAGAAGCCTGTCCTGCTTCCCGGCGGCGTGAAGGCTGTTGTGGACGGCAACACCGTCCGGGTCGAGGGTCCCAAGGGGAAGCTGGAGAAGGTTTTTCACCAGGACATGATGATTAAACAAATCGACGACACGCTGGTGGTGGAGCGGCCGTCGGATAACAAACTGCACAGGTCGCTGCACGGTCTGACCCGCACCCTGCTCAGCAACATGGTGCAAGGCGTTTCAGCCGGCTTCCAAAAGAACCTGGAGCTTGTGGGCGTTGGTTACCGGGCGGCGATGCAGGGCAAAAAGCTGGTCCTGACGGTGGGTTACTCGCACCCGGTGGAAATTGTCCCCCCGGCGGGGATTGAGATCGAGGTGCCGGCAGTCACCAAGGTGGCGGTTAAAGGCATCGACAAGGAACTGGTGGGAGCGGTGGCGGCCAACATTCGCGCGGTCAGGGAACCCGAGCCTTATAAAGGCAAAGGGATCAAGTACGAGGGCGAGCGGATCCGCCGCAAAGTTGGCAAGGCCGGCGCCAAGCGTTAATACAGGGTTAAGGAGTGAATCGGCATGATTAACAAGCCCGACCGCAACGCGCTGCGTAAAAAGCGCCAACTGCGCGTCCGCAAAAAAACCAGCGGCACCGCGGAAAGGCCCAGGTTGAACGTTTACCGCAGCCTAAACAATATTTACGCCCAGATCATTGACGATGAACGGGGTGAAACACTGGTGGCGGCATCCACCCTGTCCACCGAAATTAAAGGCAAGGCCTCCGGCGGCAACCAGGCCGCTGCGGTGGAAGTGGGCAAACTAATCGCTGCCCGGGCCCTGGAAAAGGGCATCAAACAGGTTGTTTTCGACCGCGCCGGTTACATCTATCACGGGCGGGTCAAAGCTCTGGCCGACGCGGCCAGGGAGGGCGGCCTGGAATTTTAAGGAAAAGAAGGAAGTCCTCAAGTAAGGAGGGGAATCGGTGTCAAAGTTTGATAAGCCAAAGTTCGAAAAACCTCAATCCGAGTTTTCCGAAAAAGTAGTGTTTATTAACCGCGTGGCCAAAGTGGTCAAGGGCGGCCGGCGTTTCAGCTTTTCAGCCCTGGTGGTCGTGGGTGACGGCAAAGGCCGGGTGGGCGCCGGATTGGGTAAAGCCGGCGAAGTGCCCGAGGCTATCCGCAAGGCCATCGAGGATGCCAAAAAGAATTTGGTGCATGTGCCACTAATCGGAACCACCATCCCCCACGAGGTTTTAGGCCGGTTCGGCGCCGGCAAGGTAATGTTAAAACCCGCAGCACCCGGTACCGGCGTGATCGCGGGCGGCCCGGTACGGGCGATTATGGAGTTGGCCGGTGTTAAGGACGTACTGTCCAAGTCACTGGGTTCCAACAACGCCAACAACGTGGTGCGGGCGACATTGAGCGGTATTGCCGGCCTTAGAACGCCTGAACAGGTAGCCCGGCTGCGTGGCAAATCAGTGGAAGAACTGCTTGGTTAGGGGGTAGTGTGGTGAGCAAGTTAAAGATTACCCTGGTCAGGAGCCTGATCGGGAGGCCGGAACCCCAGCGGAGAATAGTGCGCGCCCTGGGACTGACCAAAACGAACAGTTCCGTGATCCAGGAAGACACGCCCCAAGTCAGGGGTATGATTAATAAAGTCACCCACCTGCTTAAAGTGGAAGAAGAATAAGGAAAGGGGACACACCTGCTGAAGCTCGGGTAGTCTTCTGGGGACAGGAATGTCCCCGATCGGGAAACGTCCGGGTCAGGATGCCCGGATTAAAACTGAGTCAAGGAATGTCCCAATTAAGGAGGTGCACAGTATGAACCTGCATGATCTGAGACCCACTCCGGGTTCCAGGCCCAAACCTGCTCGCAAGGGTCAGGGTATCGGTTCCGGTTTGGGTAAAACTGCCGGACGCGGGCACAAGGGTCAAAATGCCCGCAGCGGCGGCGGCGTACGGCCCGGTTTTGAAGGCGGCCAGATGCCTTTGCAGCGCCGGATGCCCAAGCGCGGTTTTACCAATGCTCCTTTTAAAAAAGATATAGTGGCTGTAAACCTGGATAAATTAAACGGCTTTGAGAACGGTACCGAGGTAACCCCCGAAACCCTGCTTGAAGCAAAGGTGATTAAGAAAACCTCCGACGGGGTTAAAATTCTGGGTCACGGTAAGCTTGAAAAATCCCTTACTGTTAAAGCCCACGCATTCAGTAAGTCTGCGGTGGAAAAAATAGAATCCGCGGGCGGCAAGACCGAGGTGATATAATTGGCTTCACTGGTGGACGGCCTAAAAGGGGCTTTTAAGGTCAGCGAACTGCGCACCAAGCTGTTGTTCACCCTGTCCATGATTTTCATTTTCCGGCTGGGCGCGCATATTCCGGTGCCCGGCGTGGACGTGGCCAAGTTCAACGAGCTTATTGCGGAGGGCATGCTGTTCAGCTTTTTCGATGTTATCTCCGGCGGCGCTTTTAAAAGTTTTTCCGTTTTCGCCATGAGTATCGTGCCCTATATTAACGCCTCCATCATTATGAACCTGCTGACGGTAGTGATCCCGCACCTGGAGAAGCTGGCCAAGGAGGGCGAAGAAGGGCGCAAAAAGATATCCCAGTACACCCGTTATTTCACTGTGATTTTAGCTTTTCTGCAGGCGGTCGGGATGAGCGCGCTGATGGGCAAGTACGGTGCGATCCCGGCTCCGGGATTCATACCTTTAGCTGTGATAGTGATTACCCTGGTGGCCGGTACCACCCTGTTGATGTGGCTTGGTGAGCAGATTACCGAGCATGGTATCGGCAACGGCATCTCGCTGCTGATATTTGCCGGTATCGTCAGCCGTCTGCCCCAGGGGATCGAAAATCTGTACCTGCAGTTGCAGGCCAGGACCATTAACGTGCTGAGCCTGCTGCTCCTAATCGTTATCGGCGCACTGGTCATCGCCGCGGTGGTTAAGGTGAACGAAGGACAGCGCCGGATCCCGGTGCAGTATGCCAAGCGCGTGGTAGGGCGCCGGGTATACGGCGGCCAGACCACCCACCTGCCTCTTAAAGTAAACCAGGCCGGCGTTATCCCGGTTATCTTCGCTTCGTCGATTCTGATGTTCCCGGAGCAAATCGCTTCCTGGCTCCAGGGTTCGGCCATAGCGCAGTTTTACATTACCTACTTTGGTTGGGGCAGCGCCGCGCACATCGCGATTTATGCACTTTTGATTATCGGTTTTACTTATTTTTATACCGCGGTGATTATGAACCCGGTGGATGTGGCCGATAACATTAAGAAATACGGTGGTTTTTTGCCGGGGATCAGGCCGGGCCGGCCCACTGCGGAATACATTGCCCGGGTGATGAACCGTATAACCCTGGCCGGAGCGGTATTCCTGGCGCTGATTGCCATCTTGCCGAACTTCGTTCTCCTGGCCACGCGCATACCCCATATCTACTTCGGCGGCACCGCCCTTTTGATTGTGGTGGGCGTGGCGCTGGATACGATGAAGCAAATTGAATCCCACTTGCTGATGCGCAGTTATCAGGGATTCATCAAGTAACCGGGAGCGTCGGACCATGATTATCTGCAAATCCGCGCAGGAACTGGCTTGCATGCGGGAAGCCGGCAGAGTTGTGGCCGGGGCTTTGGCCGAAATCTCCAGGGCCGTCAAACCCGGGGTAACCACCGCGGAACTGGACCGCATTGCCGAGGAGTATATTTTATCCCAAGGCGCCAGGCCGGCGTTCAAGGGCCTTTACGGGTTTCCGGCCACCATCTGCGCGTCGGTCAACGAACAGGTGGTGCACGGTATTCCCGGTTTAAAAAAACTGGCTAATGGAGATATTATCAGTATTGATGTTGGGGCGGAAATAAATGGTTATTTTGGCGACAGTGCCCAAACCTTCGCAGTGGGCGATATAGCGCCGGATGTTCTCAAGCTGATTGAAGTAACCAGGGAGGCGCTGGCCAGGGGCATAGGCGCGGCCCGTGCCGGAAACCGGCTTTCCGATATATCTCATGCGGTGCAGTCATACGTGGAGGAGCACGGTTTTTCCGTGGTCAGGGATTACGTGGGGCACGGCATCGGCAGCCAAATGCACGAGGAGCCCCAGGTACCTAACTTCGGTCGGCCCGGACGCGGTCCGCGGCTGAAGCCGGGAATGACATTAGCATTAGAACCGATGGTGAACATGGGCACCTACCAGGTGCATACCCTTACGGACAACTGGACAGTGGTTACCGGTGACGGCAAACCTTCCGCCCATTTTGAACACACAATCGCCATCACCGACGGCGAGCCGTTGATCATGACCCTGGTTTGAGCCTGCCGGCGGTCGGGGGAGTGAAGTAATGGAAGGAAAAGCGGTTCCGGGCCAGTTGGTGATATCCAGGTCCGGCAGGGACAGCGGCACAATATATCTGGTGATTGATTTTGAAGGCGACAGGTTTGTGCGCGTTGCCGACGGGCTATTGAGGCGGGTGGAAAAACCCAAACGGAAGAACGTCAGGCATCTGGGATATTACCCCGTGGTCGCCGAAGAAATCGCCGGTAAGCTGAACTCAGGCGAACGGGTTACCAATCCTGAGCTGCGGCGAGCCATTCAGCGCTTGGTGGATGACCGGAAATAAGGAGGTTGGTTTGTTATCTAATGTCAGGTAAGGACGTAATCGAAGTGGAAGGTACCGTAATTGAACCGCTCCCGAACGCCATGTTCCGTGTGGAGCTGCAGAACGGGCACAAGGTACTGGCCCACGTAAGCGGAAAAATAAGGATGAATTTCATCCGTATCCTGGCCGGAGACCGGGTCATGGTGGAACTCTCACCCTACGATTTAACCAGGGGCAGGATTGTATACCGCTATAAATAATTTAACTGATCCGGCAAGCAAAACCTAAGGGTCTATGATCCGGACCCGGGGAGGTAATAAAATGAAAGTCAGGCCTTCTGTGAAACCAATTTGTGAAAAATGCAAAATCATACGCCGCAAGGGCAAAGTGATGGTCATTTGCGAAAATCCCAAGCATAAACAACGGCAAGGGTAAACGGAGGTGTTTTTAAGGGATGGCACGTATCGCGGGTGTCGATTTACCGCGGGATAAAAGGGCAGAGATCGGCCTTACCTACATTTTTGGCATCGGCAAGCCCACGTCACAAAAAATACTGACCCAGGCCGGTATTAATGCCGACACCAGGATCAGGGATTTGACCGAAGAAGAGGTAAACAGGCTGCGGGATATCATTGAAAAGAACTTCCGCGTCGAGGGCGACCTGCGCAGGGAAATTGCGTTGAACATCAAGCGGCTGATGGAGATCGGCTGCTACAGGGGTCTGCGTCACCGCCGCGGTCTGCCTGTGCGCGGACAGAATACCAAGAACAATGCCAGGACCCGCAAAGGTCCCAAGCGCACCGTAGGCGTGCGCAGGAAGAAGTAAAGGGGGGATCTGTAACCAATGGCGCGAAGAACTACCAGAACAAAAAAAAGGGAACGCAAGAACATCGAGTCGGGCGTGGCGCATATCAAATCCACGTTTAACAATACAGTGGTTACCATTACCGACATGAGAGGCAACGCGATATCATGGGCCAGCGCCGGTGTGGTGGGCTTCAAGGGTTCACGCAAAAGCACCCCCTTTGCCGCCCAGATGGCTGCTGAAAAGGCTGCCCGGGAGGCCATGGAACACGGGATGAAAGAGTTGGAAGTAACCGTGAAGGGTCCGGGCGCCGGCCGTGAAGCCGCCATCCGCTCACTGCAGGCCGCCGGCCTGGAAGTAAGCGTGATTAAAGACGTCACACCCATTCCCCATAACGGCTGCCGGCCGCCCAAGCGCCGGAGAGTCTAAGGAGGTGTTTGAAAGCATATGGCAAGGTATACCGGACCACAGTGCAAGTTATGCCGTCGCGAAGGCCAGAAACTGTACTTGAAAGGTGACCGTTGTTATACCGGTAAATGCGGTATCGACCGTCGCAGTTATCCCCCCGGCCAGCACGGCCAGGGCCGCAAAAAAGTTTCCGAATACGGCCTGCAATTGCGTGAAAAGCAAAAAGCCCGCCGTTTTTACGGGGTGCTGGAAAAGCAGTTCCGGAACACTTATTTTAAAGCCACCAGACAGCCCGGTGTCACCGGTGAGAACCTGCTGCGCCTTTTGGAGCGCCGTCTGGATAACGTAATTTACCGTCTCGGCCTGGGCGCTTCCCGCAGTGAGGCCCGCCAGCTAATCCTGCACGGGCATTTCCGGGTTAACGGCCGTAAAACCACCATCGCTTCATTCATGGTCCGGGCGGGTGACGAAATCACCGTGCGGGAAAAGAGCAAGGAGACCTCTCCCCGGATTAAGGAGTTGCTCGAGCGTGCCGCCGACAATACTCCTCCGGCATGGCTGGAATACGATGCCGAAAACCAAAAAGGCCGGGTGGTGGCCCTGCCCTCCCGGGACCAGATAGACACCCCCGTTAAAGAAACTTTAATCGTGGAGTTATACTCCAAGTAGGAGGGTGCAGGAGGGTAATCCCATTCCGTCCCAAGGAGGGGTTAATCTAAGCTATGTTGGAAATAGAGAAGCCCAAAATCGAGTGTGTGGATTCAAATGAGGATAAAAGCTACGGCAAGTTCGTGGTTGAGCCGCTGGAGAGGGGCTACGGTATCACCCTGGGCAATTCCCTCAGGCGTATTTTACTGTCCTCCCTGCCCGGCGCCGCGGTGACTACGGTGAAGATTGACGGGGTGCTGCACGAGTTTTCCACCATCCCCGGCGTTAAGGAAGACGTTACCGACATCATTCTGAACCTCAAAGGCCTGTGCCTGAAGATGTACACCGACGAGGAAAGAATGCTGCGCATTGAGGCCCGGGATGAAGGGGAGGTAAAGGCCGCCGACATCCTGACCGATGCCGACGTGGAAATACTGAACCCCGATATGCACATCGCCAGCCTGGACGACGGAGGCCGGTTATTCATGGAAATGACCATCTCCAAAGGGCGCGGGTATGTGCCGGCCGAGCGCAACAAAAAAGGCGACCACATCATCGGGGTCATCCCGGTGGACTCCATTTTCACGCCGGTACGCAAGGTTAACTACACCGTTGACAATACCAGGGTGGGTCAGCGCACCGACTACGACAAGCTGACCATGGAAATTTGGACCGACGGCAGCATCCGGTCCGATGAGGCCATCAGCCTGAGCGCCAGGATTATGAGTGAACACCTGCGCTTGTTTATCAGGCTTACCGAATCCACCGACGATGTTGAAATCATGGTGGAAAAAGAAGAAGAACAAAAGGACAAAATACTGGAAATGCCCATTGAGGAACTGGACCTCAGTGTACGTTCTTATAACTGCCTCAAGAGAGCCGGAATTAACAGCGTGGATGAATTAATCCAGCGCAACGAAGAGGATATGATGAAGGTACGCAACCTGGGCAAAAAATCGTTGGAAGAGGTCGTCAACAAGCTTACCGAATTGGGCTTGGGCCTGCGGAATGACGATGATTAAGGAGTGATCAAGAGGTGGCTTACTCTAAGTTGGGTCGCAATACCGGCCACAGAAAGGCCATGTTGCGCAACCTGGTAACCTCCCTTTTACGTGACGAGCGCATCAACACCACGGAAACCCGGGCCAAGGAAGTAAACAGCATCGCTGAAAAAATGATTACCCTGGCCAAACAGGGCGACCTGGCCGCCCGCCGGCAGGCGATGGAATACATCTACGAGGAAAAAGTGGTGCGCAAGCTGTTTGACACATACGGGCCCAAGTACGCCGACCGTCAGGGCGGCTACACCCGGATTGTCAAAACCGGCCACAGGCGCGGTGACGCCGCCCAAATGGTACAACTGGAACTGGTATAACCGGGGGGAAACCGGCCGGGGGAAATCGCTGCTGCGGTTTCCTATTGGCTTTTAGGGGTATATGGTGCCAGGTGTTGCAAGTTGCAAATCTTTGATTTGCAACTTGCAACACCTGGCACCATAGCCTACCACCCAACTTGCAACAAAAACAACTTGCAACACCTGGCACCAGGATCGTAGGTTAGGTTGTGATCTTATGACCGGCTTTAATGATTACCTGATTCAGTTTGAGGATGTGTCTTTTGCCTACCCGGGCGGCGGCCCGGTGATCCAGGATTTTAGCGCCGTGGTGCGCCGGGGTGAGCATATCGCCCTGATTGGCCCCAACGGTTCCGGTAAATCCACGCTGGCCGGCCTGGCGGCGGGCCTGCTGCGTCCGTCAACAGGCCGGGTCATGGTGGGCGGCATGGACACTGCGGACCAGTCCGTAACTGGGGCTATCAGGCGCCGGGTGGGGCTGGTGCTGCAGAATCCGGACAACCAGTTGGTTGCTGCCCGGGTGGAGGAAGACGTGGCCTTCGGGCCCGAGAACCTTAATCTGCCCGGGGCCGAAGTGCGCCGGCGGGTGGAATATGCTCTGGAAGCGGTGGGGTTGGACCGGCTGCGGGACCGCCCGCCGCATTTGCTTTCCGGGGGTGAAAAACAACGCCTGGCCATAGCCGGGCTGCTGGCCCTGGAGCCGGCGTGCCTGGTGCTGGACGAGCCCACCTCCATGCTGGATCCCCACGGCCGGCGCGAGGTGCTGCGCGTACTCAAAAACCTGGCGGTTAAAGGCACCACCGTGCTGCAGGTGACTCACCACATGGAGGAGGCCGCCGCAGCCGGCCGGGTATTGGTACTGGCGGAGGGCAGGCTGGCGGCCGACGCCAGCCCGCAAACAGTTTTCAGCCGCCCCGAACTGCTTGGCCCGTTGGGGCTGGCCCTGCCGCCGGCGGCTGAAGTGGCCGGATGTCTGGCCGGGCAGGGCGTCAATGTGCCCGCCGGGATCATCAATTTGGAAGACCTGGTGCGTTTTTTATGCCGTGCATTGAAATAGAAAATCTAACCCATACATATTTTCCGGGTACGCCGCTGGAAACCACGGCCCTGCGGGATATCAGCCTGTTGGTGGACCGGGGCGAGACCCTGGCCCTGGCGGGCGCCACCGGCAGCGGTAAATCCACGCTGGTGCGGCACTTAAACGGCCTGCTGGCGCCGACTTCCGGCCGGGTGCGGGTGCTGGACGGTGATCTGGCCGACAAAAATTTCCGCCGCCGCCTATGGCGCCGGGTGGGACTGGTGTTTCAGTTTCCCGAACGGCAGATCTTCAGCGGCATGGTGTATGAAGACATCGCCTTCGGACCCCGCAACACCGGCCTGGCCGGGCCGGCCCTGCGCGACCGGGTATCCTGGGCGGCGGAGGCGGCCGGTTTGCCGGAAGAGCTGCTGTATGCCGATCCCGCCGAACTCAGCGGCGGTATGCGCCGCCGGGCGGCCATTGCCGGGGTGCTGGCCATGCGCCCGGAAATTTTAATTCTGGATGAACCGGGGGCCGGGCTGGAACCAGCCGCCCGGGAAAACATTTTGCGGCGGATCATAGAACTGCAGGCCGAACAGGGCACCACGGTTATATTGATTACCCACCACTTGGCTGACGCGGCCCTTTACGCCGATCGCTTGGCGCTGCTGGAAAAAGGGCGTCTTACAGCCGTTGGCCCCGTGGCTGAAATTTTAAGCCGGCCTGATTTACTTGACACCGCCGGTCTGGAACCGCCTTTCACCGTGGAACTGACCCGCCGGCTGGCCGCCGCGGGCATCACCCTGCCTGAAACCCCGCTAGTTCCGATTGAAGCGGCTAAACTGATAGCTTCGCTTTTGGTGCCAGGTGTTGCAAGTTAGTTTTGTTGCAAGTTGATAACAAAAATTGTCAGCAACTTGCAACATTTGCAACTTGCAACACCTGGCACCACCCTTGGAGGTACATACTTATGTTAAGCGGGATCACCATGGGGCAGTATCTGCCCGGCCGTTCCCCGGTGCACCGGATGGACCCCCGGGCCAAGCTGGCGGCGGCCGCCCTGGCGGTGCCGGCGGTGCTGTATTCCAGCACCTGGATGACCATTGCCGCCGTAACCATATGGCTGGCTGCGGTTGCCGGGCTGTCCGGGCTGCGCCCGGGCATATACTGGCGCAGTATGAGGCCGCTGTGGATACTCCTTCTGCTGAGCTTTGTCGTCCAGGCGTTATTTACCCCGGGCGAACCGCTAATAAACATCGGCCCGGTTGATATTTCCGAGCCCGGCCTGCTGCAGGGGGCCCTGCTGCTCTGGCGGCTGGGTATTCTGCTGGTGTTAGCCTCGGTAATTACATTTACCACTACCCCCCTGCAACTTACCGGCGCCCTGGAATGGCTATTGTCGCCACTGATCCGGCTAAAAGTGCCGGTACGGGAAATGGCCATGATCATAAACATGGCGCTGCGTTTTGTACCCACTTTGTTTGACGAAGCCAGGCTGCTGCTGATGGCGCAGCAATCCCGGGGGGCTGATTTCACCAGCGGCGGCATCAGGGAACGGGTCAGGGGGCTGGCGCCCTTTATGGTGCCGCTTTTAACCAACATATTCAGGCGGGCCGATGATCTGGCCCTGGCCATGGAACTGCGCTGTTACCAGGTGGGCGCCCCCCGGTCCAGGATGAACGAGCTGCATTTTGCGGCTGCCGACTTCGCCGCCGTGGCAGTCACCGTCCTTCTTCTGGCCTTTGTTTTGGGGTGCCGGGTGTTGCAAGTTGCAAAAGTTGCAAGTTGATAGCAAAAATACCCAGCAACTTGCAACAAAACCAACTTGCAACACCTGGCACCAGAGAGGTGAGTTTGTTGCGTAATATCAAACTGACTGTGGCTTATGACGGCACTAATTATCATGGTTTCCAGGAGCAAAGGGGCACCGGGCTGGCCACGGTGCAGGAGGAACTGGAAGCCCGCCTGGAGCGTCTCACCGGCCGCCGGACACAAATTATCGGCGCGGGCCGCACCGACTCCGGCGTGCATGCCCGGGGTCAGGTGGTCAATTTTGACGCCGCAGGCTGGCCCATTCCGGTCCAACGCATTCCCCTGGCGTTAAACGGTATACTGCCGGGTGATATTACGGTTACCGACGCCGTTGAGGTGCCCCGGGACTTTCACGCCCGGTTTTCCGCCCGGGCCAAGACGTACCGTTACAGCATCTGGAACGCCAGGATTCCTTCCCCCTTTCATCGTCTCTACAGCACCTTTGTGCCGGTACCCCTGGACGACGGGGCCATGGCCGCGGCTGCTTTACTGTTGCTTGGCCGCCATGATTTCAAGTGCTTTCAGGCTTCCGGCTCCACAGTCCGGGACACGGTGCGCGAAATTTACCAAGCCGAGGTGGAGCGGGAGGGTGCGATGCTTCATTTCATATTTTGCGGCAGCGGTTTTTTGTATAACATGGTCCGGATCATGGCCGGCACATTGGTTCAGGTGGGGATGGGCAAGGTTGAACCGGAAATAGTAAATCAGGCGCTGGAGTCCCGGGTCAGGGTCGCGGCCGGTCCCACCCTGCCGCCCCAGGGCCTGTGCCTTGAGTCTGTGGAATACTAATGGTGCCGGGTGTTGCAAGTTGCAAATCAAAGATTTGCAACTTGCAACACCCGGCACCAAAGCCTACCACCCAACTTGCAATAAAAACAGTGCAACACCCGGCACCTAGGGCTTGACAGCGGCTTTTCCATGTAATAAAATACACGTATGTGCGAAATCCTATGGCACCGACGAGCCCCCGGATGCCTGGGTTTTCTTTCTGTCATTGGGAGGTAATATTGATGAGGACGACCTTTATGGCCAAGCCGGATGAAGTACGGCGCAAGTGGTACATAATCGACGCCGAAGGCAAAGTGCTGGGACGCATTGCCGCCGAAGCGGCGAAGATTTTAAGAGGCAAACACAAGCCCGATTTCACCCCCAACGTAAACACCGGGGACCATGTGATTGTCATTAACGCCGACAAAGTTGTTTTAACCGGTAACAAATTGCAGCAAAAATTTTATTACCGGCACTCGGGTTACCCCGGCGGTTTAAAAGCCACCAGGTACGATAAACTGATGCAGACCAGGCCCGAACTGGCTGTAACAAAGGCCATCACAGGCATGCTGCCCCACACCAGTTTGGGCAGGGATATGGCCAGGAAACTGCGGGTATACAAAGGCGCAGACCACCCACACCAGGCGCAATTGCCTGAAGTTTGGGAACTGTAGGTCGGAAGGAGGAATACCAGTGGCCCTGGTTCAGTTTTACGGCACAGGACGCAGGAAAAACGCAGTCGCCAAGGTTTTTTTGCGCCCCGGCGAAGGCAAATTTATAGTCAACCAGAAAAACATCGATGAGTATTTCGGCAGAAAGTCGCTGGAGATCATCGCCCGTCAGCCTCTGGAAGTAACCGGAACGCTCGGCCGTTTCGATGTTATTGCCAAGGTCCTGGGCGGCGGCGTCAGCGGCCAGGCGGGCGCCGTCAGAATGGGCATTGCCCGGGCGCTGATGGAGTCGGACCCAAATTTGCGGACGGTGCTCAAAAAATCCGGATTCCTCACCCGCGACCCGCGGATGAAGGAACGGCGCAAGTACGGTTTGAAAAAAGCCCGTCGCGCTCCCCAGTACTCCAAACGTTAATAAAACTGCGATGTTAATAAAAAATGATCAGCAAGGGATGGCACTGTTGAAAACGACAGGCCATCTTTTTTTATGCCCAAAGATCAAGTTATCTTTGCCAACCATTCCGACTTCTGACTGGTTCCAAATACCCAATTTTCTGTTGGATTTTTTCTCATATTCAAGCTTGTACCGGCATATTTTTTTTACGGGGTGATACAAGCCCTTGCTTGTTAATTGCCGGAAGGGGTGGCCGATTTTGTTCAGAGTGTTTAGAATCAGGAAACGGTTTATATTGCTAATGGTGGTTGTTGTTATAACCGGAGTTTATTTTTCAAGGCTGGTGGCCAGTAGCATTGAGGACAGGCGGGTGTCAGCCATGTCCTGGTCGGTGGCGGGCAAAATTATCGCGGTGGATCCCGGTCACGGGGGTATCGATCCGGGTTCGAAAGGGAGTTCCGGGGTGGAGGAAGAGGAAATAACCCTGGCGGTGTCGGAAAAACTGAAGGAAACCCTGACCGGAGCGGGGGCGATGGTGGTAATGACCAGGGAATCCGATATTGACTATGGCGATCCTGACGGCGGCAGCTTGCTGTCCCGCAAAAGACAGGACTTGGCCAAGCGGCTGGCCATAGCGGAAAAGAGCGGAGCCGACATATACTTGAGCGTGCATGTCAATTGTTTTAAATCCGGACCTGGGGAGCACGGAGCCCAGGTTTTTTACCAGCCCGGTTCGGAAGAAGGCAAGAAACTGGCCGAATCCATCCAGGGAGAAATGGCCCGGGTGCTGGGCAATACAACCCGGGTGGCCAAAGCGGTGGATTACTATGCCACCCGCAATAGCAAGGTGCCCGCCGCCATTGTGGAACTGGGGTTTATCAGCAACCCCGGGGAGGAAAAGCTGATGTTGGAACCGGAGTACCAGCGCAAACTGGCTTTTGCCATCTACTGCGGTCTGATTAAATACTTCGCCGGCAGCGCGACCGCCGCCGGCGGGCCGATAGACAGAGACGGCGCTCTGGAAACTTTTATGAAAAATGAGGGTCAGGTGTTGGAGGCTCCTTAACCAGGAAAAACAGCTATTTACTTGCCGGTAAATTGATGATATATTGTATACAGGTTATTCCAAAGGGACGGAGGAAAGTTAGCCGTGGGTAATGCAGCGCGTTACAATTGCACAGGTACTACCATGAACCTCATGTGCACCGGCATGTGCATGTGCGGTCAATTTGCGTTGCTTAATTCCAAAGCTGGCTGGAAATCCGGAACGGGCGTGGATATGAAACCGCTTTAGACGGTTTAAAGTTTGCAGAGGCCACCCTTAAACGGGGTGGCCTTATTTTTTTCAACCGCTAGCTTGTTAAAGGGAGGTGTTTTAAATGACATTGGAAGCTCCGGTATTGGTGCAAATTGAGGGGCAATGGCTGGCCTTGTCCGGCTGCGGCGACGTGCTGGCTTTAGGCGCGGTCTATGAAGACGTGCTTGGACATATTTTTAACCATTCATATAATTCTGACTATAGCTCATAAAAAGCAAAGGGCTTACAACAGGCCAAACAATTAATCTGTCGTATATGCCCTTACTCCATGGAGCTTAAACAAAAATCAATGGTTCACAGCTTGGTTGAAATCTTGGCCGGGAAGGCCCGGCAAGCGCCCTCTTTGGAAATTGCCCGGGCCAGCAGGTTGTATACCGGCTCAATTTGGTCCGTCAGTTTATAGTTGCGCTGGGACATCACCCACGAGGTGACTACTTCGTCCATGGCGCCGAAAACAATCTGCCGGGTTAACTTCTTATTGACGTCCTTTCTGAAAACCCCGGCGCCGATACCCTGCTCAATTATATCCTCGATAATTTTGAAATACTCTTTCAGGGGGGCGGCAATTCCTTCACGGATCAAAGCGTCCGACTGTCGCAGCTGGATCTGCAACACCAAGGCCAGATTGCGGTCCGCTTCCAACATGCTGAAATGCATGCTGATTAACTTGGCCAGTTTTTCGTACGGGTTCTCCATCTGTTTCAACTCTTGGCGGGCGCTGGCCGTGAAATCCCCCATCTTGACCCTGAAAAGGGATATCAGCACATCTTCCTTATTCTGAAAGTATAAGTAGATGGTGCCGTCGGCCACTCCAGCTTCCCTGGCAATTTTGGATACCTGGGAGTTGTGGTAGCCGTTTTCCGCAATTACCTTGACAGCGGCTTCAATGATGGCGTTGTACTTCTCTCCGGTACGTTTGGCCATGGGCCGCCTCCTCCCGGGAATTAAACTACATATTTGCCGGCTTCGAAAACTTTGGCGGCAATTCTTTGGCGCACGGCGAGCACATTGACGGGGGTGTACTTGCACAGGCGCTTGGCTACGCTGAGATTGGTGCGCAGCATGTCGCCGTCAAACATATATGCCAGGGCCTGCTTCGCCCAAACATCCAGTTTGGGGAACGCGTCGTAGGTGTAAGCCAGCGCCAGTTCCACCTTGGTTCCGGCGTTCTCCGGGTCGGTGTCCAGGGCCTTTTTAGCCCGCAGCAGGGCGCTCTCAATGGCATATACTTCTATAGCCATATTAGCCATGATCTCTATAATTTCCTGCTCTTTGGCTATTTTTTGCATGTATTTCTGAGCCGCGCTGCCGCCGACCATCAAAAACAGCTTCTTGGCGCGATCCAGCATGTCGAATTCAATCTCCAGCGGAGCTTCGTCACCGGTGGGGGTTTTGGCCCGCAGCGAGGTCAGTTCTTCAGCCAGAGCCTGGGCGGCCCGCAGCAGGGGCAGCTGCCCTTTCATGCCGCGGCGCAGCAGGGTGGCGGGGATGATCAGGCGGTTCACCTCGTTGGTGCCTTCAAAAATCCGGTTAATCCTGCTGTCGCGGTAATAACGCTCGGCGGGAAATTCCTGGGTATAGCCGTAACCGCCGTGAATCTGCAGGCACTCGTCCACACAGTAGTCCAGGGTTTCAGAGGCGTGCACCTTGACGATGGAACACTCAACGGCGTAGTCCTCGATGGCGGCGCCGGTTTCTTTGCCGTCGGTCTTGCCCTGCAGGGAGGCCTCCAATTCACCCACCATGCGATAAAGGAGGCTTTCGGAGGCGTAAGCCCTGGCCGCCATTTGGGCGATTTTGTTCTTAATCATGCCGAATTTGGCGATGGGCAGATTGAATTGCTGGCGTTCCACGGCGTACCCGGCGGCGGTGGCCAGGGCCCGCTTGGCGGCGCCGGTGGCGCCCGCGCCCAGCTTGTAACGGCCGATGTTCAAGATGTTAAAGGCAATCACGTGGCCTTTGCCGATTTCGCCCAGTATGTTTTCCGCCGGCACCCGGGCGTCTTCAAAGATTAGCGAGCAGGTGGAGGAGCCCTTAATGCCCAGCTTCTTTTCTTCAGCACCTATGGAGAACCCGGGGGTGTCCCGGTCAACGATAAAGCAGCTGAATTTTTCGCCGTCCACCTTGGCGTAGGTAATGTACACGTCGGCAAAACCGGCGTTGGTGATGAAGATTTTCTCCCCGTTCAGGATATAGTGTTTGCCGTCTCCGGAAAGCACGGCCTTGGTGCGGCAGCTCAGCGCGTCCGAGCCGGCCATGGGCTCGGTGAGGGCGTAAGCGGCGATCAGCCTGCCGGAGGCCAGCCCGGGCAGGTACTTTTTCTTTTGTTCCGCGGTGCCGAAGAGAATGACGGGCAGGGAGCCGATGCCGGTATGAGCACCGTGGCTCACCGAGAAGGAACCGCCGCCGGAAACGTTTTCGGCAATGATGGCGGAAGCAATTTTGCCCAACTCGTCGCCTTCATATTCCTCAGGCACGTCGGCGGACAGGAGGCCCAGTTCACCGGCCTTTCTCATCAGCGAACGCATCGTTCCCGGGGGTTGCTGATCCAGTTCCTCTATCCGGGGCGCCACTTCATTGGTCACGAAATCGTCAACGGTTTCGGCAATCATCTTATGTTCGTCCGAGAAATCTTCCGGAGTGAAAATTTGGTTCGGGTCAATGCTTTCCAGTAAAAACATACCGCCCTTTTGCATTTTAACGTACCCCTTTCTGGAGTGTTTAATTTACTTGCCGGCCATAAGTCAAATTTTTAACGTAACTTGCGATGAGCACCTCGGTGATACCGCTCCATTTTGCTCAGCCCGCCAGCTCAAACACGCCGGCCGCGCCCATGCCGCCGCCGATGCACATGCTCACCACGCCGTAGCGGGCGCCCTGGCGCTGCATCTCGTAAATCAGCTGGGTGGTCAGCTTGGCGCCGGTGCAGCCCAGCGGGTGTCCCAGGGCCACCGCGCCGCCGTTGAAGTTCACTTTGGCGGGGTCCAGTTCCAGTGTTTTGATGCAGGCCAGAGCCTGGGAGGCAAAGGCTTCGTTCAGTTCGAACACATCCACCTCGTCCTTGGTGATGCCGGCTAATTTCAGCGCCTTGGGGATGGCTACCGTGGGACCGATGCCCATCAATTCCGGCGGGCAGCCGCCCACCGCGTAGGAGCGGAACACCGCCATGGGCTTTAAGCCCAGGGATGCGGCTTTCTCCCGGCTCATGACCATCACCGCCGCGGCGCCGTCGCTGGTCTGGGAGCTGTTGCCCGCGGTTACGCTGCCGCCTGCCCGGAACACCGGCTTTAGCTTAGCCAGGGTTTCCATGGTGGTGCCGGGACGCACGCCCTCGTCGGTGTCAAACACCACCGACTGCTCAATCAGCTTTCCTTTGGCCCTGGATTTATTTACGACGGTAAAAGGCAATATCTGCTCTTTAAACCGGCCTTCGGCGATGGCCCGGGCTGCTTTGGCATGGCTGCCCACCGCGAATTCGTCCTGCATTTCTCTGGTGATGCCGTATTTTTCAGCCACATTTTCAGCGGTCAGGCCCATGCTGATATACGCCTCGGGACAGGTTTCCATCAGCCCCGGGTCCGGCATCAGCTTGAGGCCGCCAATGGGCACATGGCTCATGCTTTCCATGCCGCCGCACAGGCACACATCGGCGAAACCGGCCATAATCTTGGTGGCGCCCATGGCGATGGATTCAATGCCGGAAGAGCAGAAACGGTTTACTGTCATTCCGGCCACAGTATTGGGCAGACCGGACTTTAACACCAGCATCCTGGCCGTGTTCATGCCCTGCTCGGCTTCCGGAAATGCGCAGCCGAGAATTACGTCGTCTATCTCGGCGGGATCCAGACCGGGCGTCCTCGCTATCACGGCCTTGATGGCCGCGGCGCCCAGGTCTTCCGGGCGGGTGTTCCTCAGTATGCCCCGGGGCGCCTTGCCCACCGCGGTACGCACCGCGCTGACGATTACAGCTTCTCGCATATACTTACCTCCTTAGCGTGGTTAACCTGTCCCGACTCGCTCATGGCTCCCGCGCCGACGGCACCAGTGGCTTATACGTTGGGGACATACCTCAAACCAAAAAGCTTCGACCCCAAAAGAGAGGTGTGTCCCCTATCCTTATTCTCAACCGGACCGCCATAAACTCACCGTCCTGCCTGCCTGTGCCCCTGAGGGTATGCCCGGAACGGGTAGTTCGGGTTATGGCTCTCGCGGCCATCCTTGGCCGCTCGTCCGGTTTCGCTCCTCGCTGCGCCGGGTGCCGTTACCGGCGCTCCCGCAAATCGCTTGCCTGGACAGGTGTAACCACGAAGTTTTCATCTTTTTGATGGTGCCGCATTAGCGGCATGAGTGTCTAACCCTGTTAGTTTCTTAGCGGTTTGTTGAATTTCAGCATGTGTCTCATCCGGTCCAGGGTCTTGGGCTCGCCCAGCAGGCTCAGGAAGGCTTCCCGTTCCAGGTCCAGAAGATCCTGTTCGCTCACTTCGGCGCCCGGCGTCACGCCGCCGCCGGTGACGATATAGGCGATTTTTTTGGCGATCTTGGCGTCGTGTTCGCTAATCTGCCGGCCCCACAGCAGGGTCTGGACGGCCAGTTCCAGGACGGCGTAGCCGGGAGCGCCGACAGCCTTGATTTTCCCCGGTAGAGGCGCTGCAAAGCCTGCGGCGGCCATTTCCAGCACCAGACGCTTGGCGTCGCCGATAACGCGGTCGCGGTTAAGACTGACCCGGTCGGCGGGGCGCAGCAAGCCGAACTTAACGGCTTCAGGACCGCTGGTGGCTACTCTGGCCATGGCAATGTTTTCAAAGGCGCGGTTGATCATGGGTTGTACCGTATTGCTGCCGCCTATGGCCACTGCGGTCTGGGGTATTTCCACTTCATAAGCCCGGCAGGTCAGTTCCTTGGTGCCGCCGCCGGCCGGGAGCAGCCCTACGCCCGCTTCCACCAGGCCCATGTAGGTTTCCCCCGCGGCGTTCACCCGGTGCGAATGCAGGCAGATTTCGCAGCCGCCGCCCACGGCCATGCCGTGCGGAGCCGCCACAACGGGCTTCCGGCAGTACTTCAGGCGCATATTGCTCTTCTGGAATTCATCCACCATGATCTCCAGCTCGTCAAATTCGTCGTCCTCGGCTTCCATCAGCACCAGGAACAGGTTGGCCCCCACCGAGAAATGCTGGCCGAAGTTGCCGATCACCAGACCCTCGTAGTTTTTTTCCACTTCCCGGACGGAATAATTAACCATGTTCACAATGTCGTCGCCGATGGAGTTGGCCTTGCTGTGGAACTCCAGGCAGCACACGCCGTCGCCGATATCAATCAGGCTGGCGCCGCTGTTGGACTTGATTACTTTGTTCTGCTCCTTGAGGGGCGCCAGGAAGATAACCCCATCGGGGATGCGCTCCGGTGCTTCGCTCCCGGTCTCATGGTTGAAATAATAACGGCAGCCTTCTTTTTGCTCATAAAAGCTGGTTTTGCCGGCCGCCAGCAGGTTTTCCACCACTTTGGGCAGGGCGCCGCCTTCGGTTTTGATGCGTTCGGCCACGGCCTGCACACCCAGGGCGTCCCACACTTCAAAGGGGCCCATATCCCAGTTGAAACCCCAGCGCATGGCGTCGTCTATGGACTGGATGTCGCCGGCGATTTCGCCCAGCAGGTTGGCGGTGTATACAATGACGTCACGCTGTACGCGCCAGGCAAACTCGGCGCCTTTGTCCTTGCCGGCCAGCAGCGCCTTCATTTGCCGGGCCGGTTTGCCGGCCTGTTTGGCTGCTTCCAGGGAAGCGAACCGGACCGGCTGTTTGGGCCGGTACTCCATGGTATTGTAATCCAGGACCATTATTTCCCTGCCCTTTTCGGTTTTGACTTTTTTATAAAAGCCCTGGCGGGTTTTATCGCCCAGCCATTTGTTCTCCAGCATCCGGCTCAAGAAACCGGGAGCTTCAAAAACCGCTTTTTCGGCGGGGTCGGCGGCTACGTCGTAAACGTTCCCGGCCACGTGCAGCATTACGTCCAGGCCCACCATGTCCAGAGTGCGGAAAGAAGCGCTTTTGGGCCGGCCCATTACCCGCCCCGTTAAAGCGTCCACTTCCTCAACGGTGAGGCCCAGTTCCACCATGGTCTTGATGGTGGCGCACATGCCGTATACGCCGATGCGGTTGGCGATAAAGTTGGGGGTGTCCTTGCAGACAACCACGCCCTTGCCCAGTACCTTTTCACCGAAGGCGCGCATAAACGCCGTAATTTCCGGCAGGGTATCGTTACCTGGGATCACTTCCAAAAGCTTCATATAGCGGGGCGGGTTGAAGAAGTGGGTACCTAAAAAGTGCTGCCGGAATTCCAGGGACAGTCCTTTGCACATGCTGTTGATGGAAATGCCCGAGGTGTTGGAACTGACGATGGACCCGGGCTTGCGTACGGATTCAACTTGCTTCAACAGGCTTTGCTTGATGTCCAGCCGTTCCACCACCACTTCGATAATCCAGTCACACCCGGCCAGCAAGTCCAGGTTGTCTGCAAAGTTTCCCGGCGTGATTAAGGCCGCGCTTTCCGGCACGTACAACGGCGCCGGTTTGGCTTTGGAAAGCTGACGGATTCCATCTGCGGCAAGCCTGTTCCTGACTGGCGGGCTTTCCAAAGTCAGCCCCTTTTTCTCTTCCTCCGGAGTCAGTCGATCCGGCACCATGTCCAGCAGGCAGGTGGGGATGCCTGCGTTGGCTAAATGTCCGGCAATGGCCGCGCCCATTACCCCGGCGCCCAGCACGGCGGCCCTGTTGATGCTGCGCTTCATTTTCCGGTTTCCTCCTTTACGGCCCGATTTGTTGCTTAACTAAAATAATGACTGAATGTTCACTCATTATTAAGATAAAGTATTTAAGTCGAAAAAGCAATAGCCCGGCTGCATTTTAATGAGCGAATTCTTATTATTTTTTTATGGTTGTGTATTTTTTTAATTAGGAGTAATATGTAACCTATAAAAAAAGAATAATAATACGCTGAAATCTCATGATGCGGGGGAACCAATTTTTAGGGGTGAATCCACAAATATGTGGTAGGGTAACGCTTCAATCCGAATCCGTCAGCTAACCTCGTAAGCGTTGAAGTGCTGTTGAGTTATGCTTTAAACGGCACATTTGCCGTTTTTTTTATATTCTGGGCCAATTTGATGCTATTATTGCCCGGATAAAACCGGATGGGAGGCGCTTCTGGTAATGAAACAATTTGCCGTGATCGGGTTGGGCAGGTTTGGCTCCAGCGTGGCCAAAACTTTAACCAAAATGGGTTACGAGGTGCTGGGTATTGATATCGATGAAGACGTCGTGAACAGTATGGCCGATTCACTGACCAGTTCCGTCAAGGCTGATATATTGGATGAACAGGCGCTGAAAACCCTGGGGATCAGGAATTTTGACGTGGTAGTGGTGGCCATCGGGAAGGAAATGCAGGCCAGCATCCTGGTCACCGTCATATTAAAAGAAATGGGCGTGAAAGAAGTGGTGGCCAAAGCGCGGACCGAACTGCATGGCCGGGTTTTGGAGCGGGTCGGCGCCGACAAGGTGGTTTTCCCGGAGCGGGATATGGGCGAAAAGGTGGCCAAAGCCCTGGTTTCCAAAAACATCATGGACCAAATTGCTCTCTCGCCGGACTTCAGCCTGGTGGAGATGGCGGCGCCCGCGGTTTTTGTCAATAAGACCCTGGAGAAATCAGGCGCCCGGCAAAAATACGGCATCAGTGTTTTAGCCATCCGCAGAGGCGCCGAAGTGATTATTTCTCCCCAGGCCGGAGATGTGGTCAGGGAAGGTGATATTCTGGTGGTCATCGGCAGGGATACTCAATTACGCAAATTTGAAGCTTTGGAATAGACAGGTGATAAGCAGGTCTGGAGGAATAGACATTGGCGCCCTTTAAAAGGATCAACCCCCCTCTCCTGATAATCTGGGGTTTTGCCGTTATCATTCTGCTGGGCACGGTCCTTTTGGCCATGCCCGCGGCTTCCGCTTCGGGAAAAAGCGTGGGATTGCTGGATGCATTATTCACCGCCACTTCCGCGGTCTGCGTGACCGGACTGATTGTTTTGGACACCGGGACTGATTACTCCCTGTTGGGTCAAATCATCATCATGCTGTTAATCCAGCTTGGCGGACTGGGATTCATGACCTTTGGTGTATTCACCGCGGTTCTGCTGGGTAAAAAAATAGGTTTAAAGCAGCGGCTGTTGATCCAGGAATCAACCCATGCCATAAGCAACGCCGGTCTGGTGCGGCTCAGTCTGGGCATCCTTTTGATCACCCTGATTTTTGAAGCGGCGGCAACCGTTGTTCTGGCAGTTCGCTGGTACGGTGAGCTGGGCTTTAAATCAATTTATTACGCATTGTTTCACTCTATATCGGCATTTAATAACGCTGGTTTCTCCTTATGGTCCGACAGCCTGACCCGTTACGTGGGAGACCCGGTGGTAAACGTGGTGATATCGAGTCTTTTTATCACCGGGGGGATTGGTTTCATTGTCATTATCGACCTTTACGCCAAACGCAAATGGCCGCAGCTGGCCTTAAACTCCAAAATTGTGCTCACCACATCCTTGCTGCTTTGCGCGGCAGGCTTCTTTTTTGTCTATCTCCTGGAGTCCTTTAACCCTGATACCTTGGGGTCATTAAACACCGGGCAAAGATTATGGGCCGCTTATTTTCAGGGAGTGACGCCGAGAACGGCGGGTTTCAATACCATGGACATCGGGCAGATGCTGGCCGCCACCCAGTTGTTGATGATCATTTTAATGTTCATCGGGGCTTCCTCGGGGTCCACCGGCGGCGGAATTAAAACCGGTACCTTTGCGATTCTGGTTTTATCCTTTATCGCTATTATCCGGGGCCGCAGTGAAGTATCCGTCTTTCGCAGGACTGTCGGTACCGAAATAATACTCCGGTCGCTGGCGGTAATACTGGCCTCCATAGGCGTGATTTTGATTGCCACTCTGCTCCTGACTCTTACCGAGCACAGCCTGCAGAGGGATTTTCTTGAGGTTTTATTTGAGGCTGTATCCGCTTTCGGCACTGTCGGGCTTTCGATGGGCTTAACCGCGGATCTTTCAGGCATGGGAAAAATAATCATCATTTTAACCATGTTCGTCGGCCGGCTGGGGCCGTTGACCATGGCTTTCGCCCTGGCCCAGAGAGGAATTAAGCCCAGTGTTCGCTATGCTGAAGAGAAAATTGTGATCGGGTAAAAAGCCGGGCCAACGTAGAAATACGAAGAAGATTTCGCGCGGACTTTTCGAACATCCTCTTAAAGTAAAAAGTTTAGCAAAATGGAGCCCAGCATGGCGGCGGCAATAACCAGCGCCACGACCGCCAAAATCTTCTTTTTGCCGGCCGACTTCTTGCGCAGCTCTGTTTCCGCATCCTTTTCCCTGTCCCGGACTGCCAGTTTCAGGCGTTCTCCGTCCCAAACCGTACCGGTGCGGTTCTTTCTTTTTTTCTCCAGGTCCACCACTTTGGGCCGGTTCGCCAACGTCAATTTCTCCTTTCAGCCCCGGGCTTTTATTATGTTAACTTTTTATCAATCCGGGCTACGTAAACCAGGATCTGGGCCACCACCTCGTACAGCTCCGCGGGGATTTCGGTGCTGACCCCCAGACGGTACAATGTCTTGGCCAGTTCAGGGTCCTCGTAAACCGGAATATTGTTTTCCCGGGCCATGTCTCCGATCAGCCGGGCCATATCGCCCCGTCCGGCGGCGGTCACCCGGGGCGCTCCATCCTGTCCCGGGTTGTATTGCAGGGCGGCGGCGTAACGGTCGGACTGGCTTGGGTTTTTAGGGTTTTTCATAGTCACACCTTCAAATCTAAAAGGCCGGAGGAAGAAAAGCCGGCGGGCGGTTTAATCAGATTGGGGTCCAGGATGGTGCAGCGGAAAAGAACCTGTTCAAAGCCCAACTCCCGCACCTGCTTTTTTAATTCTTCCGCCCGGGCGTTCAGCAGCCCGGCAATGGTTCCGTTTTCTGTATGGCAGGTAATGCTGATGGCTTCTTGCTTGCGCGTCAGCATAAAAAACAACCGCCCCAGGCTGGCGGTGCCCAGGCTGAAAACGATGCCCGTTTCATCCTGCCCCTGTTTATTTTTCCGGCCGGGATTGTCGTCATCGCGGGGCCGGAAGGCAAAAAACTGGGTTTCGGGAAACAGCGGGCTTCTCAGGGGCAGCGGTGTCAGCACGGGCTCGCCGCCTTCGGCAGTACGGTGCTGAGGCGCCGCATTTGCCGGTTCCGGGTTGACGGCGGCCGGCCTGGTCAACTGCGCCTGCATGACGTCCTTGAAAGCGGCCTGCTCCCGGGGCGCCTGCTTCAGGCTTTGCTGCTCACTCATTAATATGTTCAGCAGTATGGGGATGACAGCGGAAATCTGCATGGCGGGACTCCCTTTGAACCCTCTTGTGGGGATAATCATTTGCAGTTCTTGACAATCCTAAATTCGGGCGATATTATTTACTTAACAGTAATTGCTCCTTTATTAAATGGGAATACTGGAACCAAGAAACGGCTTGGGTGCCTCACTTAACCGGGGCTTTACAGGTTTCCCAGGGTGGTGCAAACACCCTGGGAAACGCTATTTAACCGCCAAGTTTACAATGGACACCACGAGGGTTAGTCCGAGGAGTAGGGCGATGATAAGTTGCAAAGCGTCTGATATTTTCACCTTCCCCACCTCCCTTCGGAATTATCCCCCGGTCGGTGAGGCCCGCTCCAGTCCGGTATTCCCGCTGGTATTTTACCATATTTTTCTCTGAATAACTACTCAACTACTTTCAGAATTCCCCATCCTTCAATAAAACGTGTAAGACCCCGGAAAAGCGTGGTGCCAGGTGTTGCAAGTTGCAAGTTGCAAGTTGTTGGGAATTTTTGTTATCAATTTGCAACAAATTAAACTTGCAACACCTGGCACCAAAGCCGGCCGCTTGTCTCAATTTGAAAAAAAACTGTCCGGCGGCAGGTTATGCCCGGCGGACTGCCGAACTAAATTGTCAGTATAGTATACCGCGATACATCCGGTGCTGCGGGGAGGTGGAAAACATGGAAAAGTTGATCGAGAGGTTTAACGCCGCCGAAGTCCGCACCGTGCGGGACATGGTTTATGAAACCCTCAGACAGGCCATCTTTGAGGGTGTATTCAAGCACGGTGAGCGCATGGTGGAAAAAGAAGTGGCCGAAAAGCTGCGGGTCAGCCGGACGCCGGTCCGCGAGGCCTTCCGGAGGCTGGAGGCCGAAGGCCTGATTAAACATTACCCGCGCAAAGGGGTGCTGGTACGCGGCATCACCGCCGAAGACATCATCGAGATCTACGCCATCCGCGAGGCCCTGGAAACCATGGCCATGTCATTTGTGGTGGAGAACATCACCGAGGGTGAAAAACAAAAGCTTGATCAGTTGATCGAAAAAATGAAGGTGCTGATCGAGGTGGGTGACGAAGAGGAACTGCTGCAGGCGTCCAGGCTGTTCAACGAGCTGCTGCTGCGGGCCTCCAGAATGCCCAGGCTGGTAAATCTGATCAACAACTACCAGGAATACATCGCCAGGTTCAGGAAGGCCACTTTGGCCAAACCCTCACGCCAGGTAGACGCCCTGAAGGAACACGAGGAAATACTGCGGGCCATTGACCGGATGGACGTATCCAGGGCCAGGGAACTTACCGTCAGGCACCTGAAAAGCGCCTGCCGGGAATGCCTGCACGCCATCACCGGTATCGGCGCCGCCCCGCCGGACAGCGGCACAAGAAAGGAGTAACCGAACATCAATGAATATGACGCAAAAAATTATCTCCTCCCACCTGGTGGAGGGCAGCATGACCCCGGGAGAGGAAATAGCCCTTAAGATTGACCAGACCCTGACCCAGGACGCCACCGGCACCATGGCCTATCTGGAGTTCGAAGCCATCGGGCTGCCGCGGGTTAAAACCGAGCTTTCCGTCAGCTACGTGGACCATAACACCCTGCAGGTGGGCTTTGAGAATGCCGACGACCACCGGTTTCTGCAAAGCGCCGCCGCCAGGTTCGGCGTATATTTTTCCCGCATGGGCAACGGCATCTGCCACCAGGTGCACCTGGAGCGGTTCGGCAAACCGGGCAAAACGCTGCTGGGCTCGGACAGCCACACGCCCACCTGCGGCGGCCTTGGCATGCTGGCCATCGGCGCCGGGGGCCTGGACGTGGCCACCGCCATGGCGGGTTATCCCTTTTATGTGAAAATGCCCGGGGTGGTGAACATCCGGCTGCATGGCCGGCCGGCCCCCTGGGTGGCCGCCAAGGACATCATTTTGGAAGTGCTGCGGCGCCTCACCGTCAAGGGCGGCGTGGGCAAGGTAATGGAGTACACCGGCGAGGGGGTCGCTTACCTCAGTGTGCCCGAACGGGCCACCATCACCAACATGGGGGCCGAGCTGGGGGCCACCGCCTCAATTTTCCCCGGTGACGAGGCCACCAGGCGGTTCCTGGCCGCCCAGGGCCGGGAACAGGATTTCACACCGCTGCAGCCCGATCCCGGCGCTGCTTACGATGAAACGGTGGACATCGATTTAAGCGTCCTGGAACCGCTCATCGCCCTGCCCCATATGCCCGACCGGGTGGTTAAAGTGGCCGAAGTGGCGGGCCGCCCGGTGAACCAGGTGTTCATCGGCAGTTGCACCAACTCTTCATACACCGATTTAATGAAAGTGGCCGCCATCTTAAAGGGGCGGGTTGTCAATCCCGGGGTCAGCCTGGTGATCGCCCCCGGCTCCCGGCAGGTGCTCACCGCTCTGGCCGCCAACGGCGCGCTGGCCGATTTGGTGAGCTCCGGAGCCCGAATTCTGGAGTGCGCTTGCGGCCCCTGCGTGGGCGTGGGCCAGTCGCCTGTTTCCGCCGGGGTTTCCCTGCGCACCTCCAACCGCAACTTCGAGGGGCGCAGCGGCACCGCCGACGCCGAAATTTACCTGGTCAGCTGCGAAACAGCGGCGGCTTCCGCCCTGGCCGGCGTAATCACCGACCCGCGTGACCTGGGCACTCCCGTTCAGGTGGCCATGCCGGAAAAATTCCCGGCGGACGACCGGATGATCATTCCGCCGCCGGAAGCCGGCGCGGCTCTGCCCCTGGTGATGGGGCCGAACATCAAGCCATTGCCCGTGGCCACGCCGCTGGCCGAACAAATCCAGGGGGAAGTGTTGCTCAAGGTGGGCGACAACATCACCACCGACCATATCATGCCGGCGGGGGCCAAGATCCTGGCGCTGCGCTCCAATGTCCCGGCCATTTCCATGCATTGTTTCAGTGCGGTGGACGCAACCTTTCCCGGGCGGGCGCTGGCTGCCGGCGGCGGCATCCTGGTGGGCGGCCTGAACTACGGCCAGGGCTCCAGCCGGGAGCACGCCGCCCTGGCGCCGCTGTACCTGGGAATTAAGGCGGTGCTGGCCAAAAGCTTCGCCCGTATCCACATGCAGAACCTGGTCAACTTCGGCTTGCTGCCGCTGACCTTTGCCGACGAGGCCGACTACGACGACATTCGGCAGGGCGACCGTTTAATTATTGAAGACCTGCCGGTAAGTCTGCCCGCCAACGCGGTGCAGGTACGCAACACCCGCAGCGGCAAAACCTACCCGGTAAAACACTCCCTGTCCGGACGGCAAATTGAGATCCTGTTGGCCGGCGGATTGCTCAAATACGTCGAAAAAAACGTTTAATTTCTACCCGGGCAACCTCGCGAGGGGTGCCCCTACTCTATCGTTGGAAAAGACGGAGGAACTATGCTGCCGTTATTGAAGGTACTGGCCGTATTCGGGTTAATCGTATTTTTGCTGCGCAGGAATTACAACATCGGATGGACCATGCTGGCGGGGGCGGCGGTGCTGGGTTTGATTTTCGGCCTGGGTCCCGCCCCCCTGCTCCGGCAGTTGGCTTTAACTTTAATTGATCCGCTGACAGTTTCATTAATTGTGATCCTGGTTTTAATCATGATCATGGAATCGGCAATGCGCAAATCCGGCATGATGGACGCCATGACCGGCGCCCTTTTTCACCTGCCCTTAAACCGCCGCCTGATTTTTGTTGCCATACCGGCCATCATCGGCCTGCTGCCTTCGGCCGGCGGGGCCAGGTTCTCGGCGCCGCTGGTGGCACAGGCCACGGCCGGTTTTCCTTACCGGGCCGAAGACAGGGTTTTTATCAACTACTGGTTCCGCCACGTCTGGGAATTTTCCCTGCCCCTTTACCCCGGTTTAATTCTGGCCGCCCATATATCCGGAATTTCGCTGAGCACTATTATTCTGTGGCAGTGGCCCTTTACCGTTGCCTGGGCCGTCCTGGGTTACTGGTATTTTTTCAAGCTCCGGCGGGGCGGCCGGGCGGATGACGCGGATGTTCACAGTGCCGCGGCCGGGGAAGACGATACCGTCCCGGACCCGGGTAAAGGACCAGATGCTTATTCCAGGGCCATGGAAGAGGATAGTTGTGCTTCAAACGGCCGGGCGCTGCGCACCCTGATTGCCAGCACCTGGCCCCTGTGGCTTACAGTGCTGCTGGTGCTGGTGCACGCCCCCATGGTATGGGTGTTGTGTGGAGTGCTGGCGCTGTTAATAGTGCAGAAAAGATATCCGCTAAGCCAGGTATGGCTGAACCTGCGGGAACCCATGACCCTGAAAATCGTTATTCTCATCTGGGGCATCATGTCTTTCAAGGACATCCTGGTGCTCTCCGGAGCCGTGATCCAGGTAAGCGACGCCATTATGGCGCTGGGCGTGCCCCTGGTGCTGGTAACAATCATCCTCCCTCTGCTGATTGGGGTGCTGACGGGCCTGCTGCAGGCCTGTATCGGGGTGTCCTTCCCGCTGGTGATGTCGGTGCTGGCTGAGCCCACGGCGGCTTACGTGATGCTGGCCTATGTGGCCGGGGTGGTGGGTGTGATGCTTTCGCCGGTACACCTGTGCCTGGTGCTGACGGTGGAATACTTCCGCGCCGACTTTTTCCGCTGCTACCGGCCGCTGCTGGCGCCCAGCCTGCTGGTGATGGCCGGCGCCGCGGGATTGTTCTGGTTCATGTAATAGCCAAACTTTTGAGTCCGGAGAAGGATTTTCCGCACAGGCCAAGAAGTTTTCAGCAAAGAGGTAAAATATAGGTACTTATCGCGGGAAGGTACGGAGCATGGAATTGTGGACGATATTTTGGACCGCCCTGGTGGTGGGTTTTTCCGGTGCCATGATGCCGGGGCCGCTATTGACGGTGACCATTGGTGAATCGGTGCGCCGGGGTTTTATGGCCGGTCCGTTGATTGTGCTGGGGCACGCCGTCCTGGAAATAGTGCTGGTGGTGCTGTTGGTGCTGGGGCTGGCCCGGTGGCTGGCCTCGGATCAAGTGCATACGGTAATCGCCCTGGTGGGGGGCGCGTTCCTGGTTTACATGGGCTGGTCCATGACCCGGGACGCCTGGCGGGGCCGCGTATCGCTGAACTTAAATACTCCGGGCAACGCCGGGCCGCCGGCAGGCAAATCCGCGGGCGCCGCGGGCCCGAAGGTTTTTGGCTCGGGCATGCACCCGGTAACCGCGGGCATTCTGGTCAGCCTCTCCAACCCCTACTTCACTTTTTGGTGGGCTACCGTGGGCCTGGGCTTTATCGTCACCTCCATCGCCTTCGGAACCGCCGGCTTGGTTGCCTTCATTACCGGACATCTGCTGTCGGATCTGATCTGGTACAGCCTGGTGTCGGGCGCCGTGGCCGGCGGGCGCCGCTTCATGAGCCAGCAGGTGTACCGGGGCGTTATTGCCGTATGCGGCGTTTTTTTGGTGGGCCTGGGAGCATATTTTTTCATCATCCGGGGCATTGCATGAAGGTATTTGATGCGGGTGAAACTATTGTGGACAGTCTAAAGTAGAAAGCCTAAAGTCCGAAAGATTTTAAACAATTTCGACCTTTGATGTTAATGTTGAAAGGAGAGGGGTCTGTCATGCCGGTAGTGATGTGTGGAATCTGCCCCCACCCGCCCGTCATGGTACCCGAAGTGGGCCAGGGGCGGGACGATGAGGTTGCCCGCACCAAGGAAGCCATGCTGGAACTGGGCCGCCTGGTGCGGGACAGCGGCGCCCAAACCCTGGTGATGATCAGTCCGCACGCCACAGTGTTTGCCGACGCCATTGCCGTCAACACCAACCCGGAATTAAAAGGCGACCTGGGTCAATTCGGCGCTTCCGGCGTCAAATTCAGCCTGGACAATGACCTGGACCTGGCCGGAGAAATCCTGACCGCCGCCTCCCGGGCGGGTATTGTGACCGTCGGTATGGACAAAAAAATAGCTGCCCGGTACGGGCTGACCACGGAACTGGACCACGGCATCACCGCCCCGCTTTACTTTATCCGCGCCGCCGGGGTGGACCTGCCCCTGGTGCATGTATCCATGGGGATGTTCCCGTTCCCCAAACTTTATTCCTTCGGCGTCGCGCTGCGGGACGCCGCCGCCAGGCTGGATCGCAAGGTGGCCGTGCTGGCCAGCGGGGACCTGTCGCACCGGCTCACCCGGGACGCCCCGGCGGGGTATGATCCTGCCGGACAGGAGTATGACCGGCGGATTGTGGAACTGACCCGCGCCATGGACGTGGAGGGATTCCAGGATATCGACCCCGGCCTGCTGGAACGGGCGGGGGAGTGCGGCCTGCGGTCCATCGCCATGATGCTGGGTGTCCTGGACGGCCTGGCAGTGCAAAGCCGGGTGCTGTCCTACGAGGGTCCCTTCGGGGTGGGCTACATGGTGGCCGCCCTGCTGCCCGGCGAACCCGACGCCGGTCGCCGGCTGGAAGATAAACTATATGCCCGGGGTGATGAAAAAACCACCCGGAAGCGGGCGGGGGAGAGTTACCCCGTCAGGCTGGCCCGTGATATCCTGGAGCGGTATCTCGGCGGACAAAGGGAAGTGGCCATTGACCCCGCGGAAGCGCCGGAGGAATTTGCCGCCCGCCGGGCGGGCGTGTTTGTCTCCTTGAAAAAACACGGCCGGCTCCGGGGCTGTATCGGCACAATCGAGCCAACGCGGGATAATATAATAGAGGAAATAGCCGAAAACGCAATCAGCGCGGCGATGAGGGACCCGCGCTTTACCCCGGTACAGGAGGACGAACTGGCCGAATTGGATATTTCGGTGGATATATTGACCGCCCCCGAACCGGTCCGGGGTCCGGACCAGTTGGACCCCAAAAAATACGGTGTCATTGTATCGTCCGGAGGCCGGCGGGGACTGCTGCTTCCCGACCTGGAGGGCGTCGACAGCGTTTCCGAGCAGATGGACATCGCCAGGCAAAAGGCGGGCATCAGCCCCGGCGAATCCGTTAAACTGGAGCGTTTTGAAGTAATCCGTTATCGCTGAGCACTGTTTTGGGATTACATTCCAGCAACTTGCAACAAACTCAACATATAACACCTGGCACAACTTGCAACAGAGGTGGTGAGGGCTGTGGAACGCGAAGTGATGTTTTACGATACCGGTCCCGATGACCGCGCGGATTGTAAGGTCTGTCCCCGGTTGTGTAAGATACCGCCGGGCAAGCGGGGCTTTTGCCGGGTGCGGGAAAACCGGGACGGCGTTTTGTACGCCGTCAATTACGGCCAATGTTCGGCCCGGGCCCTGGACCCCATTGAAAAAAAACCGCTGTATCATTTTCACCCCGGCAGCCTGATCCTGTCCCTGGGCACGGTGGGGTGCAACCTGCACTGCGGTTTTTGCCAGAACTGGCAGATCGCCCATGAAAGCCCGCCCACTGTTTATCTGGCCCCGGAGCAGGCGGTGGAACTGGCCCGGCAGCAAAAGGAGGATGGTTACCCCTGCGTAGGCCTGGCTTATACATACTCCGAGCCTTTCATGTGGTACGAATATGTTTACGATACCGCCATACTGGCCCGCCGGGCCGGTCTGAAAAACGTGCTGGTGACCAACGGTTACATAAATGAAGAGCCGCTTTTGGCGCTGTTGCCCTATATTGACGCCATGAACATCGACGTTAAAGCATTTACCGACGATTTTTATCAAACCAACTGTGCCGGCCGGCTGGATCCGGTGCTGCGTACCGTGGAGACAGCCGCCAAACATTGCCATGTGGAAATTACCACCCTGCTGGTGACCGGGCTCAATGACAGTGCGGAAGAAGTGGAACGGCTGACAGATTGGCTGGCCGCCCTGGACCCGGAGATACCGCTGCATTTTTCCCGCTACTTTCCGAACTACAAGATGACTTTGCCTCCCACCTCGCTGCAGTCCCTGTCCCGGGCCCGGGAAACCGCCCTGAAAAAGCTGCGCTACGTTTACATAGGCAACGCCCCGGAACTGGGCGCGTCCGACACCCGCTGCCCGGGCTGCGGCAAACTGCTCATCGGGCGGCAGGGTTACCAGGTGCGGCCCGAAGGAATAACCGGCAACGGCTGCCCGGCATGCGGGGAAAAAATTGCAATGGTGCATTAAGGTCTAAGGCAGCGGGGGAAAAAATAAAAGTATACAGGAGCCAGGAGTCAGTATTCAGGAGAAAGATAAAAAAATAAAAAACAGGGAAATAATCAGTGAATCGGGAGTTTAGAACCGTAATCAGAAAAAGTTCATCTGCCGTTTTAAGGCATTCTGACTCCTGAATTCTACCCAAACGGAGCAACAGCAGTTACAGGGGAGTTGTTATATTGGCCAAAGCCAGAACCGAAGAAACCAAGCGCATGATCCATGAACACATACCGGAAGGGGCAACCATCACTCTGCAGAAATTGTGGGACCAGGCCGGCGGCAATATGGACGCCTTTTTCGGCGCCCTGCAGTCTCTGGCCGCCCGGGGCGAGATTACCGCCTCCGGGCCCCGGGACGGCGACCCGGAACAAATTCTGCTCTCCCGGGGTCCGGGTGAGGAAACCGAAACGGCGGTATCAAACAAAGAAAAATCCGAAGCCGCCAAACTGATTGCCGCGGGCATTCCGCAGCTTAGAGCGTCCAATATGGAACGGGCCGGACGGATGGCCCGGGATATTTTAAAAGACGGGATTCCACGCACCAAGGAACAACTGGGTTCCATCATGGAACTGCCGGCGGGCTGGCCGGGCGGTTTGCCGGACGTGCTCCGGCTGCCCGACGGCTCCTATACCCTGCGCGACACCGCCGCGGGGACGGCGGAACTGGCCCGGCGGGCCGGGGAGTCCCATGCCCGCACCGAGGAAGTGCGCCGGCACCGCCGCTTGCTGGACGAACTGCTCCAGGAGCAGGAAACCGTGTCCGATGAAGAAATAGAGCGCCACCTGGGCGTCAAGCTCCTGCCCGAGGCCGCCGCGCACCTGATGCGCCTCCCCGACGGCAGGTATACCCATCCGGACAGCGACGCGGCCTGGGAAGAGGTGGGCCGTTACCTTTCCCGCAGCGAGCCGGTGCAGCGCAAGGATTTCATGCGCATGTTCAAACGGCACCGGGAACTGGTGGCTCATATTAAAATGGGCCGGGAGGAACCGCCCTTTGTGATCCTGCCCGACGGGCGCATCACCGTGGAAACGCGCCACGAAGGCCGGGAGGAGCTGCGCCGGCGGGAGATCCTGGCCTATGTGCATTACACTTTAAAAGAACGGATGGGCGGGCGCTCCTTCTTTACCCTGGAGGATTTCGCGCCCCGGGAACGGGTGCTGGCCAAACAGGAGGCGCTGCAGGCCGGCTGTGTGGAACTGAAACTGAACCGGCGCGACATGTTCGCCGCGCCCATCAAGACCACCCCGGACCGCATCGCCAGGGAATTAAAAGAAATCACCGGGCTGGACCTGCCCTCCCGGGGCGGCCCCACGGTGCCGGCGGCCTACCTGATGGAGAACTCGCTCAGCGCCAGGGAAGCGGCCCGCCTCCTGGGGGTTCGCCCCGGCGAGATCGGCAACCTGTACGACCAGGGCTTCCTGCAGGGATTCCGCATGGAGGGCGCCGGGCGCTACTGGCGTTTTTCGGTGGACGCGCTGCGCAGTTCCCCCAACACCGAACGGCTGCTGAAGCGGGCCGAAAGGGTTAAACTGTCCGACGCCGGCCGCATCCTTGGGCTGACCCAGGAACAGGTCCGGCGTCTGGTTAAGGAAGGTTATCTGCGCAACGCCGGCCGCACCGGCCCGGAAGCGGGCCAGCTGCGCCGGGGTGACGTGGAAGACCTGCTCAAAGATTTGCCCGATATCAAGGCGGCCTGGGAAGAGGCCCCGGGAGCGGGCGCCGATCGTCCCGTGCGTCGCCGCAAACGCCGGCCCAGACGCCGGGAGCAGGAGGTGCTTATATCCCCTGGTCCCATCGTACTGGACAAATACCAGGAAAAATCCATCGCTGCCCTGCTGGCGGGCCATTCCGTGCTGGTGGCCGCCCCCACCGGCACCGGCAAAACCCTGGTGGCCGAAAAGCTGGTCGAGCGCATCCTGGCCCAGGATCGCGAAGTGATTTACACTTCGCCCCTGAAGGCCCTGTCCAACCAAAAATTCCGGGACTTCGCCAAGTTGTACGGCCACCACCGGGTGGGCCTGATCACCGGCGATATCTCCATCAATGAGCGGGCGCAGCTGCTGGTGATGACCACCGAGATCTTCCGTAACTGGTGTTTTTCCAACCCGGACTGGATGGAAAACATCTCCCACGTGATCTTTGACGAAGTGCACTACCTGGACGATGTGGAGCGGGGCACCGCCTGGGAGGAAAGCATCATCTTCGCGCCGCCCCACATCCGCATCCTGGGGCTTTCCGCCACTGTGCCCAACATTCACGACCTGGCCGGCTGGATGGAGGAAGTGCGGGGCGAAAAAGTAGTGGTGGTGGAGGAATACCGCCGGGCGGTGCCGCTGGTGATCAACTGGCTCACCCCGGACCACGAAGTGCTGGACGAAGACGAGGCCCGGGACGAAATCGAGGCGCTACGTCTGGCGGGCAACAGGCGCCAGTATACGGGCTAAAGGCAGAGGGGGTTCATCGTGGCATTCAGCGAAAAACAAGCCGCCTGCGTGGGTGTGGTGGAATCAATCCAGGAACACCTGCCGGCGCTGTACTTTGTATTCAGCCGGGGGCGCACCGAGCTGCTGGCCGAGGAACTGAGCCGGGAGTGGGATTTTCTGCTGCCCGGGGAGAAAGAGCGGGTTAACCAGGCCATCGAAAAAGCCGAGACGCAAAACCCCGGCCTGTTCGGGGGCCGGCGCAAGCACCTGCGCCGCCAATTGCAGCAGGGCATCGGGTACCACCATGCCGGGCTGTCCCCGGCCCTTAAAGAGCTGGTGGAAAACCTTTACGAAGCCCGGCTGCTCTTCGTGCTTTTCTGCACTGAAACATTCGCGGTGGGCATCAATTTTCCCGCCGCCAGCACGGTGTTCGACGCCACCCGCAAATGGGACGGGCGCAACCACCGGGGCTTGCTGAACCGGGAATTTTTCCAAATGGCCGGCCGGGCCGGGCGGCGCGGCTACGATAAAGAAGGCCACGTCTACGTGCGCATAGACGAGAAGTTCCCGGAGCAAACCGGCTTTTTTGACGAAAGCCAGGTGGAACCGGTACGGGGCCGGCTGATCATCTCGCCCAATACCGTGCTCAGCCTGCTGCACTATAAAACCGACGCGGAAATCGAGCGGTTCCTGTCCCAGAACCTGGCGGTGTACCAGAACAGCCGGGAAGCCCGCAGCGTGAACGGCGAGCTGGAGACGGTGGACCAGACCATCTATTCCCTGCGCCGGACCTTTTGCGAGGACAAGGACGGCCCCGCCTGCCCCATGCTGCGGGAAAAATTGAAGAAAGAGCTGAAACGCCTGCGCAACCGGCGCAACCGCAAAAAGGCCGACCAGCAGGGCCGCGTCGCCCAGATTAAAGCCATCCTGGCCCAGCCCGGCAAAGGCTGCTCGCACCACGCCTGCCGGGACGCCCACGACGAGATCACCGCCCTGGTGGAGCGTAAAAAAGAACTGATCCGGCGCAACCGGTACCTGAAAAAACACGAGGCCGACTACCACCGTGACTTCGACCAGATGTGCGCGCTGCTGGAAAAGCTGGGCTTCATTGAAGGCAAAACCCTGCTGCCCCGGGGCCTGTTCGCCCTGAACATCCACGTGCAGGAAATCCTGGTTACCGAACTGGTCTTTTCGGGCATCCTGCGGGACTGCCCGCCGGCCGAGGCCGCGTCCATCCTGGCGGGCATCGACTATGAACCGGGCCGGGACGAGGTGGTGCTGGGCGGGGAATATCCCATGGAGCAGGTATCCGAGCTGCGCAACCAGCTCATGGACTACGGCGTGCCCGAGCACCTGTGCGTGTGGACACCGCTGCCCGGCCCGCTGGCCGAAGCCTGGTACAAGGGAGCCACCTTTGAAGAGTTGCAAAAAATGTGCAATCTGCAGGAGGGCGACATCTTCTCCGTGGTCCGCCGGGAAATTGACATCCTGCGGCAAATTGAACGCGCCGCCGGCGAAGACTTCGGACTGCGCCAGGCCATGAACGACATCCGCACCGTCATCGACCGCGACGAAATGTCCGTCCTTATCTAACCTCTGGTGCCAGGTGTTGCACTTTATTTATGATATTTTGGCCAATCAGCGGTTAGGGGACATACCTCCTTCGGAGGAATGTCCCCAACTTCTGCCAAAGCTAAGGAATAAAGTACTGAAAGTCGCGCGTTAAGGTGGAACTGATTGAGCGCGACTTTCTTGCAAGTTTAATATGTTGCAAGTTGCTGAGGTATTGTGGTATATGACGTATCAACGAGGGATTACCGGCACCAACAAGTAAGAGTCGCCTGTATGGAAGATGTGGTCTCCATTATTATGTACCTCATAACAATATACCGACCAACCGTGGAAAAGTTCATCTTCCAACCATGGTAAGGCATAACCTTGGACCACTACACGCAGTTGTTGGCCTTTTTGCCATAACATGCCCAGCGGCTATATCCCAATGTCCACCGGGACGATCTCTTTAGGACTTAAGAGCTGTTCCCGGGAGTGAGTAAGAAACGGTTCGGATTCAGTAGAACGCGCTTTATCCAGTTCTCAGATGTTGTCACGGTATAAGTCATCAAACCCCTCCCATGGTGCAATGGTAGCAAGGTGCGGCGGTCTCTCCGCTGCGATGAACCATTGAATGATGGCTAACCATGAGTTTCCCGAAAGGGCAACCTTGTCATTGCACCACTCCTGTTCAGCCACCCACCCACTCAATCAGATCGTAGCCGTCCCTGACTTCCTGGGTGCCCCAAAAAGCACTTATAGAATAAATAGTTGGTTTTATATTGAGCATGAAATTCCTGTTCAAGACACTTTATTACTATTTGATCAGAGTTACAGGAATAAAATTTTTTATATCAAAGAAAAAATTTTTTTTCTTAACTTAGACCCATTTTGTTTTGTTTATTGTAAGAATGGCCAATTATCAATACTAAATATCTTGGCGTAAAAATTGCAATAAGATGCTAATTACAGTGTTAAACATTTTTCCGAAGCCGGTTTGTTGAAGAAATGCGGCGACCTATTCGCGGAGTAACTATTATATCTGTCTCCCATTATTACTTGACTATATAGAAGTTCTTTTTGAATATCTTTTCATTTTAATGTTTATACCCTTTCTGTTTTAAAGTTTTTATATCATTTAGGGATAAGACTCAAATTTTTTAAAGGAGCTAAAAAGTTTTGGGTAACATCATGAAGGAGATAAACATGTATAAGCAAGGTCTAATCTTAGTTGTGACTGGTAATGGCAAGGGCAAAACAACATCGTCCATGGGTATGGCCGTTAGAGCCTTGGGTCATGGGATTAAAGTAGCGGTAATTCAGTTCATGAAAGGGAGGCCCTATTACGGGGAATACAAGCATCTCAGCCAGTTTGCCCCTGACAAGATTCTTTTCAAGCAGGTAGGCAGGCATGAATTTGTAAACATGAATGATCCCGAACAGGTTGACAGGGATTTGGCTCACCAAGGATGGGAATTGGCCCAAGAGTGCCTTCAGGGTAATTTCGGTTTGGTCATTTTGGATGAAATCAATGTTGCTTTGGATTGTGGGCTGATTGAGGTAAATTCAGTAGTTGGAGCCCTCCGGTCCAAACATCCACATGTGACTGTAATCTTAACCGGGCGTGGCGCCCCATCTGCCATTCGGACACTGGCTGATACGGTAAGCGTCATTAATGAAGAGAAGCATCATTACACCGTAGGGATCCAGGCTCAGGCAGGGGTTGAGTTTTAAAAAAAATTAAAACAAAAAAGCCAGGGAGGTGAAAAAACTTTGAGCATATACCTTTTAGTAGATTTTGGAAGTACGTATACCAAAATAATAGCCGTTGATTTGGAAAAAGAAATCATTTTAGGTCGGGCTCAAGCACGCACTACAATTGACATTGATATCACTATCGGGTTAAACAATGCCATTAAAGATTTAGCTGATACTTGTGGGATCGACGAAAATAAAATTCAAGGGAAGTATGCAAGTAGCAGTGCGGCTGGTGGTCTGAAAATGGCTGCTATAGGACTGGTTCCCGAACTTACCCTGGAGGCTGCTCGAAGGGCTGCATTAGGGGCAGGTGCCAAGGTTATATGTTCATATGGGTTCGAAATCCATGAGGAGATTATCCAGGAAATCGAAGCAGCAAAGTGCGATATAGTTTTATTAACCGGTGGGACAGACGGAGGAGATAAGAATGTAATTATTCATAATGCCAAACAACTAGCAGATTCCAAAATCAGTTGTCCAATATTGGTTGCCGGTAATAGGGTAGCTACAAACAATGTAAAGCACATTCTCGAAAGAGGGAGTAAGCAAGTATATACAGCTAAAAATGTTCTACCAAATCTTGAAACAGTGGAAGTAGAACCAGCGCAACAATTAATTCGCGATATTTTTATTGCTCATATTATTAAAGCTAAAGGTTTGGAGAAAGCGCAAGGTTATATTGGGAAATTAATCATACCGACACCAAAAGCAACCATGCAAGCAGCGGCCTTATTGGCTGACGGCACTGGAGATGAACCTGGCATAGGTAGCTTGGTTATCGTAGAGATTGGCGGGGCGACGACAAACGTCCATTCTGTTCTCGATTCACTACCTGCCACTCCTCAGACGATTATGAAAGGTTTACCAGAACTGCGTATTAAAAGGACAGTAGAAGGTGATATGGGAATAAGGTTCAACGCGCCTACGATTTATGATTATGTTGGTAGGGACAAATTTCTGCATAAATGGATAACACTAGACCCTATGGCAAATAAAGCAGAAATAGAAGTAGAAACACACATTAGAAGTTTGTCGGATAATGTGGGGTACGTGCCTATCACCAAAAGCGAGTTTGACCTGGATATCGCATTGGCCAAATGTGCTACTTCCATTGCAGTAGAACGTCATGCCGGAACTATTCGCCAGGAGTATTCTGTAATGGGAGAAAAAGTAATGGTACAAAATGGTAAAAACTTACTTGAAACGCAAAATATTATAGGGACTGGCGGCATATTTAAGTACGGTCTGAATCCAGAAAGAATATTGGAATCAGCGTTATACAATACAGAAACGCCATGGAGTTTAAAGCCAAAGGAGCCGGAAGCGTACATTGATGGCGATTATTTGCTTTATGGAATTGGATTATTAGCCCAGGACTTCCCGGCCCAGGCCTTAAGAATTGCCAAAAAATATCTAAAACCAATAAATATAGAAAGAAGTGATAAATCATGACCCTTGAAAGAAAGATTGTAGAGTATATCTGCCGCACCAAATACGATGATATCCCACCAAAGGTTCTAAAGTTGATCAAAAATCAAGTGCTGACAGTAATCGGAACGACCATTGCCGGAGCCTCGGCAGAAGGTTGTGAGACCCTTTGGAACTTGTCACTGAGCCTTGGAGGTAAGGAAGAGTCAACTATCCTAATCCACGGAGGTAGAGTTCCAGCCCAGCAGGCAGCCTTTGTAAATGGTGTAATGGCAAGGGCTCTTGATTTCTGTGACGCTCTCACCCCGGGTGCTCATATAGGTGCAGCTATTGTGCCGGCTGCATTGGCTGCGGCTGAGTTGGCAGGAGGTTGCAGCGGCAAAGATTTCCTGGCAGCTATTACCGTAGGGACTGAGTTGGCAGTGAGGCTTAATCTCGGAGAGTCTGAGTACAACGGATTTGATCCAACTGGTGTATGTGTGGTCTTCGCTACAACAGCGGCGGCTGCGAAGATACTTCGACTTTCTGAAGAGGAGACATGGAATGCCTTGGCTCTTGCATTTAACAAATGTGGGGGCAGTTTCCAGAGCAATGTGGACGGTTCTCTTGCAGTAAGGGTAATCGAGGGTTGGGTGGCAGAAAGCGGTGTCTTATGTGCCCGCTTAGCCGGCCAGGGCATCACAGGACCGGTAAATTTCCTCGAAGGAGTATATGGATATTTACATCTTTTTGGTAGGGATCGTGTATCTGCGGAAACCATAACGTCAGGGCTTGGGGAAACATACAAGATTGATAGTTTGGTATTCAAAAAATACCCGAGCTGCGGGCTGACCCAAGGGAGTACTGACGTAATATTGAGCTTAATGAAAGAAAAAAGTTTTGGACCCGATGAGGTAGATCATGTTTACGTTACGGTACCCCCTTATACGTATAAATTGGTCGGCCATCCTTTTCAGGTTGGAAGCAATCCCAAAGTCAATGCGCAGTTCAATATCCGGTACTGTATAGCTAACGCATTGATTAGGAGAGAATCAAGGTTAGCCCATTTTGAAGAATCTGCCATCAAGGATCCTGAGGTCTTGGAGTTTATTAAGAAAATTTCGGTGGTTTCAGACTCCTCCTTAGAAGAACGAGGCCATACACCTTTAGATATGCGGGTTGTGATGAAGGACGGAAGAGAATATCTCGGGAAAATTGATATAGCCCCCGGTTTCCCGGGCAACCCTCTTACCGATGAGGAACACCGTGAGCGATTCCAGGGTTGCATAGAATTCGCCAAAAAGCCTTTCCCCGAGATAAGAATAAATGGCATTTTGGATCTTTTGGATAACTTGAAAGAGGTGGACGATATACGGGTTCTCATCCCAGTACTCCTCCTTGAACCAGCATAATTGGGACAAAATGGGGTGGTATAAGTGCCACGGTGGGATGAAGAAGTTGATGTAGGTATAGTTGGATCAGGTTTTGCCGGTTTGTCAGGGGCGGCCGAGGCAGCTGGATTAGGTGCTAAAGTCGTAATTTTCGAAAAAATGCCGAGTTACGGAGGCAATTCCATCATTTCCGGCGGCGGTTATTGCTCTTGGGACAGTAAGCTCAAACTTCGGCAAAAGTTTAATTTGGGTGATGACTCATGGCAACAGCACTGGGAAGATACGCTCAAGGGCGGGGATTATTTTAATATTCCCGAATTGGTCCAAGTAATGGTAAAAGCAGCGCCGGATGGGCTAAATTGGCTCATCGACGCCGGAGCGAAGATTAGGGAGACTCTTCCGCATATAGGGGGACATTCTACTCACCGTAGTCACTTAGAAGCCAAGGCCAGAGGCCGTGGGTTTACGGAACCGCTGAAGAACCTGGCCCTAAGCAGAGGAGCAGAAATTCGTTTGAAAACGCAAGTTACCCACATATGGCGCAAGGGTACTGATGGTCCTGTATTAGGAGTTGAAACGACATCAGGTGGAGAAAAGAAGAACGTCAAGGTGAAAAGGGCGTTAATCCTGGCGTCTGGAGGGTTTAGCAGAGATGTACGGATGCGGATGGACTTTAATCCGAGTTTGGTGCCGGAGTATAACTGTACAAATCAGCGGGGCGCCACCGGTGAGATTATTCGATCTGCAAGGGCGGTAGGGGCTGATGCACTCCACCTGGAATTTATTCAACTCTATCCCTGTGCAGAACCTAAAAAGGGAATAATTGATTCATTTGCCCTTGTTCCTTACTCAGGAACCGGTTTCGGGTTATTGTATGTAAACAAGCTGGGTAAGAGATTTGTCAATGAACTTGATCGCCGAGACATAGTGGCCAATGCTCAGATAAAATCAGGTGCGAAACCAACTTATGCTATCCTTAACTTGAAGGTGTTCGAAAAACTTGCTACTCCCGAGGATGAGATTCGCAAAGGCCTGGCCAGAAAGCGGATAATTATGGCCGATTCCATGTCAGAGCTTGCCCAATATTTAGGCATTCCCGAGGATTCTCTGCAAGGGTCGGTTGCAAAACATAACAAGTATATCAGGGATGGGAAGGACCCCGAATACAACAAGCCTATAACCAAAAGTATGGTTCCTTTAGTGGAAGGGCCGTTCTACGCTATTGCCCAGTGGCCGTCTGTTCATCACTGTTCCGGAGGGCTTAGGATAGACACGAAAGCTCGGGTGATAGATATCTGGGGCAGGCCGATTCCAAAATTGTATGCAGCTGGAGAGGTTTGCGGTGGAATTCACGGGTCAAACCGGCTAGCCGGAAATGCAATTCCTGAATGCATAGTATTTGGTCGTATAGCAGGGATTAATGCTGCGAAGGAATCGCATTAATAAATTAATACGATATACTTATAACTTTAAAATCTATGAGAAATAAGGAGAGAAAGCTAAATGACAGTGCAAATTAGAAACAAGAGATTACCCGACGAACAATTCTTCAAGATCCGCAATGAAGAAGTGCTTCCAATGTGGGAAACCGGAAAAGGGGTAGAAAACCTTAACGAGTGTATAGCAACCGCTAAAGAATTGTCTGAAGGAAAAAGCTATGCCCTCAGGCTTGAAGAGGCAAAACGAAATGGAACTCATACATATGAACCTATGTTTGGCCAAGCGCTTACAGAGTATATGATTGAAGGTCTTACGTATGTGGAAGAGGAATCGGATATGCTGCCTCACGGGGCGTGGACCATTTTTTCTGATTCATATACCCGAAAATTAGATTTTAAAAGAGCAGCGGCTGGAATAGAGGCAAGCAAAAAAGAAGGCAAGACAATGCTTAATGGATGGCCCATCGTCAACTTTGGTGTAGAAGAGGCACGCAAAATCAGAAAAGCTACCCGATGCCCTTTATACTTTAATTCTACGGACGAAGATGGGCGTTTAGCCTCGGAGATTGCCTTGGCAGCGGGATGGAGTGCCTGCAATGTGCGTTCTCTTCAGGAAGTCATTGCCCATTGCAAGGATATACCACTGGAAGAAGAAATAAGAATCAATCAATATGAGGCTAGGTTAGCGGGAATATATACGGAAAACGGTGTTCCGATAATGCCACAGAACCCCAGTAACCTTACTGGATATGATAGCGCAGGGTTTAGATCATTTGTCTGTGTCTCGGAATCTTTGTTGGCTGCTGAGCAGGGTGTTAGATACCAGCACCTTTTGCATGGGCTAAATATGAACATGATTCAGGATATAGCTATGATCCGGGTAACTGAAAAGCTTTGCTATGAATACTGCGAGCGCTTTGGATATAAAGATATGGTTTTTGTTACGGGAGCTTTTTCATTCTTGGGTGCTTGGCCGCCGCGGGTTGAGGAAGCCAATGCCATGATTGCCTGGAATACCATTATCCCGATTATGGGTGGTGTTACTGATATTATTTTGAAATGCCAAGATGAAGCCTTTGCAACTCCTACCAAGGAAGGTATGGCTAAGTCTGTCAGATTGGCTAGGCATTTACTTACATTAATGGGAACACAGAAAATAGCGGACAGTGAAAAATTAAGGCTGGAAGAACGCATGATTGAAATGGAAGTAAGAGCATTGATGGAAAAGTGCCTGGAAGCCGGTGACGGTGATATTGCTGTTGGTTTATGCAAAGGTGTTGAGGCCGGTTGGGTGGATACGATGGTTACTCCCTGGAAATACAACAAAGGAAAGGTCCTCGTAATGCGTGATGCAGAAAACGCAGTAAGGTATTACAATTCCGGGAACATCCCTTTACCAAAGGAAGTGAAGGAATATCACGAAGAGAAGCTTAGGGAAAGGTCCAGGAAAGAAGGCAAAGAATTGAGTTTTGACATGGTTGTAAGTGATTTGCAATTTGCTTCAAGATTACCTTAGGGAATTAATTACATTCTAAGTAATGTTCAATCCAAAAAACAAAAGCGTAGTTAGGAGGGGAAATAATGGTTAGATCAGTTAACAAAAGCGTTGTAATCGGCACGATTGGCTCAGATGCACATATGATTGGTGGTTGGGTACTTAAAAAGGCTTTTGAGGATGCGGGGTTCACTGTTGCCTTTCTTGGGGCAGTCGTACCTCAACAGGATTTTATCAATGCCGCTATTGAAATTGATGCAGATGCAATTCTTGTTTCGTCAATGTACGGCATGGGGCTTCTGGATTGCGAAGGCTTGCGGGAAAAATGTATCGAGGCCGGGCTGAAAGATATTATCCTTTATGTGGGTGGAACGGTTGCTGCACCGCTAGACCTTGAACGGAACTGGCCGGAAATCGAAAGAAGATTTCATAATATTGGTTTTAATCGAGCATTCCGGAATACTTGCACAGCACAAGATGCAGTGCAGGCGTTAAAGGATGATTTAGGTATTTAATAACCAATTAAAAATTCAATTAATAGGTTTTAATGCTTAAATTTGGCTTAAATATTGGTTACCTGCGATGGCATTACGACTTTTTAAATTAGTTAAAACGTACAGGAGGTGGCGTATTGAAAAAAAAGTTTGATTGTCTGGTCTGTAGTTCATTTAATTGTGATCATCGTGATAAAAGCTTTCCAAAATATTGCTTAACTACAGCCACAGATAGGACTGAATTGGAGACTGTGGAAGAGTTATATCGCAATGACCCGGAAGATTCCGTGCTGGCCCGCTCATCTGCGGAGATTGAAGGCGCCTATTACGGCAAGTTAACCAGAGTGGAAGAAATAATAGTTTTTGCTAAAAAAATTGGAGCTAAAAAAATAGGTATCGCAACATGTTTAGGTTTAGTGAATGAATCTAAAATTTTTGCCCAAGTAATTGAGGCTAAGGGCTTGCAAAGTTTTGGTGTTGTCTGTAAAGTGAGTTCAACAGACAAAACGGTGATTGGGATTCCCGAAGCATTAAAAGTGCATCCAGGCAGTTTTGAATCCATGTGTAATCCCATTTTGCAAGCTAAACTTATGGCCAAGGAAAAAACCGACTTAAATGTACTTGTCGGTCTTTGTGTTGGACATGATTCATTATTTATCAAATATTCTCACGCACCAGTGACGGTTCTCCTGACTAAAGATCGGGTATTAGCACATAACCCTGCGGCTTCGCTTTACACAAGCAGTTTTTATTATAGAAGATTGCTTCAACAAGGAGATATTTAGTAGCGCTTATTCTTTGAATTTAATAACTGAAAAGATTAAATATTCTTATAAGTATAAAATTTTTAAAGATAGGGGTGCTTAACAGTGTTTAAAATAAAAAGTTCAAAGTACATGGCCATTTTGCTTTTATTAATTTTAACTTCGGTAATTCTATTAGCGGGTTGCAGTGGGTCGGAAGAGGATGGGGCAAATGAAAATGGGTCTACAGAATCTGAAACACAAAAACCAATAGAGCTCAAATTAGCCCATTTTTGGCCGAGTACCCACCTCATGGAGACCGACAAGGTGCAGGGATATATTAAAGCGGTAAAACAAGCCACTGGAGGCCGGGTGATAATAACCAGTTACCCCGGGGAAACACTGCTCAAATCAGTGGAAACTTATGACGGAGTGGTTAATGGTGTGGCTGATATGGGTATAAGTTGCGTTGCCTATACCAAAGGTAAATTCCCCACAATGGAAGTCTGCGAAGCACCGGGTATTACTTACAATAACGCCAGGGTAGCAGGCAAGGTGGCTATGGGGATATTACAGGAAATGAACCCCAAGGAGTTTCAAGACACCAAGGTGATGATGTTGTTCAGTACCGGAAGCGCCGATTTGTTAACCAAGACACCGTGCGAAAATCTAGATGATTTAAAAGGTTTGGAAATAAGAAGCACCGGTCAGGGAACGGAGACATTAAAGAAACTGGGAGCGACACCGGTGTCCATGCCTCAGACTGAAGTATTCGATGCCCTTTCCAAGGGAGTTGTTAAAGGTAATCTAGCACCATTTGAAACTCTAAAAGGATTCAAATTTGCTGAGGTGGTTAATTATGTAACGAAAACCCCCTTTCTTTCCAATAACACGTTCTTCATGGTGATGAACCTCGATAAATGGGACTCACTCCCAGGGGATCTTCAGCAGGCTATTGAGGAAGTTAACAAGCAATATTTTGATGAGGAAATGGCTGGTGCGTTAGATGAGCAAAATGAAGAGGCGATGAAATGGGTAGAAGAAAACTATGACCTTAAAATTATAACATTATCTGAAGCGGAAACCTCGAAGTGGATAGAAATGATCAAACCTCTTCAGGACGATTACGTAAGCAAGGTGAATGAAAGAGGACTGCCCGGGCAAGAGATCCTGGACCTGGCCAAGGAACTGGCTGAAAAATATAACCAGGAAAACTAACCGACCAGTTTTAACTATTAAAAGTGGATGAATTTGAAACTATGAAACGTGCCGGTGAAAGTAAAAAGTTGATTCCGGTTAAACCATGGGGGATATTAAAAGTACTCTCTCGTATGGTTTAACCGGGAACCGGTATTTTAGGTCATAGTTTATAAGGGCTACTATATCAATTGTCAGGAGGAAGTATATGAAAATAACATCTGTAACTACGGGTATAGCTAAAATAAGTGAAACGTTCAATTTATTTGCTGGATGGATTATAGTAGCCGCTATGGCGTTAATGGTTGTTAACATAATATTTCGGATTTTCGGTCACCCCATTGATGGTGTCTACGAGTGGGTTGGTTTTATGATCGCTTTGGTATCCAGTTTCTCTCTAGCCTATTGTGGGTTACATAACGGCCACATTAGCATTGATTTGTTGGTAAAAAAATTATCGTGGAAAGCCGGCATGGTGATTGATATCATTAGTAATCTTTTAGTATTAGCATTTTTGCTGTTGATATTTTATCAGCTTTTACTTTACGCTAATAGCTATTGGGAAAGCGGCCAAGTTTCACCAACCACGCTAACCCCCATTTATCCATTTATTTATGGCGTTGCGCTTGGAATTTTGGTTTTTTCCATGGTGTTAGTGGCTGAGTTATTGCAAAGCTTACGGAAGGGGGTTGGGCAATGAGTCCATTGGAGGCGGGCTTTGTTGGAATAATTTTATTTATCATTTTTTTGGCTTTGCGATTGCCGATAGCTGTTGCCATGGGTTTGACCGGTTTTATTGGATTCAGCTATTTGAACTCGTTTGAGTCAGCAATGAGAATGGTTGTGCAGGATGTTTTTTCGACTTTCAACTCATATTCCCTCAGTGTAATTCCTTTATTTATCTGGATGGGTTACCTGGCGTATTACTCGGGCGTAGGCGGTAAGTTTTTTTCATTTGCTTATAAACTTTGCGGACATTTGCCGGGGGGGTTGGCCATTGCCAGCCAGTTGGCATGCGGAGTTTTCGGAGCCGTATGCGGCTCAAACACGGCCACAGCGGCTACTATCGGCACCATTGCCATACCGGAAATGCGTAAATATAAGTATAGCGACTCTCTTTCCACCGCCAGCGTCGCAGCTGGAGGGGCACTGGGGGTACTAATCCCGCCTAGTGTTATTATGGTTATTTACGGTATAGCAACTGAGCAGGCTATTAGCAAGCTTTTTATGGCTGGCATTTTTCCGGGGTTACTGCTCATGCTGCTTTATATATTGGTAATTTGGGTGGTTACAGTGCGCAATCCCTCATTAGGACCGGCAGGGACTAAAGCTACCTTGAAAGAAGTGTTTTTTGCTTTTAAACAGGGTTTGCCGGCAATCTCTTTCGTATTTTTACTATCCATTGGAGGTCTTTTCGCTGGGTTATTTACCCCATCGGAAGCGGGTGCCGTCGGTGCGTTTGGTATGCTGATGGTTACTCTTCTCAGTGGACAGCTTACTAGAAATGGTTTCAGCCAATCCTTGCTTGATACAACAAGAACCACGGCTATGATTATGTTCTTAATAGCTGGGGCAGTTATTTTCGGTCGTTTTATAGCCGTCAGCCGTATCCCTTTTGAACTGGCCAGTTGGGCTGGTGCGCTGCCGCTACCGCCATTCATGGTAATGGCCATTATATTAATCATTTACTTGTTGCTCGGTTGTTTTATTGATGCGCTGGCCCTTATTCTGCTCACCACTCCCATCTTTTACCCGGTGGTGTTAAAGCTTGGTTATGATCCTATATGGTTCGGGGTAATTATTGTTTTGGTGGTGGCTATGGGTATTATCACACCTCCGGTAGGCATGAATATTTTTATCATTAAAGGCGTGGCCCCGGATATTCCTATTGAGGTAATGTTCCGAGGGATTATGCCTTTTCTGTTTGCAATAGTATTTTGTTTGGCATTATTAATGGCATTTCCGCAGATAGCATTGTTTTTACCAAATCTTTTAAACAATTAAAGAATAAAAGTTACTGTTCCGGCGAATAATAATGAGAATTGTATCAAAAATCAGAAAATTTGATTTGATCGTATTATTGTGGGTATCATTTGTCCTTTCAGCTGTGCTGAGCATCTTGCTGCCGATTATATCCGCCGGCTTTGTGAACTGGTCCGTATTTATGGAAGGGCTCGTCGTATCCTTTTTGGTCAGCTTTTTGCTAGGCGCTGAGGGCAATTGAGCTTGGAGTATATAAACGTAATGAAGCAGGTTTATTTGTTTACAAAAATTACTACATTGATCATTTGGTCAATACTTCCATCCAGAAAGAATCCGCAGAGATATTTTGCCACCCGGCCATGAGTTACTTAATGGATTATGACTTTAAGAACAGAACTGGCTTATACTCTATATGTGTATTTTCTTAACGAGCGCAACTTATCAGATACTTCTAATGAAATGCACGTTCACCGTTTGTCTTATGCCATTATATCTGCAATCGTAAGACAAAATGAGAATAAATCAATCTCTGGGAATTGATTTACCCGGTTTAACCTCTTGTTTAACACTGGGCCAGATGCTCCATGTCAAGGTCGGCCAAAAACTCTGAAATAAGCAATATCCTGCCGTTTAACGTGTCTATTTAACGGAGAAATCTCAAAGATATGTTCACTTCGTTATTTGTAAGCTTTGGGAGGACATAACATGTTTGCTGAAATTATTGTAATTTCACCAGATAAAGAAGTGACCAAACTGGTTAAAAAAATTCAAGATGAACTAAATGTCAATGTGACCATAATTGAAAATTCTTTTTGGGACGCCGTTCGCGAAGTTCAGAAGATTGTATCCCGAAAACCTGACTGCATCAGAGTATTAGCCAGTGGAGGTTCTAGTCTGATGCTTTTACAGCAGCATTTCCCTACCGCACATTTTGTGGATACTTATCCGACCGAATACGACATTGTCCTTGCGTTAGACAAAGCGAAGACACTAAAAAAAGAGTTAGGGCTACTACTCGCAGCATCCAAGAACCTTGAGGTAATCGAAAAGCTCAGTTCAATTCTTGGTCTTAAGGTAAAGGTCTACGTGTATAGAAATTGGCAGGATGTAGAAGTTGGTACTGCTCAAGCTCTCCAGGATGGATGTGAAGTGATACTGGGTGTAGGTAATAAAATCGAAAATTTAGTGAAGCAACTAGAATTGAAGTTTATTCCTGTTATGATTGGTGAAAGTACGCTTAGAAATGCGCTTGAGTGGGCTAAAAATATTTTACAAGCTGAGAAACGGGAAAAATTAACTATTGAACAGATGAATGCAATTTCGATGTATGCGCATGAAGGTATTATCATGATTAACGAAGAAAAGGTCGTTACGGTTTGCAACCCGGTAGCTTCTAAAATGTTAGGGTTAATTGATGAAGATATGATCGGCTGGTCATTAACAGATTTCATTGATAGGCTTAATTTAGTCGACATATTTGAAGATTTTGAGAAAAAGTTGGGATATATTCATCAAGGACCGAATGGTAGCTTATTAGTCAATAAGTTTCCAATTGTTGGTGAGAATGGTTTGAGGGGCGTTTTATTAACCTTAATTGATATCACAAAAAAACATGAAGAAAATAAAAACGGTAAAAGTACATATATCAAAGGACTGGTAGCAAGGTATTGTTTTGATGATATTATCCATGTAAACAGCGGGATGTCAGCCGTTATCAAAAGAGCAAAAAAGTATGCCAATACCGAATGTACTGTATTAATTCGGGGAGAAAGTGGTACAGGGAAGGAAGTACTTGCGCAAAGTATTCACAATGGTCATAGCGATAGGTGGAACGGTCCGTTTGTTGCTATAAACTGTGCTACTTTGGATGATCAATTGTCCAAAAGTGAACTTTTTGGATACTCTGAAGGTTCTTTTACTGGTGCTTCTAAAGGCGGAAAACCTGGACTTTTTGAGTTTGCCAATGGTGGAACTTTATTTTTTGACGAAATAGGGAAAATGAAATTAGAACAGCAGAGTCATATCTTGCGGGTTTTACAGGAAAAAGAGGTTCGTCCGATAGGAAGTAATAAGGTAATTCCTGTGGATGTCCGGGTGATTGCCGCATCCAATGAGGACTTGGAGGATTTAGTCAAAAGAGGCCATTTCAGAGAGGATCTGTATTACCGTTTAAATATGTTGGATTTATTTATACCTCCGTTGCGAGAAAGAAGAGAGGATATTTCCGTCCAGGCTGTTTTCTTCTTGAAAAAGTTTTCCCGAAAGTATGGCAAGTCAATTTATAAATTGTCACCATCTGTTCTTGATGACCTTTCAAATATGGATTGGCCCGGCAACACCAGACAGCTAGAATATTTTATCGAAAAATGTGTAGTTTTGGCCGATAATGAGGATGATGCATCTATAATCCTCGCAAATCTAATTAAAGAGGCATTTGCAAAGAATATGTTTTTAGTGAAAAACGGATGTGTTCCTGGTGAAGACCAAATCACTATAAAAGTTGGTAAGTTAACGGAAATGAATACTGAAATTATCCATAAGATTAGTTCTACAGCGGCTAACCTCACAACTGGTGAATTAGCATTGAAACTCGGAATCAGTGCTCCTACGCTCCGTAGATATTTAAAACAAAATTAATATTAATAGATTATTATATACTAGTATACTGTCAAGCTTAAACTACAGTTAATCCGGTACTTCCGGTAGGAATAAATGTCTACGCAATCAGAGGGGTTACTAATGTTCCTTTGAACGAAATTTTTCAGGCATATGGGGATTTTTAATTGCGATAATAATTTGTTGTATTCTTCTAATAATTTTTCCTCTAATAGCAACATACCTACCTTATAAGAGCCAATTGCATAATTCTCATCCCATACAGATTGCGGTGAGGCAGATAAGCTTAATTCTTATAACGACGGTCTGGGACATCGGTGACGACCCCGAGGGCGCGCAGGTGCTGGAAGAAGCGCGCCGGGAAGCCGCCGGGGAGCCTGATATAATGGTCATGGAGCTTTCCCCCGCCGCCGACCTGGACACATCAACGCGCTGCAGCGTTCCGCCGCCGTGGTGGTCCAGAAGTCGGTGCGGGAGGGGTTCGGGCTCACCGTTACCGAAGGCATGTGGAAGGGTCGTCCGGTGGTGGCCTCCCCGGTGGGCGGCATCCGCACCCAGGTGTTGGACGGCCAAACCGGACTGGCAGCCCTGGCTGACCGGGCGGTGGCGGACGCCATCATACGCCTGCTGCGGGACCTCGCCCTAGCTGGATCCCTGAGCCGGGCCGGGAAAGAACACGTGCGGCGCAGCTTCATCCTGCCGGTATATCTGAAACGCTGGCTGGATATGCTGAGTGCCGAGAGGAGCAGACAAAATTGAGTATTACCGGCATTACAAAACTGGTGCGGGGTATCAAAGGTCACCCCCGGGCTGTTTTCGACCGCTTGTTCGAGATTACCGAATACGCCGGAGAACTGGTGCTGCCCGAAGGGATCCCGGATTGGGCGGCGTCCAGGTTCGGCGATCTGTCCGGGGTGGAAAAACAGCAGATCATTAAAATCACCAACCGCGTAACCCTGGAAGGTACCCTGTTTAACGCCCTGCGCGCGCTGCGGCCCCGGCCCGGCGGCGATCCGGCCGGGCTGGACCGTTTGATTGAAGAACATCGCAGCGGCTGCGCTTTCTGCGCGCCGGCAGAAAAAACCCCCGCCGACACCTTCGGGCGGCTGGCCGGCGTCAATGCCATCACCGCCTCCAACGTGGCCAAGTACGACCGCTGGCATGGCTTGATTATCCCGGAGGAGCATCACCCGCTGCGGTTTGACGCTCCGCGGGTGGCGGAGTACTTTTCCCTGGCCGAAAAATGGTTCAACGTGGTGCTGGAACAGCCTGCCGCCGGCAGCGAGCAGAAAAAGCCCCGCTATCCCTTTTTAATGTGGAACTGCCTTTGGCCGGCGGGTTCATCGGTGGCGCACGGCCACCTGCAGGTCACCGTCACCACGGGCGGGCATTACCCGAAGGTGGAACGCTTGCGCCGGGACGCCATGGATTACCGTCAACAGTACGGCGATAACTATTTCGACGACCTGTACCTGGCCCACCGGATGGCCGGACTGACCTTTAAAGAGGGTGACGCCAGAATTTTCGTCTCCCTGACGCCGATTAAGGAAAAAGAAACCTGGCTGGTGCTGCACGGCAAATCCGGCCTGGAACACCTGGCCGAGCTGGGCCTGTGGGTGGGGCGGGTGTTGACCTCCCTGCGGAATAACGGCACCACCAGCTTCAACGTAGCAGTGTACATACCGCCGCCCGGTCCGGCGCCCGAAACATGGGACGGCTTTCCGCTTATCGCCCGGGTGGTGGACCGGGGCGATGCGTCCGGGCGTACAGCCGACTTCGGCGGCATGGAACTGTATGCCGCCTCGGTGGTATCCACCGACCCCTTCCTCTGGTGCCAGGTGTTAAAAGATGATTTTGTTAAAAGTTATTGACATATATTAGCATTCATTCAAGCCAAAAAAAATGGCACGGGTATTGTTGCGCAAAAAAAGAGCACCAAATGGCGCTCTATGGGGGGAAAGTAAGATGGATATGGGAGCAAGCGTTAATGATAAAGTCGTTTAGTTTCTTCGAAATAATCTTCTGTATCCTGACTTTCACTGTCGCATATTTCAGCAACCTTTTGGATTAAAGTATGGGTGATGTCAATCTCATCAATGATTGCCCGGATATATTTAGCGTTCCACCTGGGGTGATCAATAACCGAAGCCAACTGCGCGTTGCCTCTGATTATCGCCATTGATTCAATCAGTTGAGCTATCAGAGCCTGCTTAATGAGGTTCCTGGTCATCGCGAGTCACCTCCTGATAATATGGTAACGCTTAAATATTACCAAAGTGTGACAAAGTTATTAAGAATTTATTTATTTTTCTACTATTTACACGAAAGGGGGTGCCGGCATGTTTTTCGGTCCGGCGGCGGTAGGCAAACTGGGGGAGCTATCCGGTCCAAACACCGGTTTTTACTTTTTCTCGCTGTTGCTTTTATCCGAAGCGCTGCTTTTAATGGCGGGAGGGCGCAAGCTGAAACTGGCGCCATGAAACTGGTGCCATGAAACTGGTGCCAGGTGTTGCAAGTTGTTTTTGTTGCAAGTTGTTGACATATGTTGCCAAAGCTTATGTATCGTGTTGGTCCCCGCCCGACCGGATTTCTTCCAGCAGGGACCTGGCCATGTCCAAGTCCCTTTCCCGTACCGCCACCTGGATGCCCCCAACAGTGATGGGCATTATAGTGGCCGATCGCTCGTGATACACAAAAGCTTCTATGCCCTCGTTTTCCAGCAGACCCCGAAAAATATGGGCCTCGTTGGGGTTTAGAAAACTGGCCACCACCACCGGCCGGTTGCCTTTCTCATTCCCGCTCATCGCTACCCCTCCCTCTGATACCAGGTACTGAAAGTCGCCGCTAATTAATGGAACTGGTTGAGCGCACTTTCTTGCCAGTTGGTTTTGTTGCAAGTTGTGCCAGGTGTTATAGGGGAGTTTTGTTGCAAGTTGTTGACAAATGTTTACAAATTGGCCTGCTGCCAGGCCAGGGTGTTGATTAGTGCATTATGGATCAGCCCGTTGGAGGTGGCGATGTCTACATACTCCCCAAGGGCCAACGGTTTCCCCGTCAGATCGCTCACCCGGCCGCCGGCCTCCTCCACCAGCACCATCCCCGCAGCCACGTCCCAGGGGCGTAAAGAGACCTCCCAGGAGCCCGTCAACCTGCCGCAGGCCACATAGGCCAGTTCCAGGGCGGCGGTGCCCAAAGCCCGCAGGTTGCCGCAGGCGTCAATCACCCGCCGGTAGTCCGCCAGATGCATCCGGGGGCGCAGGGCGACATTGCTCGGGTAACCGGTCACCAACAGGCTGCGCTCCAGGGTTGAAATTTTCCGGTCCACTGAGATCGTCGCCCCGTTTAGGAAGGCGCCGCCGCCCTGCGCGGCGGTGAAGGTTTCATCCCGGAAGGGGTCATAAATCACACCCAGCACCGGTTTGCCCTGCCGGGTCAGGGCGATGGAAACCGAGCAGAGGGGCACCCCGAACACAAAATTAGTGGTCCCGTCCAGCGGGTCTACGTACCAGGTCAACTCACCGCCGGGCTCACCGGCCTGGTCGGCCTGCTGCTCCTCGCCCACTACGGCGTGGGCGGGAAAATGTTCCCTGATCATGGCCGAAATGGCCAACTCGCACTGCCGATCCACCTCGGTAACCAGGTCGGAAAGACATGACTTGGTATGCGTCTCCAGGTGGCGGCTGATCCGGTCCCGGATCAGCCGGCCCGCTTCATGCGCCGCCCGCACCGCCAGCGCCAACTCACGATCATAGTGTGTATTCATAATTATCACCTGCCAAGGATTATCTTACCGCTGATTATACCATATCATGCAATGTCCCAGGCGCTGCCCGCGGAAGGCAGGGAAAATGCCGGCAGATGTTGAAATCAACAATATATGCAAAAAATAAAACCCCTGGCCGGGGTTTTTAAAAATTATTGAGGAAAAAAACTATACATAATTATTGGTTATTAATTGCCGTCACCCGGCCTTTTTTGGAACATGGGCATTACCTCGGCATGAAACATTTCCATCCCGGTATTGATGCTCTTGACAGCCGCCTGCAGCGACGAAATCACCCGGCCCAGGTCATTGAGGCGGTCCGGGGGAGCGGCGGTACCGGCCAGCATCAGCAGAATGAGGGTAACCAGGGGGTTTTGGAACATATCTTGATTATTGGGCATTGCTTTACCCTGCCTCCTTGGAAAAATTTTGTTACAGGTAATTTATGAAAAAAAAGAGCTTTGTGTGTGTAAAACCGGTATTGTATTTTTATGCAATCATATGTATAATTATTTTGTTTTCTTTATTGTTTTTTGGAGGGGATATTGGTTATGAAAATTAAAGCAGGCATAGTGGGCGCCACCGGATACGCCGGGGCGGAACTGGTGCGCATCCTGTCGGCGCACCCGGATGTCGAACTGACGGCCCTGGCCTCCCGGAATTACGCGGGCCGGCCCTTCAGCGAGGTTTATCCGCACCTGTACAAATACGTGATCCAGCACTGCCGGGAACTGGATGTACCGGCCCTGGCCGGGGAATGCGACGTTGTTTTTACCGCGCTGCCCCACGGACACGCCGTTCCCGTGGCCCTGCAGGTGCTGGCCGCTGGCAAAAAATTTATCGACCTGGGGGCCGATTTTCGCTTCAGGCAGCCCGGGGTTTATGAACAGTGGTATAAAGTACAGCACGAGGCGCCGGACCTGCTGAAAAAAACGGTTTACGGCCTGCCGGAAATTCACCGGGAGAAGATCAAAACCGCTTCCTTGGTGGGCAACCCGGGCTGTTACCCCACCAGCGTAATCCTGGCACTGGCTCCGCTGCTTAAAGGCGGCCTGGCGGACACCGGCACCGTGGTGGCAGACAGCAAATCCGGGGTTTCCGGCGCCGGGCGCGGCCTGGCCCTGGGTACTCATTTCAGCGAAGTGAATGAAAATTTCCGCGCTTATAACGTGGGGGTGCACAGGCATACCCCGGAAATTGAACAGGAACTGAGCGGCTTGGCCGGGGAGGATATGATAATCTCCTTCACCCCGCATCTGACGCCCATGAACAGGGGTATTCTAAGCACGGTTTACGCCAGGCTGAACAGGCCGATGAGTTTGGAGGAAGTCCGTTCCGTTTACGAGGACTTTTACCGCGGCGAATTTTTCGTGCGCTTGCTGCCTCCGGGCATGCTGCCCCAGACCAAGGCAGTCACCGGTTCCAACCACTGCGACGTGGCGCCGGTGGTAGATCCGCGCACCGGCCGGGTGGTGGTTGTCTCAGCCATCGATAACCTGGTCAAGGGAGCGGCGGGCCAGGCCGTACAGAATATGAACCTGATGTTCGGGCTGCCCGAGACCGCCGGCCTGGACCGGCCCGGGCTGTACCCGTAGAGGGAGGAGTCAGAAGTCAGGAGTCAGTAGTCAGTAAGTTCAACATCTGAGCCCCGGCAAGGGGCGACCATGCGGCAATAATGAAAGGAGTCAACGATGATTCAAAACGCAGCTAAGAATATGCCCGGCGGGGTTGCCGCCCCGCGGGGCTTTACCGCCGCCGGAGTGGCGGCGGGCATAAAAAACGGTAAAAAAGACGTGGCCCTGGTGGTTTCCGACCGCCCGGCGGCGGCCGCGGGGGTGTTTACCACCAACCGGGTTAAAGCGTTTCCCGTGCTGGTGTCCATGCGGCACCTGGAGGACGGCAGCGCCCGGGCTGTGGTGGCCAACAGCGGCAACGCCAACGCTTGCAACGGCGCCCGGGGCGAAACCGATGCCCTTGCTATGACCTCGGAAGCCGCGCGCCTGCTGGGCATACCGGCAGACCAGGTACTGGTGGCCTCCACCGGGGTCATCGGCCAGCCCATGCCCATTGATAAAGTGCTGGACGGCATCCGCCGGGCGGCGGCGAAACTGAACCCCCGGGGCGGATCCGACGCGGCGGCGGCCATTATGACCACCGATACGGCGCCCAAGGAAGAAACGGTGACTTTTGAACTGGACGGCTGTGCGGTCACCGTGGGCGGCATGGCCAAGGGCTCGGGCATGATCCACCCAAACATGGCCACCATGCTGGCCTTTGTGACCACCGACGCCGCCATAGCGCCGGGGCTGCTGCATCAAGCCCTGAAGCAGGCGGCGGACCGCACCTTTAACATGATTACCGTGGACGGGGATACCAGCACCAACGACTGTATTCTGGCGCTGGCCAACGGCGCGGCGGGTAACCCGGCCATAGAAGCTGAAGGGCCGGCTTACAACGCCTTCTGTGCGGCGCTGGAAACGGTATGCCGCAAGCTGGCCGTGGCGGTGGCCCGGGACGGCGAGGGCGCCACCAAGCTGCTGGAGGTACGGGTACTGGGCGCGGCCACCGAAGAAGACGCCCGCCTGGCGGCCAAATCCGTGGCGGGTTCAAGCCTGGTGAAAGCGGCGGTCTTCGGTGCGGACGCCAACTGGGGCCGGGTGCTGTGCGCCGCGGGATACTCCGGAGCGGCCTTTGACCCCGGGACGGTGGACATCTACTTGAACGAGATTAAAGTGGCGGAAAACGGCGGGGCGCTGCCCTTCGACGAGGAGGCCGCCGCCCTGGCGCTGGGCCAAAAGGAAGTGGTGTTCACCATCGACTTCAAACAGGGCCCCGGCCGGGCCACCGCCTGGGGCTGCGACCTCACCTACGACTACGTCCGTATCAACGGCAGCTATAGAACCTAAAGCTGGAGAGGAGAGTGGGCTGTGCTTAGTCCGATGGAGAGGGCGGGCATCCTGGTGGAAGCCCTGCCATATATAAAGAAGTTTTACGGCAAAACGGTGGTTATCAAATACGGCGGACACGCCATGGTGAACTGTGAGCTGAAAAAAGCCGTGCTTACCGACGCCGTGCTGATGAAATACGTGGGCATGCACCCCGTTATCGTACACGGCGGAGGGCCGGACATCACCGGCATGCTGAAAAAAGTAGGCAAGGAGAGCACCTTTGTGGGCGGCCTGCGGGTTACCGACGCCGAGACCATGGAAATCGCCCAGATGGTGCTGGTGGGCAAAATCAACAAGGATATCGTGGGCATGCTCAACGGCATCGGCGGCAGCGCGGTGGGCCTGTCCGGCAAGGACGGCAGCCTGCTGATGGCCGAGAAAAAGCTGGGCCTGGTGCGCAATGCCGAAGGCGCCGAGGAACTGGTGGACATCGGCCAGGTGGGCCGGGTGCGGCAGGTCAACCCGGGTATTCTGGAGACCGTCATCCGGGAGGGATACATCCCGGTGGTGGCGCCGGTGGCTACGGGCGAAGCCGGCGAAAGCTACAACGTCAACGCCGACAGCGCCGCCGGAGCACTGGCTGCGGCTTTGAAAGCCGACAAACTGATTATCCTCACCGACGTGGAGGGCATCCTGGCGGACCGCAGCGACAAAAACTCCCTTATATCCACCATCACCGTGGACGAGGTGCCCGGCCTGGTGGACCGGGGCGTCATCGACGGCGGCATGATCCCCAAGGTGGAGTGCTGCGTCAACGCGCTGCAGCAAGGGGTCGGCACCACCCACATCCTGGACGGCCGGGTGCCCCACTCCATCCTGCTGGAAATCTTCACCGATAAAGGCGTCGGAACAATGGTAGTAAAATAAAAAGGAGCTAAACCGTGAATACCAAAGAAATAATGGACCTCAGCGATAAATACGTGATGCATACATACGGGCGTATCGGGCTGGCCCCGGTGCAGGGCCGGGGGGCGCTGCTCAAGGACGCCGACGGCCGGGAATACCTGGACTTTGTGGGCGGCCTGGCGGTGGACTCCCTGGGCCACTGCCACCCGGCGGTGGTGCGGGCCATCCAGGCGCAGGCCGAGACGCTGATGCACGTCAGTAACCTTTATTATATCGAGCCCCAGGCCCGGCTGGCCGAACTGCTGGTGCAGAACTCCTGTTGCGACCGGGCGTTTTTCTGCAACAGCGGCGCCGAGGCCAACGAGGCCGCCATTAAACTGGCCCGCAAATACGCCAAAAAGACCCACGGTCCGGAAAAATACGAAATCATCACCGCTGAAAAGTCGTTCCACGGCCGTACCCTGGCCACCATCACCGCCACCGGCCAGCCCAAGTATCAGCAGGGCTTTGATCCGCTGCCCCCGGGATTTGGCTACGTGCCCTTCAACAACCTGGAGGCGTTGCAAAAGGCCGTCGGCCCGCATACCTGCGCCGTGATGCTGGAACCGGTGCAGGGGGAAGGCGGCGTCATCCCCGCCGACCGGGATTACCTGGCCGGAGTGCGAGCGCTGTGCAACAAACACGGCCTGCTTTTAATCTTCGACGAAGTGCAGTGTGGTTTGGGCCGCACCGGCAAGTTCCTGGCCTACCAGCACTATGGTGTGGAGCCCGACATCATCACCCTGGCCAAGGCGCTGGGCGGCGGATTCCCCATCGGCGCCATGCTGGCCAAACAATCCGCCGCCGACGCTTTTGTCCCCGGCGACCACGCCTCCACCTTCGGCGGCAACCCCCTGGCCTGCGCCGCGGCGCTGGCCGCCATGCGGACCATGCTGGAAGACGGGGTAGTGGAAAACTGCGCCCATGTGGGGGCATACTTGAAAGATAAGCTGCTGGCCCTGCAGCAGAAATACAACTTCATCCGCGAAGTGCGCGGCCTGGGCCTGCTCCTGGGCATGGAACTGACCGTGGAAGGCGGTGGATATGTGAAGCGCTGTCAAGAGCGGGGACTCTTGATCAACTGCGCCGCCGGCAACGTGCTGCGGCTGATCCCGCCCCTGATCATCACCCGGGAGGACGCCGACCGCGCCGTCGCCATCCTGGACGCCGCTTTAGGAGAATAAAAAGAAGGTGATATTAATGAATCAAATCGCGGAACAGCTTAAAGGGCGGGATCTGCTATCCCTGCACGATTTCACCCCGCAGGAAATCGCACACATCCTCGACCTGGCGGACGTGCTAAAGAAGCAGCAAAAGCAGGGTCTGTCCCATGAACTGCTGAAGGGCAAAACCCTGGCCATGATCTTTCAAAAGTCATCCACCCGCACCCGGGTAAGCTTTGAGGTGGGCATGTTCCAGCTGGGCGGCCATGCCCTGTTCCTCAGCGCCGCCGACCTGCAGCTGGGCCGGGGCGAGAGCATCGCCGACACCGGCCGGGTGCTGGGCCGTTACGTGGACGGGATTATGATCCGCACCTTTGCCCAGAGCGACGTGGAGGAACTGGCGAAGCACTCCCCGGCGCCGGTAATCAACGGCCTGACCGATCTGCTGCACCCCTGCCAGATCCTGGCGGACCTGCAGACGGTGCGGGAGCGCAAGGGCAAACTGGCCGGCCTGAAACTGGCCTGGGTGGGGGACGGCAACAACGTATGCCACTCCCTGATGTTCGGGTGCGCCAAGACAGGCATGCATATCAGCGCGGCCTGCCCCGAGGGCTACCTGCCCGACAGCAGCATCGTGGCCGCAGCCCGGGAGGACGCCGCCGAAACCGGCGCCTCCGTTACGGTTACCACCGATCCCGCCGAAGCGGTGGCCGGGGCCGACGTGGTGGTTAGCGACGTCTGGGCCAGCATGGGCCAGGAAAGTGAGCAGCAGGCCCGGATAAAAGTATTCGCCCCTTACCAGGTGAATGCCGGGCTGACCGCCGGGGCCGCCCCGGATTTCATCTTTATGCACTGCCTGCCGGCCCACCGGGGCGAGGAAGTGACCGCGGAAATCATTGACGGCCCCCATAGCGTGGTGTTCGACGAAGCCGAAAACCGCCTCCACGCTCAAAAAGCCGTTATGGCCCTGTTGATGGCCTAAAAAAGAGAGGAGTTTGCGAAAAATGGAGAAGATTGTGCTGGCGTATTCCGGAGGGCTGGATACCTCCATCATCATACCCTGGCTGAAGGAAAATTACGGCTACGAGGTTATCGCCATGGCCGCCGACCTGGGCCAGGGCGAAGAACTGGAGCCGTTGCACGAGAAGGCGCTGAAAAGCGGCGCCGCCAAACTGTACATCGAGGATGTGAAGCGGGAGTTTGTCGCCGATTACATATTCCCCACCCTGAAAGCCGGGGCCATTTACGAGGGCAAGTACCTGCTGGGCACCTCCATGGCCCGCCCGCTGATTGCCAAGAAGCTGGTGGAGATAGCCGAAAAGGAAGGAGCCTCCGCCATATCCCACGGCGCCACCGGCAAGGGCAATGACCAGGTGCGGTTTGAGCTCACCGTCAAAGCGCTGAACCCCGACCTGAAAATTGTGGCCCCCTGGCGTGAGTGGGACATCCGTTCCCGGGACGATGCCATGGACTACGCCGCCGCCCGGGGCATCCCGGTGCCGGTGACCAAATCCCGGCCCTACAGCATGGACCGCAACATCTGGCACCTCAGCCACGAGGGCGGCGCCCTGGAGGACCCGGGTCAGGAGCCCCCGGACGACGTGCTGCTGCTCACCGTGGCGCCGGAAAAGGCGCCGGACAAGCCCACCTATGTGGAAATCGGGTTTGCTCAGGGCACGCCCATAACAGTCAACGGCCGGGAACTGGCCCCCGACGCTTTGGTGGAGGAACTGAACAAATTGGGCGGCGCCAACGGCATCGGCGTGGTGGATATGGTGGAAAACCGGCTGGTGGGTATGAAGTCCCGGGGCGTGTACGAGACACCGGGCGGCACCATCCTGTGGCTGGCCCACCGGGAACTGGAATTACTGACCCTGGACCGCATCACCCTGCACTACAAGGAGCAGGTGGCGGCCCGCTACGCCGAGCTGGTTTATGACGGCGTATGGTTCTCGCCGCTGCGGGAGGCCCTGGACGCCTTCGTGAACGTGACCCAGCGCACTGTTACCGGCACCGTGCGGATGAAGCTGTACAAGGGCAACTGCACCCCCGCCGGCACCACCTCGCCGTATTCCATGTACAACGAGGACATGGCCACCTTCGGCGCCGACGAAGTGTACACCCAGTCCGACGCCGAGGGTTTCATCAACCTGTTCGGCCTGCCCCTGAAGGTGCGCGCCCTGATGGAGAAAAAAACCGGCCTCCGCTAAAAAGGGAGAGAGAAAGGGGTCAGGCCTGTCGTAACTACACAGAGTTAGTATAGTTACGACAGGCCTGACCCCTATTTTTAATTGTTAAGGAAAGTATACTTTGCGAGGTAGTACCAATGCAGTTCATATTGTGGTAATATATGGCTATGAAAACTAGGTCGAAAATTAAACAAATTTTGGCCCTTAAGTG
>Ga0209164_1000324_pt1 | contig 128416 bp, 130 predicted proteins | sample MTBNYHSulfiMetaG_FD_187458 | JGI IMG/M metagenome (GOLD analysis project Ga0209164, IMG submission 187458) | Enrichment culture microbial communities from rom New York Harbor, USA that are MTBE-degrading - MTBE-NYH (New York Harbor Sulfidogenic)... | ecosystem: Environmental > Aquatic > Marine... | reverse complement strand
ATGAAAGCCAAATCACTTCCCCTTTCCTCGAAGATTCTTTCATTAATGAAGATAACACAACCCAACAAGGTAACTCCTCAAGAAGAACTCGCTCTCTGAACACAGAGTTTGTAGTGGCAATATTCTTAGTTTCTGAAAATGCTTTGGCTTGTTCAGCAGTTTTCAGAAGATTAAGTGATAAACTCAAGATAAAGGGGACCGATTGATCGGTCCCCTTTATACTTCAACAGTTATAAATTGTGCTTCTTAAGAAAGTCGTCAATTACGTCTTCCAGATCAGGCTTTCCGATCTCCTGAAGCTCGTAGCCAATCCTTACGGCAGGCTTCTTGATATCAATGACTCTCCTAAGATCAATCGGAGTGCCGATTATCACAAGATCAACATCGGCCTTGTTTATTGTCTCCTCAAGCTCTTTCATCTGTTTCTCGCCGTATCCCATTGCAGGAAGGATCTGATCAAGATGGTTATACTTCTCGTAAGTGGAGATAAGAGATCCCACAGCATATGGTCGCGGGTCAACTATCTCTGCAGCACCAAACTTCTTGGCTGCCACCCAACCTGCTCCGTATCTCATTCCACCATGTGTGAGAGTCGGACCATCCTCTACGACAAGAACTCTCTTGCCCTTGATTTCGGAAGACTTACCACCTTCTATAGTAATCGGTGAAGCTCCATCAACTACTGTTGCACTTGGGTTGAATCTTGCTATGTTTTGGCGAACAATGTCGATATCCTCTGGAGAAGCCGTTTCCTCTTTGTTGATGACGATAACATCAGCCATCATGAGATTTGCGAAGCCGGGGTAGTAGGTGGTCTCATGACCAGCTCTGTGAGGGTCGGTCACCGTTATGTAAAGATCTGTCTTGTAGAAAGAGAAGTCGTTGTTTCCTCCATCCCAAATTATGACATCAACGTCCTCCTTTTCTGCTTCTCTGAGAATCGCCTCGTAATCGACACCGGCGTAAATGACTGCCTTCCGATCTATATGAGGTTCATACTCTTCTCTTTCTTCGATAGTGCACTCATGCTTATCGAGATCCGAGTAATCTGCATATCTTTGAACCTTCTGCTTCACAAGATCTCCATAAGGCATGGGATGCCTAATAGATACAACCTTCTTGCCCTCTTCTCTTAGAATATCCAGGACTCTTCTAGTTGTCTGGCTCTTGCCACAACCCGTTCTCACAGCACAAATAGAGATGACAGGCTTCGATGACTTAACCATTGTCTTGCTGGGTCCCAGAAGAATGAAGTCCGCACCATGTGCATTTGAGATTGCTGCCCTTTCCATAACGTACTGATGCGGAAGATCACTGTAGGCAAGTACTACCTGATCAATCTTGTGTTCGTCTATAAGCTTTCCAAAATCCTCTTCCGGCAGTATCGCAATACCATTGGGATAGAGTTTACCTGCGAGCTCTGCAGGATACTTCTTTCCATCAATCCCGGGAATCTGCGTCGCCGTGAATGCTACTACTTCAAACTCTTCATTGTCTCTGTAGTAAGTATTGAAGTTATGAAAGTCCCTCCCGGCCGCACCGAGAATCAAGACCTTTTTCTTTTCCAATTTCTCCACCTCCATTTATTTTTAGCTATCCATCTGAAATTCTACATTCAAAAGAATCTCCGCACAAAAAAACCTATTTCCCCCACCAAACGATGGCGGTCAAAAGAAAGCACTATATGTTATTATGCGCAAGTATGCTCCGGTATACGCCGGTTTATCCTCCGTTAGCAGCACTGATTATAAGAACTCTCGACTTCGCCGGGATCATTTCCCCGTTCCTTACCAGTCGACCATTCACCATAACCAGAACAGAGACCCGCCCAAGTCGAGTCTCCTTTATCAGTTCTCCGTAACTCAGATCTCTATCGAAATTCCACTTCTTGTCTCCATAGACGACTTCCAAAAGAGTCACCTCTTCGCTAATGAGCAAACCGGACAGTCTTCCCTGCGTTCAACAGATATTTCTTCGAATGTGTTTCTTTTCAGATCGAACCAGAAGACTTTGCCTTCATAACTTCCGTCATTAAGGTAGCTAGTCACCATAGCCGCTTCTAACAACCCGCCAAAGTAACTCGTAAATGATAGAATGCCTCTGGAAGCCTCTGTATCTATCCTGTTGTCTCCCATGAAACATCTGTAGCATGGCGTCCTTCTGTCTCTTAACATCACATATCCGCTCGAACCTTCAACTCCCGAATCGACATAGGGAATACCATTGCGATAACAGGCATCATTAATCAAATATCTAGTCTCAAAATTATCAACACAGCTCACAACAATATCAGGCCTTTCCGATTTGACTGAACCCGGATCAAACTCTCTCTCATAGACTTTGGCCCTGACCCCGTTATAGTAAGTAGATAACTTTCGCTCAAGAACGCTGGCCTTTGAAAGGCCTACGTCACCATAATCGTACAATATTTGTCGGTGCAAATTGTTAAGTTTTACCTTTCCGGGATCAATAATGCAGATATCATCAATGCCGTTCTCGAGTAAGGTCTTTATTAGCGGACTTCCTAATCCCCCAGCGCCAACAACCATTACCCTTCCCTTTCTGGAGATCTTCTCGAGATTCAAGGGAAGCTTCTTGACGGGAGTCGTACTTGAACCCTTATTCATAAACCAGAAAAAAACTCTTCCGGCAATTACCGGAGAAAACATTATCGGCAGAGTATGTGGAAAGCTTACGATTTTCTTCCCACCATCTTCCGAAACCCCTATTTCATCTCCATCTCTGAATTCCATGGTTTCTTTCTGCCTGTAGACCAAAGGAGAGTAAAACGGAAGAATCGTTTGTCTTGGAAAATCTCTTGTAATACCGGAAAGACCGCTCCTTATCAACAATTCCGCAACCATCTCTTCCATAGTACCCGAGAGTCTGCCGAATGTCTCTTCTGCCAGTCCCAGAAGGAAAGATCTTGTCACTCCTTCAACTAGCAGCTGCCGTTCATACCATCTGAAAAGAAACTCCCTTTCAATATCCATAAGCATCCCTCCACGGAACTCCGGCTAGCACTTAAGTATAACAAATAAACCTTAGCAGACAATCCGCCAGCCATAATTGTGGAGGTTGTGAAAAGCTGTTTCTCCAAACCGAAAGGTCTAATGAACGGGAAACAGTGAAAAAACTAAACTCTATGAATCAACTCTGGAAGGAATACAGTATTCTTCAGTATTGCCAGATCGTGTGCAACTTGCTTCCAAGGATCATCATTATAGACAAACGTCCATGAATTGCTGTGATTGTCTTGGAATTTCATTCCCAGATAATCAAAAAGACCCCTCGAATAGTCTGTCCAGCTGTTCCAGTCTACCTGACGGATACTCGACTATCGAAAGAAGCGATCACATATCGGGTATATAGCCCTTAAACTGCGCTCTATAAAGTCTTGCATAGTGTCCGCCCTTCTCAAGAAGTTCATCGTGGCCGCCTCTCTCGATTATCCCCTCACTGGTTATCACAACTATCTCATCGGCATTCTTTATTGTAGAAAGCCTGTGGGCTATTACAAGGGTAGTGCGTCCCTTCGAAAGAGCTTCAAGGGACTCCTGTATCTTGAGTTCCGTCTCATTGTCCAGTGCGGAAGTCGCTTCATCAAGGATTAGAAGCGGCGGATTCTTCAAGAAAACTCGGGCTATCGATATTCTCTGTTTTTGTCCTCCGGAAAGCATAACGCCTCTTTCGCCGACGTATGAATCGTATCCGTGTTCTAGACTCAGAATGAAATCATGGATGTTTGCTCTTTTGGCTGCCTCAATTATCTCTTCGTCTGACGCATCGCCCTTACCATAAGCAATATTATCCCGAATACTTCCCGCAAAAAGAAAAACGTCTTGCTGAACAATCCCAATTTGGCTCCTCAACGAATTCAGAGTAACGTCACGAATGTCTGTTCCATCTATTGTAATCTTTCCGCCCGTGACATCATAAAATCTTGGGATCAGGTGACAAAGCGTTGTTTTTCCTCCTCCTGAAGGTCCTACAAGGGCGACCATTTTCCCCGCAGGAATATGGAGGCTAATATTGGAAAGGACGTTCACTCCGCCCTCATATGCAAAAGACACTTCTTCTACTCTTATGTCTCCCTTAGCATCGGTTAACTCAATCGCATTGGGAGAATCAGTGATGCTGGACTTAGTTTCCATTATCTCCACGAACCTTTCAAAACCAGACATGCCGTCTTCATATTGCTGCGCAAACTGCATAAGTCTTCTTATAGGCTGCAGAAATAGATCGACGTAGAGAAAGTAAGCAACAAAGCCTCCAACGGTTATTTCACCAGAATAAGTCAGGTAACCTCCAAATGCAAGAACAGTCACTCTTAGCATGTTCATCATCAGATCGATACCGGTAGTCATTTCTGCCATTGATTTGAAAGCGAACTGCCTTGATTCTTTGAACTCCTGGTTCCCAAGATCGAACTTGTTTTTTTCGAACTCCTCATTGGTAAATGACTGAGCAACCCTAATTCCGGAAATGCTGTTTTCGAGCTGTGCGTTAACATTGGCAATTTTCTTTCTCACCAATCTGAATGCCTTTGCCATCTTCTGTCTCTTCTTGACGCCATACCAGATCATAAAAGGAATATAGGAAAAAACAACAAGAGTCAACCTCCAGTCATTCTGCATCAAAATCAAGAAAGCCCCAACCAAAGTAACGGTCGAAATGAAGAGATCCTCAGGACCGTGATGCGCAAGCTCTGTAATCTCTCGCAGATCGTTCACTATCCTGGACATAATCTTCCCTGTTCTAACTTTGTCAAAATAGCTAAAAGACAACGTCTGAAGATGAGAAAAGATGTCCTTCCTCATGTTGTATTCCATTCTTACCCCCACAACATGACCCCAATAGTTGACCACGTAGTTGAAAACTGCTCTCAGAACAAAGAGCAGCGCCATAACTACAGCGATAATGACAATCCCTCTCATATTCCCGGAAGGTATATAGTTATCTAGCGCTAATGTTGTGAACCTGGGAAATACCAGATCAATTCCCGCAATCATGAAAGCACAAGCCATGTCAAGTATGAATAGCCTTAAATGTGGCCGATAGTAGGCTATGAATTTTTGAATCATCGCAAGCCTCCTTAGTAAGGTAAGCGTCTCAATTCTACATTAGAATTCTCTAGATAACAAGTTTCCAAGCGATAACTGTCAGAATGAAACCACTCCTCTGAGTCGGGAGTTCGGGGAATCTGTTTGAGATTTGCATTGATGAGCCAACAGTGAAATCTACTGCTAAAATTAATAGGCACATCTATGCAAGTCATAAGGAGGAATAATGTGTCAAAAGTAGTCGTGCTTTACAAGACCAAGTATGGAAGCTCAAAGAAGTATGCAACCTGGATTGCCGAAGAAGTCGGAGCAGAGATATTTAACGTTGATGACTTCAATCCCGGGAATCTCCACAATTACAACGTTATTGTCTATGGAGGATCGCTATACGCCACAGGCATCATTGGGTTATCAAAAATTAAGAAGAGCATAGAGACTCTCAAGAATAAGAAAGTGATCGTCTTCTCTGTCGGAGCGTCTCCAGCAAAGCCCGAAGTGCTTGAAGATATCAAGGCGAAGAATTTTTCCCTGGAAATGGCTAGTCTCGCGGAATACTACCATCTGAGGGGAGGTTTTGACTTCAAGAAGCTGAAGCTCAGAGACAAGATCCTGATGTCGATGTTGAAGATGAAACTCAAAGCTAAGAAGAGGCGAGGTGAAGAATTAACCGATGATGAGAAGGGCATGCTTGCAGCATACAGGACTTCGGTCGATTTCACCAGCAGGAAGGCCATTGAACCAATTGTCGAAAGTATTAGAAGATTTCTTGAAAAAGAACTATGACAGATCACACTTGTCGGGAGGAAGTCCCCTGGGAGCCTCAAGCGAGTCACGCAAACTGACTGCTAATTAGTCAACACTAGACCCAAGGGGATCCAAAAAGTCGAATTCCCGGAAGACGATTGTTTTTTCTGCCAGCAATTCGCACCTTTTACAGCTATCGTTGTGAAAATTTCATTGCAAGTTGGAGTATTATGTTGCTGGTGAGAGCTACTTGAAAACGTTTATCAAGAACAATAGTAGAAGTTTTCGCTGTTTTCGCCACTTGAACTGCGCAAGTAATTCAGATGGTTCTTATTGGATTCAGTAAGGAAACTATGCAGATCGGAGGCATTATGTCAAGAATTCGAATGCTTGAAGAGATTTCTCTTAATTCGTGGCCCGCGATTGACTCCAGGTTTAGAGATGGGTGGATTATGAGATACGCTGGTGGATACACAAATAGGGCAAACTCAGTGTATCCGCTATATGAAACTTTCGAAGCGTTAGATTGCAAGATCGAAGAGGCCAAGAATTTCTATAATTCGAGAGGGCTTCCTCCGATGTTCAAACTTACATCAGATTCAAAACCAGCTTGTCTCGATAATGTACTTGGAGAACTAGGATTTGAAGAACGGGATCGGGCTCTGGTAATGACAAAGGTTATTGCTGGTCAGCCCCGTGATCTTTCCGATTTGGATGTCCTCCCCAGTCCAGAAGACAAATGGCTTGAAGTATTCTTCTCGCTCAATAAGAGGGCAAGAGAAAATAAAGCATGGGCAAAAAGACTGTTAGCATTGCTCCCTCAGAAAAGCGCGTTTGCGCTTCTGAAAAAGAAAAAGAGGTTTGTCGGTTGCGGTTTTGCCGTCATCCAGAGTGATTTTGTGGGATTATTTGGAATAGCTGTGAGAGAGAACGAACGGCGAAAAGGATATGGAAGAGAAATAACTGAAAAACTCCTGGAAGTGGGTAGGAAAAGAGGCGCAAAGATTGCTTATCTTCAGGTCGATAAACCGAATAGAAATGCAATAAACCTATATTCGAAGATTGGTTTTCATGATGAATACCTTTACTGGTACAGAGTTGGTGAATAGATGCTACATACTGTCGATCTCTTCAGAGATCTGACTTCTCAAGAAAGAAGAGAAGTACTTTCGGGTTCACGGACAATAACTTCTTTGAGCAATCAAATCATCTACACGCCAGAAGACAAATGCGATTCGCTTAGCATAGTTCTAAAAGGCAAATTGAGAATATCGAAGCTACTTCCTTCTGGCCAGGAACAGATCATTAAACACCTTGAGAAAGGAGAGGTATTTGGCGAAGCTCTCGTATTTGCTGGAAGGAAATATGCTTCACACGTAGTGTCGGAAGAAGATTCGGAGATTCTTAATATCCCGAAAGAAGTACTTCTAAGGGCCTTCAAAAACCAGCGTTTTCTGTTGTCCTATCTGAGAAGCATTTCAGAAAAGACCTTAAACCTTTCGGGTATCATTGAAATGCTTTCACTGGCAACCGTGAAGAAGAAGATCGCAAGTTATCTGCTGGAATTATCTCTGGAGAAGGAGACTCGTTTCTTTAAGCTTCCCTGCTCAAAAAAGATGCTGGCGAACCTCATGGGATCAACGAGAGAGGTAGTATCCAGAAATTTCTCTGAGTTACAGAGAGAAGGAATCATCTTTATGCCTGACAGAAATACAGTTGAGATAAGGAATCTGAAGCGTCTGGAAGGTATTCTTTTCGATTAAACCTTGCCATTAAGAACCGTTTCAAGGTACTTCCTGACTCCGTATAGATCATCAAATACATGACTTGAAGCTGACAGATCAAGGTTAGCATTCTCTCCGTGTCTAACTCCAAGCACTTCCATTCCAGCCCGAATACCACTCTTGATGCCATTTGGCGAGTCTTCAATGACTATGCACTCTTCAGGACTGACTCCCAGAAGCTCCGAGGCTCTAAGATAGATCATAGGCGAGGGCTTTGATTCATCCACTTCATCGCCACCCACAATTATTTCGAAGTAATCTAGCACACCAATCTTCTTCATGAGTTCCTCTACTGCCACCTTCTCTGTAGACGATGCTATAGCCAGTTTTACCTTTTCCGACAGGAAATCAAGAAGGCTCAATAATCCTGGATTTGGAGCCAATGTTTCTCTGGCAAGTTTCAAGTATCTTTCCATGTATCTTCTGCCGAACTCCTCAGGCTCAATTTCAAGCCCTGCCATCCGGACAACAACTTTCTGGGTTTCAGACATCTTTAAACCCATCTGTCTCTCAAACAACTCGACGCTGATTTTCCCGCCAAGCTCATTTACAAGCTCCGTGCAAGCTCGTCTATAGATCTTCTCCGAATCGATAATCACTCCGTCCATATCGAATATTGCCGCTTCAATCATTTCTTCTCCTTTATGTTCAACAGATTTCTTATGTCTGCTACTGCCCTGCTTATGGTCTCTCTTCTCACACAGATTATGCTACTAAATGGATCTATATCGATCAACGATGATTTGAAAAGAAGCCCCATATGGTAAGAAATCGTCGACTTGGCCAGACCAGTGAATTCAACCAGATCTCTTTGCAGGGCCGGCTCCTTGCTCAGTCTCTTCAGGATCTTGAATCTCGTCTCATCAGACAACACTTTTAGGAGGCTTCTTAACCTAACTTCTTCTGGAATTCTCCCCGAGAAGTCTTCCGTAACCTCTTCAAGGCCCATTATCAAGAGATGAAACGTCGGATAAGTCATCAGACCAGAGTTTGTGTGGGGCACTGAATTCTGAAGTGTTATGTATAGAGGTTTGCTCTCATCAAGAGTAATGCCGTAGTAGTCGAGGAAGTTCGAAAAAGCGTCTTTCACTTTCTGCGGTGAATTGTTCTCTATGTAACCTTTAACAAGACCCATGTTCAACTCTCTTAACCCACTACGTTCATAGTAATCGAGAATTCTAAGTGTGTTAGAAGAAAGAAAATCCATTGCGGTCTTTGGAAAGAAAAGCAGCTGATTGATAAACCATATAGTATCTGCACTTGTGCCGCCGATTACCTCAACCGCTTTAGAAACCCTCTCGGGTTCCTCAAATATCATTTTTTTCAGATCATGGTGGGAAATCCTTAGCCTCCTGTCGGCAAAGACCTGAATGAAGCGATCCTTTATTAACTCAAGCCCTTCATCCTTTACGTTCAAGCTCTCCTCAATATTCACAATCATCCCATCCAGAAGTTTCTGCCTTATCGGAAAGAGAATTGGAGCCATTACACCTAGCTCGTTCATAAAGGTTGTGTACATTCTTGTCGACCATTCTCCGTCCTTCAGCAGCAATTCTCGAAATTCCATTAGCTGAGCAGCAGGTTCATAGTCCACTCCCAATGTCTTAAGCACTTTCTCGACCGGTCCTGTGTTGAGCGAAAACTGAATTGCCATTGTCAAGTCGTATATTTCGAAATACCCGGTTATCATTTCCATCAACTATCACCTTCATCGTAAAGCGTCTCAAGCCTTCTGAGTATCTTTTCAAGACGCTCTTTGTTCAACGAGAAATACACACGCCGGTGGTCTTTGCGGCCAGTGACGAGTGCGAGTTCTGCTAAAGTTGAGAGATGGTATGAAATAGTCGCTTTTGACAGACCAACAAGCTTGGCCAGCTCATCCACATATTTCGAATCTTCGGATATAGCTTTCAAGATCTGCATTTTTGTCTGATCGGATAGATTTCTTAGAAACAGTCTGAGGGTGTTGTCATTTATAACGGGATTCATAATCTCTCCAATTTGCTTGAAGTGCTCACTGAAAACTATAAGCTGGGTATTGCAGACGCTGGAGAACTTGATTCCCGAGTACTTCAGAGTATTCTGAAAAAGCAGGTGAAGGGGTAGGTCCTCTCTAGCCCTGATTCCGTAGAATTCAAGAAAATCCTCTGCCACTTCCTCATACTCCTCGGCTTTGAATACCTTCAACCTTTCGACGACTTTGTCACGATTCCTCTTTCTTAAGCCAGATTGCTCATAGTATTTCTTCAGTTCGCTCAACGCGAAGAGAAGGATTTCCTTTGATTGTCTTGGGAATTTTACTAATTGGGTTATGAACCAAGTTGTGTTTTCTGAAAGATCTTCTGCCTTTTCAACAGCATCGGAGACAATGCTCAGATCTCCCTGTAGTGTCTTGCGTACGTCCTCTTGAGAGAGATTGAGATTGTTCAACATTATACTGGCGACAACGCAACTGGCTCTGTCTTCAAAATTTCTTGCTAGACTTTCGATAGAATCTTCAAGAAGTATTTCTAGCCCAGGTTCATCCGGGAAGTCGCAGAAGAAAATGACACTGTCCTTGATCTCAGAAAAGACATCGACCGCCATCCTTATCGACCAGTCTTCGCTACTGTTGACCTGATCAAGGAATTCCCCAAGCTCTCTTCCAGGCTCGAAATCCAATCCAAGATCATGAGACACCGCATTGAAATAACTCTTTCTATCCGCAAAGCCGCACGCCATTAAAATCTCGACAAGTTCAACGTATCCCGGTATGATCTTCAAGGAATACACCTCTCCAGTTCGACTTGTATTGAATTATAGCATAGATAATGTTAGAGAGACATTGAACCGACCTTCACTGTTTGCACTGCAAAACCCTCTTCGTCCCACATTCCATACAACCGATGGTTTTCACCATCGATACCCGAAATACATGATCATAGAATCCGGTGCGACTTAATTGATACATCGTTAGAAGTTCATCGATACTTAACAGGGGCAGTTTGACAATCATCAAACACAGTGTTATGATCTCAGTGTAAGAGATGAATCGAACGAAAGCAGAAGGAGGAGTCGATAGTGAAGAAGAGATCACTGAGAATAGGAAAAGACGTTCAAAAAGAAATCGACAAGGCGAGATCGGCTTCTGCGAGATACGGAAATTACTTGGCTCTATAGATTAATTACACCAGTAGAATCGCGATATACAAGCAACCCCCCTTTTCCCCCACGGAAAGAAAGATGACTTCGGGTCTCATAAGAGGCCCTTTTTTTTCATCCCTTTAGCAGCAAGCCGAAGCACCTCCCGACCATCAAAAATTAAGAGCCTCTGCAAGCGCTGAAGAGTAGCCCTCCGACAACCGTCCAAGAACATGAATCTGTCCTCGTAAAGATGAGGATCGCTGCCGCTGCCAAAGATCTCGATCCATCGCGAAAGATGGGACCATAGTACTCGATCAGTACCTATTTTCGATTCTTGGCTATTCCCAGCGCTAATCGGCTCTTGGCACTCGGTGCAGAGCTGGCCTTTGCCAAGCAAAGACCGGCCGCACGAAATGCGACTGGTCACCGAACGTGACGGGCTCCTGAATTTCTCGTCTTCTCGTGAGCGGAGCGAACGTCGCGACATTGCTCTTTCTCGGTTGGTCTCACAGACGTGCAACTAACGGCAGGAATTTCAACAAAAAAGAGAGCCCGAAAGCTCTCTCGTGATTTTCCAGCATTCCCTCAGAAAGTTATGAATGATCTCGTCTTGAGAATCTCAACTCTCACTTTCTCTATCTGCTCTGAAACTTCCTTCATCGACTTGATCCGATTTTCTGACACCTATCTTCCCTCCCCGGTTCGATACATCTCTTACATCGCTATTATTACACAGTGTTTGATGAATGTCAAACATAGTCATACTAATTCCACGTTTATCTAACTATAGAGTGAGATAGCGGACCGGTTTGTCAGAAAATAATTATCGGCAACTTCTTCAGAAATCCTTTGCTAGTCTCTTCCCACATTGAGCATCTGTTGTGGTCAACAAATCACTTTCAAGACCTATTCACCCTTAGTCTTTCTCTTTCTTCATTGCGCAGCGGAACGCCGATACTGGTATCCGTAAAAGAGACTCCTCCGCTCGAGCGCAAAACAAATCATCAGCATTTCCTTGGTGTTAACCCTTCTGACGAGTGAGAATACGATATGATAGTCTCATAGAGAATTGGTAGTGAGAAAGGACGGTGATAGAGACCCATGTTCTTCCTAACTAAGGAGTTCACTTTTGATGCGGCTCACAATCTGACCAGTTACCACGGAAAATGTGAGAAGCTCCACGGTCACACTTATAAGCTTCAGATAACAGTTGCCGGAGAGAAGAATCAAGAGGATATGGTCATCGATTTTCTGCAGCTCAAAGAAATAGTCGAGTCGGAAGTGTTGTGCTTACTCGATCACGCATACATAAATGACGTTATACCTCAGCCGACAGCAGAGAACATCGCTGAGTGGATATTTAAACGCCTGGCTTCCAGGATTGACGGGAGCCATTACGAGCTATATGAAGTGGCGGTGTGGGAAACACCGACTAGCTTTGTTCGCTATAGGGAGAGAGAGGTTTGGTAGGAATTCCACTTGGGCGTTTCGTTCCGGCTGATTCAATTATTCACAACCTGTCACCAGTAGCAAAGACCATATCCTTTGTTTCGCTTGCAGTCGGCTCTCTTTTTCTGAGCGGGATTTCGGATTTCACAGTCTTCTTATCGGTTTGGATAGTTCTTTCCGGACTTTCAGCCGTTCCTTTCAGGGAGTACATGAAGACGCTCCGCGGGATAAGGTTGTTGATCCTGTTGATTGTGGTCTTTCAGATCTTTTTCTCTCACGGAAAGGTCTTGCTGGACCTAAAAGTGTTGAGAATCACGGAAGAAGGTTTGATTAACGCTGTTGTGCTTTCGGCGAGAATGACTCTTGCCGTGCTTTTCAGCATAATACTTTCACTCACGACGTCTCCCCTCGAGATCTCTTCTTCTGTTGAAGAGATTATTGGGAAATTTCCTGCCGGTAGAAAACTGTCTTCTGAACTTGGGATGGCACTTTCATTGACACTAACGTTCATCCCGCTTATCTCTCTTCAAACAAACCGGATAATCATGGCACAGAAGGCGAGGGGAGTTGAGTTCGACAAAGGAAAACTTCCTTCAAGAGTGAAAAACTCGCTATCAGTAGTGATCCCGGTAATTACGACATCGCTGAAGAAGGCTCAGGATACTGCCGCCGCCCTTCAGATTAGGGGGTACAGGCCCGGACATAGATTAACTAGCCTAAGGGAAAAGAGCTGGTCTTCAAACGACTCGATTATTCTACTAGTAACGATCTTTTCAATTCTGAGTGCCATCATACTGTAAAGCCAAACAGGTCTGCTAAACGAGAAGGATTGATCCTTGCCATGGCTCGGACAGACGCTAGCCTGAGACGGCTTTCGTTGGAAGCATCCAGCACTATTCCCTCAAGATGAGGGATAAGACCGTCCAGTTTGAGAAGGCCTGCTACTGAAGAAGCAAGAATTCTTGTCTGAAGCTCCTCTTTTCTGTTAGAAAGAATCCTTCCAACGTGATCTCCAGTATCTACGGTCTTGAGTTTTTTTATTGCTCTCAATGATGCCTTCTTTAGCCTCGATGATGTAGACCTGAGCGACTCGTCTATTACATCCTCAATAGAATGATCCATGAGATTAGCCAAAGCCTCCAAACACACGGCTCTCACCCTGTCAGAGGGATCCTCCAGTCCAGCGTGAAGAATCTCAGCTGCGGAAGGCTCAACCAAACCCTTGACATACAGAGCCCCAACGAATCTCATCTCTTCATCTTCCGAATCCATGAACTTTTCTGCAGCCTGCAGTAGAGAAACATCATATCCCTTGATTTTTCTATAGGTCTTCAGAGAAGCTATTGCAACGGTTCTATCTTCTGATTCGATGAGCTTTCTTAGTACAGGAAGCGAAATCTCCTCAGGAAATGACTCAAAAGTCTCGACTAGGGTTTGCTTAATATTGGCGGCACGAAAGTCTTTTAGAAGAGCAATCATTCTTTCAGCAGTAGCCGAATTCCGTTGACCCAGTTTTGAAAGCAAGGCGATTTTCTGGAATTTTCTTGACAGTGAAGAAAGCTCCTCTTCCTTCAGTTCGAGTTCTCCATTGAAGGCTGCCAGAATCCTTCGAATATCATTGCTGGGATCCTCGTCAAACTCTTTGAGAAGTTCTCTCTCTCCAGCTTCTGCAAGAGCTATTACAAAAGTCTTTCTAACCTTCTTTGAAGGATCTGCGGCAATTCTTCTCGCCAGCTCTTCATCTTCATAGCCAAACTCAGTAAGCTCTTTTGCCGTTGCACTGCGAACCAGGTCTGAGGGATCATCCAGAGCTTTGAGTATAGTGTAGCGACCCTCACCGGCTTTTGCCATCGAAGCAACAGTGTTTTTCCTAACTTCGGGTGATGGATCTTCTAGAAAGGATTCGATATTCTCTATCTTCATCTCTCTATCGGAGGCAGACTTCACAGCCCTTGCCCTGACATATGCCGAAGGTGAATCCAACATCTCTTTCAGATTCATTTCGGCCCTTGAGAAAATTTCTTCTTCAATTGCCTGAAGCATCTTTCTTATTTCTTTTGGATTCATTTCATCCACCTTCAATCCCAATCAGGATTTCTCTTTCATCGATAATGAATCTGACTATCTCTTCTTCTTCAAAAAAGCCAGCCGATTTCCGAAATTCAGTCACCGTGTTATATGAATTACCTGATCTCCTCATTATTCGGTTGCCGGAAACGTAATATCTAATCCTCTTATATTCGCCTTCAATAATCGCGTCAAAACTGATGAAGGAAATTCCCCAGGAAAAGTTCCCGGTTGAACGCGAGAGGTCCCTCTCAAGAATATCGAAGGTTCTTGATAAAGCCATGTATGCCTTTGTTTCTTTCACTATGCTGAATGACATTGCCAGTTGCAAACTAACTATCTTGAAAATGGATATTAGCAGCAACGCTGACACAGCAAGAGAGACGACGATCTCAATCAGAGAGATTCCCTTCTTCATACTCTATCATTTCGAGCAGACTCTCCAATCTCTCCAGAACTCTATCTCGGCCAAGCACTGAAATAGTCTCGAAAAGTCCTGGAGTCACGAGTCTGCCCGTTACCCCCCCTCTTAGAGTCTGGAAAGTATTCTTCTTTGACGTGATCTTTTCCTCCGCAAGTTCTCTTACGATCTTCTCAACAGCCTCAACAGACCAATCAAACGCGTCTTCGAACTTCCTAATTGCTGCAGATATTAGATCCTTGCTCCATTCATTGTGCAGATATTTGACAACGTAGTCCTCTTGATAATCGACTTCATCGCTGAAAAAGGGAGCCGAGAAATCGAATAATTGTTCAAGAGTGTTGATCTTTTCTCTGGACATTGCAAGGACTTCTCTAGAGTAAAACTGATCGGCTTCGATACTGGCATAGTAGTCAAATCTCCCTGTAAACTTCAACCACAGTCCAAACTGCACGATCAGCTCTTCGGGTTCGAGCAATCTCAAGTGTTTTCCATTGATCCATTCCAGCTTTTCGTAATCGAATACTACGCCCTTATTAGAGATATCGGAAGGAATGAAATCTCTGACTTTCTCATGGTAGTCGAAGATTTCCTGATCAACTGTCCATCCGAGAAGGGCCAGATAGTTCATCAATCCTACACTTAGATAACCTTCCCTTCTGAAATGATCTACACTCGTGTGGCCATGTCTCTTTGAAAGAGGAGCCCTGTCACTCCCAAGAATCAGCGGTATGTGCATAAAAGTTGGTGATTCCCAGTTTAGGGCTTTGTATATCATTATCTGTCTAGGAGTGTTTGTAAGATGATCTTCCCCTCTGAAAACGTGAGTGATGTCCATCATGTGATCATCGACGACCACTGCAAAATTATAGGTAGGAAATCCATTGGACTTAATTATTATGAAGTCAGAGAAGTTCTCATTCTCAAAGGTCATCTCCCCCTTTGAAAGATCAGAAAACTCCGTCTTACCTTCAGGAATCCTGAATTTGACGGTATAGATCTCATCGTCTGCTAAACGTGGAATCTCAGCCGAGGTCCGCAATACACTCTCCTGGTCGGATTTTGAATAGACAGCACAGTACGCGTGTCCTCTTTCAATAAGCTCTTGAGCATATCTATCGTAGAAGCCTAGTTCTACTCGTTCACTCTGTCTATAAGGTCCGTAGTCTCCACCAATGTCCGGTCCCTCCGACCAGTCGAGACCGCACCATTTCATTGAAGAGAGAATCTGATCTTCAAATATCTTCTCAGAACGCTCAGTATCGGTATCTTCTATTCTCAGCACAAAACTTCCACTTTGATTCTTCGCAAATAACCAATTAAACAGCGCTGTCCTTACACCACCAACATGAAGATTGCCGGTAGGACTTGGCGCAAATCTACACCTTACCATTGTCAGCCTCCTCAAGAAACCTCTCAAGATCTTCGATACTGCCTGCCACTCTTATTTCGACGGTCTTTCTCTCGTCCAGATACTTATCATCTATAAGTACCGATCTGATCCTGTCGGTCCAACCGCCTGTATTCTCCATAAGTATTACTGGACGTCCGTATGAGTACGAAGAAATAATCTCGAGTAGTGTCCCGGCCTGACCCCCCATAGATATTACTAAGTCGGCAGACTTGGAGAGTATCAATGATCTCAAAGCAAAATCCATTCCTGTTCGAATTCTAATCTCATTGTGATTGTTGCCTTCATCGCCGGCAGGGAGAACTCCGACTACCCTGCCCCCTTCTATAGAGGCGGCTCTCGAAACGAGTTCCATCACTCCATCCCTTCCGCCTGTCATGACAACATGTCCATTTCTGGCAAGCGACTTTCCGACTTCTTCGCAAATACTCCGAAGCTCCTTAACGGGGCTGTTGTTGATAGAACCCGAATACCCAATAACGGCTACGTGAAGCATCATTCGTCACTTCCCAGGTATTTCTCTACAACCTGACTATCTGCGAGCACGGCCTCCGGGTCGCCTGAGGAGATCACTTCTCCCTTGTACAGAACGTAAAGCCTGTCGACAACCTTGGCTATTGAAGAGACGTCGTGATCTGTCACAATGACTCCAATCCCCCTGTCCTTCAACTTCCTAATCATCTTCTGAATATCCTTTACAGTCATCGGATCAATTCCTACGAAGGGTTCGTCCAAAAGTATGAATGACGGGGAAAGAGTCATTGTCCTTGCGAATTCCAGTCTTCTCTTTTCTCCACCTGATATAAGAGAAGCGACTTGATCTTTCAGCGAAAGAATCCCAAACTCGTCAAGAATCTCATTTGCCTTTTCATGGCAATTGTCTTCCTGACCCGTGAGCCTCATAACCATTGTCAGATTCTCAACTACAGTAAGACCTCTGAAAATCGACGTTTCTTGCGGGAGGTAAGCGATTCCTCTCCGCGACCTTTCATGAATTGGGAGATGCGTTATGTTTTCATCATCAAGAAAGATACTTCCAGAGTTAGGAATGACGATTCCAAGAATCGACTTGAAGGCGGTTGTTTTCCCGGCCCCATTTGGCCCCAGAAGACCAACCACCTCAAGAGAAGATGCCTCCAATGAGACATCTCTTAATACTCTTCTTCTTCCGTAGCGCTTGTCAAGATGCTCGCACTTCAGATAAGAAGGATCACTCAATTCTGAAAACCTTTCATATACTCAATTATTGCGTCGGTAATATCATATGCGGCAGAACCATAAACGACTATCTCACTAGAAATAACCATGTCGATCCCGATGAATGTTGCGTAATCCCTAATTCGCTTGTTAACCTGCTCCATTATGACCTGCAGTTTTGCATTGTAAGTAGTTTCCAGTGTCTGTTCGTACTGACTTTTCTTGGCAAGAATCTCCTGCTGTTTCTGCAGAAGAGCATCCTGTCCTGCTCCCGAATTTGCCAGATCTTGATACTCCTTGCTCAGACTGTCAAGCTGACCCTGATAGAACTCTGTGTCTTTCTGATAATCGGTGTTCAAAGTCACCCAATCTTTTGTAGCTTCAAGAACTTTCTGCATATCGGCAAATGCGATTTTAGCAGGCTCAGAAGGTCCTGCACCGCTTTCAGAAACTACAATTGCCCCGATCGCCGATACCATTATCACGATAAGAAGAAATTTCAAGGATCTTTTCACAAGTACACCTCCTAGAATACTCTCTTTGAATCCAGTAAGATCGTCACGGGGCCACTATTCACAAGTTCCACATTCATGTGTGCCTGGAAGACCCCCGTCTCAACTCTCACACTCTTAGACGCCGTCTGAAGAAAATCGTTGAAGAGATCTATGGCTACCTCTGGCTCAGCGGCATCAGTAAAAGAGGGTCGTCGACCCTTTCTAGCATCTCCCATAATTGTGAACTGCGAAATCGCAAGAAGTGCTCCCGAGACATCTATTAGTGAAAGATTCATTTTCCCGTTTTCATCTTCGAAAATACGCAGGTTCAGAGTCTTTTCTACCAACCATTCCACGTCTTTGCTACTATCGTCCCTGCCAACACCCACCAACACCAGAAGTCCCTTATCTATCTCTCCCGTTACTTTACCATCTACTGACACACTTGCTCTGTTAACTCTTTGAACTACAGCCCTCACGCTACCCCTCCAAATCTCTTGACATTCTGAACACCCTTCATGCCCCTGAGACTCTCCATTACTGAAGTAAGATGGGCAACGTCTTTCACCAGGATATTCGCAATCAGTGTATCATATCCCCATCTTCCTGCTTCAACGGAGTACTTCATTACTTTTGCGTTCTTGTTTTCAAGTCTTTCAAGAAATTTGTGAATCAGTGTTTTGTCCGTGCCATCGAATTCCACTACTATCCAGGCGCTGAATTTCCCTCCAGTAACGATATTCCAATGCGCCTCCACCAGTTTATCCTCGCTAATGTCTTTCAAATTGCGACAGTTACGGTTGTGAATCGAAATTCCCCTACTGCTCATCACTGCAATTATGTCGTCTCCCGGGAGTGGCGTACAGCACTTTGCAAAATAGACGGCAATCCCCGTCTCACCTCCAACTGTCACTTCATTTCCCTTTGCCTGTTTCTGCTTGACCAATTCCGTCTCTTCAGGAAGAGTCTCGACCTCTACCTCTTTGGGCGCAAGAATGCTAAGAACCTCTCCCATTGTTATCGAACCATCTCCAAGCTTGCTGAAAAGATCGTTTTCGTTGTGCGCACCGAGCCTGTTCATTAGGGACTTTATCTGTTCTCCCTGTATCAAATCGTCCATTGAGACGGCAAGCCGCTTACTTATCTTTCTAAATATCTCCTTGCCTCTTTCCACCAGTTTCGCGGAGTATTCATTCTTGAAGAATCTCTTTATCTTGGCCTTGGTCGAATTTGCCCGAACATATTTCAACCAATCAAGGCTTGGACCTTCGCTCGATTTGTTAACTACTACCTCTACTCTATCTCCAAGCTGCAGTTCATAGTTGACGGGAACGAGTCGATCATTTACCTTCGCTCCAGCGTAATGATGGCCGACTTCAGTATGGATAGCGTAAGCAAAGTCTATTGGTGTCGCTCCTTTTGGAAGATGAACAACCTCACCCTTTGGTGTAAATACGAATACCTCCTCGACTTCCAGTTCTCGAGAAATCGATTCCATGTCCTTGAAGCTTTCGATGAAATCCTTCTGCCAGTCAACAAGCTGAGTGAACCAGGTTCTGTCTCTCACGTCGATGCCTTCTTTATAAACCCAGTGAGAGGCTACTCCGTATTCGGCTTCCTTGTGCATCCTTTCGCTTCTTATCTGGATCTCGAGAGGTTCACCCCTGTGAGTAATCAGGGTTGTGTGGAGAGACTTATAGCCGTTCGATTTTGGAGCAGCAATATAGTCCTTGAATCTACCGGGCATCGGAGGCCAAAGAGAGTGAACTGCCCCAAGTATTTTATAGCAGTTGACTTCGTCTCCAGTAATTATTCTGAGAGCGATCAGGTCGAATACTTCGTCAAAAGATCTATTCTTCTTTATCATTTTCTGCCATATACTGTATAGATGTTTCACTCTGCCTTCAATCAACGCGGATATTCTATTCTTTCTGAGCTCCCGAAGCACAATCTCCTTGTACTCGTCCATTATGTCTTGGCGTTCTTTTAGCTTTCTATTGACTTTGAACTTCAATTCTTTGAACTCTTCTGGGTACTCATACTTGAAAGAAAGATCTTCAAGCTCAGCCTGAATCTTGTGCATACCTATTCTGTGAGCAATGGGAGCATAGATCTGTATCGTTTCCCTTGCCTTGTCGCGTTTCTTTTCGGAATCTTTCAGGAAGTCCAGCGTTCTCATATTATGCAGTCTATCTGCAAGTTTAACGATAATTATTCTCGGGTCTTCGGAAAGCGCCAGAAGCATTTTGCGCAGAGTCTCTACTTTCATTCTCGACTTGACGATCTTTGATTCAAGTTTCTCGTTGAGTTTCAGGTTACTTATCTTGGTCACGCCGTCCACAATAAGGGCCACTGTTTCGCCATACTTTTCTACAATTTCGGAAAGCGGCACATTGCAGTCTTCGACAATATCATGGAGTATGCCAGCGACAATCGTATCGTTATCTGCCGAGAACTGAGCAAGGATCTTGGCAACTTCTATAGGATGACTGATGAACGGTTCCCCTGAGTCTCTCATTTGCTCCTGGTGATGAAAGCGAGCGAATTCGTAGGCGTCAAAAATCCGCTCTTTTTCTCTTCTCTTGAGGCGATATTGAAGAATACTCTCGAGGTCACCCAAAAGAATCTGGGCATCAATTTCCGTTCTGGCCACTCTCTCACCTTCTATTTGTTTATTTTAGCATGAAGCAACTACCGAATACAGTACGCCTCGCGGACGGTATTCTGAGATCGGAAGAGAACTATGCCGACTTTGAGCACTGATTCAGTTTCTCTCACTGACTTCGAAGCGTAGAATAGAATATGTAATATTTGGAAAGCCCGGAGGTGCGTGCGTGAAAAAACAGATTTTCTCAAGAGTGCTATTGATGATCATTATCTTCTTCCTGACAGTCTCTTCTCATGCTACCACGGCCCACTCGAGCAGTGAGATTTCGAAAACAGCAGTCCACTTTTTCAATGAAGGGCAAAGGATAAATGGAATACTTACCGAACCCGAGTTTCTGCAGGCTCCTGCGCCTGTAATAATTCTTCTTCATGGATTCCTTGGACATATGGATGATCTGTTAGTGAGCGATTCTGAAGAATCGCTTTTTGAGATGACTGCGAGAATTTTCGCCGAAAGAGGCATCTCATCTCTAAGATTTGACTTCAGAGGATCCGGAATTAGTGAAGGAGAGTGGAAGGATACTACTTTCAACAAACAGGTTTCTGACGCAATTTCATCGATCTCCTTCCTTCAATCACTCGAGAATGCTGACAGCAATAGGATCGGAGTTGTCGGCCTCAGTCAAGGGGGTCTGGTGGCAGCTTGTCTTGCCGCCCGCGATTCCAGAGTAAGGAGTGTTGCCCTCTGGTCGGCCGTTGCAATACCCATCCACACATATTCCGCACTACTTGGAGAAGATTCAGTCGAACGAGCCGCGAACGCGACTCCCTTTGAGGAAATAGTAGCAAGCATCTCTTGGGGGGGAACTACCGTGCTGAGAAAAGAGTTTTTCGACGAGTTGTTTTCAGTGAATCCTGTGGCAGAAATTGTATCCTACAAAGGACCGCTTCTTGTCGTTTCGGGCCTGAAGGACAATCTTGTATTTCCCCAACCAGAAGTCTCAAAACTTTTCATTAAGTACCATAAAGGGGTAAACAGACTACTTGAACAGGACTCCGGGCACATCTTCGATCTTTTCGACAGGCAGGATAAGGTGAGGGAGATCATTGAAGCTACTCTGGAATGGTTTATAATAACTCTTTAGCAGTGAGGAGGTGTGTTATGAAACTTAAAGGGAAAAGAGTAGTGGTCTTGGTTGAAAATGGATTTGAGGACCTCGAATTCTGGGTGCCAGTGATGCGTCTTCGAGAGGAAGGTGCAGAAGTAATCATAGCCGGCAAAGAAAAAGACAAGCAGTTTAGCGGTAAGGGATGTCTTCAGGCAGTATCCGACTCAGACTTTGAGTCGATAGATTTATCAAGATTAGATGGAATTCTTATACCTGGAGGGTGGGCTCCCGACAAACTGAGACGATATGAAGAAGTAAGAAGGTTGGTGAGGAATGCTCATGAAAAGAGAAAAGTCATTGGGATGATATGCCACGCGGGCCTTGTGGGAATATCCGCCGGAATTGTCAGAGGTTTCAGATCCGTCGGAAGCGAAGGGATAAAAGACGACCTAGTAAATGCGGGTGCAGTCTGGGTAGACGAGCCAGCATTAGTTGATGGCAATCTGGTTTGGGGAAGAGTGGTGAAGGACATCCCTGACTTCTGCAGGAAACTGGTCGAAGCTCTAGAAAATGGAATCCGTTAACTCAGTAATATGGTGACATGATAAGGACAGATCGGCAATCGGATCAGCCGAGTAGAATCTAATTTATTCATTCTCTCTTCACTATTGGTTCTGCTAATGAACCTTTCACTAATACTGCTCGATGAAATTCTTCTAGTATTGTGTTGAAATCCGATAGAATTTATAGTATTATTGAAATAGCCTCCCCCCAGAGGGAGAGGTCCAGATAGAAGAGGTGATACGATGATGTTCTTTGGATTCCTAATAGTAATCTTTGCGATAGTATTCTTTCTTAAACCCGACATCTTGAAGAGCCGAATGACTTTCTCCTCCTCATATGATAAAGAAATGAGGGTTCTCAGAGAAAGATTGGCTAATGGGGAGATCTCTATCGAGCAGTACGAGGAACTGAAAAAGGCACTGTCCGAGGAGCAATAAGATGAGTTTTGAGAAGAATCATGTGAAAGAAGAATATTTCGTTGAAGGCATGACCTGTGCAGCTTGCGTTAGAGCAGTTGAAAAGGCAGCTTCAAGAGTTGAAGGCATCAATAATCCTGTTGTAAATCTCTCAAATGAACGGCTGACATTCGAAGTATCTCACGAGATCGATAGAGGTAAATTATTCGAAGAAATAAGGAGTGCCGGCTATAACCTTAAGAACACGCAGACGACAAGGAAAGCCGTAATAGAGATCGACGGAATGACGTGTTCTGCCTGTGTTGCGGCTGTAGAGAAGGCGATAGGTGGACTAGATGGTGTCAAGAGAGTGAACGTAAGTCTCTCTTCGGATACCGCTTCCTTCGAATACGAACCTCATTTGCTAAGAATCGGCGAAGTGAAAAGAGTCATCGAGAAGGCAGGATATAAGGCCGGAAGTCTGGTGACGGAAAACCTTGCAAGAAGTCGCTTGAATAGAGAAGCTATGATAAAGTCATACAGAAGGAAGTTAATCTTCTCTGCAATCTTTGCTTTGCCTTTGTTGATAATCGCTATGGGTCATATGGTAGGACTGAATCTGCCGGGAATTATCGATCCCCATCTAAACCCAATCAATTTCGCCTTGATTCAGATGGCATTGGCGATTCCAATAATCATTGCGGGAAGAGACTTCTATCTGAGAGGAATCCCGAATCTCTTCAAAGGCACTCCGAACATGGACACTCTTGTGGGCCTCGGCACTGGCGCCGCTTTTGCATATGGCGTCTTTGCAACGGTTCAGATAGCTCTGGGCAATCACAATTATGTGGGCGACCTCTACTTCGAATCGGCAGGAGTAATCATAGCCCTAATCTCTCTTGGTAAGTATCTCGAGAATCTCTCAAGGGGAAGGACTTCCGATGCTATCACGAGACTTATGAATCTTTCTCCGGAGACTGCTCTCGTAAAGAAAGGCGATGCATTTGAAGAAGTCGCAGTTGACGAAATAGAGGTTGAAGATATATTGCTGGTCAAGCCGGGAATGAGAATTCCCGTAGATGGAACTGTAACAAAGGGAACAAGTTCAGTCGATAAATCTTTAATCACCGGTGAATCGATTCCAGTTGACATCGAGGAAACCTCAAAGGTAATAGGAGGAACAACGAACATCAGTGGAACGTTTGAGATGAAGGCAATGGTGGTCGGGAGTGATACCGTTTTATCTAGAATAATCAAGTTAGTGGAAGACGCCCAATCTTCTAAGGCCCCAATAGCAAGGATGGCAGATATTGTGAGCGGTTACTTCGTGCCATTCGTACTTATCATCTCAGCAGTTACTTTTGCCACATGGATGCTTTTGGGCTACGGATTTGTGTTCTCAATGTCTATGATGATAGCAGTCCTTGTTATTGCGTGTCCATGCGCGCTCGGGCTTGCCACGCCGACCGCAATAATGGTGGGTACAGGGAGAGGCGCCGAAATGGGAATCCTCTTCCGTAACGGAGAGTCCCTGGAAGTAACACACAAGGTCGGAGCGATAGTATTCGACAAGACAGGAACGATAACAAAAGGCAGACCCGAGCTCGTAGATATTCAGATGCTCGGATCGTTTGAACGAGACGAAGTTATACAGCTATCTGCAAGTGTTGCAGCAAGGAGCTCTCACCCTCTGGATTTGGCTATTACCAGCGCCCACAGCGGTCCTCTGCTTGAAGTCTCTTCATTTGAGACCTATTCAGGGAGGGGCATTGTCGCAGAAGTCAATGGAAGAGAAATAGTAATTGGGAATCATCGTTTCATAGATCTCGCTGTAGAAGAGATGCATCTTGTGGACAAGGTATCCAGTCAGGGAAAGACACCTGTTGTCGTCTCTATCGATAGAAAGATCGCTGCAGTACTAGGAATTGCTGATGTCGTGAAGGAAGAATCTTCAGAAGCCATCTCGCTGCTGAAGAATATGGGAATCGCTACCTATATGATAACTGGAGATACCGTTGGGACGGCTCAGGCGATCGCAAAACAGGTAGGTATTGAAAATGTGATTGCCGAAGTAATGCCCGAAGACAAGGCAAAGAAAGTCTCTGTTCTTAAAGAGGAAGGCATGACTGTTATGATGGTTGGCGACGGCATCAATGATTCACCTGCCCTTGCGGAAGCAGATATTGGCATTGCAGTGGGCTCGGGAACCGACATTGCTATGGAGGCAGCGGATGTTGTCCTAATGAGCGACAACCTGAAGAACATCCCCAAGGCAATCAGGTTGTCAAGAGCAACCATGAGGAATATAAAGCAAAACCTCTTCTGGGCCTTCTTCTACAACGTGGTTGGTATTCCGGTGGCAGCGGGGCTTCTTTATGGTATAGCGGGCATAAGACTTAACCCGATGATCGCCGGTGCTGCGATGGCCTTTTCCAGCGTAAGTGTAGTCACTAATGCACTGCGATTGAAGAGAGTGAAAATCTAAATGGGAGGGAGAAAATGAAACTGGAAATCGAAGGAATGAGCTGCAATCACTGTAGAATGAGAATTGAAAAGGCATTAAAAGCCGTTGACGGAATAGAAGAAGTAATGGTCGATCTTGACAATGGAACGGCAGAGGTCTCCTCAACTAAAGAGATCGAATGGAACCACATGCGAGAAATAGTTGAAGATGCCGGCTATGCTTTGAAAGGAATTGAAGAGTAATATGAATACTCACTCGCATCGCAAACACGATTCGGCTTTGAAAATCTTGAAAACGGCCAGAGGTCAAATAGAAAGTACGATAAAGATGATTGAGGATGATAGATACTGCATAGACATCTCAACTCAGCTCCTCGCAGTGATCTCGCTTCTTAAGAAGGCAAACACGACTGTCGTGAACAAACATATCGAAACATGCATAAGGGAAGCGGTAGGCTCCGGCGACATTGATGAGAAGATCGAAGAACTTGAAACCCTAATGAAATACATAGAGAAGAGTCTCTAGGCTTCTCCCTGAGGCTCGTCCTCTCTATCTCCATCGTCTCTGAAAAGACCTTCAAGATCTTCGAGGACACCCTCGAGTTCTTCATCTTCAACATCCCAAAGCTCTTCAACTCTTTGCTTTAGAAGAGCATTTCTCTCTTCTGAAGCTTCTAGGTACAGTAGAAGCAATCTTATTCTATTGGAGTTCATAGATCCCAACTTTCTCAGAGTGTCAACGGATACCTTCTTCTCTTCATCTATTAGATCGCCAACTGAAAGAACAATGTCCTCCAGCTTCCATTGAACGTCGTCCGATAACACTGCCAGGGTCTTCCTTATCTTCTCAAGCGTTTCTCTACGTCTTAACATAAAGCTCCTCCTGATTTTGCTTTGTTGTTTTTCTGCCTCGGGGTGCTTCACCATCAGACTGAGCAGGGCACCCGCAACGCTTAGAACAGCTGACGCAATATAGTTTATCTCGAATTGACCGATAACATCTCGCGCAACTACGCCCAGCAAAGGTCCGACGACACAGCCGACCCCCCGGGCAGTTATCATGACTCCACAATTCGCTCCAAGGTTCTTGACACCATAGAAATATGCCGTCACCACGGGGAAGATCGCCAGCATTCCATCGAAAGTCCGACAACAATCTTGCCTATCAAATCGCCAGAGGGTTATGAGTGAACTGAACAAGAAGTATATAACGGCCTGAATAGCGAACATCGTGAATAGTGTGGCAGTTCATCCAATGAAATCCGATATCGTTCGCCACGTTATGCGACCAACGAAATGAAGAATTGCATATACGACCACAAGCGGAAAACCGTTGTTTATAGATGTCTGCTCCAGTCGGATCTTGGACATCTGGCCAATAATAGGCGATCCAGCTAATGTGTCAAAGAAGGACATGGACCGCAACAAATAGAGCTGACGCGTTCTTGTCACCTCTGCCAGAATATAGTCCTTTGCTGCAAGTCTGTGAAATCTTATCGGTTTCTTCTCAAGTTTCACCTTCTCGACGCCATCGGAAGAATTGGAGATGAAGACTAAGAGAGTGAATACAATTAGGAAGAGGAAACCCAGGGTTGTCAGAGCTACTGGAAGGCCAAACAGTTCTTAGAGATTAGACGTGAGTGGCGCGATATATACTGGAGCCAACCCGAAACCGCTTACTACGATCCCTGAGATTCGTCCTCTGTGATCCGAATGGAACCACTTCACGCCTGCCGGCGTCGGTAATGAATAACCTTTACCCATTGCCAATCCAAATACAAGTCCAAAGAAAAAGGTCAAACCGCCGCAGTAAGATTCAACCCCGAAAATACGAAACCTATGCCGGCAAGAATCGAGGAGAAAAGAGAACGGACATAGGACCAAATCTATCCTGCAGTTTTCCTCCCGGAATCATGGTAATAGCAAAGAACGCAGAAGCAAACATGCAAGGTTTTTGAGTCTGAGTTGCTGTCCGGCTCAAGTCGTCTATCAGGGCAACATGAATTATTCCTAAGGAAAAGCGGACACCGAGATCGGATTGGCTCCTAACCACTGAAGACGGCGCGCCAAACCTTTTTTGAATTATCGACAGACCTGTCCTCCTGAAATTGACGTTAATTGCCGGGCAAATCTGTTCAGTCGGTTCGTAGTACCGTACTGATATTTTAAATCATTAGTTAAGCATTAAGACCTCATTAAGGCCTCTATAATATGCAAGATAAGCCATGCTCACTTCTTGGCCCTGAAAAGCTTAGCGAAGGAGCCTGCAATTGCCTGTTGAAAATGTAGCAACTGCCACCCCCCATCAGCTTTCATAAGAAGAGCCGAGCCAAAAACCTCCACTCTTCTGAGAGCGGCTTTCCTTGCAAAACTAATACCCCTTTTCCAGGAAATAGAACAGAGTGAAGGTTTTTCAACGGTAACTTCCCAAGATACAGGCTCGAAAAGAACTCCAAATGAATCGAATTCCTTTTTCAGAAGATCAAGAAATTCGTCGATGCCAACGCTGACAAGTCCTTCAGGATTTATATAGGTGATTTCCTTACTGCAAAGTGCTCTTAACGAGTCAAAATCCTGACTTCTATAGCCTTCGAAGAAAGCCTTTAGAACATCTTTAGCCGACATCTTGCTAAGCTTCATTGACACACACCTCACTCCTCATCGCTAGTAAGATTTTATCATCAACCTGCCGATCATCTGTGTACAAGATGCTGCTGTATATGAAAGACAAAAGAATATAATCTTCCCGAAGAAGGGAGGTGGATCATGAGGAAAGTTCTCGCTTCAATTATTGCGGCTCTCCTTTTCTTTTCGGTACTTCCGGGGCTCACGTTGAGGATGGGGATTGAAGGCCCCTCTATACTCGGCCTGTCCTTTGAGATGGGTTCTGGTCTTTGCTTTGGATTTGGAGCGATACCGCCGATCACGATATTCGGACCGGCAGGCCCCTGGTCTTTTTCTTTCACAGGAGGATACAGTTATTCATTGATAATCCTCCATAAGGACAGAATGGAAGTCTCAGCGCTTATGAGAGGTTGCCTGGGAGCGATCATTTCCGAATCGTTTAGTCTCGCAGCAGTTCTGGGTGTGCTTTTGGAAACGAAATGGAACATATCACCTGGACTTAAGGCCGGAGTTCAGCTAGGGTTGAATTTGAACATGGTTCAGAGAATCACATCTCCAGAAACCAACTTCGTCCCGATGGGTCAAGTGGGTCTCGTAATCGATTTCTAGATGAACCTATAGTCTCTTGAATCTTAACGTTTTTAACTTTCCAATTTCCCTGAATCCAAGACGATTATAGATTCTTCCTGCAGCAGGATTATCGTAGAGCAGACACGGAGTCCTTCCCTCCGCCATCAGATCTCCACACAGTTTCGAAACGACTTCGGAGCCATACCCCTGTCCTCTACAATCCTTTCTTGTTGCAACACCAATTATCATTGCCATATCGGAACTCTCTGAAGTACTGGCGGCCGTAGCCACGATTTCGCTCCTATCTTCAATTATATATCTTCGGGTGCTTCCGTCTCTCAGTGTGGCCATGAAAGACTCCTCTTCGGTCGCGTGAAACTCCTCTATCGAACTAAGAAAAGCAAGGAGTTTCAAGGCGTCTTTCATCGTTGCCCTTCTTACCTTATGTGTTGGATCTATGAGACTGGGTTCTTTCAGAACTGCAAAATGTAGCATATCCTCTTCCTTGATCAAGCCACCCAAATGTGGGGAAATTGCATCTATCCCACCAACTGTCCCACTCAACATCATTGCCTCTTCGTACCCCCTTATGATTTCGGCTGCTTCCTTGAAATTCATTCTATAAGTATCTGCAAGAACGAAGAATTTGTAGTAACGAAGCAGTATCCCGTCAGGGCACTCGAAATTCCCTTCAAGAAAGATTTCCAAGTGCTCTGAGTCTGGACTTGTATTCTCGATATCTCCAATAATGAACATGTTGAACTCCTTGTTTTTGTACAGAAAAGGAAGGAGTCTCTTCCATTCACTTCCCTGGATCTTCTTCAAATAATCACCACCAGTATTCAGGCCTATAGAGAAGAATATACCAGAAAAATAGCCGAGAGCTTAGTCCATAGAAAACCTCGTGATAAATGTCACGGACTTGAACGCTCCAATGCTATAGACTCTGATTGAAGGGAGAGATAACTATGTCAAACAAAAAAGCCGCAACTCTCCGAGTAATAGTGGAGATAATTTTTCTTACACTCTTCTTTTTCTTGTTGAGTAACAAGGATTTGCAAAGGTGGTTCCTGATGTTCGGAATCGGTCTCCTAGGAGCTCTTTTTCTGGGAAGAGTCTATTGTGGATGGGTATGTCCTATGGAGACATTATTCAGACCTATCAACTGGTTGTACTCGAGACTGAGGATCAAGAGACTGAAGACACCAGCAGTATTCAAGAAAAACATATTTAGGTGGGCCATACTGGTGCTCTTCGTCATTCTTATGGTAGCATTTAAGGCCTTTAAGATAAGGATAAACCTGCTTCTGTACATCACCGCTTTCTCAGTCTTGGTTACTCTGGTATTCGAAGAGGAGTTCTGGCACAGATATATATGTCCCTTCGGAACACTTCTATCAATGTTCTCAAAAAGTCCGCTCTTCGGGATGAGAGTAGAAAAAACATCATGTGTTTCCTGTGGAATCTGTCAAAGGGTTTGCCCTGTAAGTGCAATTGAAACTGAAGAGGATGGAATGAAGATTGACTCCTCAGAATGCCTTGTATGTCTGAAATGCAAGGAGAGTTGCCCTAAACTCTCGATAAATTACTCTCGATTTGAATGATCAGTATTCTAACTTAGGAAAGGACAAAACTAAGAGCCATTGCCGTCCCATTGACTCTGGGGACGGCTTTCTATTGTTCTAATATCGGATTGCTCATGCGATTTTTAATGCTAGAATCATTCTATCTATTACAGAGCAGAGAGGTATTACAGTGGCGATTGAAGAAGGCAGCGACGACCTGGCTAGATCAGTTTTCGCTCTTCAGGAGCGGATGAAGGAACTGGATTGCATCTACAAAATATACAGTGCACTTCATGAGTCTTCGACTGTCGACGAAGCGGTTGAATCTGTAATGGAACAGCTTCCACAGGGATTTACATTTCCCGAACAGATAGCAGTAAGAATAGAGATCGAGGGAAACGAGTATATATACAATGAACAATGGTCTGATGAAAGAATGATCTCGGCGGGAATCGATATGAACGGAAGAGAAATCGGCACAATAAGCGTCTCCCTAACAGAAGAGATTGACATAAGGAGAGATCCCTTTCTTAAAGAAGAGAAGAAGCTTCTTTCGGAAGTCGCTGCCGGGCTCTCCTATAATCTTGAGAGAGTAATCGTTCAGCAGGAACTGAGAGAAAGCCTTTCGAAACTCACTAATGCAGTAGAGGCTTCCGGCGAAGGCATATGGGACTGGGATATTAAGTCGGGCAAGGTTCTCTTTTCCAGGAGATGGAAGGAAATGCTTGGCTATTCTGACGAAGAGATCTCCAGCAGCGTAGAGGAATGGAAGAAGAGAGTTCATCCGGAAGATCTCGCTGAACTAGAGTCTCTTCTAGAGAAATGTCTTACAGGCAAGACGCCCAACTATCAGCTGGAGTACAGGCTTATTGGGAAGGACGGCTCGTCTGTCTGGGTTCTTGAAAGGGGAAAGGTTGTATCGAGGAACAAGACCGGGGAACCCTTGCGAATGGTCGGGATTCATACGGATCAAACACAGCACAGAGCGGCCGAAATCAGACTTCAAAGGCTTAACAAGCTGCTAACACTGATGTTCAGGGCAAATGAATTCTTGGTTCATGCAAAGGAAGAAGCCTCTCTTCTTAATGGACTTTGTGATATTGTCGCCAAGATCGGGGATTTTCCGCTTGCCTGGGTAGCCTTTAAGAGGCCTGGAGGAAAGACTCTTGATCCTGTTGCCGTCAGCGGAAAGGCAAAGGACTATCCATTTGAAGTTGCAATTACCTGGGACGAAAGCGAACTGAGCAGAAGTGCCATAGGAAAAGCCATTAAGACGGGAATGACCATTATTACCAGGAGTATTGATCGTTCCCCCGATTATCTGCCTTGGAAAGACACTGTTTTGAAGTACGGACTCAAAGCCTCGATTGCAATCCCTCTTTTGGTCGATAAAAAGGTAATAGGCAGCCTGGTGATTTACTCGGAGTATGAAGACGCTTTTGATAGTGAGGAGGTTCGACTACTGGAGGAGCTTGCTGAAGACATCTCATTCGGCATTTCATCAATGAGAATTGAAGCTCAGCTAGAGCACCAGAGCGGAGTTCTATCATCTGTTAGAAGAGTTAATCGTCTGATCGTTACCGAAAATGATATCGATGATCTCATAAAGAAGAGTGCCGAGTTGATGACCGGCTCAAGAGGCTTTGAGAGATGTATGATTATGTTGACCAAGAATGGGGACCTTTCAAGCTGGGCAGCCTCGGGCTTCAGCAGATCTCAACTGCTGGAAATAGAATCCAGTTTAGAATCAGGTAATATTCCTCCAATGATGAGAGAGGCAATGGAAAGGGAAGGGGTTATTTCGATCGGAGGAAAGGAATACCGCGAGAAGTGCTTGACAGTTAACGACTCCGGTGATCTTGCGGTGTTTGCAAAAGGCTTAAGAGTTGCTGACAACTGCATGGGAGCCATGGCAGTTGTCATTAAGGCAAGTTTCTATCTTTCAAAGGAGGAAAGAGACCTCTTCTCCGAAATAGTCGACGACATCTCTTATGCAATCTATAAGCTCAAGCTTGAGAAGAACGAGAAACTTCTCCAGAAAAGATTCTCTCTGTTCATGGATAGACTTCCCGGAGCAGTATTCATTTCGGACAGCGATTTGAGAATGACATACTTCAACGATTTTGCAAGCAAGATGTTCGGATTCAAGGACGACTGGATTGGAAGAGATCCAAAGGAAAACTACCCGGGAAAGCTAGGCAGAGATATCCTTGACGACGACTTGCGAACTCAAAGCGGAGAACAGATAGTGAGGGAAGAAAGAATTATGGCTGCCGACGGTCAGGAGAAGATCCTCTATGTGCAGAAGTTCCCCATACCTTCCGAAGGCGACAGACCGATGATCGCTGCTATCGCTCTGGACATTACAAGTCGAAGGATTGCCGAAATGGCTCTTAAGAGGCTTGGGAGTGTCATAGATCTCTCGTTCAATGAGATGTATTTGTTCGACCCGGACTCATTGCGTTTCCTTCAAGCGAATAGAGGGGCTACGGAAAACTCGGGTTACACTCTTGACGAACTGCGTAAAATGACTCCTCTGGATCTGAAACTCAAGATGGATAGAGGAGTTTTCGAGGAAGTTCTGAACAGACTCAAGAAAGACCCGATGTCCTATGAAGTCTTTGAGACCGAGCATGTCAGAAAAGACGGAACCGCCTATCCCGTGGAAGTGAGACTTCAACTACATGAAGACGAATATGAGCGTGTTTTCGTCGCGATCGTTCTAGATATTACCGAAAGAAAGAGATCAGAGGAGTCGGTTAAAAGAAGCCTTGAATCACTAATAAACACACTGTCATCTCTTGTCGAGGCGAGAGATCCATACACTTCCGGTCATCAGAAACGGGTGAGTGAGCTTTCAGTTGCTGTTGCCCAAAGACTTTATTCAGATAATGATGAATACAAGGACATTATCGAATCGATTCGAGTTGCCGGGCTGCTTCACGATATAGGAAAGAGTGCAATACCTTCCGAGATACTGACAAAACCGGTGAAGTTGAACGATCTCGAGTACGACCTCGTCAAAGAGCATTCCAGTAAGGGCTACGACATCTTAAAGGGAGTTCATTTCCCGTGGCCCATAGCGGATATTGTGGTCCAGCACCATGAAAGACTGGACGGCTCAGGATATCCAAACGGGCTGAAACCAGAGGAAATTAGAATTGAGGCTCGAATAATTGCCGTTGCCGATGTGGTTGAAGCGATGTCTTCTCACAGACCTTACAGGGCCTCTCTTGGTATGGAGGCGGCACTAGATGAAATACGGCAGAACTCCGGAAGACTCTACGATCGAAGAGTCGTCGAGGCCTGCCTTGAACTTTTCGAAGAGGGGTTTCAGTTCACAGAGTGACCCTGCCAGCCCTTCCAGTCTTAAGACAATTCTAAGCGGTTTTCAGCTAAATCTTCTTTCCAGTTGATTCAGATAAGATTTCACTCCCGAAGAAAGATTACGAAGCACCTTACAGCTTACTTCATCCAGCTGACGAGTGTCCTGCGAATTGACGAGTCTATCAAAATATTCCCTTGAAAACTCTCCTGAAGGACTTTCGGAGGAAGCACCACGCAAAAGCCCTTTCACAAACAGTTCTGTCTCAGGTAGAAGGTCGAGGGCTCTCCTTCTTATTCCCTTTGTCATATCTTCAAGCCCATCGAATATGCCTGCTTCAGTCCGCTCTATCTCCTTCAAAAAAGGTTCGTAACCTCTCCACAACCGATAGCCCAGATATCTGTCGTGAAATTTGTGATAAACGCTGATTCTCCTGAACTGGCTCCTATAAAGAAAAGGGATCTTCAGGATTTCGAGAATAGTGCCCGGGGAAGTATGATAGGGTGTTCCGTTGTCCTCAAGATAGTGAATCGCTCTGGCCGCAAATCTCAGAGCCCAGTACCTGTCACCCTTTTGTATAGCAAGTTCGCTCATTTGATCGAAGTGAAGGAATCTCTTTGTAACTTCACCAAAGCGAAGTATGATGTGATACTCTTCATGTCGCCACGTTCCGCTGCTTCCCATAAACCTTTGCAGGGGAGAGAGCTTTAGGCCTCTGTCCATTCCAAAATCAGGTTCATAAGAGTAGACGGTCATAATCTGCCAGGCGGGGGCTTTGCCCCCGACCGGCAACGAATTCTCGAAGAAATCCACCCGCAGCTCTTCGTCCGAATCGGAAAGATACTGTCGCCCCAGATAATCTCCGAAGCCTCTCTTAGAAAGGTTGTAGGGGCCTGGGTCTTCTTTCTCATAAGTATAAGGTGTTACCTCTACTCTCTCAGAGAGAAAACCCTTGCCCCTATCCAGGCAGTAAAAAGTCAAGACATCATGACCGTCCATCTCAGCTCTTGATCACCCAGGCGCTCTCTTTGGAAAAATACAGATCCGTTTCCTTTCCCACAACGGGGAACTTTCTCTCGATTGGGTTGAAGGTCACTGCATTCAGAATCTTTCCATCGGGAAGCTCAATTTCGTACTCGACATTAGACCCCAGAAAAACGTATTTCAATACCTTTCCATTGAGAACGTTTATTTTGTCTTCTTCCCTGTCCGAGAGAGACTCCGGTCTCAGGACTATCCTCACATCATCTCCGGGGGAGAGTTCTCCACCCTTTCTGCCCACAAACTTCTTTCCCAGTGAACTGGATGAAACAGTTACCGAGTCTCCGTCGATAGATTCTACCTCGCCGTCAATAAAGTTGACCCTTCCTATGAAATCTGCTACGAAACTGTTCTGAGGTCTCGCATAGATGTCGAACGGGCTCCCGATCTGCATAACCTTCCCATCACTCATTACAACAATCACGTCGGAAATACTCATCGCCTCAACCTGGTCGTGAGTAACATAGACACTGGTAATATTGACCTCCTGTTGAATTCGCCGGATCTCAAGCCTCATAGACTCTCTCAATTTCGCATCTAGATTCGAAAGCGGCTCATCAAAGAGCAGAACGCTTGGTTCCATAACCAGACTCCTTGCAAGTGCTACTCTTTGTTGCTGACCTCCCGACAACTGATCCGGTCTTCTCTTCTCAAGTCCCTTGAGGCCGACGAGATCCGTCATTTCCCTTATTTTCTTCTTCATGGTGCTTCTGTCAAGTCTCTTAAGTTTCAAACCAAAAGAGATATTCTCCTCCACAGTTAGGTGAGGGAAGAGAGCGTAACTCTGGAAGACCATCGAAATGCTCCTCCTATTGGGAGGCAGGTTTGTGACGTCCTTTCCATCCAGCAATACGCGCCCGTTTGTGGGAACTTCAAAACCCGCGATGATCCTCAAAGTCGTAGTTTTTCCACAACCCGAAGGCCCCAGAAGCGTTACCAGTTGTCCTCTTTGAATCTCCTGATCAAAATCGTCTACGGCAACCGTTTCCGTTCCGTAGCTAGTGAAGACCTTTCTTACATTTCTCAGTACTAGACTCATCAAATCACCCCTGTCCTGCCGTTCCACCACTGGATAGACTAATTTTGTTCTTAAGGAAGATCTTCAATATAACAATGAAGCTCATGATCATACCGATCAACAGCACTGAAAAGGCACACGCTTCCGATAGACGTCCGGAATCACTCTGACTCAATATTTGAACCGTTATCAAGTTCCATCTGGCTGAAACAAGAAATATGGCCGCGCTGATTGCAGTCATTGCTCTGACAAAGGCAAAGACTAAAGCGGAGAAAAAGGCCGGCATAATTAGCGGCAGCGTCACTTTCGTGAAAACCTGCCTGTTATCTGCTCCAAGAGTATATGCCGCCTCTTCGATCGCAGGATCTACCTGGTTTAGCAAAGCAACGCCCGACTGTATTCCAACCGGTATGTACCTGAAGACGAAGTTGAGAACAAGTATCGCCAGAGTTCCCGTGAGCAGCAACGGGGGTTTGTTGAATGAAAGAATATACCCTATCCCGATCACTGTACCGGGAACTGCAAAGCTCAACATTGAAGTAAATTCCATGACCCTTCTTCCAGGAAAGACTTTCCTGACGAGAAGAAAGGCGATTATCATGCCAAGAACGGCAGATATCGGTGTGGATGTAAAAGCAATAACAAGAGTGTCCTTGATTGCTTCGAGTCCGACATCGAAGACATACTTGAAGTTCTCCAGAGTAAGAGTATTGTTCATTCCCCACGCCTTCACAAAGGCTCCCCAGAAAATCGTGGCGTAAATTGTGAGTGTGAAGACTGCGATAAACATACACAGTGAAAAGAGAAGCCATTTTACCGGTTTACTTACACTCTTAAGGACAGAAGTTGTCGGTTTTCCGGTCACCGTAACATACTTCTTCTTTCCAACCCAGTATTTCTGAATAATAAATGCAACTATGGAAGGAAACAGCAACCAGACTGCAAGGGCTGCTCCTCCTTTAGTATCGAACATCCCCGTTATTTGAAGATAAGCCTGGACGGAGAGCACGGGAAATTTGCTGCCCGCAAGAATCAAGGGATTTCCGAAGTCGGCGAGCGACTCTATGAATAGAACAAGCATCGTGCTTGCAATACCTGGAACCGACATTGGAAGAATTACTTTCCTGAAGGCCTGCCATCGATTTGCTCCGAGATTGAAGGCTGCATCCTCAAGTGTCGGACTTATGGTTCCTATAACTCCGTCCAGTGTGATGAAGGCAACCGGAAAAAAGCAGACCACCTGGGCCATCATGAGACCCCATAAACCGTACACCGGAAAATTCCTGATCCCGAATATCCCGGCGGTAATGATCCCGTTGAATCCGAAAAGCATTATGATAGAAAGCGCACCAATAAACGGTGGAAAGACTATCGGCAGAACGGCGACAGTTCTGAAGAAACCCTTCAGCGGAATATCCGTTCTGTTAAGTGTGTAAGCAAACAGATACCCGACGAGCATTCCGAATATTGCCGTAAGGCCGGCCACCAGAAGACTGTTGAAGAAGCCCTGCCTCATGTATCGATTCGAGAAGGCGTGGCTGTACGCGCTCAGGTCAAATCCGCCCTCCTTGTCGGTCATACTGACCGCGAAAACCCTGAATAGGGGATAGACAATGAATATTGCCAGGGCAGCGAATATCAGGACTATTATCAAAAGCAGAACTGGATCCCTAAGAAGATTCAGAAACCTATTTTTTGCTTCTTCTCCCCTTATAGCCACAGGACGACCTCCTATTAAAGCCCATCATTACCCATATTTCACCGGAGCTCAATAATCTTGTCTCTTAGTTCCAGAATCAGTTGGAATTTTCGCGTCTCTTCAGCCTCGCCATCCCACTTATTCTCTCGCTTTTCAACCAAGAGAAGAACCTGGGCGCGCAGCGTCGAAACTAATAGACGCTTTTCTCTCTCGCGAGACCCTACACCCCATAACCCTAGACCCAGTTGTTCCAGGCTCTTGATCTTGAATCCTTATCGAGCGGGGGGACCGCTTACGATGGGGGATGTGCTCTTTGAACACCTTTTAGAATAGGATTGCCTGTTCGAGAATTGAACTATCCATTCACTCTTCACGTTATTTGGTCTTGTGATTTATATGTATTCTCCTCCCAGAAACCAAGAACGAACATCGAACAACTGTTTTTACAGGACTACTTCAGAGCATCAGCTTTTCTCGCATACAAAGACCAGTGCAAACCCTCCGCCACTACGTGGCCCTCCTCCCTCAAGGGAGGATTCAAGATCAGGATCATTAGAAGCCAAATAAAAACTCATGCAAGAAACAGCTAATTAGTGGTTTTAACTCCCGGACTCATTGGGTAATGATAAACCTATTAAAGAGGGGGATTTCTCCCCCTCAAAGCAAATCTAAGTGATCGTTAGTATGGAAGTACTTCGTTAATCCATCTCTCGATAAGTCTGGTCTTGTTTTCTGCGGCCCATGCTGGATCGACAGAAAGAAGATTGATCGTTGAAAGCGGCTGCAAACTTCCGAAATCGACATCGGGTCTGATGGGGTAGAAGTATGTCTTCTGATCTACTACTTGCTGCTGCCCGGCCTTAGAAACGACCCAGTCGATAAGTTTCTGAGCATCTTCAAGGTTCTTTGCTCCCTTAAGAATCGAGACCGAAGCCACTTCGTAGGGCACTCCTTCCTTGGGGAACACAACGGATACAGGGTATCCCTGTTCCATGAACTGGAAGAAGGCCGGCGTGAACTGGATTCCAAGCGCAACCTGACCGGGGCCGACGGCCTTGGAGGGCCCAGTTCCACTCTGTGTGTAGGTCTGGATATTTGGAGCGAGATTTTTCAGATACTCGAAAGCCCCATCTTCACCGTAAACCTTTACTAAACCAGTGATCAAGCTGTAAGCGGTTCCGGAAGACTGGGGATTCGGATACTGAATCATTCTGCTGTATTCGGAAGCGAGGAGGTCTTCCCAGGAATCCGGCAAAGAGGCCTTTATCTGCTCCAGGACGGAGGTATTGACTCCAACACCGAGAGGATTCATATAAATCGGGTGGTAATAACCCTCGACGTCATAGAACTCAGGCGAGACACCGTAAACGCTCAACGTCTTGTAGGCCTGTGTTAACCCACGCTCTTTTGCAATAATATGGTTTTCCAACGGAGCGCCAAACCATACGTCTGCCTGTGGGTTGTTTGACTCGGCTTCAATTCTTGCTAGGGCAGGGCCTGAAGAGAGGAAGACAAAGTCAACTTCGATCCCCGTGTCCTCAACGAAAGCATTCAATATCTTTCTCGCATTTGCCTCATCTACACTGGAATAAACCACGAGATTAGCAAAGGCTGATGCAACAAACACCAAAAAGATCACAAGGATAAGAACTCGCTTCATACAAACACCTCCTATTAGTGTAACTATATTCTATCATCTGAGATGTTAAGTAGAATACCTCAAAACAAGTTTCAACATGTTTTGAATGCACTCAATCAATCAAATTGCTTCTAAAGAAGCAGAGTATCGAGAGTCACACCTAAATATCTCAATGATTAACTAGTTTTCCTGCAGTAATAGTAAATACACTTATGAAAATATAGTTTCACTATGCTATCATTATGAAAAGATAGTTTCATAGAATCCTTGATTAACTAATTCCTTGCGGAAAGGTTGATAACAATGGTATCCGAAGAAATAGCAAAAATAAAAGATGATTTATCGCCAGCTCACAAGAGGATAGCAACCTATATTCTCAAAGAATACTCACAAGTGGGATTCATGTCTATTGAAGAACTGAGTTCTATGGCCGGGGCTAGCAAGGCATCTGTAGTCAGATTCTCGAGGCGACTCGGTTTCTCGGGGTTCAATGAAATGAAAAAGGCGATCCAGCATGAGCTCAGGAGAAGACTTCTACCGTACGAGAAGATCGCAACGACCGAACTCGACATGGCTCCGGTTGAAAACCAGTTGAAATTGCTAAGACAAAATGAGATCAACAATCTCAAAAACACTCTGTCCGGGATCAGAGAAGAAGAGCTTCACAAATGGGTAGAGACTATAAGGACAGCCAGGAACATCTATTTCGGAGGCTTTGGCGCTACAAGGCACGTGGTTTCGTTGATGCGCTACACAATCTCCGTTCTCCAGCGGAAGCCAACCTGGTTGCTGTCGGGATCGGTCTCCGACTTTTCCTTCAAAATAAAGCTAATGGAAAGAAATGACGCTCTGATAGTGATGACCTTTCCTCCATACTCAAAAGAAGTGGAATACATGATCGACTTTGCACGTGAAAGAACCGTAAGAACTCTGCTCGTTACAGATTCCATTGACTGTCCGGTCTATTCAAAAGCCTATTCGTCGATTTTGTGCGAGAACAACTCACTTCTGTTTGGGAATTCCTTCGTCGGACCCGTTGCAGTAGCGGAAATGATAGGGAACTTCATCATCCTAAGCGAGAAGAAGACCGGCATGGAGGAGATGAGAAGGTTGTTTGAGGTAGAGGAGAGAGGATACAAGGCAATAAGTACTGAAGGAAAGAGCAAGTAGTTTCATCGCTTGTTTGTGAAGGCTCAAGTTTTATGAAAAGAAAAAAGGAATCGAAGAGGGGAATTGACTTAGCCCACCGCGGCATCTGAACTGCTTTTTAGAGAGGAGTGTTCTTCTTTTCATCAAGAAAGGCACTTTTGCTTGAAACGAGGAGTTTGTATGAAGGCCATCATTGTGCACGGCGGTACCGGAAGTTTTAGTGACGTAATAGACGCAGACGAACACAGAAGAGGAGTCGAAGAGGCTGTCAAGCAGGGATTCTCAACTCTTCAAAAGATGAACAACGCAGAAGAAGCAGTTGTTACCGCCGTGTCCGTGATGGAAGAAGATCCCACCTTCAACTGCGGCAGGGGATCTGTGCTTACTTATCGCGGCGATATCGAAATGGATGCTGCGATAATGGACAACAACCTAAATGCGGGTGCGGTTTCCGGACTGAAGAGGATTCTCCATCCCATAACGGTGGCAAGGGCGGTCATGGAACAAACCGATCATGTTTTGCTTGCCGGAGACGAACTGGAGGAGTTTGTTACAGTTCTAGGGTTTCCGAGGGAAGATGACTTGATCGTTCCAAAAAGGCACCTCCAATGGAAAGATGAACTTGAGAGAATCGCGAGAGGCGAGAAGACTAGATTTGGAAAGAGCATCAAGCTGGCAAAAAAGGCCGAGGAGTATCACTCTACCTGCGGTGCGGTCGCAATAGATGACCACGGAAGAATGGTCGCCGGAACATCCACGGGTGGAATGATGATGAAAAGCTTCGGCAGGGTGGGAGATAGTCCCATTTTGGGTGCCGGAACCTATGCGGACTCGTTCGGTGCAGTCTCCGCAACGGGTCATGGAGAAAAGATCATGAAGCTCACTCTGAGCAGGCTGGTCGCCTTCTTCATGGAGCAATACCCCGCTCAAAAATCCGTAGACATCGCTCTCGAGAGAGCCAGATACTTCGACTGTGACTGCGGCCTAATTGCGCTCGACAGATATGGCAATATCGGGATCGGGCACACTTCAAAGGATATGTCATGGGCCTTCATAAAAGACGGTCATTCGCCGGTGATATTCAGATAATCACAGCCTGCCTTCCTCAACAAGAGAAAACTCCTTGCTTTGAGACTTTAGTTTCTTTACAATCGCTACGGCAAGAATAGCGGCTACAAACAGTGTAAAGAAATCGGCAACTGTCTGAGAATAAATGACCCCATTGAGCCCGAAAATCCTTGGCAAGAATAGTATCGCCGGTATTAGAAAGAAACCTTGCTTCGACATCGACAACAATCCTGCTGCGAACCCCTTCCCAAGAGCCTGAAATAGGACTGTAAAAGTAATCACGAAGCCGAATGTGGGAAAGAAGATGTTTACCGCTCTAAAGGCTCTGGAACCCACATCGATGACTTCGGGATCATTACTGAAGATGCTGATAATCGAACCAGGTATTGTCAATCCGATTATGGCAAAAACCGTTGCAAAGACAGTTGTCACGATCACCGAAAATCTCAGAGCTTCGAAGACTCTCGAAAACTTCTTCGCGCCGTAATTATAGCCAGCAACCGGTTGAAATGCTTGACCGTATCCGAATAGAACCATCATGCCCAACATAAGAACCCTCATTGTTATTCCAACGGCCGCAACGGCATGGTCCCCGTAGTCTCCGGCGGCGTTATTCAACAGCGCAACGGCGAAACTGGACAAGGATTGTCGCAAGAATGTCGGAAGGCCGATTTTGAAGATTTCTGAGTATATCTGAATAGAGAACCTGTACAGTCTTATCGATAGATTTGTGTAACTCTTCTTTCTTACGAAATACTCTAGGATTATCATCGTCGAGACAGACTGAGAGATGACCGTCGCAACGGCCGCTCCCGTGATCCCCATTCCAAATCCGAAGATGAAAACAGGATCGAGCGCAACATTAAGAAGGGCTCCGGAGACCATAGCAACCATGAATCTTTGGGCATTGCCCTCCGCTCTAACGAGATTGTTCATGGTCATGTTCATCATGGTAAATATCGACCCCATGATGATTATCATCGTGTATTCTCTTGCATACTCCATGATAGTATCGGTAGCTCCGAAAGCTATAAGAAGAGGATCAAGGAATGTCAATCCCAGTATAGTGAAGGCGATTCCCGTGGCAAAACTTGTAAAGAGAGCCGTTGATGCCGCCTTATCTGCCTGTTTCTTGTCTCCGGCTCCCAGTAGACGCGAAACATACGAAGCCGCCCCCACACCGTACGTCAGGCCGACGGCACCAATCAGATTGAATATCGGAAAAGCGACCGCAACGGCTCCCACAGCGCTTGTACCGATTCGGCCAATGAAGAAAGTGTCGACCAAATTGTAGATAGCATTTGTCAGCATTGCAACGATTGACGGAATTGAAAGACCGATGAGCAGAGAGGGAATCTTCATAGTCCCCATTGCCCTGGCTCTTTCTTCGGAACTCCTGAATCTCAACTGAAACCCTCCAGAATAAACGAAAATCCACTCTATTTCATAATACACCAAGATAATGAAGTTATTTGTCACGCTAACAATACCCAAGACCAGCAGATTAAAAAAACCGGCCTTCGAGCAAAGTGTTCCCATCAAATTCGAGGCAAATGTACCCCTTCAGCTGCTATTTCGGGGTGTAAACTCTCGTCGCGATAGGAAAAGACCGATGGGCATTTATCGTCCTTACATAGAGCGATCGAACCGATAAGAGGCCTCATTGGCCCGAGGAGGAGATTACATGAGAAGGATGAAGCTAATATCAGTTTTTCTCTTAGTCTCAATAATACTGATTTGTGGATCGTTTTTTTCAGAAGAACCGATAGACGAGATGTACGAACCTAATGTTGAAGAGACAGTCGAAGAAGATTCCCTGAAAAAAGAAAACATGGAGGCTAGAGGGTTCTACCTGGAGGAAGAGGTCAGCGAATCCTACATTTTCGTGGTGAACGTCCCCTCTGTCAAGTACAATGCAGACAATCTAGAGTCACTCACTTTGGAAAACATGGAGGTCAGAGGTTTCTACCCGGAAGGGGAAGAAGAAGTGCTCGAATTCTTCATCTTCGCAGCAAATGCTCCCCCTATCAAGGATAATGTGGATAACCTGGAAGCAATCGCTCTAGAAAACATGGGGGCGAGAGGATTCTACCCGGAGGAAGAGGTCAGCGAATCCTACATTTTCGTGGTGAACGTCCCCTCTGTCAAGTACAATGCAGACAATTTAGAGTCACTCACTTTAGAAAACATGGAGGCTAGAGGGTTCTACCTGGAGGAAGAAGTCAGCGAATCCTACATTTTCGTGGTGAACGTCCCCTCTGTCAAGGATAATGCAGGCAATTTAGGGTCACTCGCTTTAGAAAACATGGAGGTCAGAGGTTTCTACAGAGAAGGCGAAGAATACGAAGATCCCTCATTTTACTATTTTGCACCTTCGGCAGCTTCATCTAAGGAAGAATCAGAACCTGTAGAAGCAGTCGACGGCTTCTACAGGGAAGGTGAGGAAGAAGAGGAGTACAGCGTATTCATAAGCGCCTTTACCTCCGCTCCCGTGGATGATGTGAAAGTTGAAGCGATGAAGGTCTTCGCAAGCACCGTAAACATTCTCAGCAAAGGAGACATCTACGTCGGGATCTTTCATACTAATAACCGTAGTTCCGAAGAACTTCTTTCCGGTGTAATCAACGGAACGGAATTGATGGCATTCGACTGCAGTCTGTGTACGATTGCCGACTCGCTTTTCCTTCCTCAACTATCGATCTTCTCCGCCGCTTATCTATTCGAGGATGTGGAGCACATGGACAAGGCTATGGACAGTGGAATCATGTCAGGGCTTCTCGACAGAGCCGCAGCAGACTCCGGAGTAAGGGTGCTCGACAACTGGTACAGCGGAAGTCATCATCTCTTCCTTAACGAAACCATAGGTGGGATCGAAGATCCTTCGCGACTGGAGGGACTGAGACTCTGCTCAAGCTGTTACCAGGGCTCATTCGACGCCTGCAAAGCTCTCGGAGCATCTCCAGTCTATATGGGTGAGAGCACTCTCAAAGATGCGATGAGCTGTGGTTCAGTTCAGGGCGCGGAGATGCTTCTTGAATGCGTTACGGCTGAAGAATGCATCGATTATGTAAAGACCATAATACTTACCGGGCATCATATCGAATCGATCAACCCGATAATCAGCGAGGCCACATGGAAGATGCTGAACGACAGGCAGAAGAACTGGATTCTGGAGGCGCTGCACACTGCTAGATCATACATGGAAACGGAAGTTCTCGCACGAGAAGCCGAGATAATCGGAGCCCTCTCTCAGAAATACGGTATCCAGGTCTTGGTGCCATGTAAGGATGGGTTGCTCCAGCAGGCGGCAGCCTATTATTCGCAGAATCGTTTCTCGGCCGTATGGGGTGAAGATGCATACGTCCGAATGCACTCGGCCTCAGAAGGAATGTAACTCAGTAATCAGTAAAGAGGGTATTCTGAGATTCGTGACATCGCTCAAAAGTAGTTTAGTGTTGCATCAAGCTGCCCTTCAATCATTCCTAACGTTTGAGGGGCAGCAGTATAAGATCGAAGAGCAAAGACAACCGTAAGGTAGCATTCATGGAAAATATTCAGAAGCATTCACTTGAAAGCGATAAGGAAAATAAGAGCTATCCTGGCTTATAAAATTCTGTCTCTCGTTTCACCTTGCAATCGTGAAGTACATTATCAGTCCCACAACCACCGTGACACCGATAATCAAAGGAATAATCGAAAATCCAAACATCATCTCACCTCCATCTAAAAGTTGCTTAATATTCTACTCTCTTTCATTCGAAATCCTTTCTGTTCATAAAAAGCTCTTCATATTGGGGCCAGATCTCTTCAAGTCTTTCAGAAGGAGTCTGTCGGAGCAATCTCGATTCAAATTTCAAAGATTCCCTTTCCACTCCGAGCATCTGCCAAAACGCTCTCTTGAACTGCACGAAGTCAAACCTCTCACCAAGAATTTTTCTTGCCATATCTTCATAATGCAGAAATTCGAGATACTTTGTGTTGAAAGAATGAGTCTCTTCGCCTTCTTCAACGTCTATCTCTTCACCAAGGAAAAGAGCCTTCAGATACTCCAGATTCTTTCTGACGAGACTGTCACCGACGATTCCCGAGTGTCCTGAAATTACGGTCCGATACGACATCTTAAGTATAGTCTTCAAACTCTCCATAAAGGTTACCAGATCGCTCCAGAGAGTTATTGGTAAAGGATCTTCAACAAGATCTCCTACGAAGATCACCGAATCCCTTCTGTCGATACATACCGAAGAACAGAGAGTGTGTCCCGGCATATAACGAAACTCTATGTCGTCATCTTCAAATACTAGTTTATCGCTGAAGGTGATACCTGGAAGTTTCTTCAAAACTTCTCCGTCATGAAATCTCTCCAGATTTTCGAAATCGTAGTCCCATCTTTCTTCCATTCTTCTTCTTGCAAGTTCATGGGCAATGATTTCGCACCCCTCGAACGCTCCGTTCCCCCAGATATGGTCATAATCCGAATGTGAGTTGAAGATTAGGAGATCCTTTCTGGGAGTCTCCCGGATGTAGTTCTTGACAACACTCATGGATCTGTTCCCCAGAAACGTGTCACACAAATAGAATCGATATCTGCCTTCTATCAAGTAAACAGATGTTTCCCCATTCATCGGGGAGTCTCCGTCCTGAAAGGTAAACAATATACCCCTGTTGCCGACTTTCTGAATCTTCAAGGACTTTCTCTCCTATATGACCGCGGCAAAGATCCGGGCTATAGAGGAATCCGCATGGATCTTAAGAGGAATCGCGAAGATTTCCAGTTCCTTTGAACCCGAAAGCTTTTCAAGACCAGTAAGATTCTCTGCGATGAAGCAGCCTCCGCCAAAAAGAATTCTGTGAATATCGTAAGGGAATCGATCCGGAGAAGATGAGTCAAAGCCAACCATTCTCGTCTTACGTTTTACCAGAAATTCAGCCAGTTCATAAGTCAGGTATGGGTTCTCCAGAAAATACTCCTCGCTTCCAAACAAGGAATCCCTTCCAGTCCAGAAAAGAACAATCGAATCTTGCGAGACGGCATCTTCGTACTGCGACTTCATCTTCATCTCCATTTCGCCCCTAACGTCAAGAAGAACTCCATTGCCTATCAGCCTGTCGATCTCGATCCGATCTACGTATAGATCTGACTGGGTGAGATGCATGGGACCGTCTATGTGGGTTCCCGAGTGCATACTGATCTCAAGCCTGTGGTTATTGAAACCATCTTCTTCCAAGACTCTCGATCTGCGTAACCTTGTGGAATCGTCACCAGGATACACAGGCTGGTTATCTTCAACTATCCTGGTCAAATCGACGAATTCTCTCACAAGGATCACCTCTCTTTCTTCCTCAAAGAAACAATAATTACAGAATAGCACAAACCGGGTTTCCTGAAGTGTTTTCCTGAGTTCAATGCTTTAAAGGCTCTTCAAGAATTCCAATCAATATTTGAAATCAATAGATTATATGATATGATTAATACATTCGAAGAAATTCAAAGGAGGAGAGTTAGTTATGAAAAGAGTATTAATTCATGCATTAGTGCTCCTCTTCGTATTGTCCTTTGCGTCATCTGCAATCGGTTCTTCGTTTGACTTGGCGAAGGACATCGCCGATTCGGCAAACGAACAGATTGAATCTCTAATCGAGACCGCAGTTCAGAAGGCCGAGAAATTCACGGAGCATTACGAAGAGAAGAGCATGTCGCTGTTGGCCTATGAAACTCTAATAGACAATCTCGGAAACGATCTTTCTGAGAGAGCGTTCTTGATTTCCCAGAGTGCTATAACAAAAATTGAAGAGCTAGGATATAAGGCAATTTGCTATTATATTCCAGTGAAACTAGGATACAAGGTTTTCTTGATCGATCCGATTCTGATAATCGACGACTAGTAAACCACCTCTGACTATCATCATTATGAAATGCCGTAGACAGCTACGGCATTTTTGGTTAGCTAAAACCTCTGTCGATTTATGTGATAGACTGTACTTGATTACTAGCGTTTTCTATAAGTTTCATTTTTGGGGGAAGAGATGGAAGGTTTCAAAGTCTGCAAAGCATGTGAAACCATCGAAACGGTTGTCCAGAGGAATTCTTCGCTTTCTCTGCTGGCGCACGGCGATGGTGTAGAGATTTCGATGTACGAACTGCGCTCCGGAGTCGTCACTTTTCTGGATACATTTTCGGGCGGCGACCTGCTTGAATTCTATTACATCATGGATGGAACCATGTCCTGCAATTACTCCGAAAGAGAAGAGAACTTGGAACCCGGTGACTACTTCTATGCCCACAATCTCAAGTCCCCGGTAGAACTTAAGCCCCATACCGATGTTAGGATGCTCCACGTATCTTCAAGACCTTTGTTCAAGTACATAAGCAATAACATGGCCGTAATGAAGGATATTCTCTCGAAAGTGGAGATTAAAGACTCGTACACTCATGGCCATGGAAAAAGAGTCAGAGATGTATCACTCGCTATCGCAAAAAGACTTCGTATTTCTTCAGAAAGACAGGAAATAATAGCAATGGGTGCCCTTTTTCACGACATTGGAAAAATTGAGATCGATGATTCAATTCTGAAGAAACCTTCAAGACTGAGCAGAGAGGAATTTGAAATAATCAAATTGCACCCTGTTTTCGGATGTCAGATGGTAAAAGGGAATTTTCTTGAAGACACTCATGACATTATCAGACATCATCATGAGCGAGTTGATGGCACGGGATATCCCGATGGACTGAAGGGAGATGAGATATCATTGGAAGCCAGAATCGTGGCCGTCGCCGATTCATTCGACGCAATGACATCGAGAAGGCCCTACCGAGAAGCCATGAGTTGTGAAAACGCCCTCGAAGAGCTTAAGTCTCAGTCCGGAACTTTGTATGATGCGGAGATCGTAAAGACTCTTGAGGAATGCATAGCGGAAGGACTTATCTAGTTCAGAACTTTGTTAAATCGGTTTTCTGCACTTAAGTTGCCTACTGCCGTACGATTCTACAATTGAAGCCTTCAACTGAGATCTCATTCTATCAATTTCAACCGGGTTCTTCATTCTCAAAATACTAAGTTCTTAAATCCAGTTGCTGCTATAATTCCAGTAGAGGTGATCTTGATGGAAGGATTCTCAATAGTTGCAACAATAAGTGACCGAAAAGCTCTAAAATCAATAGAAATGGCCGGCGCGACGGCAATACGCTTCAATTCTTCGCATACCACTCTAGAGGACATCGAGAAATTTTTCTTATACTACGCTGATAACTGTTCTCTTCCTCTTTACATTGACCTACAGGGTGCAAAACTAAGATTGTCGCGGAATCAGCCAGTAATGGAAATAGAGGCGGGAGAACAGGTCATTCTTGGCAGTCAATGTTCGCATCTCAAGATTATTGCCGTAGATCCGAGGACCCTTTCATATCTCTCTCCGGGAATGATAATCTCGATAGAAGATGGCAGAATTGAACTCCAGGTACTGAAACAAGAAGCAGACAACGCAAGGGCTATGGTTTTGAGGGGTGGAGTCATAAGACCATCAAAGGGCATGAATATATCGCCCCATCCAATAAATCAGATTGAGCTTTCTTCAAGAGATTCCGATATAGTTCTTGCGACAAGAAGACACGACTTCGTTAGATACGCTCTTTCCTTCGTCTCAAGCGCAAGCGAGGTAATCGAATTGAAAGACCTTTCTGGAAGACCTGTGGCTTCGAAAATCGAGAGAGAGCTCCCATTCTCCAGAGTAGAAGAGATCTCATCTTCAAGCGATGAAATCTGGTTATGCCGCGGAGATCTTGGCGCGCAGTTAGGTGCGAGGGGGCTTGTCGATTTCTATAGCTACTTTTCTCAGAACATCAGAGAACTCCACAAACCAGTTCTGATGGCCGGGGAGGTTCTCGAACACATGGTTGACCATCCCTTCGCCACAAGGAGTGAACTGTGCCACCTAAAGGACATCCAGTTTAGGGGATTTGCGGGGGTGGTTCTCTCAAACGAAACTGCCTATGGAACCTTTCCTATCGAAACAATCAAAACGGTTCTCGAGGTTACTTCAGATGAATGAAATAGTTGCAGATATCGCCAACTCATTAGCTCTACCAAGATGGAAAGTGGAAAATGCCGTTGAGATGCTGGAAGAGGGAAAGACGATACCGTTCATCGCAAGATATAGAAAGGAAAAGACTGGTGAACTGAACGAAATACAGTTAAGAGAGATCTCCGATGCACTCGAATACTCCAAGAAACTTCGTTCCAGAAAAGAAGAAGTCCTGAGAATAATCGAAGAAAAGGGCAAACTCACCGAGGAACTGGAAGCAGCCATCAATGATGCAAAGAACCTTCAGCTAGTTGAAGATCTCTACCTTCCATTCAAATCTAAGAAGAAAACCAGAGCTGACAAAGCGAGGGAAAAGGGATTACAACCGCTTGCAGAATTTCTGAGGACATCAAGGATCAAGGACGAAACCTTTGTCGTTACATTCGTCAATGCCGAACAAGAAATATTTGAGATAGAAGAGGCTCTCGAAGGAGCAAAGGATATTCTAGCCGAAGAGTTTTCTCAGGAGATATCCGTCAGGGAAAGGCTAAGAAATCAGTTAAGGGCTAGAGGGGCAATCAAGAGCTCTCATTCAGACAAGGAGGACGAGCGCGAAGTTTACAGGGACTACTACGATTATTCTCAACCGATCTCTAGACTGGCCGCTCACCAGATCATGGCACTTTTCAGAGGAGAACGAGAGGAGATTCTCTCGTTAAAGTTAGAGTTGCCCTTCGATATTTTGCCTTCTCTGAGAGACTTGATCGGGTGGAAAGAGTATCTTGCCTACTATGAAGAACTGGTAGAAGCTTCGGCCGATTCTTACTCCAGGCTGCTTATGCCATCCATTGAGCGAGAGGTAAGAAATATGATAAAAGAAGAGGCTGAAGGAAGGGCGATTCATGTTTTCGCAAGAAATCTCAGAGATCTCTTTCTTCAACCCCCTCTTGGCGAAAAAGTCGTAATGGGTATTGATCCGGGTTACAGAACCGGATGCAAAGTGGCGGTAATTGGAAAAGACGGCTCCCTTCTATATCATGACGTGATATATCCGACCCCACCTCAAAATGACTACATCGGATCTTCGATGAAGGTAGTTCAAGCCATAAAAACCTTGGAGGTCGAACTCATATCTATTGGCAACGGTACAGGTTCGAGGGAGACCGAGGTCTTTGTAAGCAGATTGATAAAGGAACACAAACTTCCCGTCAAATATATGATTGTGACGGAGTCGGGCGCTTCCGTTTACTCGGCCTCAAAAGTTGCGATTGAAGAGTTTCCGAACGAAGACGTAACTACAAGAGGGGCTATCTCGATTGCACGGAGGGTTCAAGACCCGCTGGCCGAATACGTGAAAATCCCCCCGGAAGCTATTGGAGTCGGAATGTACCAGCACGACGTCAATCAATCGGAATTGAAGAAGACTCTAGACAGAGAGGTCGAGTCCGTCGTTAATTTAGTAGGAGTCAATCTAAACACTGCATCGGAGCATCTGCTAAAATACATATCCGGTTTGAATTCTAGAGCCGCTCTGAACATTGTGAAGCACAGGGCGGAAAACGGAGCGTTCATGAACAGAAAGGAACTGCTGAGGGTCTCCGGTCTCGGTCCAAAAGCCTTCGAGCAGGCAGCTGGCTTTTGTAGAATACTAAATGGATCAGAGGCCCTTGATGGGACTTCAGTTCATCCTGAAAGCTATGAGATAGCGAGGGATATCATCAAGAGTGCTGGCTTTGGCCCTGAAGAACTTTTCACGAGAAAAGAAGAAATCTCGAAAAAACTGGACGAGATCGATCTTGACGCTTTTGCCAAGGAGAGGGGGTTCAATTCAATAACTGTGAGAGAAGTTATGGGCATGGTGAAGAAGCCGGGTTTGGACCCAAGAGAGGAACTTGAAAAACCGATCCTTAGAACTGATGTCCTTTCCATGGAAGACCTGTCCAAGGGGATGGAACTGGAGGGTACTGTTAGGAATGTCGTAGATTTCGGAGCCTTCGTTGACATCGGAGTCAAACAGGATGGGCTTATTCACAAGAGCAAGATGGGAAGGAGGGTTAGAGACCCTCTCGAGGTATTGAGCGTAGGGCAGATTGTGAAAGTAAGGGTTCTGGAAGTCGACACGAAGAGAATGAGGATAGGGCTCGAACTCCTCGCAGATGCGAATTCCAATTGATCCACATGAGCTGAAGTCTTTTTTGGGTCCCTTTTTGCAGTCTAGCTCACTATGAAACTGAAACTCTAACTCTATTTAGTCATTTAGCGAAGGGCTGACCATAATGAACTCGTCAGAACCATCATTGTCGTTCTCCGAAGATGATCGTTCCCAGTCTAACCATATTCGATCCCTCTTCGATCGCAACCCTATAGGAATTGGACATTCCCATTGATAGGTTCTTCATCTCAACTCCTTCGATCTTCTCTTTAGAGATCTCTTCGAAAAGTCTTCTTGTAAGCCTCAAACTGGGTCTTATCTCTTCGGGATCCTCTGTGAAAGGCCCCATTGTCATTAGACCGACCACCGAAATATTCTTGAGCGGCGAGATCTCTACAATCATTTGCAGGACATTTTCTGGCAAGACTCCGGCCTTGTTCTCCTCCCTGCCGCTGTTAACCTCGATCATGACCGGCATCTTCTTGTTCAGGTATGAACATCTCTTATCTATCTCCTCTGCGAGTTTGAATGAATCTACAGTCTGAATAAGATCAAATATCTCTACTGCCCTTTTCACTTTGTTTCTCTGCAAATGCCCAATGCAATGCCATTTAGCTTTGTCGCCAATGGCTTCGAATTTTCCTTCGGCCTCCTGAACGTAGTTCTCACCGACATCACTTATACCGCTCTCCAGAAGCTCTAGAATGTCTGAAACAGTCCTCGTCTTCGATGCAGCTACGATGGTCACATAATCTGGTATTTCACTTCTCAGCCTTCTCACATTCTCAACAATCATCTCCAGACCTCCCTTTTAGTAAATTATATTGCATCGAATCCTATTGTGTTTGAGTTAAGACGAAAATCGTGATATTATTCAAATTGCCGGGGTGAATACTCAGTAGGAGATGATGTTATGAGTAAGGGCATCGCCTGGTTATTGGTTGTATTGATTTCGGCGGCTGCAATCGTTAATCTCGCAACAACTGTTATGACATCAAACAAGCTCTTGGAAGAGATTTCGACAGTCCGTACCGACCTTTTCGCTCTCAAATCGAGAGTTGCCTCTCTCGATTCTATTGTAACCGATATTAGAAACCGAATCGAGGAATCCGGTGATTTTGTCAGGTCGGTGCACTTCACCAGATCTTCAACTACTCTGGAAAAAGTGGTACTTAAGGCCTCGGTAACTCTTTCGGAATTCACGGAAGGAAGTCAGCTATTTCTGAATGTAATCGATGAAAATTCAGATGTTCGATCTTATGAACTCGAATCTGAGAACGGTGTCTTTACTGCAATGATCGAGCTGTTCCCTGAAGAGACTTATCACGGTCAGGTTAGAATAAGCGATGGCGACAAAGAATCACTAAGCAACGAATTTGCTATTTCTCACGATCTTTACAACGTTCAGCGCTATCAATTGCTTGGACACGCATGGCTTCTCGAAACAGACAAGATCCACTACTCAATTGATCTATACACACAATATTGCAAAGATGAAGAGCTTAGAATTTCTGAAGCGGCGATAAAGGTTGTTGAAGGAGAGAACACGAGAGAGACTCTCTTACTACCATTAGACAATAGTTCTCTCGAATTGGCAAAAACAGTTTACTATGAGGCCGAAAGAGACGCATCTCTCACTTTTGTAGCGGAAATAGTCTATAGATTTGGAGAGTCCAAGACTGAAGAGGTGAAGATGAATTACCACTTCTGACAACTAGAGTCAAGACTTTTGTTTGATAATCTTCCCTGCTCGGATACAATCTCATTATAGTAGGTGAGTAGATTGCAAAGACGAGAATGGCTTGAAGAATATAGAGAAAAAACACTTGAACGAACACCTATCGCCTTCGAACTAGAGAAGGAGAAACTTCAGGATTTCATACTTCGAATGGCAGGTTTTCTAGAAGAGTCAAATATCATCGCGGACTTTGGTTGTAACTCCTCGGATTTCTGGCCTCTGATGAGAGACATGAGTCTAAGAGTTGTGGGCGTTTCCTGTAATACAGCCGTTAGTCAAAGAGAGGGTATCCGAATAATGAATGTCGGACTTTCCGATTTCAATTTGCTAGGCATTTTTGAAGGGTTCGTGGCAGTTGGAATACTTCAGCGACTCCACCCTGAGTTGTGGTCGAGGACCCTTTTGAGAATAGTAAGGTCCGTCAAAACTAGCGGTGTAGGACTTATCGTTACCGGAGTCAGCGAAGAAGAAGAGGCAAAGGCCAGGCATGACTCGCTCAAGAAGAGTGGATTTCCAGTGGTTGTGGGTGAGTACATAGATGACAATGGCAACTATAATTTCAAGCCATTGAAGAGCTGGTACGATCAGTGGTTGAAAAATGCTGGTCTCTACATTTTTAGAGAAGAAGTAATGAAAAATTTAGTATACACCCTTGTAAGAAAATAATCTGGAGTTTGAATGACCAGCAACGAGATAAGAGTCTATTATTTTGACGGACAGTGTCCCTGGAACCAGGCTGCATTGCTGCAAGCTAGAAGTGCGGCCAATGTTCTTGGGCTTAGAATGATCGAACTCAATCTTACAGAAGTAGGCTCGGATCGTCCCGTCTACTTTCCTTTTTCGTTAGTTCACAATAATCACAAGATTGCAGGCCCTGTTCCGTCTGAATTCATTGTTGAGATTGTCAAGGGTTTGAGGCCAGTAGCTAAGCAAAGCGAAACAGTAGATAAACCATCTCGAAAGTGTGACAATCTCAGCCCTTATTCTCGAGAGTCGCTAAGAGATGCCTGTAATGTCTGCACCAATGGTACCGGTAGAGGAACAGAGGAGAAAGTTAACTGGTACAATCGCTTTCGAGGAGAAGACAGGATTTTCGGCTTTGTTTCATATGTCAAAAAGAGACCCGTTGCCTTTTGCGAAGTGATTCCTTCCTCTTCCTCTCCCTATTCGATACCGAAGAACGATCGTACAGCATTCATAACCTGCATATACAGCTCTCCCGCTGAGCCATATGATTTCAGGGGAGAGTTGATTGATGAAGTCATCGCTGAAAGTAATCGACGAGGATATGAGAGAATCGAGGTGCTGTCTGGGGTCAGAAGCCCATTTCCAAACGGACCGACACGTCTCTTTGAAAGCAAAGGATTTTTCTGTGATAGACAGCTTCTGGATTCGGTAATCATGCTCTCAGGAAGTGATGAAGTTGCACTCATGACAAAAGCTTTGTGATTGCTGAAACTACCCTGCTTACAGGCGTGAAGTGAAATCTTCATCGAGACCACAGTTGTCTTCTCTGAACTGTTTCAGAAATCTGGAAGGTTCAGTCTCCCTCATACCTTATTCACTGGTGAACAGAGATAATTTCCTGCAACTTTTCAATATCTCCCATTTCGATGGCGATTCTGATACTGCGCAAATACCTCTCTGCTTCCTCCAGGGAAGACGCAATATTCGGACCATTGAATCTAGCCATATCTAAAACCATATCGATATTCTGTCTTCCAAGTCTTGAAGTCGAATCGTAACCGGGTCCGGAGTACTTTTCGAAATCACCACCCAGTCTAAGTAGAGTTCTCGAAAGAAAATAGGCTGTCTGGCTTATTCTACCGACTATGTAATCGTGTCTCTCTGGCTGGAGGTATTCGGGAGAAGATCCCAGTTCAGATACCACCATCAGCACATGGTCAAGGTCCTCTCCGGTTGCGAACTCTCCCGGAGAAAACAGGAATACGCGGCCATCGAACATCGATTCGTCCCAGCCAGCTGGGCCCTTGTGTACGTTGCCGGCCATGGGATGGCCGCTTATAAATCTTATCTTCCTGAGTCTCGCTATCTCCTGGAAGGGGCGCATTACACTAGCGACATCAAATACCGGCCCACCAAAATTGGTCGACAGTAGCAGCTTCTCCTCGGAGTTCATGGGGAGTGCTATAACGGTCAGATCGCTCGGCATAAAGACATCTGAAGATACTTCAATGCTTGGATCCTTCTTTCCAAGCATCTCTGTTGTCACAACATTCTCGTCGAAGACCGAAACCTCGTGGCCCCGCTTGGAAAGCCTCAATGCAATCGATCCCCCGATCGAACCGGCACCTATAATGTGAATCTTCATTCCTTCGAGTCTCCCGCCTGCACCTTGTCGGGCCTCAGATTTCTTGCTCGCCGCAAATAGACGAAATTCTTCGTCTCAGACTCACAGTGTAGAAGCACTCTTATAATCCCCCCGGGAGAGTTTCCAAAGGAAGCTTCATAAAGGCACAAAAGCGCAACATCGCTTTGATCGAAACCTTTTCTGAAGGCAGTTGCTGGATTGTATGAAGTTATGTCATTAGTAACGGTAAATATCACAGAGTGCAGTTCAGTGATTTTGTTTCTATTGAATATCTCCTCCATGAGCTCAATTATGGAGTCTTGTATCTCTTCCGGACAATCTGCTTCTATAGATGTTGCTCCCCTTATAGCTTTCACTTCGTCGCCTCCCTATCTGCTAACGGATCAAAGTGTGAAACTGCATATTCTATGGCAAGCAAGTATCCGTGCAATCCGAGTCCTGCGATTGTTCCGGTGCATACAGGAGAGATCACAGACTTGCTTCTGAACTCTTCTCTAGCGAAGATATTTGAAATGTGGACTTCGATCTTGAGCCCTCTAAACAGTTCAAGCGCATCTCTTATCGAGTAGCTGTAATGAGTTAGTGCGCCAGCGTTTATTACAACTGCATCATAGTCAATGGTATGAACCCTGTCGACAAGCTCTCCTTCGTGATTAGACTGGAAAAACTCACTCGATGCCCCGCTTTCGACGCACTTTCTTTCGACGGCTTCGCAAAGCTTACTATATGTGAAGTCACCGTACACACTCTTCTCCCTCATCCCAAGCATATTCAGGTTAGGCCCGTTCAAAATGAGTATTTTCATACGACCACAGCCAGCAAATCATCGAGTCTTACCTTTGCAAATTCAAAGGAACCGGGTGTTCTGACCAGAGGTATCTCTATCTCCATGCTCTCAGAGGCCATCGCTTTCTTATCATTTCTGAGCAGTCTTAGAGCATCTTCGACAGGTAGCTGCGGGAAATCCAGACCAATGATTTCGGATAGAATTTCAGAGACTTCTCTGTATACTGCCTCATCTATAAGACCTAGGGTTGCGAAGTAGTGCATCTCCCTCTCTAGACCCCACGCCACCGCCATTCCGTGTGAGACTCCGGTTAATGGCTCGTAGAGATGTCCCAGTGTGTGGCCAAGATTCAAAATCCTTCTTATTCCTTTTTCACGAGTATCAGTCGCCACGATTCTATCCTTCTGCCTTACGGCTTCTTCTAGCATCTCGCTAAGAGCACCCAGATTTCTGTTCTTCAGGTCTCTACACCGGCTCTTGAAATCCTCATACCATCGACCCGTTATCAGGAATATCTTGAAGGCCTCAATAAGCCCTTCTTCAAACCGTCCATCGTCCATCGAAAGCGTTACGATTGGATCTATGATGGTCTCAGAAGGCATATAGAAATTGCCCACAACATTCTTGCATCCTTTGAAATTCAGCCCATTTTTTCCACCGATTGAAGCATCTACTTGAGCAAGAAGAGTCGTCGGATATAGGGTTATTGGAACACCCCTCTTAAATGTCGAGGAAGCGAATCCAACGAGATCCGTTACTGTTCCTCCACCTGCACCGACTACCATATCACTTCTCGAAAGTCCCATATCCATGAGATACTCATAGATTTGAAAGAGTGTATTAAATCCCTTAGCCTCTTCACCGTCATCTATGGATAGAGCCGAAGAGGGAATCCATTCTGAAAAGATTTTCTGAACTCTTCCGGAGACTACGGTGTTCGGCATCCTACCTATGGACTTGAAGCCGCCCGGCGATATTGAGACAGGGTGAGAACTGCTATTTAGCGTTTTGCTTTCACTAGCGGTGATTTTCATAGATATCGCCGCAACAGTCTCCCACTGGGTCTGGCTCGAAGTATCAACTGAAGGGAACTGCTCATAGAGCTCCCTTCTCTCTTCCCAAATCCTGAAGATGCTCTCCTTACCTTCCTTCAGTAGTGGGCGACCCTTCACACTGACTCTTTTGTAGAGATCTGCTGGAGGAAGCCTGAGGTATACGGCATTTTCTCCCTTCAATATCTTACGGTTCTCCTTATCAAGTATTACACCCCCGCCTGTCGATACGACAATCTCGTCCCTCCGAGCGAGTTCTTTCAGAAGGTTCTTCTCCAGTCTTCTGAATTCTTTCTCGCCCTCTTTCTCGAAAATTTCACTTATGCTCATCCCCTTAACTCTTTCGATCTCCGAATCCATATCTATGAATTTCTTATCGAGAACGGAAGAGAGGATTCTACCTATTGTGCTCTTCCCCGAACCCATCATCCCAATGAGGAACACTCTCATCCTTCACCCTCCTTTTTATCGAGCAAAAATCGCCACTTCCAAACCTTTCTAGAATCGCCTCAAGCAACAAGAGCGATAGCATAGACTCTCCGACGACTGCGGCCGCCGGGACCGCCGTAGTATCAGAACGAACGTAAGGAGTATTTTTCTCATTCAAGTCGCTCAGATCGACGGAAGAGATCCCCCTCCTCAAAGAAGGAATTGGCTTAACGCTTGCCTCAATAACGATGCTTTCGCCGTTTGATATCCCACCCTCGATACCGCCGGCATTATTTGTCTTCCTGAAAACCATCCCGTCATTAATGTAGAGCTTATCGTGGTATGCGCTTCCTCGAAGCCGGACATCGGGATTTCCAATGAAGACGCCCTTAACGGAGGGAATCGCCATGAAGTGCTTCCCGATTCTCGAATCGAGTCTTTCAAAGAGACTGCCGTATCCCCCGGTCCCCGCCGGTATTCCATCGGCGATTACAACAAACCTTCCCCCAAGGGTCTCTCCAAGCTCCCTCGCAACATCGATCTCCTTCAACATCTCTTGGTAGACGATTTCATCGTGACAGAAAACCGAAGATCCACGAATCTTTGAAATCCATTCTCGCTCTGAGGGGCTTTCACAGATGACGTTTCCTATCGCAATGACTGAACTGAACACGGTAATTCCAAGCTCATGAAGAATCTGAGACGCGACTGAACCGATAGCCGTAAGCGCTGCAGTCCATCTTGCACTGCTTCGCTCTGCGTAAACCGCCAGATCATTTAGTTTGTATCTAGTCCACGCAGCATAGTCGGAATGTCCGGGCCTTGGGATGCTTCTCATGCTCTTCTCGGCACTGGAAACCTTATTCTCTATCTCAATCAGAAGTGGGGCGCCCGACGTGACTTTTTTCCACATACCCGACTTCACGATTGCTTTATCCTGCTCGCCCTTCATCCTTTCTCCTCTGCCATAGCTCTTCTGCCTTCGCTTTAGCTGTCTATCTATCTCTTCGATTGAAAGAGAAAAACCAGACGGCAACTCCTCGATGAGCCCGAAAACGCCGCTTCCATGAGAATCCCCGACCACGGTAAACTTCATTTCACCACTTCCCAGAACGTCTCTTCGAAGACCTCGTTTGAAGGCAGACCCCATATTTTGAGGTTTTCGAGAGCTTGGTAAAGAAGCATATATCTTCCGTCAAGAATGGTTTCCACTCCACAGTTGTAAGAGAGCTCGATCAAGGGTGTCTTCCGGTAGATCAGATCGTAAACTAGACTCTTACCGTACAGCTCTTCAGAGGTGATCCCCGTTTCCTCTCCATTCATTCCAAGGGAGGAAGCGTTAATTATACTCATGCTCCTCGAAGAGACCTCTCTGATTGATTGAAATGGAAAGACAGATATTTCAAACCGCCCTGGTATCTCGAATTCCCTTTTGATCTTCTCCGCCCTGGAAAGCGTTCTGTTCAAGAGTTCTATCCTCTTCACGTCCGCTTTCCTCAAGAAAAAAATCACCGCCCTCGCAGCACCTCCCGCTCCAATAACCATTACGGGCTCCTCTATCGACCCATCGAGCAAAGGTTTGCCAAAACCGACCCAGTCCGTGTTGTACCCTTTTCCCTCGAAGACGCAGTTTATAGCCGAGAGCGGAGATTCAACATGGCTGACCACGTGAGCGGCAAGCTTTTCCTTGAATGGAATAGTAACGTTGAACCCGTCGAAATTCTGAACAACTGAAGCTATCTTTTCTGCGAATTCATCTGGAAGAATGTCAACCGCCTCGTAAGATGCATCGATGCCCATTCTTTCGAAGAACCGTCCGTAAATGGCCGGCGATAAACTGTGGGAAACTGGATGCCCAATTATGCATAACTTCACTGAGAAACCTCCTTGAGTGTTTCGAAGAACCCCGGAAAGGAAACACCGACTGCATTCGAGTTCGTTAATTCTACTCCTTCACTGCTTAGCAGCCCGGCTATCGAGAAAAGCATCGCAATTCTGTGGTCACCATATGAGTCGACCTTTCCTCCAGTTATTCTTTGAGGGCCTTCCACGCTAAAGCCATCTTCATGTTCAAGGATCTCTACGCCAATTCTTCTGAAGTTCTTAACGGTAACGGCTATCCTGTCCGACTCTTTCTTTCTCAACTCCCCGGCCCCTCTGACAGTCGTTGTACCTTCCGCGAAAACTCCTGCGAGCGCAATCAGTGGAAGCTCATCAATCATTGAAGGAATCAAATCACTTCCGACCTCCACTCCAACAAGACGGGAAGATCTAGCCACGATTGTGCCCACCGGTTCTGGAGAGCTCTCCTTAATCTCCATCTCTATGTCTGCACCCATTTTCATGAGAAGCTTTATGAATCCTGTCCTCCCTTGATTAAGTCCGACATTTCGAATAGTTACCTTGCTGTTTTTATGAAGAACCGCCAGAGCTGTTGGAAAGGCGGCCGATGAAACGTCCCCGGGAATCGAAAACCGGACCGGTAGAAGCTCACTCTTTTCTACCTCAACTCTCTTATCACTCAAAGTAATTCCGGCACCCATTGATCGGAGCAACCTCTCTGTGTGATCCCTGCTGCAGTGTGGCTCAGTAACGGCCGTAGTACCTTCCGCTTGAATCCCCGCCAGTAAAATCGCACTCTTGACCTGTGCGCTGGCAACCGGGAGAGAATGCTCAAATCCCCTTAGCTTTCCACCGGATATGCACATTGGAAGAAGTGAGTCCTGGCGGGCCGATATACTAGCCCCCATCTCTTTCAACGGGGCAACGACTCTCTTCATGGGTCTGGCTGACAGAGAATCATCTCCAAAGAGAACGTGAAAACCTCTCTTTCCCGAAAGAACTCCAGCCATCAATCTAGCCGTAGTCCCGGAATTCCCACAGTCAAGCGGCCTGGGCGATTCCTTCCACGACGCCGAAGATATTTCCATTCTGTTGAAACCGCCTCTGAAGTCCCCTCCAAGTTCGCCGATCATACTGAACGTCCTCAGAGTGTCTTCGCTTTCAAGCAGGTTGTGGACTACACTAACGCCACGACTCATAGAGCACATCATTAGAGCCCTGTGAGAAATCGATTTATCCGGAGGTACAGCAATTTCCCCGGCAACTTTCTTTGAAGGTAGCAATCTCATCTTTTCCTCCCAACCTATCAGGTGAGCGAAAGCTCTGTGGCACTGGCCAATTGTTCGAGACTATTCATAAGCTTTTCAAACTCGCCGAAACTGAGGCTCTGTTTGCTGTCGGAAAGAGCCATTTCCGGCCTTGGGTGAACCTCGACTTCGATACCATTGGCTCCAACGGCCAGAGCTGCTCGGGAAAGCGGTATTATCAAGTCTCTTCTCCCAGAGGCGTGGCTCGGATCCACAATGATCGGCAGAGGCGATTGCAGCTTTATTAGAGGTACGGCAGAGATGTCCAGCGTGTTCCTCGTGGCCGTTTCGAAGGTTCTGATTCCCCTTTCACAAAGGATTATCGACATATTTCCCCTCGATGCGATGTACTCTGCGGAAAGAAGAAGTTCTTCCACCGTATTCATGAAACCCTTCTTTAAAAGAATAGGCTTGCTCTTCTCTGCCACCTTCTGTATAAGCTGAAAGTTCTGCGAGTTTCTCGCGCCAATTTGCAGTATGTCGCTCATTTCACAGACAGCTTCAAGCGTCCCTTCACCGGTCACTTCCGTCACCGTCTTGAGGTTATAATGATCTGCGGCCTCTCTCAAGTATCTCAAACCAATTTTCCCGAGTCCCTGAAAAGAGTATGGAGAAGTTCTCGGCTTGAAGGCTCCCCCTCTGATCACCCTCACTCCCATTTCTGAAAGAAAGGCCGCGCTCTCTTCTATCATGGGGCGATCTTCAATCGCGCATGGACCGGCCATGACTACGAATTTACCTTCTCTTACCGATAGATCGCCAATCTCCACTGAGATATCCTCACTGTGAAACTCTCTCGATACGAGCTTGAAGGGCTTGAGAACACGCACAACCTGCTCAACACATTCGAGAGCCTCAAAACGTTCCACCGACATATACCTGTCGTCTCCAATAACACCGATTACAACTCTTTCCATCCCTCTGGAAACATGACAACTTAGATTCAGACTCTCTGAAAGAAACTCGACTTGCTTAATTCCCTCTTCACCGGTACCTCTCTTAAGAACGACTACCATTTCACCACCCCGCATTCCTGCTGAAAAAGAAAAGGGTCTCCGGATTGGAGACCCTTTCGTATCTTTCATCCGGAGTAAATGCAAGAAGCACTTACCCGGAGTTATCACTCACAAGCAAATGCTTCTGTTGTTATAATAATAAGAGTATGCATTTATCCCGGAAAAACCGAAGTCTATCATTTACTCAACTCCCCGCTGGTATGAAAGGATTCTACACTTTTGCTATCATCCATGTCAAATCCAAAAAGCTACGAATCGACGGATAACTTGCATAAATCTTTACGTACTAATTACAATCACAAGGAAGAATGACTAATCGACTGAAAGAGATCCGATTGATAGAGTCCCTGAATGACAATCTATATCTTTCTAACCAATATACTTGAAGTCCTCCTCAACAATGTACTCCTTAAATCCAAGCGCACGCGAAACTTTCAATGATCCGTAATTCAGCACATCGTGTCTGTACTGAATAAGCTTCTTGTTAATGATTCCCCATTCACTTGCCCTTGAGCCAAGAGCCTTTCCCAAACCCAGCTCTCTGAAATCGGGCATTGTGATTATTCCAATGTCAGCTATGTCTCCCCATTCAATTATGCTTGAGACAGCCACTATTTCTTCTCCGTAGAAAGCTCCGAAAACCGCAACGTGATTCAGTTCGACAAATCCTTCAGCAAGATCCTCCCTTGTGCATTGATTCCGAAAATGGTAGAAGGCCGTCCTGTCTCCCTGATTGATTCTCCTGACGGCAAACTCCACAGCTGGATCAAAAGGAACATAGTTGGAGGGGTTAAGATACTTGATCGATGTCTTCTTTGAAAGTGAAAAAGACTCCCTAAGCAAATTAGACAAAGAAGTTTCAAGAGTTTCGTCTTCTCTCAGGGCGGAGTTCATGATTCTTTCTAGCTCTGGATCATAAAGAACTACTGTATGTTTCTCGAAACTTAGATGACTTATCTCACCCTTTTTCCTTTTGTTCTCGTCGGGTATTAGTTGCTCAGTTTTTGAGACAAATACGTTTGGTGAAAGCCTCAATCGCTTTGACCATGCTTCCATTATTGCTTTTCTTAGATCTTCCTCTCTCAATTTCCTTTCCTCCATTCCAATCAACGTCTCAAGGTAAAGGTTCTTCTTATAAAAAAACCGACTCACGCCGGTTTTCGATTTCAGACAGGAATAACCATGATTAGTCCAAATGCGACTTCAACAAGGAGAATAATAAGATTAGTCAGTGTAAAAGATTGCTCCACAAATAATGACAGAAGACGGGTGGCAGCTATAAACAAATAGACGATCCCGAGAAAAATGAAAGCGATCGCGGAGCCAAGAAGAATTATGGGTGCAATCCCTAGACCGATGAAAGCGCCTCCCATGATCGCCTTTATCTCCGTTCTTCCTCTGGCATTTCCAGCTGAGAATTCTGCCAGTTTAGCGTAAGATTCCGGTCTTAATACTATGTAGACGCCAATGACGGAAGTAAGGATTGCTATAATGAACCTAATGATAGTAAACGCTATCTCGATCGCCTCCCAAAGTTATATAAACATTCTATCAATCGTTGATGTTAATCAGTATTACCTGCGGATAAAGAACATTCTGAAGAATATGACAAGATAGACAGTGTTGCTCCATATTGGAGTAAGCAAAGAGACTGCGATACCAATCAGTGGAACGAATATTTGGAAAACATAAATCTTTCGATAGTAAACCAAATCAATGCTCTGGAGAACTTCCTCGCGAATGAGATCCGTGTTTCTCATCAAATACTCCCACTGAATGAAGGCTATTATTTCCAAAAAAAGAATGTTGAAGTGAAAAAGAATCTCTGCAAATTCGAATTCACTGTAATCTCCTAGAAGGGAAGTAGTAAAGGGAACCGTAGTAACAAAAAAGAGATTCAGCAAACTGAGCCAAAGATGCTTATAATCAGTGTTCTTAAGAATGTGTGTTCTTCTGATAGTAGAGATCCAGATTGAACCAATCACAAAGAAAGATATGAAGTAGCTCAGAAATTCATAATTCTTGCCGAAGACAAACTTCACCAAATCGCTTTGATCTGCAATCTGAGCTCTGGTTGGCACCTCAAGTGATAGGACGAGAATAGTCATAGCTATGGCAAAAACGCCATCGGCAAGAGCCTCTATCCTGTTAACATGTATTTCGGGACTAGCAATCCCCCTTTTCAAACTAGCTCCTTACTAGTAAGCAATACCGACCCTCTTCTGAGAATACTCAGAAGTGAACAACTGCTTGAAGGCAAATTCAGCCACATCCTGAACTGAGATCTTCTCCCCATTCTCAGGAAGGAAGTCTGCAGAAACCCTGTAACTCTGATTTCCTTCAGAAAAGGACATGAAGGGCGGGCAAACAACAACCCAGTCAAGTTCAGAAGTCTTCAGGATTTCAAATGCATCCAGGAATTCTCTCGAAGACTTTTTCAGATACTGAGGATAGTTCGGGGAATCAAGCCTGAGCTCTCTAGGGGACAGCTGCAAAATACCTGAATTGGCTATAGAAACTATTTTATCGACTTCGGCATCTCTCGCGCCATTTACTATGTTTCTTGTAGCTACCGCTAGAGTATCATTCACGCTACCTGAATTATCTGGACCCAGAGCGCTGATAATAGCGTCTTGACCCCTGATTGCGTCCCTTACGCTCTGACTGTTGAAAACATCTCCTTGGAAGATCCTTAGATTCTCTTTTCGCACAGTTAACTTGGAGACGTTCCCAACGAAAATTGTGACTATGTGATTATCGTTCAAGGCCCTATCAAGAATGACCCTACCCACTCTTCCGGTACCGCCAAAAATTATTATCTTCAAGTCGGTTTACCCCCTTTCAACTATCTCTATAACAATAATATAGACTCTCATGTCCAAAACCAAACGGAGATAGTTAATGCAGCCCCATTATTGAAATCGGAAAGCCAGTTATTTGAAACATGAGGCTCATGACTTTCCCTTCAATTATACATCTACTCAAATCGTCCCAATTAGATGTTATTACAGTCCCAAATTTCAGCTCTATCAGCGGCCCTAAGAACGAAATCTGGGCTGAATTCGGTTATAATTTACCTACTGGAGGCTACTACGGAGGTAATGATTTTGAGACTTATCGATGTAGGTCGCTATTTGACAGTTATGGGAATAGTTGGGCTTGTAGTCTTGACGCTCTGTCTCGCTGGATTCGACGGCTATATGAGCAAGACTCTCTATGCAGGAGATTCTGGAAAGAGTTTTGCCACTGTCGTTCTCCGCCCTGGCCAAAAGCTGAGAGTGCGGATGGACAAAAAAGTTATGATCGGCAACACCGCTTATCTTGTAGTCGAAAAAGACGGGGAAGAAGTCGCAAATTTGGCCGATGATTGTGAACAGATAAGAAATGAATTGATCTTTGAAGGCGCTGGAGAGTATAGTATGAAAGTCATTTTCGAGGACTCTTCTGCGGACAGGAGAAATGCGGAAATTGAGATCAAATGGTTGATCGTGAATTGATTGAGTTCACTGTGGTCGATTTTCGGGAGTAGCGAATGAGCGAAGCCAAAGCAGTAGAAATGAGCAATGACGGGCCGGTAACTTCGAAGAGTCTGATCTCAGACCTGAAACAACTTGGAGTAAAAAGGGGAATGGTATTGTTAGTGCATTCCTCTCTGAGCAAACTGGGTTGGGTCTGTGGCGGTGCCGTTGCTGTAGTGAAGGCACTTGAAGCGATTCTAGACGAGGATGGAACACTGGTTATGCCGGCTCATTCCGGAGATCTCAGTGAACCATCTAACTGGTCAAATCCCCCGGTTCCTGAGAGCTGGTTTGACACAATAAGAAAAACAATGCCTCCCTTCAACAGAGCCGATACCCCTACCAGAGGAATGGGGGTAATCTCTGAGACCTTTAGGAAGATGAAGGGCGTCATCAGGAGCGATCACCCCCAGGTTTCTTTTGCTGCTAGAGGCAAGCGAGCCTCTTACATATTGGACAACCACGAACTGGAGTTTGGAATGGGAGAAAGATCGCCTCTTGCCAGACTGTATGACCTAAATGCTTACATATTGCTCCTGGGGGTGAGCCATAAGAATAACAGCTCTTTACATCTTGCAGAATACCGCGCCGATTTTCCATCTAGAAGACTTTGTAGAGACGGGGCCCCTATAAGCGAAAATGGAAAGAGAGTCTGGAGGGAGTTCGTTGACTACGAGCTAGATACGGATGACTTTGAAACGATAGGAAGGGCTTTCGAAGAAGCCTTTTCACCAATTGTCAACAGAGGAGTTGTCGGATATGGAGAAGCAGTCTTGATTCCCCAGGTGGAGCTGGTGAATTTCGCGGCCGAATGGATGGCGGAGAACAGAAAGTAAGACTGTGAACTATTCGAAAGATAGACCGATCTACCCCAATTTGAAGAATAGTTTATAATGTAGGAGATATAAGAAAGGAGGAGAAATATGACCAAACTCGTACTGGTAAGACACGGAGAAAGCACATGGAACAAAGAGAACCGTTTCACTGGCTGGACCGATGTTGATCTCTCCGAAAAGGGCAGAGAGGAAGCGAAGAAAGCGGGGAAAGTGCTGAAGGCCGATGAATACGATTTCGATCTTGCATATACTTCAGTTCTGAAGAGGGCAATAAGAACCCTGTGGTACATAATGGACGAAATGGATCTCATGTGGATTCCGGTGATCAGGAACTGGAGGCTGAACGAGAGACACTACGGAGCCCTTCAGGGTCTTAACAAAGCCGAGACCGCTGTAAAACACGGCGAAGAACAGGTGAAGATCTGGAGGAGAAGTTATGACATTCAGCCGCCTGCGCTCGAAGAAAGTGACGAGAGATTTCCCGGGCGCGACCCGAAATACAGGTCTCTTTCAGACGAAGAACTCCCCAGAACCGAGTGTCTTAAGGACACAGTAGCAAGATTCCTGCCACTTTGGAAGAATGAAATATCCACAGAGATAAAGTCTGGAAAGAAGGTGCTGATAGTAGCACACGGAAACAGCCTTCGGGCACTGGTCAAATATCTGGACAATATTCCCGACGACGAAATCGTAGGATTGAATATTCCGACTGGAATACCTTTAGTTTACGAACTGAATGACGATCTAAAACCAATAAAGCATTATTATCTGGGCGATCCGGAAGAGATTGCAAAGGCACAGCAAGCCGTCGCTAATCAGGGGAAAGCAAAGTAATATCAGTCAACATAAAGAGAAGCTACCCTTAGGGTAGCTTCTTCTATTTGCAGTGTTTCTTATTCCTTTCTCAAATTCATTAGGGCATTTTCAGCCGCAAGAGTTAAGGGATAGGTGGTAGGGGCGGCCGTAAGTAGCGGATGTGAACCGATCTGCATCGTGAGGAAATCGTTCACTGTTATTCCTTTCTGCAAACCTAGACCGATAATGTTGACCATCTCTCCGACACTCTTTCCACCTGCCATCTGCGCGCCAAGAAGAATTCCACTCTCCTTGGAGAAGATCATCTTGACAAAGATTTCCGACTTGTCGGGAAGCGAACCGGGATGTCTGTCTATTCCCTTCGCGACACCAACCACGTAATCAAAATTCTCCATCTTTGCCGTACACTCAGTAAGACCTGCGGCGGCGACAGTTAAATCGGCCACTGAAGTGGAGAATACTCCAAGATTTCCGTGATTCTCCCTTACCATCTTTAGGCTGAAAAGATTCGAACCGGCAACTCTTGCCTCAAAAGCAGCTGTGGAGGCCAGCATCAGTCTACTGGGCTTTCTCGTGAAGAAGCACTTGTGTTCGACGCAGTCACCGGCGGCAAAAACATCGTCAACACTGGTTCTCATGTATTCATCGGCCCAGATTCCACCGGTCACGCCCCTGTGAACGGGAATGTTTTCAAGAAGCTTCACGTTCGGTCTATAACCAATTGCAAGTATCACCATATCTGCCTCGATCTCTTCACCATTATCAAGTAGAACTCCGGATACCTTGTCTTCTCCTTTTATCTCACAGACCTTCATCCCGGTGCGTAGCTTCATGCCTTTCTTCTCGAGTCTTTCGCTCACCATGGTTCCAAATTCCCTGTCAAAGGCTGCCATGAGTATCTGGTCAACGGCCTCGACAAGGTAGACTTCCTTGCCATCGGAGAGGATCTCGTCCGAAACTTCCACTCCTATGAAACCTCCACCAACGACTACGACTTTCTTTGCCGATTTTGCAGCAGCATATACAATCTTCAAATACTCTTTGTCCTTGGCTATAGTAAATACACCTGAAAGCTTGCTTCCCTTTATTGGAGGAAATATGGGCTGCGAACCCGTGGCGATAACCAGCTTCTCATATTCGATAGACTCCCCACCGGAGAGCTTGACCTTCTTGGAATCAGTACTGATTTCCTCGACTTCATCAAAAATGAAATCGATTCCAAGATTCTCGGCTCCTTTTATTGGCATGGTATTTGCATCTACAGTCGGAAGAGTATGGAATATGTATGGAATTCCACACGGGACGACTCCCTCGCGTTCCCTTCTAATAACAACAATGCTCTTGTCGGGATAGGTCTTCTTTGCCGTTGTCGCCGTGACTATACCGGCGGGACCTCCTCCCACTATCACTACGTCCTTTTTCATGTAACACCTCCGAATAGGATAAGATATATGCTCACAACATATATTATATTAGCACACTTTACGTACTAGAATGGAGCGGGAGGGCAAAAAATGAGGCTTGCCGAAAGAGTCATGAAACTTGGCAAAAGGCTGTTTAAAATAGAGGACGTGGATGGCGTCGGCCCACTGAGTTTTGATTCATCCCCAGGGCTATATATCCACATACCATTTTGCCCGGAGTTTTGCGGCTTTTGCCCCTACAACAAAATCAAATACGACTCTAAATTGACAAGCAAATACCTAACGACTTTGAAGCGCGAATCCGATCTACAAAAAATCGCACAATTCAGTTCCATATACATAGGAGGCGGAACACCTTCCTATGATCTGAACCTCCTAAAGGGAGTCGTCTCTCATTTCAGGGAAATGGCGAATGGCGAAATCGCTCTTGACATCCACCCGGCAGATGTTTCCATTAAGAGGCTTGAAGAAATAAGAGAGACTGGCGTTGACTTCGTCAGTCTGGGGATACAATCCTTCGACGATTTCACTTTGAACTCTATGGGGCGAAGGAGACAGGATTCCAGCATTTCGCATAATTCGATAGCCGAGATTACTTCGGCGGGCTTTGACTTCGTCGACGTGGACTTGATCTTCGATTACCAGCTTGACCGGGGAAGAATCGTAGAGGATCTCAAAACGGCGCTTTCTTACGGCCCGGAACAGGTATCTGTCTATCCAATGATGCGTTTCGCAGATACGGCATTTAAAAACACCAAGAACGATCCCGAAAAGGAACTCGAAATACTGGAAGAACTTGAAGACGTAGCTCTCTCAAAAGGATATACTAGAGACTCTCTCTGGACGTTCAAGAAGAGAAACGAAGGGAGAAAATACAGCTCTGTTTCTCGTGAGTTCTTTATAGGAATTGGCACGAGCGCCTCTTCCTTTAATGGAAAGGAGTTTCGAACCAATACTTTTTCTCTCGATGAATACTTCTCCTTTGTGGATTCCGGGAAGCTTCCGGTCAGCAAGACGATCAAAATGGGTAAGTTTTCGGCGATTCTCTATTACTCTTTCTGGGCGCTTTACGGTGGTCGACTAGATCTTCGCCTTGTCGAGGAACACTTCGGAAGGCTTCCGCTGAGGATTAGATATCTTCTTCACTCTGCAATTGCAGGTGGATATCTCCAAAGAGAGAAGGACGTTGTCAAACCAACCAAGGAAGGGGCAAGGAAACTCCATATCATCGAAGAATGGCTGACCTACAATTTCATTGATCGAATTTGGACCGATTTGAGAAGAGAAGCAAGAAATCACTTTACTTCGTCAGAATCAACCCTATAGAAGCTTTCGGGATCTTCGTAAGAAAACCTGCCCGCCTTGCCAGCCGCAACCTCTCTAAGGAAGGTGTGGGCTCCTCTGGTTATGTCGAGCGCTCCCTGTTTGGCAAGATAGTTTCTTCTCCTGCAGAACTTCTCGATAAAATCTTCCTGATCGGAAAATCTCTCGCCGAGGTAAACCTCAAGGGGAACTCCCCCGTATCTTTCGGCAATTAAGGAAAGCACCCTTTCGAAAGCGTCAAGAGGATCAAACTTCTCGTACGGTAGGGAACCGACCGCAAGAAGCTTCGTCGTGATGTGTGGAGATCTGAGATCTGAGTATAGAATCCCCGGCGTGTCGAGAACTGCTATGCTCTCTGAAACGTTTATCCACTGGACCCCCCGCGTTATTCCCGGCCTATTTCCAACGGCCAGTGATTTCTTGCCTTTGAGTCTGTTGATAAATGTCGACTTTCCAACGTTGGGCATTCCTACAACCATAAACCTCTTCTCATAGAATCTACTTTTCAATAACGGTACTATCTCTCTTATTATGAATTGCTTTGCGTCGGTCGATCTCAGTGAGGCCTCAACAACGCCGCTTCCCTCAGACTTGAAATGCTCTCTCCACAATGAAGTGATCTTCGGATCGGCGAGATCGGATTTGTTGAGAACGACAATTCGTTGTTTCTTCTGAAACAACCGTTCTGCTTCATAAGCTCTGCTTGAAAGAGGAATTCTCGCATCGAGCAACTCCACTATTCCGTCAACCGATTTTATATAATTCTGAATCTGTCTTTTTGCCTTCTGTATATGTCCCGGATAAAACATCTTATAACCTCCAGCGTGGATTATATCACGGTTCGGACCGACGTTATCGGATTGATATAATATATATGTACTTCAAAACAACACAACGATTGAATGGAGGAAAGTACATTGCGTACAAACAAAGCTTCTGTAGTGAAGATCTCCGTAGGCGGAGAAGTTGCCCATCCCTTGAGGAGAAGCCCCTTCAGACTGGAAATCGATGGGACTCCCAGACTCTTTCCCGGCACCGGTGGTATAACGTATAACTTCGCTCTTGGTGACAGCGCGTTCAAGATGGCGGGCGACCATGTCGAACCAGACGTTTCTACGAAGAACCCTGACAACGACAAGAACGCTGCATATGTCGGTTATTCCTGTATCGGAAATTCGGCCACTTTGATCAGCGGTGATGCAAAAGGAGAGAAGGGAATAGTGACAGGCAAACATGGCGGCATAAATCATGTCTTGATTCACTTCAAAGAAGACATAAAGAAGAGGATGGCAATCGGAGACAAGATACAGGTTGTCGGATTCGGTCAGGGATTGGTGCTTGAAGATTATCCCTCGATAAGGGTTTACAATATCGATCCAGAACTGCTCGACAGAATTCCCCTTGAAGAAGGAGAAGGAAAGATCCACTTCCCGGTAAGGGCAATAGTACCCGGTTATCTCATGGGTTCCGGCTCAGGATCGGGAGATCCTTCCGGTGGCGATTACGACATCATCACAAATGACAGGGCACTCATAAAGAAAGTCGGTCTCGACAGGCTTAGAATAGGCGATTTTGTAGCTCTCGAAAATCACAACGATTCTTTCGGACTTGGAGGTTATATGGAGGGCTCCGTTACTATCGGAGTAGTTGTGCACGGAGACTGTATAATTACCGGTCACGGCCCTGGAGTAACGGTAGTAATGGCCGACGGCAAGGGCATAATAATACCGGAAATAAGCGAAAGATCAAACGTAATCGACTTCATTTGACAGTCCGGACAGAATTATCAAACGATGAATGGAGGAAAAGATGAGCGGATTCAGACTGGAAGTCTGGGTTACGAGCAAAGAACTTGTATCTCAAGAATCTCTTGGCAAGATGATCGAAAAGCTAGACGGGATCAAACCCGTTAGGGCTTATATACAGGTTGTGAACCGCGCCGACTCTTACTACTCCTCGAATATTCTCCCTCCCGCCGAAGAATTAGTTCAAGACTTCGATGCACTTCAGATGACCATAGAAGAGGCTTGCGAAAGGGAGTTCAGGATTTCGGCCTGGATGAATGTAAACCTTGTTTGGGGTTTTGGAAAGCAAAGGCCCTTTTCGGAAAGCCATATTTTGAATAGGCAACCGGAATGGATCACAGTAGATGAGAGCGGCACTTCTATGCTTGAGTATCAATCCAGCAGCCTGGAAGAAGTATTCGGGCCCTATATAGATCCCGGAGTCCCAGATGTGAGAGAATTCACTGCCCAAATTGCTTCTGAAATCTCAAATTACGATGTAGAAGAGGTTCATCTTGACTTCATAAGGTACCCGTTCAAAAGTTTCGGCTACAATCCGCTTGCTCTGGCTGAATACAGAAACTGGCTCAACAAAGAAGAACTTACCGAAAGTAAGAAAAGCTTCGATAGCTACAGAATTCTTTCCATAACGAGACAGGTCTCGATGATCTCTGAAGTCGTCAGAGCCAAAGGGAAAAAGGTATCGTGCGCAGTCTACGATGATTATTCGGAAAGAGCTGTAAGTGAGCGTCTGCAGCCCTGGCTAGAATGGCTTAAGAGCGGGTTGATTGATTCGGCCGTCGTTATGGCATATGGAAAGGAGCCAGATGAAGTCTTGTCGAGGGTGGAGAAGATCCGAAGTCTTCATGGATCGCTGAAGAATATTAGAATTGGACTTGGAGCATTTAACTACGTAGGTCGCTGGGCCGAGTTTGTCGAACTCATGAAGAGTGTTGAAAAGCTAGAACCGGACGGGATCACGCTTTTTGCCCTTAGCTCAGTTGATGAAGAACTCCGTGAAAGGCTAAGGGTGCTTTAGAGATCTGAAAGCGAGGCGATCGAGATGCGCAAGGCACTTCTAGTCGTTGATGTTCAGAACGACTTCTATGAAACAGGTGCATTACCCGTAAGTGATGCGAGCAAAATCAACGAAGTGGTGAACAGAACAATGAAAGACCCCGCATACAAAGTGATAGTTGCAGGCCAAGACTGGCACCCATCAAATCACATGAGCTTTGCAGTCAATCACGGGAAAGAACCCTTCACGCCGTTTGACAACGGGAAAGGGATCGGCCCCGTCTTGTGGCCTGTTCACTGTCAACAAGGGACCCACGGAGCTGAATTCAATCAAGAAATACAGAGTTACCGCTTCGACTACATAGTAAGAAAGGGAACTCACCCCCATGTCGACAGCTACTCGATCTTCAGAGAAAATGACGGTACAGAACTTGGAACCGATGGGCTGCTAAGAGCTCTCGGCATAGAAGAACTAGACATTTGCGGGCTGGCTCTTGATTACTGCCTCAAATACACTGTTCACGATGCTCTCATGGCCGGCTTCAAGATAAATGTAATAATAAACGGAACAAAAGGGGTTGAAGCTAGCCAGGGCGATGTTCAGAGAACTGTAGAGGAATTCAGGAACGCGGGAGTGGAACTGATCGAGAGATGAGTTATGAGAACGGGGTTGGGGGTTGCAGGTAGCGGGTTCGTAAGTGCAAAAGAGACTGGTTGACCGTTGAGTGGTTCTCCGTTCTTCGAAAAAAACCTGTTCTTCGTTCCAGAGCGAGGATCTGTTCTTCGTTCTTGGCCAGGATCCAAAAAACCAAAAGTTCTGCTCTTGGTCTCCTCGGAGGACGAAGAACCTTTGACTGTGGACCTGAGAAGGCTTCCTGCCAAAGGCAGCCTTGCGTCCATTAATGCTTCTCAGTGCATTGCGTCCCGGCACGATCTTCGCCGGCATTGCGACCGCCGATGCTTTTCGGCGCCTTGCGTCTTATTATGGTAACACCACTTTTTCGTGCTATCGAGACTCGATTCTGCTATTGATCTCGGAAGAACGGCAGACGTACAACTTTTATCAAGTCTCTTACATCGAAGCCACGCTCTCGTTAATATGCTTTATCTACTTTTCTTTCTCACACGTTACTCAGGATCATACTTTTACTACTGATCTATTCCGAATCTCATTTCCCTCTAATAAAGCATCTTCTTTACCTTTTCGATAGTTCTATCCTGAAGACCATAGTCCAGGTACTCGTTTATTATGAGATCGCGATCTCCCTTGCCTGCAAGAAGAGAGTTGAGCCTTGCAGCCACAGTTGAATCGTTCAAAGCGAAGATGTCTTCGTAGTATCTTAGAAGATCGTTTAGAATCTCCTTATCTCTCTGGAGATAGAACTTGAGATGGTAATCCTCGGCTCTGTAGAACTCGGTCATTTGTGAGATTTCTGTGGCTGCCTTCGTACCGTTATCTTTCTCCTTCAAATCAATGAACAACCCGGCAATCTCTTTCTGCTGGTCGTTATGATAGAGAATGAGAGACATATACTGAATTTTGTAACTAACATAAGGATTGTGAGACTGCCAAAAAAGCGCCAAGAGTTCTTCGTAAGAGATGACTGAAGGGTCAAACTCTATTTGAACTACCTCAGTGTGGTCTCCCAAAGAATAGTAGCTTGGATTAACCTTCGTGCCTCCTGCGTATCCAACACTGGTCCTATAGACTCCGCTTATCCCTCCAAATACCGCTTCAGAGCCCCAGAAACAGCCCAATCCGAAGGTTGCGGTTTCTAGATTCTTTGGCAAATTAGCATCAACTGCTGGCATTTCAGTACTGGCCATAATAAACACTCCTATCAATGCGAGTAAAAACATTATTGAGACAATCTTTTTCATAAAATACCTCCAAGTAATTCTAGACAATTAATATCGGTCTTTCTATGACTATTTAGAATGATTACAAGTTCAAGAAAGGAGTTGTCCGTTGGCCGGTTCACCGTTTATCGAGAAGAGCCACTTCCCGCTTGCTAAGAGAAGCTGAAAGCTGCAAAGACCGGGGTTGGGGGTTGCGGGTTCGTGGTAGGAAGAGCAACAAAACTGGTTCACTGTTCTCCGAGGAGAATCTGTTATTCCAGAGCGAGGATCTGTTCTTCGTTCCTGGTTAAAACCGTAAAGCAAGAGCATCCAGATTCCGACCAGGAGCTTTGTCGGAATTACGGAATCTATTCTTTTCGGAATGATCATTCGCTGTCATCCCGAACTTGTTTCTGGATCTGGGCTTCTGAAAGACCTGGGGGAGGTTGCAGGTTTGAGGTTGAAAAAGGCCTTCAGATAGGGGTTCTGAATCAAGTTCAGAATGAAGGATGTAACGTTCTCGGAATAATCCAGGCTGACTACCTTTTTCTGAACCGCTTCCCCGCGAAGCGGAAATGACCTTTGCTCTTACTCCACCCGATCTTCATAACCCGCTCTTAGCAACCCGAATTTCTTAACCCGCCCCTATCAACCCGCTCTCTCTGCTATTCTCTAAGTTCGGTCTTACAGCGTTCTGGCCAAGCGGATCTCTTTGCCCGCGAAGCGGAACTGGCCTTTGCGAAGCAAAGACTGGCCACACGAAGAGTGACTGGCTTCAAATTTCTCGTCTTCTCGAAAACATTCCCTCTAGTCAAAATGGATAGAAGCCAAGATCAATTGCGTTTTTCTCGTATATCTTCTCCATAAGGGTTCTGACAAGAGAAACATGTCCTTTTTCCCAGTTCATTAACTTTACCATGAGTTTCTTCGCACTCATGTCTTCCACCTTTTCGGAGGCATTTTCATAGTAGTCAACAAAATCCTTCTCAATGAGGTAGGCCATTCTCAGAATCGAAAGATCGGCAAGATCGCTGCTGTAAGAGTTGTTTGAAAGCGCCTGCGATTCCAGTCTCTCTACGAATATCTCCTCCGCTTCTTCCTGAAGGGCAGAATCTACCTTTTTGTTGTCTTCAAGAGCTTCGATCATACCCTCGATGAACTTCACATGAGAGGCTTCCATATCCATAAGATATCCGAAGGTCTTTTTGGCAACGGATTGATTGACCCTCTGCATATTGTTTCTGTAGAACTCCTGACCGGATTTTTCGAAACTGAGTGCTATCTCCAAAATGCTCTTGAGATCGCTCATAACTTCACCTCTCTACTTAGGTACTCGTCGATACCAACTGCCGCCTTGTGACCGTCGGCAACTCCATGGATGATATCCGGACCATTCACGATATCTCCTCCCGCAAAGAGCCATGGAAGATCTGTCTGGCCCTTCTCGTTCACGAGTATTCTTCCCCGTATGAACTGTACCTTCTCCCTAATCGATTCCGGAAGATAGCCATAGTCCGGCGCCTGCCCAATTGCCTCGACAATCATTCTTCCTTCGATCATGCTTTCGTCGCTTTCATCGAATCTTGGGTTGAATCTTCCGTCATTGTCAAAGACTGCTGTACAGGCAATGGTAGATAATCCGTGGACTTTGCCGTCCTTGAGACTGACTTCCTTCGGTCCCCGACTGGGAAAGTATTTGATTCCCTCTTCTCTTCCTTCCACTATCTCTTCAAGGTCGGCAGGCATCTCATCCGAGGATTCGAGACATGTTACTTTGACGTCCACCGGCATTCCTTCCATTTTCTGAAGGCGGGCAACGCTACGAGCCACGTCCATTGCAACATTGCCTCCACCTATCACAATGAGGCTTTCAGGCACCTCCGGTTTCTTGCTTGAATCCCCTCTGAGATAATCGCGAATAGATTCTAGAAGAGGCATGGCCATCAAGACCCCTTCGCTGTCAGCACCTTTGACTCCGGTACTTCTTCCCTTCATGAAACCCGTTCCGAGAAAAACCGCATCGAACTTTTCATGAAGGTGTTCAATTGTGATATCCCTGCCAACAGTCTTGCCGTATTCGATCTTCACGCCCAAGGCTTCTATTATCTTTATGTCTGCATCCAGTGCTTCATCCGGGAGACGATAGCGTGGGATGCCATATCTCATGACACCGCCCGCATGCTCTTTGCTTTCATAGATTGTGACAGAGTGACCCATTAGCGAAAGGTAGTACGCAGCTGACAGACCGGCCGGACCACCGCCTACTATCGCAACTCTGCCGCTTCCCTTCTTGACTATCTCTTGTTCTTTCGCATATTTAATAACGTCTTCAGTCTCTTCCTGATCCATGAGATATCTCTTCAGCCATCTAATGGCAACGGGCTCTCCTCTGTTCCCTATTGAACAGACGGTCTCACATTTGTGGGTACAGACGCGCCCACAAACCGATGGCAAAGGATTGGTCCTGTACATCCATTCGATGCCCTCTTTTGTATCGTTCTTGAAGATACTCTCTATGTATCTCGGAATATCCATTTTCGCAGGACAGGCATCTATACAGAGTTCGCAGTCCACACATCTTGCCGCCTCCGCAATGGCCTGCTCTCTCGAAAACCCCTTGACAAATTCTATAAAGGACTGAACTCGCTCCTCACCCGGGAGTTCTTCCATTTCAACCCTTTCCAGATCGAGCAGCTCCGAGTTTTCATCACGTGAATAGCCTATAGGTGGAGTATCATGATGGATGCCAGTTTCATCCGGTAGGAAGAAGAAACTATCGGGGTCATCGGATATATGAATATACTCCCTGGTCATGTTAAGTGAACCTGTAGTGCATATGTCGACACACATTCCGCAGAACGAGCATCTCCCATAGTCTATTGCCGGTCGCTGTGCCTTCTTACCAATATCCACTGTAATATCTACAGGCACCATCTTGATGGCGTCGGTGGGACATATTTTTGCGCAACTACCACATCCCGAGCATTTATCCCAGTCGTTGACGTGGAACCCTCTGTATCTTTCGGCTGCCTCGCGATAAACCTGTGGAACTCTTATGGTGACCGGCTTGGTGAACAGTCTCTTCCAGGCTACAGTAGGACCCCAGAAAGTCTTTTTGAAACCATCATATACGCTCACTTTACCAGCCTCCTATCTATCGATCTCTGGCGGGCAGAAATCCATTGTGGTTAGCCAGAGAGCAACATCTTCTATTCTTGTGCCTGCAAGTAGTCTCTCCACACCATACAAACCCTGAGGAAAGGAAGCCCCTCTGACGTTTATCCTGTAAGGTTTCTCTCCTCCATCAGAGACAACGAAGTATCCGTACTCGCCTCTGGATGACTCTATGTGAGTATAGACGGTCCCCTCGGGCACCCTCCATCTGAGCGCGCTGCCAGATGAGATCTTTGCGTTTACAGGCCCCTCCGGCATTTTCTCAATTACCTGCCTCAGTATCCTGATACTCTGCTTCATCTCATAATATTTCAAAGTAAATCTGGCAAAGGCATCACCTTCAGTTGCGGTAGGAACGTCGAAGACCACGCTGTCATATTTTGCATACGGATCGATCTTTCTTATGTCGTAGGGCAAACCAGTAGCTCTCAGTCCAACTCCGGTTACACCTATTTCAAGCGCTTCTTCTCTTGTAAGAAGCGCGAGACCCTCTGTCCTCGTTCTGATTATCCTGTTTTTCAGAAGCAGATTTTCAAATTCATCGCTCCTGCTTTCTATGTAATCCAGGAACTCAACTATCTCAGACTCGATTCCCTCGGGCAGATCCTTTCTTACACCTCCAGGAACGATATACATGTGATAGATCCTTGCGCCGGTAATCTTCTCGAAGATATCTAGAATCCTGTCCCTGTCGGCAAGAGTCCAGTGTGAGATTGTGTAGAGACCGGTAGATCCTCCAACTCCACCCAAAGCCATCAGATGGGAAGCGATTCTCGCCAGCTCCAGAATTATCATTCTTATCCATTGAGCTCTTTCTGGCACCTCCGTCCCGCTTAGCGCCTCGACTGCCATCGCGTAAACCGCTTCGTTGATATCCGGTTCGGGCACGCAGATTCTGGGGATCAAGGCAAGATTTTGCATCCAGCCCCTTCTCTCCATTAGTTTCTCGAAGCCCCTGTGAAGGAAGCCGGGGACGAGTCTCGCCCTTACGACAGTGTCACCTTCCACGTAAAGGTGGACGCTTGAATTGCCGTGCATCCCGGGGTGGTTGGGTCCCAAGAACAACTTGACTTCCTTACTCATTCTCACCGCCCCCTTCGACCAGGAACTCGGATCCGTAATGCCTGTCCGGGAAGTGCTCGTTCGAGTATTTCTGCGGATCGAAGTCCTTTCTCATCGGAGGGATTTCCTTCCAGTTTTCGAGTATGAGTGGTTTAAGGTCGGGGTTACCATCGAAAACTATACCGAAGAACTCGTGAACGTCCCTTTCATAAAACCTTGCCGTAGGCCAAAGGTGCATCACGGTTGTGATAACGGGCGCATCTCTACTCACCGAACTCTTCACCAATAGAGCCTCTCCAGTCTCCCATCTAAAAAGGGTGTAGAACACCTCGAAAACTCCGTCTTCTATCCTGTCGACGCCTGTTATGAGTGAAAGATGAGAGAAGCCCTTTCTCTTCAAGATCTCGAGAATCGCGTTCAGTCTTGAAGTCTCAACGAATATGATAGACTCACGGGCGGTTACTTCCTTAACCGAAAATTCTCCGGAAATTGCCATCACTTCTTTGAGTATCTCATTCATGGAATTCATCGTGTACATACACCTCCCCGAGAGCCTCTATCTGATTCCTCTTGAACCAATCGTTCTTCTCCTGATACTCTTTCCAGCCGTTGGCTTCTCCTCTGTCAATCTTGCTCATTAGCGCGGTGAAACCGCTTACTATTGCCTCCGGACGGGGCATACAACCGGCCAGATAAAGATCCACAGGCACATAGAGATCCAGTTTGTTGATCGTTGCGTATGAGTCATAATATATCCCTCCATTCAGTGTGCATGAGCCGAAGCCGACAATATACTTCGGCGACTGCATCTGTTCGTACGAGTAAATGACTCTCCTGAGAGTCTTCGTACTCAAGTATCCTGTGATCAGAAGAATGTCGGCTTGCCTGGGAGTTGCCATGGGCCCAATCCCGAGACGCTCCATATCGAAGCGCGAAGTCATCGTTGGAGGCAGCTCTATAGCCCCGCATCCGGTACAGTAGTAAAGCATCCACAGTGAACGCGATCTGAGCATATTTGTCACTCTTTCCCATGCCTTGTGTTCATTACTCATTTCATCGCCTCCCCATCACAAAGACCACTATGATTACCTGTACGAAGGAGAGAATGAGAGGCCATTTCCAGTAGAATTTGATCGCCTGCTCGACCCTGAATCTTGGAATAGTTGCGGAGATGATTACTATTGAGAAGTACACTATAAGAAACTTCAAGAGGAATTCCCATAAGGTCCTGCCGCCTCCGAGGAAGAGGTTGACAAACAGTCCGATCTCAATGAATGTCGCGAACGCGTGCTGAATCATTAGCATGCCGAGATACTTGCCGCTGTACTCCACAAGTGGACCGGAAGCTATCTCTGCCGGTGCAATAAAGGTATCAAAGGGCTTCTTTCCAAGCATCCCGATCAGAGAAACGAAGGCAACTACTCCGCCAACTGGCATTAACCAAGCGTTGTAATATCCCTGAGCTATTTGAATGCTTACCAGATCGGATAGAGATGAAGTCCCATGGTGGAAGAAGACCCCGAGAATGACTATCATGAAGGGGAGCTCATATCCTAGCATCTGGGCCAGTGCCCTTCCAATTCCTATGGATGCGTTTGGATTTCCCGACCCCACGGCAGACATAGCCATTCCAAGAAGGCCTATAGCCAGAAGGTAGATTACCACAAAGACATTGTCGATTCCCGGAAAGACGGCAAGACTGCCGGCCGGGATGAAGAAGACCGTTGCAATCGTCCCTCCCAGCGCCATAAGTATTCCAAAGTCGAAGATGAAGCCGTGGGAAATCGAGTACTTCGTCAGCGACTTGAAAATATCTATGAAGTTCTGCCAGAAAGGCGGACCGTATCTCCTCTGAATTCTTGCCTCAATCTTTCTTGCAATTCCTTCAAGCGTCACGGTAAATATGAACGCGACTACTAGAAGCGCGATCCCCGCAAGTATTGTGATTACGATATTCATAAACATATGATCACCTCAACCACCAAAAGGCGCCAAGAATAACGATAACAGTCAAAGCAATGTATACCTGAGGATTACGGTTGAAGAAGACCGCCTTTAACAGGGCCCCAAGCTCTTTGATCTTTTCAGAAGTCGATGAAAGCCAGTTTTCCATCGAAGGCCACTTTTCGAATAACCTGTCGAACGGCCTGTACATCCTGTAAGAAAAGTGATAGAGCTCCGCGGTATACAGAAAATCCCCTCCCGTATAATTGTCTAGAAGATCTACCTTTCTGGCCCTCTTTGCGCGTTTGAAGATCAACAATGATATCGCAAAACCTATCGCGAAGACGGTCGTGACCAAAACTGAATCCCATTCCCCAGTCAGCGCTACGATTCTCGAGAAAGTCACATCGACGGTTCCTCCGCCGAGTGATTCTGTAATCCTGTTTATTGATCTAATTGCGTTGCTGGGGAAGACTCCCCAAAATATAGTGAGAAGTGTCAGAAGGGTCATTGGAGCAAGCATAATCAACGGAGCTTCCCTTACTTTCTCATGCTCAGGCTTCAGCTGTCCCAGGAAAATCCCTGCCAGCGGTTTGAATACATACATGAAGGACCCTATGCTTCCAAAGAAAGCGGCAAAGGCCAAAAATGGCAACCCATCCTGCACAAGCTGCTGATAGATCAACCACTTGGAGACAAATCCGCTTGTAGGAGGGATTCCTGCCACCGAAATAATCGCAACTAGATAAACGGCAAAGGTGACGGGCATCTTCACTATTAACCCTCCCATTTCGTGCATCTTGGTAGTCCTGGTCCTGTAGGCTACGGCAGCTATCGCCATAAACATGGCGGCAGATGCAAGGGCATGGTTAAGAATGTGCATCATTCCTCCTGCAGTTGCATATGTTCCGCCAATGGAGAGGGCCAACACTATATAGCCAGAGTTGCTTACAGTCGAAAAAGCGATAAGTTCTTTAGCGTCTTCCATCCGAATAGCCATAACCGTTCCCACGACTATTGAAATACCTCCAAGTAAGGCAAATCCATAATTTACGATCGGAATGCCGTTTAGTATAGGAAGATTGCCGAAACCCTTGAAGGAGGGAAGCGCTATCGACATAATGAAGAGCAGAAAACCGCCGAGTTTTGTGAGTCCTCCGGACAGGATGGGACTGAATTCGTCAGGCGCAGAGGAATGTGACCCCCTAAGCCAGGTATGGAGAGGGAAGCTTCCCATCTTTGCAAGAACCATTATTGCCAAGGCTATGAAAATTGTGAGCTGAACTCCAATCGGCTGGCTTTCAATCTTCAAAGCCACACTGGAAAACTCGACCGTGCCCAGCCTGCTGTCCATATAGAAGATCGCAAACAACATTGAATAACTTCCCACTGCCGCTATAGCGGCATACTTTATCGCCTCTCCGGTCGACTTCTCCTTATCCTGGATAATGAGCAAAAGAGAAGACCAGGTCGAGATCTCCCAGAAGATCATTAGAGTAAGGAAATCAGCCGAAAAAACTGCCCCCAATGCTCCTGCTGTGACAAGACTCAAGAGAAAAACCTTGACCGGGCTCTTCTTCAGGGGGAACATGAAGACCGCAGTCGTGGATATTATTAGCATCACTATCGAAGCGAAAAACCAGTTAACGGAGGTCATAGAAAAGTTGAAGTTAAGCTTACTCGTTATGCCGACTACTTCATATGATGACCCGGTTCCTCCCCAAAAAAACACGTAGAGAAAAACGAGTACCTGGAATGCGGCGTAAGCCATATAGGCCACACTCTTCTTCAACTTCGAGACGAGAAAGAACAACGGAGCGGCAAAGAGAGATGCCGCTAACACAAAAAGAATACTCATCTACATCCCTCCCAGAATGGCCTTCCCGATTGCCAGAACACCATTTACCAAAGAATCCGCGGCTCTCTCGAACATTGTGAAAGCCTCTCCGGAACTTACCCCGAGGAAGACTATGACCGTACTTAGCACAAGCCCGAAGGCAAGAAACTCCACCGAGGGCAACATTCTCTTCTCGGTCGCCTGAGCCGTTCCGACCGGATTGAAGAAGGTGAAGATCCACCTGAAGTAATATGTGACTTCAATGGCAGCCGCAACGAGAATTACAACCGGAACGGCAAGAGAGGTATCGAAACTGGCCGAAATCGCGTTCAACTTTCCCCTGAAGCCGAAGAAGAGTGGCATACCTGCGATAGAGAGTGCCGAGATAACGAATGTTACTCCAACAATCGGCGACTTTCGACCGTACCCGTAAAGAGTGTCTCTATCGTCTCTTCCCGCTTCATCTATAACCTGGTCGTCAATGGAGAAGAGCATAAACTTCGATAGGGCATTGTTTATAAGAAGCATAATCGATCCCGTAACTGACTCAACGCTCCCGACACCGACAAGAAAGATCGCAAGACCCGACTGAGCAATGCTTGAATAGGCAAGCGTTCTTCTCAAAGACTTCTGACTGAAAGCAAGGACCTCGCCTACAAGGACAGTTGCCGTCCCAAGAAGAATGACGAGACTCATCACGCGATCGTCTCCTACGGCGAGTAAGACCTTTGAAAAGGCATATACCATCGCAAGAGGATAGACCGAAGCAAGAACTAATGTCGCAACACGAGATGATTTAGTCAGAACGTCGGGAACCCAGCCGTTAAAGGGAAGCAATTTCGACTCAACGCCAAGACCCGCAACAATAAGAAGTGAAGAGACTAATGTGACATCCCCGCTGATTTGCCCGGAAGATACCCTTGCGGCGAGTTCAGAAATGTTGAGTGTGCCGGCCGCCCCGTAAAGAATCGCGACCCCAAGAAGATACAACAGCGATCCAACAGATCCGATTATCAGATACTTGAAAGATGCAACCTTTGAACCACTGCCTTCTCCAGTAGATGCTAGAAGATATGCAGTGATTCCGGCAATCTCAAGAAAAACGAAGAGGTTGAAGAGATCGTTGGTTAAAAGGATCCCGTTCAATGAGGCAAGAGCCACCAAGAAAACCACCGAATACCTCGCAGTTTCTCCTCCTTTTCGTAGATAACTCAACACTGCAAAGAGAAAGAGTATATTTGCGACGGGAAGCAAAAGTTTCGTAGCGTCGTTAACGAGTAAACTGATACCATATGGAGCTTTCCAGCCGCCAATAGAGAAGCTTGTAACGGTGAGGGACATGACCCCGAAGACTCCTGCAAAGGCGTTGAAGAAGGCGGCAATAATCAGAACCCACCCGGAGACACTCCTCCAAAACGCGCTCACAAAGGCTAGTGCCAGGGGTATCGCTATCAACCATACGGGATTCATTCGCTATCACCTCCCCCACTCGAGAGCTCCGTGATATCTATCGTATTCCTTGATTTGCTCACAGAAACAATAAGAGAAAGGGCTAGAGCCGTTACGCCCACCCCAATGACTATAGAAGTAAGAACTAGAGCCTGGGGAAGAGGATCGACGAAAAGAAGCGATGAGTTGTCGCTGACCGAAGACAAAATAGGAGCTGCTCCCCCTTCTACGTAACCAATTGAGACAATGAAGAGGTTGACTCCGATCTCCGCGATATTCAAGGAGATAATCAACTTCACGAGATTCTTCTGCGAAAGAAGGCCGTATAAACCAACGGCAACAAGCATCATAGAGAAGTACTGAATCATACCTCATCGCCCCCTTCCGAAATGAAGTCATCTACAATTCCGGAAAGCTCTGCTCCGACCTTGAGACCGATTATCGAGTAAACAACGGGGATTATCCCCGCACTGAAAAGTTCTCCCACAACGCCCGTGGGAAGGAAATTACTCAGGAAGGAACCTGAGATCAGCAGACCGGCTATCCCTATGAATACATAGAGAAGTCCCATTGTACCCTCCAGTATCTTCAGTCCCTTTGAAGCTCTCTTTTCATCGTCAACCACAACGAGAAGCAAGAAACCGGCTGCGATTATCGCTCCTCCGGGAAATCCTCCGCCCGGTGTGAGATGGCCGTGAGCAAATACATATATCCCCAGTACCATAAGCAATGGGGCAATCACTCGAGAGGCAGTCTTGACAACGGGACTTACGGATATCACCGAACCGATCCTCTTTCTTCCCCCTCCAAGAAGCAGTCCGACTCCGGTCGCTGAAATGAAGAGTACCGTCACCTCTCCGAGGGTGTCGAATGATCTGTAGTTGACGACAATCGAAGTAACCATGTTTGCCGAACCGGTCTCGGCGTCGACAGTTACTCCAAAGTTAATCTCATCTTCATTCCCATTCACCGATTTCTCGATGTATTTCGCAGAGACTCTTTCAGAGAGCTTGACTTCACCGTATCTTGGAATCCCCATAGAATCAGAAGAGTCGGAATTCAGAGCAGTTACGATCATGAAGAAGAAAAGAAGTGCTATAAGAGCAGATATAATCCGCTTCATTCTGCATCAGCTCGCTTAAGCTTCCTGAGGGAGAGGAGGAATATAGCCGTGGTGAGACCGGCTCCAACAGAAGCTTCCGTTATTGCGACATCAGGGGCCTTCATGATTACAAACAGTATGACAGACAGAAGGCTCATTGCGGAGAGCATTATCACGGAAGTCAGCAGCTTCTTAGCTTCGATTGCGAAAATAGCCAGTCCCACCATTACTACTCCGATTATGAACGAGAATACGCTCACACTTCCTCACCACCTTCGGGGAGACTGTCCGGTTCCTTTCGAGATTCCTGATTAATTATCGGTGTTATTCCCTTCTTCAGGGCCGTTCTGGCAATCACTGAACTACCGACGGGATTTGTAATAGCTATGAATACGACTATGATTATTGTCTTCAATAGCCACTGAGGGTTTATCAGCCCCACACCGAGTATTACGGAGAAGGAGCCCAGTGTAGTCGCCTTCGTCCCTGCCTGAAGCCTGTTAAAAACGTCGGGCATCCTCAGCATTCCAAGGCCTCCTAGAAAGAAGAAAAATGCACCTATGGATAAGAGCGCATATCCCAGAATATCCAGTATTATCATCTTCTCCCCTCCAAATACCTGGCAATCACTATGGTCTCAAGAAAGGAGAGCGCAGCATATACAAGCGCTATATCTAGAAAGAGGGGATTGCCATCGATTAGAGAAAATAACACTATCGCACTTGTAATCATCACGTTCAATATATCTAGCGCTGCAACTCTGTCTGGAACCGTCGGCCCTCTCAGCAGTCTGTAGAGAGTCAGTACGGCGCCGGCGAGAATTAGCGAAAAGAAGATGGAGAAGCCTATCATTCGAAGATCCCCCCTATTCTCTTCTCAAACTTTCCCGAGATCTCTTCTCTTATTCTCTCAGGTTCATCGGCCTTCTTGTCTATCCAGTGAACCAAGAGACGGTCCTCACCAATGTCAACGGTCAAGGTTCCAGGTGTGAGAGTTATCGAGTTGGCCAGAGTGAGCTTCGAGATCTCCCCTTTCAAATCCGTTTCAACTTCGACCATCGAAGGATTTATGGGAAGAGAAGGATTCAAGACTCTTTTGGCCACATCGATATTTGCCTTAACCATTTCCAAAATGAAGATTGGAAGGAAGAAGAACACGAATTTGAAGAGGCGAACAGGAAAATCCAGACCGATCCGGAATCTTGAATACTTGCTCAAGATAATGGCGACGACAATCGAAACCACAAGCCCAAGAAGTATCTCGGCAAGAGCAAGACTCCCAGTAAAGCCCAGCCAGATGGTAAAGGAGATTACCAGTAGAGAGATGAATTGCAGGGCCATTGCACCACCCCTTTATGTGAAATTTGTGAAATATTCCACTTACAGATGAAAGTATCATACCATAACCCGGTACAGGGTATTACCATCCTTTATCTTTCATCATTTCACATTATTACCACAGCAATAAGTCGAAAATTACTGAACTGACGAACTACCGATGATCCAGGAAAAGACTATGTGTCAATGATAATTCAATAAGCAATTCGAAGAGCCCAAAAGATAGACTCTAAACTCTTTCGACGCTGGATGTTTTCCTGAAGATGAATATTGAAAAGTCGTGTGAGAACTCGTTGCCGGAGAAGGCCTTCATAATTTGCCCCACCTTCTCGATTGGGAATTCGAGCGTGAGAGCCTTTTCAATTTCCTCACGGTTTTTTGCTTTCCATTTCGTCCTTACAACCTTTTCTAAGAAGCCCTTTGATAAGAAGTATTCGGAAATCTCTTTTTGGAGGCTTTTCAGATCCCGACCGTATGAGAGCTCGAGGAAATCCGCATACTTGCCGGAAGAGTAATTGTTCTGAATATTGAAGAAATACCCGTCGGTCTTCAGTACCCTCTTGACTTCTTCGATCCCCTCTTCGCAACTCTCTGTGTATTTCATGGGCGGACCAAAGAAATACGCAAGTCTCGCGTGCACGATATCTGCCAGATCAGATTTCAAGGGTAGATCCTCAGCAAATCCCTTAACCACAGAGAAGTTCGATCTGAAGTCACGGGCTTGCCTTGAAATCAATTGTTTTAGCATTGCCGAATCCGGCTCCACGGCGTAAACCATAGAAGCAGTGCTTGCGTACATATGTGAGTGAAAGCCTGAGCCTGCTCCAACATCGACGATAACACTGCCTCCGAAATCGCAGAACTCTTCCATGACCTTCTCTATTTTCCTTACCGGGTCGATCAATTCATTCTGAAGCTCGTACAACTCCGGGTTTGTTGAACCGGCGTAGAGGTAGAGATTTGGCATATCTATGCCCTCCTAAGATTATCATAGCAAAGAGACCCCTTTCGGGGCCTCACCAATACTCCTTTGAAACTTCTATCAAACTGGCCTGAGCGTTCCGGCAAAAACCTGCCACGCAAGGACACTCTTGGCGACAAGGCTGAGAAGAACATACATAGTCTCTCCGAAAAGATAGTTCTTCCAGGGACCGATCTTCTTATACTGAAGAAACATGTTTATAGCAAAGCTGTTGAAGAAGACGAGGAAAGTAATGAGAATTGCATAAACAAAAGACGGGAACTCAACATTCGCCTTTCCAAAAGATGTGAACAAGTAGATGAAGACCGCAATCCAGGTAACCACCCCGGCTATACAGCCGAAAATGAAGGACGTCCAGTTTGTCTTTTCGGTTGTCTGATTGTGGAGCTCCATCATAAGTCCAAAGAGATTCATGAGCGCGTTAACAGTAAAGAGCAGCATGAGGCTGACTATGTCCAGCATTCCCGAGAACATTGCGATGGCAACAATCATCACGGAAGAACTAATGGAATACTCGTACCATCTAGCGTAGTTAATCCCTCTCTGAAGATTTCTTGCGTACCACCCAAAGCCAAAGGTAGAGATTATGAAATGCGCTATAGCGGACATGAAGAGAAAACTTGCAATGAAAGGCCCCATCTTCAAATCCATGAAGCTCTCCGTTGCGGGAACCAGCCTCATTATCTCGCTGTCGAACTCAAGGTAGTTCCTAGTAATCGTCAAAGCAGAATCATTACTAACTATGAGCATAATGATTCCCTGTACAAGGTGCAGAAAACCCATTATCAGGTTGTAGATACGAAGCTTTTTATAAACGGATTCCATTTACTTTCCCTCCTTTTTTATATCACGAAGAAATATTAACACGAATGATTGATTGGTTGAGTACTAAAAAACCACATTGTCAGATGGAAAGACGAAAAAGCCGCGAGACTTCATCGGACCTTCTCTTACACTAGCAGTCGCGATTGAATTCTGGCCCTTCCTATAACCTTTAACCATAAAATGCGAGAAGAATCTAGCCGAAAACAATGATTTCTTCTTTGGATCATTTCTTCCCGTTTGATCCTTTCTCTCTGTAGATCGTCTAATCCTTACACTATAGGTTTTCTATCAGAAGCAGAATAGGAGGTACTTATGGCTTTCAAAAACTATCACAGAATCTCTTTTATAATTACGATTGTATTTGTGGCTTTCTATGGAACTCTTCTTGCCGGCATAGGAGATTCAGAAGAATCGGAGATCCCGATAATAATAAACAGGGTCAGCTACGAGCAACGGTTGAAGGTCCAACTTGAGGAGAACGCTTCGACCGGCTATACGTGGCACTACTATTTATCAGAAGTTAACGCCTTTTCGCTCTTTTCGAAGGAAAGCTCCGTTGACCAATCTGAAAACGCCGTCCAAGGTGGCGTTTCGACAGTGACCTGGTTATTCAGTCCCGAATCCTTAGGCAGCTCTGCGATCATTTTCAAACTCTACAGAGAGTGGGAAGGCGAAAAAAAAGCTGTCGACATAAGGGTATTCAATGTAGAAGTGGATGACAAAACCCTAAGTGAGTGTATCCCTGACTATGTAACGGTGCTTGACAGTTCTTCAGGTTCCGTAAGTCCGGGTGATCTATTCTCAGTGACCGTTGAGGAAAATTCTTCAGTCGGATTTTCATGGAGCATACTGAGCGATGGCGAAATACTGAGACTCTTAGCTAACAGGTACATCGATCCTTCTAAGAGCCAATCCTCTCCGGGTGAAATCTCGGACTTCCCAATTACAGGTGCCGAGCCCGGAAAATGGTTATTCGATTTCGAAGCTCTAAAAATAGGAGTCTCTCTAATAGAATTCGAATTCTATAGCACGGTTGAAAGCCATGGAAATGCTTCGACACTGTACGCGGGCGTCTCTGTTGAATAGTCATGAGAGATCGGGAAATGCTTTCGACAGTACATGATTACAATAATGGGGGAGATAGGTCGCAGAGAACTAGATACTCAAATAAATGACTTCGTTATCGGCCACAGGAAATGAGGCGATACCTCCTGATATACTAAGTGCAGAGAATCACTGCTGCCCGTGCGAGAAAGGAGGGTTATTTTGCTGTGTTTGAAAAACTGATGAATGAAAAGGTATTGACAGTAATAAGGGGTCTTACGCTCAATCAATCGAGGAAGTTGTGTGAAATGCTTCTGGAAAACGGTTTTACGGTTCTGGAAGTCAGTTTCTCCGACGAATCTTCTTCAGAAATACTGCACGAACTCAAGAAGGAATTCTACGGAAAGCTTTTGATCGGGGCCGGTACAGTATACGATGATACAGCTTATTCGAGAGCGCTTCGCTCGAATGCCGATTTCGTTCTCAGCCCGGGATTTAGCGAGGAAATCGCAAAGCTGTCGGCCAAGGACGGGATTAGTTACATACCTGGAGTCTACACTTCTACAGATATTCAGACGGCACTGAACAATGGATTCAGCTTCCTGAAACTCTTCCCCGGCGGTTCCGAAGGTCTGCAGCTGCTCAAAGCTTACAGGGGTCCGTTTCCCTCAGTCAAGTTTATGCCTTTTGGCGGAGTAACGGCCGAAAACGCTGCAGAATTCATGAAAGCGGGCGCCGTTGCGCTCGGAATCGGTTCCTACATAGCAAACAGAAATCTCTTTGATGAAGGGAGAGAAGGGGAGATTCTCGAAAGGATTCTGAAGATTCGGAGAGCCGTCAGTTAATGCCGGCAGTTGATATAGCGATCGATATAGGGGGTACCAAAACCCTTGTATCGGCTTTCTACGATAAAGAAGTGGAACCCTATGAATCGGAAGAGTTTTCCACCAAACCAGCAGAAGGAGTTGACGGTTTCTTTGAGCGACTGAGTGATGTCTGTCTTCGCTTGAAAAGAAGCAGATATGTCAACCGCTGGGGTCTTTGTACTGCAGGTGCCGTCAGTCAGGAAAAGGGCAGGTTGATCTGGTCGCCGAACCTCGGGTGGAAAGACGTGGAGCTCTTCAGAAAGACCTCCTCCTTTCTCGGTACCAAAGGTGTGGTCGAAAACGACTGCAATGCGGCAGCTTTTGGAGAATGGGCATTCAGAAAAGATATTGAATCGCTCATCTATGTCACAGTCAGTACGGGAATAGGGATGGGAATGGTCGTCCGGGGGAAAGTCTTTCGAGGAGCAAACAGCGCAGCGGGGGAAATCGGTCACACAATAGTGAAACCGGATGGTCCAACTTGCACATGTGGTCGCCGCGGTTGCCTGCAAGCGATTTCAGGCGGAAGGGGTCTTGAGAACAGAGTACATGATTTGCTTGGAATCGAGGTCTCTACAAAAGAGATCATCGATCGCGCACATTTGAACGAGCCGGTCTTCAAAAAAATGATAACCGAGGCCTCTGAAACGCTTGGCCACTTTCTCTGCAACCTCATAGATTCTCTCGATCCTTCGGTACTGGTAATCGGAGGAAGTCTCGGGAAGAACTGGTACTATTTCGACAGAATACTCAAGACCTTTGAGGAGAACTACTACAGAATTCCAGGAAAAAAGGTAAAGGTCGAGCTTTCCTCTATGAAACCCAATCCAAACATAATTGGAGTACTCTCTCTGTCAAGAAGAACACACAAAGACTGACCTCTTCTACTGGAGCTCTATCTACGACTCTCTGCTACCACTTTGCTTTTCAATCAAGGACGACCCATAGTATAATGAAAATGAACGCAAACGTTTGCGAAAGGTTGCGATTCTCAGTGATGAAGAAAACAACGATAAAAGACATAGCAAAAGAACTGAACGTATCGCCGTCGTCCGTATCGCGAGCGCTTTCCGACGAGCCGGGAGTGAGTCCTTCCCTGAGGAAAGAGATAGTTGACGCGGCCGAGAGACTGAACTACATTCCCAATTCTTCCGCAAAATCCCTTAAGACAAGAAAGACCCAGACCGTGGGTCTCATAGTGTCGGATATCAGGAATCCATTCTTCCTGGATTTCATGAGCGGAATCGAGACCGTCCTCTTTCCTAGAGGCTACAAATTCATCGTCTGCGACATCGGCGAGGATTTTGAGAAAGAGAGAGTATACATCAAATGGCTCCTCGAACACGGCGTCGAGGGGATACTTTCCTCGCCCTGTGGGGTAGAGAACGGAAGAGACAACTTACGACTTTACAGAGAGGCAGTCAGGAGAAACATCCCCGTAGTCTTCTACGACAGGATTCTCGGAGGACTGGATAGGATCAGCTCGGTAACCCTCGATAACCGCCAGGCGATTCTTCAGGGAGTGTTGCACCTAAAGGAAAACGGTCACAGCAAGCTAGGAATAGTCCTTCACAAAAAGGGAATCTATACAATAGAAGAGAGACGCATGGGCTTTTTGGATGCTTGCAAGATGCTGGACATTGAGATAAACAAAGACTGGATTATCGAAAATGCAGTAGACGTGGAGAGGGCCTCAATGTCACTGCAGTCTGTGCTGAGATCGGACAGGAGACCGGATGCGATCATATCCACAAACCAGTTTCTAAATGAGGTCATAGTTGCAACCGTGAGGCAAATGGGCCTGAAACTCCCCGGTGATCTGTCGATTGTGGGCTTCGATGACCATTCCATGAATGAACTGATCGAGCCACCCTTGACGACGATCAGGCAGCCTGTGAAGGACATCGGCAGGATTGCCGCCACGATACTGCTGAGCGAAATAGACGGAACAAGAGGTGAGAAATCGAAAGTTGTGCTGAAGGCGGAACTGCTTCAAAGAAAATCTGTGTCAAAGCTTAAATAGATAAGCTCGAATAATACATCGAAAAGAGGAGGAATGTTCAATGAAAAAGAGAAAGGTTGGAGTTATCACTTTTTCCGACGGGCGCGATTTCGTTCACAACGATCTGATCGAAATGAACAAGGGGTTTCAAGACAGGCTGGTTAAGGCCCTTGAAGCAACAGGTGAAGTGGAAGTTATCACAGCTTCCGATATAGTCTGGAAGCCTTCGCTCGCGAAGAAAGCCGGCAAGGAACTGATGAAGGCCGAGGTTGAGGCCACGATACTTAACTACGCTATCTGGTGCTGGCCGCATCTTTCCGTGATGGCCTCGCTTTATGCCCCAGGTCCTTACCTAACCTATGGACAGATCAATCCATCTTACCCTGGCATGGTAGGCCAGCTGGCTGCCGCAGGTGCGCTCGAACAGGTCGGAATAATGCCTGAAAGAGTATGGGGCAATCCCGAAGATTCAGAAGTTATTGAAAGGGTAATGCACTTTGTGAGAGCCGCATCTGCGGCGGCAAGGCTGAAAGGTGAAAGATACGGGATGTTCGGCGGCCGTCCTATGGGAATGTACACGGCTTCGGCCAATGGTGATCAGTGGCTTAAGGAGTTCGGTGTCGATGTGGAGCAGATCGACCAGTATGAACTGGTAGTCAGGGCGGAGAAAGTTCCAAAAGACGTCACAAAGGCAGCCAGAGAGTGGCTTGAAAAGCTTGCGACTGTAAAGTACGACGGCAAACAGCTTACACCTGAGAAACTGGAGAAGCAGATCGCACTCTACGAGGCCGCACTCAGTATCATAAATGAGTACGAACTGGATTTTGTTGGCTTCAAAGGTCAACCCGAAATGACAAACAACTACGCAACTATGGATATTGTAGAGGCCTTCCTCAACGATCCGTACGACTGGCACGGTTCAAAGGAGACAATCGTTGCAGCAACCGAAACGGATATGGATGGAGCTCTGACAATGGAGATCTTCAAGCATATTGCTCAGACTCCTGTTCTATTTGCAGACGTGAGGCATTACTTTGAAGAAGAAAACCTGCTAGATCTCTGTAACTCGGGCACTCACGCGACTTATTTTGCAGGAAAATCAATGAATCCCGAAGTTAATCTCAAACACGTAGAACTGTATCCAGAGGACTTCTACTTTCCTGCCGGAGGAGCTGCCGTAAAGCACTTCGCGGCACCTGGACGAGTTACCCTTGCCAGGCTTGCAAGACAGAACGGCGAGTACATCATGACAATAGTACCGGGAGAGTTCGTTAAGCTCTCCGAAGCCGAAGAAAAGAAGCTGTCGGAGAAGGTTCAGATCGAATGGCCGCATGCCTATGTGAAGCTGGATACGGACATGGAAACCTTCCTTAAATACTACCCGTGCAATCATACTCACGGTGTCTACGGCGATTTCGTTGAGGAACTGGTACAGTTCTGTGATATAAAAGGTATTGATTACCAGATTCTGGGAGAGTAAACTGCATTTCAAGACATACAGTTACTTAAGAAAGGAGCCTGATAATGTTATACATTGACGGTATTTGTGAAAAGAGCGTTGAACTCGTCAAACAGCCGGTCTTTGCCGGTATCACCACTAACCCTACAATACTGAAGAGAGATAGGCCGGGATGGGGTCTTATGGATGCAATGAAATTCCTCTCAAAGGTCCCGGGCGAGAGACACTTCGTTCAGGGCAGCCTCTCTTCGACCGATTGGATTCAAAAGGTGAAGGAATTCATTAAGAAGAGCGATTTCGACCCCGAATTCTTTACGATCAAACTGCCCTGGGATCCGCAGAAGGCCTCAACCATCGTACCTCAGCTGAACGATATAGGAGTTGGTGTTTGTGCTACGGCCGTTTACACTTTGCAGCAGTACTATGCAGCAGTCAGTATGGAAGTCGAGTATGTGGCCGTGTACTTCGACAGAATGAAGAAGGCGAGTATAGATCCCGACTCGAGAATCACAGAGATGCTCGACATTGGCGACTGGCATTCAAACGCCCCTAGAATCATAGCGGCCAGCATCAAGGACATCGAGAGCGCCAACAAGCTAATCTCGCTTGGCGTTCATGATCTCACCTTGCCGATCGAAATCGCAGCCGAGTACATTAAAGGCAGTTTCCCGGCAGACGATCTCAACAGATTCGAGGAAGACTTCAAGTTATGAACGATCGGTCAAAACAGGTTCTTTGCTCCGGAGAGATTCTCTTCGATTTCATCTCGAGAGAACCTATGAAAGGCCTGGAGGGCACCACCCTGTTTGAAAAGAAACCGGGTGGTGCACCTTTCAACATATCTGTCGGTCTTCACAGACTGGGAGTTCCTATGGAATTTCTCGCCAAAATCGGCATGGACGAGTTTGGTAGCGCGCTTCTCGATTATCTTAAGTCTCTTGGAATATCTACCGGTTACGTGATTAGAGAACAGGGAACGAAGACACCTATAGCCTTTGCGGCTTTGGACGATGAGGGGAAGCCTGAATTCAGATTCTACTGGGATCACGCAGCCCATCTGTCACTCAAGTCAGAAGAAATAAGAGAGATAGACCCTCTGAACTTTTCTCTTTTCCATTTTGGCGCGATAGTTCTCCTTGAAGAGCCGTCGGCATCCACTTATCTGGAACTGTTCGAAAGGTTCAGTTCAAGAGGAGTCAAAACTTCATTCGACCCCAACATTCGAAGAAGCGCAATAGAAGATCACGATTCATTCAGGACCATAGTCAGAGAAATCATATCCAGGGTCGACATTCTCAAGCTCAGCGACGACGATCTGCTATATATATGTGACAGCGACAGTCTGGACGAGGCTCTGTCTCGGCTCGAAGTCAGACCGGACACGCTCGTCTTTATCACCCTCGGAAGCAGAGGATCCACTGTTTATCGCGGAAAGACATCCGTGAGGAGAGAGGGTTTCAAGGTAAGAGTTGCAGAGACCACCGGTTGCGGGGACTCTTTCATGGCCGCAGTAATCTCGAGGCTCTACAATATGGACGACGAAGAACTGCGTGATCTTACCGAAGAAGATCTGGGAAGCATTCTCACTTTTGCCAACGCAGAGGCGGCGATCGTCGCGACAAGATATGGCGGAGCAAGCTCAATGCCAACCGAAAGCGAAGTGAACCAGTTCCTGAATGAGCGGGGTGTAGATCGTTGATCGGATTCCTCGCAATAGACATCGGCGCCTCCAGCGGCAAGGCCTTCGTCGGAAAGTATGGTCGAAAGAGGCTGGTTCTGGAAGAAGTGCATCGCTTTTCGAATGAGCCTATTCATGTCGCGGGTTCGACTCACTGGAACCTCATTTCTCTTTACAGGAATGTCTTGGACAGCATTAAGGCGGCTTCAGCTCTGGGAATTGAGATTCGCAGCGTAGGAATTGACACCTGGGGAGTGGATTTCGGTCTCATCGACAGTTCCGGCTCGATTCAGGGCGATCCCAGACATTACAGAGATATGTTCAAAGACGATTCCATGGATTACGCAATAAAGAAGGCCGGTAAGCGATGGATCTTCGACAGAGCTCCAACACAGTTTCAGCCATTCAACACTCTATACCAGCTTATATCTCTAAAGCGCAAGAACAGCCGTCACCTTAAGAAGGCAGATGCCCTTCTCCCGATGCCTTCACTCCTGACATATTTCCTCACAGGAGAGAAACTGACAGAATTCACTTTCGCCACAACTACACAACTCTTCGATCCCGATCGGAATGGTTGGAGTGATGAGCTGATGAGTTTCTTCGATCTACCCGAGATAATGACTCCTATTGTAGATCCCGGGGAAATCGCCGGAGAACTTCTCCCCTCAATCTCGAAAGAGCTTGGCATAAGGGGCATGAAGGTCATTCTCCCTGCAACCCACGACACGGCATCGGCCGTATCGTCCATGGATCTTTCAGATAATTCGATGTTCGTCAGCGCAGGAACCTGGTGCCTGGAAGGGGTGTTGATCGACAAGCCTTCAAGAAATGACGATGTCATCGAAAACAACCTTGCCAACGAGGGCTGCTACGGAAGGAAGTACCGCCTGCTAAAGAATTTAACCGGCCTCTGGTTGGTTCAGGAGCTCCTCAGGGAATGGAGGAAATCGGACCCTAATCTCGATCATTATGCGTTGACCAAGATGGCGCAGACTGCCAGAAGCTATGAGAGAAAAATAGATGTCGAATCCGAAGCCTTCAAAAAACCGAGAAACATGGAGAAGGCTATGCTCTTCGAAGCCGAGAAGCTCGGAATATCTTTCCAAGACAGAGGAGAGATTATAAGAGCCGCGCTCGAAGGAATAGCTTACCAGACTGAGCAGACGAGGAGACAATTGCAATCAATAACCGGCCGATCAATGAGGAATATCAAAATGGTAGGCGGCGGCATTCGCAACAGACTTCTCTGCCAGTTAGTGTCAGATTACACAGGGCTTCCGGTAGTCGCAGGCCCGGCGGAAGGAACTGCCACAGGTAACATCATAGTGCAGATGCTAGGTCTTGGAGAATTAAGCGACCTATCGCAGGCTCACGATCTTATTCAGCGCTCATTCAACTTTCAGGAATACACTCCGGAAAAGTAACACTTCGAATCATTCAAATAAGTCGAAAAATTAAGAATTCATAAGATTGCAGCAATTAATCGAACATAATTATCTCTGATCAACCATAAACACTTCAGGGAAGGTTGGGTGATATGACGGTGGCCATGTAGAATAATGTTGATAATTCTATTTAGTAGAATTACTATTCCGCGAGGTGGAATATGACTTATCTCCAGAAAGTACTAAGAATGATCGAAATCGTTGCCAATTCTGATAGTAGTGGAACAACGGTTCAGGAAGCGTCGGGAAAATCCGGTTTCCCTATGTCCTCCTCTCACCGAATACTTAACGATCTTGTAGACTGCGAAGTCTTGACTAAGTTTAAAGAGGCCAAACGCTACAGATTTAGCCCAAGAATAATACCCCTGGTAAATGAGATCTCTAGAAAGATGAATGTAGTCAACCTTAAGAATTGTCTTGTTGAGCTGAAAGACAAGATTAATGAAACGGTCTTCCTAAGTGAGCTTACGGAAAACGGAGTAACCTCCGTGTTGACTGTTGAAAGCGACAGAGTATTCAGTTTCAGGGCCAGATCTGGCGTTTATCTTCCTGTTCATTGCACGGCTGCCGGGTTGGCAATTGCCGCAAATATTGACAAGGAAAGAGCGCTAGACCTAATATGTAAATCTCACGTTATAAATGACCCTGAAATCGAGACTTGTCCGATAGAGGATTATAAGGCTCGTCTAGAAAGAGTTAGGCAAGAAGGCTTTGCTTTCTGCGACGAGGAATTCGAGCCAGGACTAAGAGCTGTCGCGGTGCCCGTTTTCGATTCTGCGGGGAGCGTTGTCGCCAGTATAACTGCGATTGCGCCTAAAGAGAGATTCAGTACAAAGAGACTAAATGATGAAATTGTAGCCAATCTAAAAAAGACTGCTGTGAACATCAGCAAATACACTTTCTAGAGGTTGACATGAGTGAAAAGGTGGTAATTGTAAGTAACGTCGGAAGGGTCTTCTCGAGCGGGACAAAAAAGGATAGAAAGGAATTCGTTGCACTGGATGATGTTTCATTTACAGTCAACAGAGGCGAGTTCGTCTCACTGCTAGGACCTTCGGGCTGCGGAAAATCAACACTGCTAAAGATTGTCTCGGGGCTTCTCAAGGCAAGTTCTGGAACGGTGGAGATTACAGAGAAAGAAAATCGTAAGACTCCTCCGTTTGGGTTCGTATTCCAGGATTCCGTTCTCTTACCCTGGAGAACAGCAATAGAAAACGCTCTCTTTCCATTCGAAATCATGGGCAACAAGGAGAAAGCAGATGAAAGCAATGTCAGGAATCTTTTCGAACTAGCGAAGCTTGTGGGCTTTGAAAATTCCTACCCAAGACAGCTTTCAGGTGGAATGAGACAGCGCGTGGCTATTGTGAGAGCCCTGTCCTACAATCCTCCAATACTACTTATGGACGAACCTTTCGGGGCTCTTGACGCGATAACCAGAGACAATCTGAACAACGTTCTCCTCGAAATATGGGAATCGACCAGAAAGACAGTGATCTTTGTGACTCACAGTATTAGCGAAGCAGTGTATCTTTCAGACAGGATAATCGTTATGGGTACGAAACCCGGCAGAGTTGTCGCGGATATGAAGGTTGAATTGCCTAGACCGCGAAATGAAGATTCAAAACTTACTCCGGAATTCTACTCCTACGTCAAAGAGCTAAGGGAGATGCTCAAACAATGAACAGGAAAGTCTTGATAGCAATAATCTCGATTCTTTTCCTGGTTCTCTTCCTGGGTTTTTGGAAGGGATACATAATCGTCAGAGATGTTCCGGGATTTATCCTTCCACCTCCAGAGGCTGTAGGACAGAGGTTTATCTCTCTTGTTGCAGACGGCACTTTCATTAGAGAAGGCTGGGTAACCCTGTATACGATAGTGATTGGCTTCTCCGTTGGATCTATTCTGGGCTTCACGGCTGGATACTTCTCCGCTAAATCAAGAACCTTTGAAGAAGTAATCTCACCATATGTCATGCTTATTCAGGCCACACCAAAAGTATCTCTCATTCCTCTCTTTGTTATTTGGTTCGGACTCGGGATGCCGTCAAAGCTATTGCTCATAGTTCTTTCAGCTTTCTTTCCGGTGATGATAAACACAATCTTGGGACTTAGATCTGTCCCGGAGGACTACGAGAACTTAATGACAATTCTCGGAGCATCGGAACGCCAGTCAACTCTCAAGATGAGACTCCCGATGGCCACTCCCTTAATCATGGCAGGGCTCAAGATTGCAATGGTGCAATCAATAATAGGGGCAATAGTCTCAGAATGGATGGCTGGAGACAGAGGCTTCGGTTATCTGCTCGTTTACGGCAGTTCTCTGTATGACGCAAATCTTCTGATGGCGTCAATAATTGCTACCACTTTCCTGGGATTAATTCTCTACTGGAGCATTGAGCTTATAGAAAAGAAACTCTTGTTCTGGCATGAGTCGAAATTGGCCTTCACGGAGGGAACATGATGAATGACGGATTCAGAAAACCCACAGCGAGCAATCCCATCGAAAACGGTAAACTTCCGCATCTGAAGTTGAGCATAGATTCAAAGGTTCCGAAGCTGTTCTTCCTTCCAGGTGATCCAGACCGACTAAAGCTCTTCGAAGAAGCGGCAGATTCCTTTGAATATCTGTCCGCCAATCGAGAATTCTCAACAGGAATCGGCACTTTCGGAGGGAAGGAGTTTGGCGTCTGTTCAACCGGAATTGGAGGCGGTTCATCGGAAATAGTTATGGTGGAACTTCACTCTCTTGGTGTAGAAAGAGTTGTAAGAGTGGGAGGTTGTGGAGCGCTTAGAGAGGACATTAAGTGCGGAGATATGATAATCAACTCCGGCGCAGTAAGACTAGGCGGAAGTTCCAAAATGTACGTCAGAGTAGAATACCCGGCCGTTGCCGATCCATTTATGGTCGTAGCACTGGCCAAAAGCGCTTCGAAAAAGGGGATCAGGACTCACGTAGGCATAGGCGCTACTGTTGACTCTTATTATGCCGGACAGGGTCGGTGTATTGAAGGTTTTGAAATCCCTGGTTCAAGTTTGCCTGAAGAACTCTCATCAGCCGGCGTTATCAATTTCGACATGGAAACCGAGACGATCTATACTCTGGCAAGCCTTATGGGTATGAAGGCAGCAAATATCCTGGCAGTTCATGGAAACAGAAAGACAGATGAATGGCTTATTGATTACAGGTCAGCTCAGCTTTGTGCAATAGAAACCGCACTTGAAACAGACTTTTTGACACTCTGAACGAGGAGGGATTGATTTGAAGAAGGCAGTACTTGTGTTTTTATTGGTTCTAGTAAGTATGTTTGCTTTTGCCCAGAAAGTAACCCTGCAAATTGAGGGGTCCGCAGTTCCTTACTACATTCCCATCTACATGGGAATAGAGCTCGGTTATTTTGAAGAGGAAGGTCTTGAAGTAGACTATCTTTTTGGAAGCGCCTCAGACATCATAAGAAACGTAGCAGTTGGAAATGTTGAATTCGGGTTCCCCAATGGCGAACCTGTCATAACGGCAAGAGCTCAGGGAATACCTGTAAATGTTATTCATACTACCTACCAACACGGACTCGGCTCAACTATCTTCCTTAAGGAAAGCGCTATTGAAACACCCCAGGATCTCAAAGGGAAGAAAGTGGCAATAACAGCTTATGGAAGCCCCAATTATGTGCAGCTACAGATTCTTCTGAAGAAAAACGGGCTTTCACTGAATGACATCCAGCTTGAGATTGTGGGAACCGAAGCTATCGTTCCGGCTCTCGTAAACAAGAGAGTAGATGCAATTTGCTTCTCGATGCTCAGAACTTTCGAACTAAGGTATCAGGGAATCGAAGTAGATGAATTCAAGTCAGACGAGTTCCTTCCTTCATTTGGAAACGTTGTGGTAACCGGAGACAAAATCCTGAATGAAAACAGGGATCTGGCTGTTAGGTTCACAAGGGCTTTGAGCAGAGTAATGGCCTATCTCTCAGATCCAGAGAACATGAAGGAAGCCACTGTAGTGGCAATCGCGAAGTATGCACCAACATATATTGGCAGAGAGGAATACATGGCCGACATACTCTCCGAGATCTATGCGGGCTACCTATGGCAGAGCGAAGATACCGAAGCCTTTGGATTTGGATTTGGAAACGTTGAAAGATGGCAGCAGACTATCGACATCATGAGAGAGTACGATCTGATAACCACAGATGTCAACGCGGCCGATTTCGTAGTACCAAGACTGTAAACTAAGTCTTCGGGTAGGAGGAAGGATTTTGAAAAAGAACATCAATTCAAAACTAATGAGCTTTTTATTTCTTGTGGCTGTATTGGTTGTTTGGAAAGCAGTGGTCACGATTTTCAATACTCCAACACATATCCTTCCTCCGCCCGAAGATATTCTCTTCAAGTTCATTGAGTTGGTCAAGAACTCCGTCTTGCAAAAGAACTTCATGGCAACGCTCGAAGAGATAGCTATAGGCTTCAGTTCCGGCGCGGTGATTGGAATAGTACTTGGATACGTTCTTGCGAAGGTAGAGATTCTCGAGAAGGCGCTTTCCCCGTACATCCTCATATTCCAGACTGCTCCAAAAATTTCTCTTGCCCCGCTCTTTGTTTTGTGGTTCGGGCTTGGAATATTGTCAAAAGTGGTTCTAATTGCTCTTGTTACTCTGTTCCCTGTGATGATAAACATGATCCTCGGTGTAAGATCAACTGAAAAGAACTACTACAACCTGATGAAGGTTTTGAAGGCAAGTCGTCTTCAAGTTATGTTCAAACTTGAACTCATGAATTCGATGCCGTATCTGATGACTGGATTGCGTGTAGCCCTTGTGTTGTCGATTACGGCTGCAGTTATAGGAGAAATGATGGGTTCAAAGGCCGGGCTTGGATTTCTTCTGATTCTCGGAAACGAAATGTACGATATAACTTTACTGTTGACTGTAATCATTGTAATTAGTCTTCTAAGCTTCTTCCTGGATATTGGAATGAAGAAACTGCAGGAAAAACTACTGTTCTGGCATGAATCGGCGACAAAGTGAAGGAGTTAGCTTGAGCGGTCTCGAATATCTGGCATCGGAAGAAATAGATAGGTTGGCGAAATTCACCTCGACAGATGAAGGCGTTACTCGTCTTCCCTTCACAAAGGAAAACAGACTTGCCCTTGAGTATCTTGCGAAAAGGTTGAGTGAAGTTGGAAAGAGAGTCTATATCGATAGAATGGGAAACATCTTGACCTCCAGCGGGAGAGAAAGTCAGAGAGACGACAAAGTAGTTTTCTGTTCTCACTATGATTCGGTTCCAAATGGCGGCAAATATGACGGAACTGCGGGCGTTGTCTTTGGAATTCTACTTCTGACCCTTCTAGGAAAGGCCGAGGCCGAACGTATTGAATTATGCGCCTTCAACTGCGAAGAGTCCTCACTGTTCGGCCGGGCATCGTTGGGATCGGCGTTCTTCCTCAAGGGAGAGGAAGCTTTGGGGGACTATGAAACATTGATCGGAGAAAGAGTATCCCTGACTGAACTAATGGAAAAGGCGGATTTTCAGAGGTTTTCTCAAGTTGGAAAGCCGTTTGTTGAAGAAGGAACAAGATTCATCGAAATACATGTGGATCAGTCAAAAGAGTTATCAAAGAAAGCCTTGGATTTTGCATTTGTTGAGAAGATTGCCGGTCAAAGGAGACTCAGTTTCACTTTCAAAGGTGAGACCAATCATTCGAGCCTTATGAATCTCTCGGCAAGAAGAGACTCGCTTCTGGCTTCAACTTCTGCCATATTAAAGGCAAGCGAGTTGAGCAAGCTAATGTCATCAGAGGAGGTCGTTGGGACCGTAACAAGGCTAGTCAATACTCCAAATGTAATGAATATGATTCCTGGAGAGACCAAGACTACCGTAGACATAAGAGGCTTCTCAGTTAGTTCTCTCGAAGAATTCAAAAGCTCTCTGACAGATTATTGTAGAGCCGTATCCGAAGGGGCTGCTATAGAATTCTCTTCGTCGGAGCTCTCCACTATGGATCCGGCGACAATGGACAGCTCTTACCTCAAATACCTCCAAAACAGTTTGACTGTTAAGGGACTTTCTTCTACAAGAATGAATAGCATAGCCTGGCACGACATTGCGGAGGTTTCGAAGTACTTCCCATCTTCTCTTATCTTGCTGCCAAATCCTACGGGAGTAAGTCATTCACCAAGAGAGGCGATGGATCTAACTTCATTCTCCAAACTACTTAATGCTATGCTAGAGATCTTTGGAGGTTCTCATGCTTCTAATTAGAAATTCAAATCTCGTAGATTGGAGAAGATCCAGCAGAACAACCTATGACATTCTGATCGACGACGGTGTGATAATGAAGATAGATACAAGAATTGACTGTAGCGATGCAGATATCATTGAAGCCAAAGGACTTGTTGCAATACCTGGAATAGTAGATCCCCACGTACACTTGAGACAACCGGGGTATGAGTGGAAAGAGACTGTGGAAAGCGGCGTCCTGGCAGCGACATCCGGCGGTGTTACCTCACTGTGTGCCATGCCAAATGTAATGCCCTGCCCGGACTCAGTTGAAAACTATCATTATGTCAGGTCCTTTCAAAGTGATACGGTTATAAGAGTTCTGCAGTCCTGTTCAATAAACCAAAACCTGTCTGGCAGGCGAAACAACTGGAAAGAGCTTTATGAAGCCGGCGCAACAGTATTCACCAATGACGGTCTTCCCGTAGATCGAAATAGCGACATGGCCGCTGTTCTATGGTTTTCAAAAGAAACAGGTGTCCTGGTAGCCGAACATCCCGAAATTCCAGAATTTGACAAAAGTTTGGGAAACACAGAGCATGCTGTTATTTGCAGGGATGTCATCCTTAACGAGAGGATCGGCGGTAGGCTTCATCTTCAGCACGTCAGCTTAGCCAGTTCAATTGATTTTCTCAAACGAGCAAGAGAAAAGAACATCAAATTCACAATAGAAACGTGTCCCCATTACTTCATAGAAACCAGCGAGGGGCTGTCCGACGGCTTTTATGAGGTCTATCCACCAATCAGAACAGATAATGACATAGAAGCGATCAGACGAACAATAGTCTCTGGTTTGATAGATATTATTGCTTCGGATCACGCACCACACACATTAGAAGAAAAAACATCTGAAGTACCTGCTAGAGGCTTTTCGGGAGTAGAGCTACTTTTTCCGCTCTCATACACCGCCCTTGTCAGTGAAGGGCTTCTCTCTCTACAAGCATTGACTAAGCTTCTGACATTTAATTCTTCGAATCTCTTGGGAATAAATCCCGCTTGTCTTGAAGAGGGAGAACGAGCCGATATCGTCCTTTTTGATCCCAATGAATCATGGATTGTCGAAGAGTCCTCTATGTATTCAAAAGGGAAGAATACTCCCTTCCTGGGGAAGAAACTAGAAGCGAAGGTGAAGTATACCATAGCCTCTGGAAAAACAGTCTACCCCTTCATTGGAGAGTCAGTATGAATGTTGTGAATGAAAAATGTGAAGTGATAAGAAACGAAAGGGTTAGTTCCGACGGGCATATACTGGTTCTTAATTCTAGAGATATCTCCCGACAGACCCTTCCCGGGCAGTTTGTTGAAATCGGTTGTTATGGAGAAGATATGATTTTGAGAAGACCATTTTCCGTCTTTGATGTCTCAAGTGAAAGCCTATCCCTATTCATAAAGATTGTTGGAAAGGGGACAAAATGGTTGAGTGAACTCAATTCCGGATCTATTGTTGATCTCATAGGACCGCTGGGAAATGGATTCACCGTGTCTAGCAAAAGCAGATCGCTATTGATTGGAGGGGGATGTGGCATCGCTTCACTGAATCTTCTTTCTCGAAAGCTATTTGATTCAGATAGTAACTCGGACACTATTTTTGGCTTCTCAAAACCCGAGGAGATCCCTCAAGAAATCATCGAAGGATTTCAGAAGAGAGCAAACAGAGTTTTAGTAACCGTTGACAAAGGACCTTACCCCTTCATAGGAAACGTTGTGGACAGGTTGAAGGAAATTGATCGGGAAAACTACGACAGATTCTACTGTTGCGGCCCAACAAGAATGTTGAAGGCACTCGAACCCTTTCTATGCAAGAGAGAAGTCGAGGTATCTCTTGAAGCACGTATGGCATGCGGCATCGGGGTCTGTTATGGCTGCACCATCAGTACAAAACACGGTAGCAAGCGAGTCTGTCTAGATGGACCGGTTTTCAAAATGGAAGAGGTTGAATGGAATGAAATGTAATCTGAGAACAGATCTTGGACGTATAGGCATTTTGCGTAATCCCATAATCATTTCTTCAGGGACTTTTGGACTGTCCAAACCGTATTTTGACCTTCTGGAATCTGAATATGTCGGAGCGGTAGTAACAAAGACGATCACTTTGAATCCGAAGGAGGGTAACGCTCAGCCGAGAATCCTGGAGGGTCCTTCCTCAATGATAAATTCGATCGGCCTCGAAAACCCCGGCGTTCTCAGTTTTATCGAAGAATACAAAGACGGGTATGGAAAATTGGAAATTCCAGTAATAATTAGTATAAGTGGAAATTCAGTATCTGAGTTTGTTGAGATAGCTGACAGACTTAATGATATCGATGGGGCAACCGCTATAGAACTAAATCTTTCCTGCCCGAATGTCGATTCGGAAGGACTCTCTTTCGGGTCAAGCCCTGAGAGAATTGGCAATGTCGTATCTGAATGCAGCAAGACCAGCAAATACCCGCTGATCGCTAAACTCAGCCCTTTCCAATCTATTGATGCTTCCTTCGCCAGAAGTGCAGAAATGGCAGGGGCATCGGCAATATCACTGATAAATACCGTACCAGCCATGAAGATTGACATAAACAGATTCAGATCTGCATTAGGTGCCCTATCCGGTGGAATGTCCGGACCAGCAATTAGACCCATCGCGCTGAAAATGGTCTACGAAATCAGTAGGGATATTGATCTTCCCATAATCGGTATGGGCGGAATTTCAAACGGCGAGGATGCAGTAGAGTTTATTATGGCGGGAGCCACCGCAATCTCTATCGGAACTATGAATATGATCGATCCCTCAATACCCAAATCAATCACCAAGTTTTTCGAGAACTTCATGCAAGTTCATTCATTATTAGATACTGCGGAAATTGCCCAAAGATTCATCCAAAGAAACTCTTGACTTTGGCGACGTACTGTCTTGCCTTCTCCTCTATCTCCTCCGGGCTCCCCTTAGTCAGATCGGATCCTATACCGACAGCGGCGGTACCTGCTTTGAACCATGTGTCTATGTTGTCAAGATTGACTCCTCCCGACACCACACACAGCGCCTCGGGGAAGGGGCCCCTAAGTGATTTCACAAAGGACGGTGAAAGGACATCGCCGGGGAAGACTTTGACCATCGAGCTGCCCAGCGAAGTTGCCTTCACATATTCTGTCGGTGTCATAATCCCAGGAAGATAAAGCGTCTCGAGCGCTCTGGACTGTATTGCAAGTTCTTCCGATAGATGAGGACTGACTACGTACTTAGCGCCGCTCTTAACGGCTTTGCTGAACTGGTCGTCTGTGATAACAGTTCCGGCTCCAACGTAGGCACCCTCTATCTCTTTTGAGAGAATTGAAATCGCCTTGGGGGCGTCGGGAACCGTGAAGGTTATTTCGAGGATTTTCACGCCTCCCCTGAAACAGCTTCTTCCAATCTCGACACATCTCTCCACGCTGTCGCTTCTGATAACGGCCATTATCCTTTCTTGCAGGATAATATTCTTCACTTCTATCCCTCCATTCGAATTTTATCTAGAGTATTATTCTTCCAAATGATTTTAGGATCAGAAGAACTCTCAAGGTTATTATAGCAACCCACTCATCCCAGGCCCTGCTCATTTCGCCATCGTAGAAGCTCTTGGACCAAGTGGGCTTGATCTTCCCGTGAGTCTGAAGCTCGTCAATATAGTATTCGATATTCTTTTCAATCAACTCTCTATCGACGCAAAAGAACTCTTCGGGAGAAGCAACGAAATCCAAAGGCTTGGCCACATACTCCGTTCTCCATTCCTCCTCATCCTCACTAACCAAGGTGCAGACTGCTTCAGAGAGCTTTGATCTTAAGCTTGCAGCCGTTTTTTCGTCAAGCAATCTGTAAAGCCTTATGAAGCAGAATATCTCGTGAAAAGAGGTAAACACACTCATGCTATCCAGATACCTGACCGCTTGAGAAAGAAGCTCATCTACATCTAGATTGGTTAATTCTCTGTATTTGCTCAGATATCCTGTGATCTCAGCAGTTGGGTTGCCCCAGTTAGCATCGATCGCGCACATGCCCTTCTCTTCATCGAATTCCCACCAGGGAGCGTGCGGGTAATCATTCACCGTCTTCGGAACTGCCAACCATCCCTCCCTTTCCGGAACATATGTGTTGTCCAAATAGGAAATCGCTTTTGAGATTATTCCCTTGGCAAGCGGTATGTCATCGAAATTAATAAGGTGTTGAAGCGCTACAGACGTTGCTATGGGTGATGAAGCTGGTAATCTGAAGTCTGGTTCAATTGCATTTCCAAATCCGCCATCGCTATTCTGATAACCGGCGATTTCCTCGACAACGCTGTTTGCCGGGCCATCCATGAAGTAATAGGCGAACAGTCTCTTTTCCAGCTCTCTCCCGTTCTCAAGGATCGTATACTGTGCTCTCCTAAAAGGCTCCCTTTCAAGATAGAGCATTTCAAATACCCCCTTTATGTTGTCCTTTCATTTCTGCAAATACCACTCAGCAAGATTCTCGTAAAGCTCCCCTCTGCCCGGGACCGGCCCGATGAGCTGGCTATTCCAAAAAGCGTAAGAAAGATTGTAGGCGAAAACCAGAACCGGCACATCATTTGTCCATATCCTGTATGATCCGAGATAATAAGGAGTGCGACTTGACCAGTCGGGCTCAATAGAAGCCCTTCTCATAATCCTGAAGATCTGCTGATTCACATAACCTACTTCCCAGCCTGACTCCAAATCATACTCGTACTCACTGGTCCATGGGGCTATCTCGGGATAGTCGAAGGCCTGGACTCGAAGATAGGCCAGCTCATAATCGCCTTCATCTATGTCACGGAGAAGACTTCCCCAATCGAGCCTTTCCACTTCGAGTTTCACACCTATCATGTCCCAGCTCTTCTGGAGCTCCTCCAGCAATATATTCTCAACTCCATGATAGACCTTGATCGACAAAGTTACGCTATCGGGATGACCTGCATTTGAAAGGAAGATCTTTGCCTTCTCCGGATCGTACGGAAGATCCACTATCTGAGCTTGCAGGGTCTTAGAGATAGCCGTTCTGGGATCTACAGGAATAAAAGTCCCGATAGAATTGGGGAGGGCTTTAAGAAGTGATTCATAATCTATAGACATCTTGAGCGCCTGCCTAACTCCTTTTTCTGCCAGCAGACCGTTTCTATGATTTATTAGAACAACATGATAAGTGCCATCCGGTAAGCTTCCCGATTTAAATTTTCCAGAAGCCGATGCATTAAGAAGAGACTCGTTGTGATCGGGCTCACTGAAAAGAAGATGCAGCTCCCCCTTTTCGAACATTTCAATTCTGTCGAGAGGCTCCGCCACTTCCACGAGCCTTACTTCATCTAGAAGACTTTTTTCGGGCCAACTCTCAAATACTAGAGGAAAAAGACCGTCGCCAGATCCTCCGTGCCAGTTCGGATTTCTCTTCAGAATAATGTTGCCTTTTACACTTGACGGATCAAGCACGAAGGGCCCTGAACTAGCTTCTATAGGAGGTTTATCCATCTTCATGCTCTCTTCCAGATTCTCCGGTTCGATTCCAAGTCTGTCCGAGTAAATATGTTTGGCGAGTATGCCCGTTCTCAAAGAGTTCAAGAATTCGGGATACGAATCATTGAAATTGAAAACCACTGTCTTGCTGTCGACGACGGAAAACCAGCCAAACCGCGGATCACTGAGAGCCTCATAGACCGGAGAGCTTTCGGTGTTCTTCCACGCTTCTATCGAATACTCAATATCCGCGCTGGTTATAGGCGTTCCGTCATACCAGAAAATATCTTCTCTGAGCTTTATGAAAAGAGACTTGTTCGAATTCAACAGCTCGTACTTTTCCACCAGGCAGGGACTCAATTCGTCGCCGCTTGCCCATCTGAAAAGCGGATCTTGAATCGCGAAAGTAACCCAGAAATCGCCCTCTGAAAGCTCAAAGCCTGGAATGAATCTGAATGTAGTATCGACCGGGAGTGTGATCGACCCTCCCGCTAGCTCCGAGTAAGAGAATTCTTCTTCTGTCCCTCTTTTTTTCAGAGCCTCGGCGAAACCACTAGACAAGAAGACTGACAATATGACAACCAGAAATAATCTCCGCACAGGGTACCTCCAAAGCTTCAGGTCTCTACACTATTATAGTAGATAAACCAAATTCGATTTCGTTCAAAAAGGCAAAGAACTGGAGAAAATGGTTCTCCGTTGAACGGTTCTCCGTTCACCGAGGAGCAATGGAAGATGCAAGTTCCAAGATGCAAGTTGTAAGAAAAAGCAAAAGACCGAGGTCGGGGATTGCAGCTTAGAGGTTGGAAAGAGCGGAATAAGATGCAAGGCTGGCTTCGCGTCCCGGCATGTTCTTCGCCGGAATTCCGATTCCGAGTACAGTGGACCAATGACGGCAAATCGCAAACAAAAAGGTTTCCACAGTCTTTGTTTCTGAAGATGAATAGTGTATATTAAGTTGTAGGACATCCTACAACATTCGAGAGGCGGTGCGAATGAAGGAGATAGGGATCGACCACAATTCCCATGCCTCGCTTTCTGGGAAGATTCATAGCGAATTGAGAAAACTGATCTTGAACGGTGAACTCAAAGCCGGAGAGAGACTACCCTCGGAACCCGACCTTGCTCATGAGCTTGGAGTTAGCAGAAATTCACTAAGAGAGGCTATCGGTCTCCTTCAAAGGGAGGGTTTGCTACTCAAGAAGCATGGAATTGGGACTTTCGTTACAGATAGATATCCGATTATTAGGGGAGGAATCGAGAGGCTCTCAAGCATTGGCAGCTTTATCGAGTCCCAGGGTCATTCTGCGAGGAGCGAGATAAGTCGATTCGATCAATGTGCTTGCGAAGAGAAAATCTGCGAGTTCCTCGACCTGGGGGTGGGCAGTCTGGTTCATGTTCTTGAGACTACAAAATACGCTTCGGAAATCCCCGTTGCCGTTTGCATTGATTACATTCCGAAGTCCATTGTGAAAGATATAGATCCCGACAGAATCCACAATTCTGTCTTTGAGGGACTTGGTAGACACTATAATATCGATATCAGATATGCCGAGTGCGATCTAATTCCTATCAGTTGCGACGAGGTTCTATCTAGGAGGCTCAAGGTCGACGCGGATACTTCAGTTCTCTTATTGGAGCAGATTCATTACGACGTTTTGGATAGAAAGGTTCTATATTCGAAGAGTTACTTTCCGTCGGGAAAATTCACTTTCAAGCTCATTAGAAGACGTTGAGACAGGTAGCTCAACAGGAGGTGTAGGGAAATGAGAAAGCTCTTACTGGTGATGGTTCTATTACTGGGTGTTATGCTTTCAGCCACAACCATCGAGGTCCTATGGATGGGATGGCCCCAGGATCAGGTTATGCAGCTCGTCAATGCGTTCAAAGAAGAGACCGGAATCGACGTGGATATTCAACTGGTCCCCTTCGGCCAGCTTTTCCAGACGATCGAAGTCCGACTGGCAGCTGGCGACGGTACACCGGATGTGTATATAGTGGATGGTCCAAACACGGCCTCTTATGCGGCACGAGGTTATCTCCTTCCCCTGGATGAACACTTCAGCGATGAGGAGATGTCTGCGTGGTTCGATGCCTCCATAGAAGAGGGCAGCTATCATGGTTCCTTCTACTCGGTTCCTTACGGCACTTCATCGGCTGGCATATTCTACAATAAAGCTATCTTCGAGGAATACGGCGTTCCCTTCCTGCCGGAGACAATAGAAGAGAGGCTCACGTGGGAAGAGGTGGCCGAAATTGCGAAGAAACTCACCAAAGACACCAATGGGGACGGACTTACAGATATCTGGGGTCTTGTGATTGAACAGATAGACAGACCGTATCTGATCTTCCCCATGGTTCAGTCACTTGGTGCGAAAGTCCTTTCCGATGACGGTCTTGAATCTCAGGGATATATCACTTCAGATGAGTTCGTTGAAGGAACCACCTTCTACTGGAAGCTCTTCAACGAATGGAAGGTCAGTCCCCAAGGTCTCAGCGACTCGGCAATTTCACGCGAGTATTTCGGAACTGGTAGAGCAGCAATGATGCTCGGAAATGAGTGGAATTTGCGAAGGATGCTCCAGTACCCCGACCTGGCTTATGGACTTTCCCCCTTCCCGTATTTCGAGGGCGGAGTTGCAGTTACCCCAACGGGCAGCTGGCATGTTGGAATTAACTCCAAGACAAAGAAGCTTGAGGAAGCTCTGGCCTTCACAAAGTTTATTACCGGCAAGGAAGCTGTAATCACCTGGCACAAGCTGAACGGTATAGCACCCGCAAGGTCAGATGTTTACGAGGCCCTTCCCGAGGTTTTCGATAACCCAATGTGGCAGCTCTTCGTCAAAGAGATGGAGACCACCGCAGTCCCAAGACCTAGAACACCCGGCTACTCGCAGTACGAGCTTATGCTGAGGGAGGCATTCAATTCTATTCACTACGGTGCCGATCCAAGAAGCACTCTTGAAGAGGTCGCCGCACGAATCGACAGAGAACTTAGAAAGTACAGATAGTTTTCCAGGGATCGTGCTTGAATTTAGATTATTCCGGAAGGTGCGCAGATGTTTCGAAATAACAAAGTAGCGTGGCTTTTTGTTCTGCCCGCGCTGACATTTCTTCTTGTGTTCAAGATTTGGCCAATAGGCGTCTCGGTTATTGAGAGCCTTACTATGACGAGTTTCACCGGGACAAAGTCATTCGTAGGGTTCGAAAACTATGAATACCTCTTCAAGCACGATCCCGTCTTCTGGAGATCTTTTTCCGTTACTCTCTTCTACTCTATAATCGTAAATCCACTGATTGTCCTGACCTCATTGTTGATGGCGCTGCTTCTGAATTCCAGCCACTTCTTCACCAAGTTCTTCAGGACTGTCTTCTTCTTGCCGGCGGCGATATCGTTCGCCGTTGTCTCCGTAATCTGGATGATAGTCCTCGATCCATATAACGGTCTGGCAAACAGCTTCCTGACCATGTTCGGCTTCAAACCTCAGCCGTTCTTCGCCTCTCCCGATCAGGCGCTTTGGGGGCTGATACTTCTTAACGTCTGGAGAAGCTCCGGCTACTGGATGATGTACTTCCTTGCAGGATTGCAGAACATTCCCGAGACGCTGTACGAAGCTGCCGAGATCGACGGGGCCTCAACTTTAAGGAAGACGTTCAAGATTACGCTGCCTCTGCTCACGAGGACTATTTCCTTTGTTCTCGTTGCAAATACGGCCTTCAATTTTCTCAGTTTCGCGCCTGTTTACATAATTACGAAGGGCGGCCCCATGGGCTCGACAAATCTCCTGATGTACGAGTCTTACAAGAGCGCCTTCGTAAATCTCGACATGGGAAGGGCCTCTGCGATCACTACGATCTTGCTGGGAATCATCCTTGTTTTCAGTTTCTTCGAGCTGAGGTTCACCAGAGCTCGATTCGAGTATTGAGGTGGAATCATGAAGAAGCGAAGTCTTTGGAAAACAATGATACTATTTGCCGTTCTCGGCATTATAAGCCTATTCTTTCTGATCCCACTCATCTGGGTCGTTGCATCCGCTTTGAGGCCTGCCAGTCCGCTCTACGAGTACGCCAATCCTCTGACCTGGAAAAGTTTCGTTCCTACCAAACCGACACTGGAGAATTTCGTACATATATTCGTCAACCTAAACTTTGGCAGAGCTCTCATGAACAGCCTTTTCGTTTCGGTCTCGACCATACTTCTAACGGTCATTGTAGCATCCATGGCGGGATTTGCGCTAGCGAAGTTCGAATTCAGAGGCAAAGCTGCGCTCTTTACAATAGTACTGATAACCTTCATGGTTCCCTTCGAGTCCATCGTTATACCGCTATATATACTCATAAAGCAGCTGCGTATAGACAACACATACTGGGCTCTCATTCTTCCGGGCGTAGCCAACGGCCTTGCGATATTCCTTTTCAGACAGTTCTTCTCTGAAGTGCCTTCAGAGATCATGGAAGCGGCAAGAATAGACGGCGCTTCCTGGTTCAGAATCTACTGGAGGATCGTTCTTCCGCTGAGCGTTCCGGCCATAGTCACTGTAATTGTAATGGTCTTCATGTTCCAGTGGAACTCGCTGTTCTGGCCTCTTGTAGCAACCCATTCAAGTAGATTCGAGGTTGTACAGGTAGCCATCGCCGCACATAGATCAACGGAAAACACAAGTTGGGCGAATCTCTTCAGCTCGGCAATCGCCGGCAGTCTTCCGCCGGTAATTCTCTTCCTCTTCCTCCAGAAGTACTTCGTAAGGGGGATAAGCGGAACGGGATTGAAAGGATGATTTCATGAATAATTCTAAGAAGGCGAAAAACCACTTGCAGATTTCCAGCGACTCCCTTCCCGAGATAGCTCTTGTACCCGGTGATCCGGCAAGAGTATACGAAATCGGAGAGTGTCTGAGCAATGTGGAGGAAATAGGAAACAGCAGAGACTACATAACTATTACCGGAACCTATAAAGGCCTGCCGCTTACTGTATGTTCTAGCGGAATCGGAGGACCCTCGACTGAGATCGCGGTGGTCGAGCTAAACAAGCTGGGCGTCAAGACAATCATCCGTGTCGGAACTTCCGGAGGACTTGCAGACGATGTGAAACCGGGAGACTTGATCGTGCTTTCGAGTTGCATAAGATACTCGGGAACTGCAAATCTCTTCATTCCGGAGAACTTCCCCGCCGTAGCCGATTACCGGCTACTTACGGCGTTGATTTCAGCCTGTGAAGAGGGCGGTGTGGTCTATCACGTGGGAATCGGCCTTTCACTCGATTCTTTCTATGCAACAAAGCCCGATCTCTTGAGAGAAGACTTCCCATCATCTATCTACGGAAAACTTAAAGAATGGATTGCTGCAGGCGCTTTACAGCTCGACATGGAAGCAGCTACTCTCTATGTGCTTTCTTCTCTTCTGAAGATCAATGCCGCCGCCATATGCACCGCAGGATCCAACATCTCGCGAGGTGAGAGACCAGAGACTCCTCCTTCGAATGAAAACGCCATAATAGCAGCCTGCGAAGCAGCTTACAGGTTTAATAACTGGAAAGAAATTTCAATTAAGCGAGGGAGGAGTTTCAGACTTCCTCCGATTGCAGAGCGGGGGTAATGAACTATGAGTGAGAGACTTACCGGAAAGACGGCCCTTATCTTCGGAGCGGGAAGAGTTGGAAGCTCCGCTGCCGATGCATTTGTAAACGAGGGTGCAAAGGTTATTCTGCTGGACAGAGACGAGGAAAAGCTCGAAGCCTTGAAGAAGAAACTTGAAGAATCGAGAAAGGGATTCTGTTCGACGATATGCGCAAACATAAACAGTCAAAGCGATGTTGATGAGATATCAGATCTACTGGAAGAAAAGACATGGAAAGTCGACATCCTTCTTAACTGCCCAGCCTACATATACAGGGCACCATTTGTCGATCACCCAATAGAAGAGATTGACAGGCAGTGGCATATCAATGTGAGGATAGTCTTCATGTTGTCGCAGGCCGTAGCTAAGATGATGTCGAAAGACGGCGGTGGAAAGATCATCAACCTGGCCTCGGTCGGAGGCCTCTTTCCGGAAAAGGAACACGCAGGCCACTGCGCAGCAAAAGCGGGGATTATTGCGATTTCGAAGGTAATGGCACTCGAACTAGCCTCGGCCAATATTCAGGTAAACGTCATTGCTCCCGGCCCAACAGAGACCGTTCCATTTACTTCTCCCTTCTATTCTCAACATCCCGAAGTACTGAAAAGAATAGAGGAAAAGACTCCGGCCGGGAGGATCGGGCATCCTGAAGACCATACAGGAATAATAGTATTTCTCGCCTCGGAGGAATCGGACTGGATAACGGGCCAGGTGATAATGTCCGACGGCGGACTTGGTCTGGTGTGAATCTTCAAAACACAGACGAATAAGTATGCCCCGTATCGATCCGGGGCATATTCATTGCTGGCAGGATAATACTAGAAGTGTTGAAGCGCGAAGGGCAAGCTCTTCGGAAGATCCTGACCTTTGTAGCCGCCCGATACCTTAACCCTGCCGAACTCTATCATCTCTTTGAAGTCTGTGCTCCCGCCAACAACCGAAGATAAGGTCGCGATTTCACACTCGAGATCAAAAGAGTCACTCGGCAAGAAGCTAAGTTCTCCATTCTCAACACATAGTTCGAAAACTCCGTCATTCCATGATGCCTGGCTGTCGTCGATTTTGATTCCGACCCGCATGTCCGGAGCGTCGATTCTCAGACCGTTGAGCAGCTGGAGGTCTACGATTCTGATCATAGTCCTGGGTACTATCTTAATCTCGGATGGCCTTTCCTTTAGATACGGCCAGAGAAGGAAATCAGGCGTTAGAAAGGCGTGAATCTGGTCGATCTGAAGAGAAAGACCTTTTAAGAAACGGAACATTGCATGCTTCGTTGCGGCATCATCCGCAAGAAAGATCGTGACCACAAACTTAAGTCCGCTGTCCTTGTCGAAGTTATCGTAGAGAAAGACATAGCGGAGCATCCCTGTAGTCTTTCCTTCTCTCTTGAACTTCACGAATTTCTTAGAAACATCGTTGTCGGTTCGGAACTCAAAATCGCTTTTCCACATCTCTTCGTCTCTCAAGATCATGCTGTAGTGACTGCTTGCATAATCGTTGTAGAACTCCCTGATTTCGCCGTCGGCATCTTCCATCTCCTCAATCGTCACTTCTACCTTCTGATCGGGAAGATCTATAGAACCAGGGGAGAACTTAGCCCTTAGCATCGTGTCAAACTCCTCCCAACCGAGCTTTCTATAGAAGCTTCTGCTAAATGGATAGAGCAGAGATACGGCCTGCCCTTTCTCTCTCATAGTCTCCAGTGATCTCTCCAGAAGGAATTTGACTGCGCCCTTTCCCCTGTAAAGGGGACTTGTGCAGACGTTCCCAATTCCACCCATCGCAACGACTGAATCTCTGAGTCTCATCTTCAAAGAAAGCAGAAGATACTCGGCGGCAAGATTAGTACCGTCATAGGCCCCAAAGGGGTCCCTTAGATCGTTATTGAAGATCTCACCAGCATGTTTCGAAGCGACCTTCATCCAATTTTCTGGAATACCGAAAGAGAATTTCATAAGATCAAGATAATCCTTCTGATTGCTTATTCTCCTGCATTCAAACATCATTTCACCATCCCTGAATGTGGTGTAAAAATGATAGCATATCGCGTGAAACCCGTGGCTAGGGATCGGAGGCTGGGGTTCGTAGCCCTTCAAATCTCTAAGCAACCTCTAAGCGACTGTTAAGCGGGCTCTAAGAAACGGGCCGTAGACTGAGAATGTACCAAAAATCATGTGGAGGTGTAAGAGATGAAAAAGATAGTGTTGATTACGATAGCGGTTCTTCTGATCGGTGGAATGACATTGGCAGTAGGTTACGGGACGAAGGCGATGCAGAGAGCTCAGGATCCTACAACCTGTGAGAACTTCGTAGATGCAGACGGCGACGGAATAAACGACAACTGCCCGAATGACGGAGTAAGAGAACTGAAGAATGCCCAGGACGGAACAGGCTACAGGCACGGAGCTTCTGGCGAAAAGGGACCTGGACTCGGCAGAGGATTCGGAAAAGCAGCTCAGCTGTAAGAGATAAAACCCCTACCCAATCTAGTCAAGGGCCCGAAAGGGCCCTTGTTCTTATAATAATGAAATCGGAACAACACACTTCCAAACCCACTGACTCCTCGTTTCCTCTGCTCTGTCATCCCGAAACTAGTTTCGGGATCTGGAGTTTGGAGAAACCGTGGTTCGGGGTCGGAGGTTGAGGTTTTGGAAGAGCAAAAAAACAGTTGCAAGTTCCAAGTCGTTAGTTGTAAGAGCAAAGGCCGGGGTCGGGGTTGCAGGTTAGAGGTTGGAAAAAGCGGAATAAGATGCAAGGCTGGCTTCGCCAGGAAGTGAGGCTCGCTGGCGCGAGGAAGTGATGCTGGCGCTTACGCACCAGGAGGCAAAAACCAAAGAAAAAGAGCAAGCAAATTAAAGTAATCTGATCAGAACGAACTCATTTTGTCATCTGAAGTGCTCCTGTTAAGGATCTGGGCTTTCGAGAAACCGTGGTTGGGGGTTCGAAAGATCAAGAAAAACAGGTTGACCGTTCAATGTTTCACAGTTCACCGAGGAGAACCTGTTATTCGTTCCAGAGCGAGGATCTCTTCTTCGTTCTTGGATGGAATCATAAGCAGTAGCACCAAGATTCCGATCAGGAGCTTTGTCGGAATGACGGAATCCAGCCTTTTCGGAGTAACCGTTGCTTGTCATCCCGGACTTGATCCGGGATCTGGTTCCAAGAACGAACAACCTGGACGCGTAGCGTAGGAACGAAGAACCGGTATTCTCGGCGGGGACGGTGGAACGTTATCGGACAACGTGGTCCTCATAAGCATACAGCGTGGTCTCTCAAGCGTGCAGCGGCGCTTTCGAAGGACGGGTCCATGATCTGGAACGGGCAACGAAGGACGGGTCCAGGATTTTGGACGAAGTACCAAGGACGGCTCTTCCCCAGCTTACAGCGGTACTTAGATGCGAGATCCCGTGCAGAGACATCACGGGATGACCCTGAACAGGTTCATTTCAGGGCAGGCTCAACATGATGATGACAGTTTTTCTTGCTTTCCGTCATTCTGACATGCTTCTGGTAAGAATCTCGATCTTTGAAACAGTTGCAAGTTGTAAGAGCAAAAGCCAATAAATTCTATAAGTCTTTTGAAATGCTCTTCTCGGTGGACGGCGGACCGTTGACGGACAACGTTGTCTTCGCCAGCGTTCAGCGGCTCCTAGTCCGCAAAGCGGAACTGGCCTCGCCGAAGGCGAGACTGACCAAGCGAAGCCTGACTGGCCACCAAAGGCGACTGGCTCTTTCTCTTCCCTCCTGCGCAGCAGCATCACTTCCGCCGATGCTTTTCGGCGCATCACTTCCCCGGACGTTTCTCCGGGCCTCACTTCCCGACGCAGTCGGCCTACCCTCCTGTCGAAGCCTATTGACCGTTCTCGTCGAATGGCATGAACTTGCAGTGTAAATGTGGCATGAATTTCAATCATTTGAAATAACCTTCTGCCATCATATAATGAATTTGGTAATCGAGCAATTCGAAAGTAACGCTCTTTTAGTTTCAAGCGCTTTCAATTTCAGTGCCGGTGAAAGTGACCAAAGGTTTGCGCGTGAGATGCGCGGGAGGTTCTGATGAGCGAGAAGAGATCGATCGAAGAGATTATGAAAACCTATTCAGAAGTCCCCTATGCGCATTTCAGGGAAAAGCTTGTAAACTTGAATGAGCTTTCGAAGATAATGTTCAAAGAGGGCAAACCTCTTCTCGCCTCGGAAACTGTTAAGGTGGAGCTTTCTAAAATTGAAGCCCCTGAATGTATTGAGCTTGCCAACGTTGTGCATAACATGATTAAGTACTCATGCGTTGTGGGCAATTACGATGCGTCAATCGAGTATGCCTTGAAGGCAATGGATCTTTTCAAAGACTTTGGGACACCCGATGACGTTAACGACGTGATCGGAAACATCGGCGGTGTCTATGTCTACATGGAGCGGTTTGAGGAAGCCCTCGAATACACCGACAAAGCTCTAGAATATGCTCGAATGAAGGGCGATGATCTCGCGACAGCCTACTTTCTGAACAACAAAGCCGTTGCATTGAAGAATCTGAAAAGATTTGCCGAAGCCGTTGACTGTTTGAACAAAGCGATAGAGATAAAGCTTTCTCTAGAAAAGAAGGCAGATCTCTGCAACAGTTATTTCAATCTCTCCGAAGTTCTGATCAGTGCAGAAAGGTATGAAGAAGTCCCAGAAATCTTCATGAAGGCCGAACCCCTAGTCGAAGAAATCGAAGACCCCGCCAGGTCCGCAGAATTTGATCTTCTAAAGACCCAGTATTACATGGGAACCGGGTGCTATGCAAAGGCTCTGGAAATAATCAACAGTTATATCGAGTACCAGAAGAAGTCTGGAAGCAAGTCCAAAGTACCTCGCGCTTTGCGGAATAAAATCGCAATCCATGAAGAGCTTGGAGAAAATGAGCTGGCTCTCGAAACCTACAGGGAACTTGACCTCTTATCCCAGAAGATCTACAAAGAATCCAGCAGCGCCAAGACCGCTGAATTGGGGGCTTCATTCAGGTTTCAGCAGAAGATGCATGAAATACAGCTACTGAGCAATCAGAACCTTGAACTTCAGAAAGCAAAGACAACGATCGAAAGACAATATGAAGAGCTTCTGGAAATCGACAGCAAACTCAAGGAGGCAATTGAGTTGCTCGAGAAGCAGGCCGAGATAGATCCGTTAACGGGCCTCCTCAACCAGAAAAAGATGTATCCCGTAATAGAAAGAGAGATACAGAGAGCCTCTCGATACGGAACTCCTCTATCCATGATCATGATAGATCTTGACAACTTCAAGGTTGTGAATGACACTTACGGTCACTTGAAGGGAGACATGTCTCTCAAAGATGCGGCGGGCATAATCAAGTCTTCTCTTAGAAACGTGGACTTTGTCTTCAGGTACGGCGGGGAGGAATTTCTTGTTCTTCTACCCTCGAGCGATTTGCAGATGGCGAGATCTACTGCAGATCGCCTCCGGGAGAAGCTGGCCAAAACCACGGATCCTCGAATAACGATGAGTGCGGGCGTAAGCGGCTGGCTTGATGAAGACGCGACTCAGTTCATTCAGAAAACCGACCGCCTGCTGTATGAAGCAAAAGACAAAGGCAAGAACAGAGTTGAATCTCAAGAAGATCTTTGATCAAAGGATCGGCGCAGCATCAACAGTAAAGAAGACATATACTTGCTTCCAAAGGATCACTGGAAAACCAGACTCATTTAACCCTGCCCGTTAGTAGATCCACTTTTTCTCAATATTTCGCGTACTTATTAGAAAGAGCAATGCGGCAAAGCCCAATAGTATAAAAACGCTCGCCAGAGGTTTCATAATTCCATTTCCGTTTATCGCATGTTTAAGAGAATCAGCACCATATGTCAGAGGAAGGATGAAGGAAAACGGTCTTAGAAAGGACGGCAGATTCTCTATTGGAATGAAGAGGCCGCAGAGAAACATCATAGGGAAACGGAAGAAGTTAGAAAACGTCTGCGCCTCGAATACTTCGCTGACCGAAACGGCTATGAAAAGACCAAGAAAGGTCGAAGTCACGGCAATCAACAGAACGCTAACTGAAACCAGGAGCCAATTTATTCCCGATAGATCAACAATCAAGAGGGCAAAGAGAACCGGAATGAAAGCGTTTATAATCCCGAAAAGTATCGCCCCGGTGGTTTTTGCAAGCATCAAAAGTTTGAGGCTTATGGGAGCGAGCAACAAACGCTCAAATGACCTGCTCTTTCGTTCGAAAGTTATAGTAACTGCAAGCATCGATGTAGTCCCAAAGAGAACGGAGAGAGCCATAACCCCCGGCAATATGCCTCTTATGTCTACGGCGCTTCCCGATCGCACAAAGAACATAAGGGTCCATGAAATGGGAAACACAATGCCCCAGCTTATGTTTGGCGGCTTCAAATAATAGTTCTTCATATCCTTCATCAGGATTGCCCAGTAGGCTACTCCGCTCACTTTTTCTTCCCCTCTTTCTCTGTCTTCATCTTCTCAACTTCTATTCCAGTCACTTTGACAAAGACCTCCTCAAGAGATGGTCTGACTATCTTTGCCTCGTACACATCGACCCCACGGGAACTGAAGAAGCTCATGAACGGCATCAGTTTTATTGATTCCAAAGAGGTTATTCTAAGAATGTTACTAGGTCGGAGGTTTGTAGTCACGTTCTCGAACTCTTCAACCAATTGGTTCTTGAGATCTACGGGATCACTTCCAAGAGTGAATTCAACAACATTCTCTCTCTGAGCCTCTTTCATCAGGTCGGCCACGGTACCGATCTTCACAATTCTTCCTCCGACGATGAACCCTATCCTGTCGCATAACCTCTCGGCCTCTTCTATGTAATGCGTGGTCAGAAAGATCGTGGTTCCCCGGCCGTTCAGTTCCCTTACGAGGGACCTTATCTGTCTTGCGATCTCGACGTCGATGCCTGTAGTGGGCTCATCGAGGAAGAGAATCTCTGGATCGTGAATTAGGCCCGCGGCAATCGTGAGCTTTCTTTTCATACCCTTCGAAAAAGCCTTGAATGGCCTCTTCCCTGTATCATCAAGGCCAAACTGCTTCAGTAGAGATCTTGCCTTTTCCTCTCTTTCCGACTTTCTGACCCCATAGAGAGCCGAACAGAAAACAAGGTTCTCATAACCGCTAAGATCATCGTAAAGATTGCTTTCATCGGGAACAATCCCGATCAATCTCTGAACCTTCTTGATCTCTCTGATACCGTCTTTCCCTGCAATACCGATCCTTCCCGACGTTGGCCTCGCAAGACCGGTGAGCATGTTTATGGTCGTAGTCTTTCCGGCTCCGTTGGGTCCAAGGAAACCGAATACCTCTCCCTTTTCAACAGAAAAGTCGATATTATTTACTGCAGTGAAGCCGTTGTAGTTCTTCGAAAGACCCGAGACTTCAATAATTTTCAAGGCGACTACCCCCCAAGCTTGTATATTTCACGCATTTCTCTATTGACTTATCCTGAGAAACCTAACCGCTTTCCCCACTGGAGTTTAAACCACCGCCAATCTATTCCTGCACAATTGCAATGCTGTTAGAGATAAGAGCATCTGAAGATTCTTCACAAAGCTCAGTAAGCTGATTCGACAGCTCCTTCAACTTCCCTCTGTCCACAGAATAATGGGTGTAATATCCCTTCTTTTGTCCATTGACTAGGTGCGCGCTCCGAAGCACTTTAAGATGCTGAGAGACGGCTGGCTCGGAAATACCGAGTCTTCTTGAAAGAGCTCTAACGCAGAACTCCCTCCGAAGAAGCAGCTTAATAATTTTATACCTTGTATTATCTGCAAGCGCCTTTAATACGTCGATTTCGAGATTCACAAAAATGCTCTCCCCAATCCAATTAAGTGAATACTTAATCAGATTCTAGCCCATTTTTTCTACTCTTTCAACTGGATCTCGCTTATAGTCTTCTCATTTCAGCTCATTTCCTCAAGTGCTTTCTTCTGGCAGGCGTGTTTATCTATCGATTGTTGTCTTACGATAAAAAACTCTTCTCATTCATTTAATACTAATTATTATAATCATAGTTATTATTAATATCAGTATTGAATGTAAGAAGGTGAATCCGATATGAGAGACTGCCCATGCAGAAAAACAAAGTGCGAGTTTCACGGCGTATGCGATAAATGCCGGGAAAAGCACGAAAGACTCGGGTCGCTTCCGGCCTGTGAAAGGAAGAGAAGGAGGAATCGGAGGAGATGAGAAAACTGATCAACCGCATCCTATTAGTTGTAGCGCTTTCCCCGCTCGTACCAGCGGCCATCACGCTTTTCCCGTGGGAAGCTTCAAAGCCAAATTGCGTCGGCTACTATTCTGTCTGCTCTTTTGCGCCGTATAGCTCCATTATTCTTGCAGGGATTGCGTTTGCCACTCTTGGACTTGCTATTGCAACCAAGAGGCTGCTGAAGAAACTTCTGAGGTTGTCAAATGATCTTCGATGACAATATAGGAAGCCTATTCGAGAAAATCGCTTCGTTGCACATAAACCTCAGCAGACATGCACGGCTTGCCCTTGAACCTCTGGGTATTACCTACCCGCAGTTCGGCGCACTGCTCGTTCTTTCGAGCCGCGGAGAGATGACCCAGAAGCAGCTCTCCTCATATCTCGAAACGGACACAACGAACACCATGGTGATATGCGTCGGACTGGAAAAGAAGCAGCTTATAACGAGAGAACACTCCCCTGAAGACAAGCGGGCCAACGTCGTCTCGTTAACGGCGAAGGGAAAAGAGCTATTTCCAAAATCCATGGCAGTGCTAGCAGAAATCTATGGACCGATTGCGAATTCAATTTCGGAGAAGGAAAGAGATACGGTGAACCCAATCCTGGATAAGTTACTTGAATCACTGAACACACTTCGGTAAGATGAGTTCCGGACTCTCTCACTTTCTCGACCGATACTCTTCGGCAAGCTCTTTCATGTATGGATCTATATGGGAGAAGTATTTCTTCAGTCCGGGGCAGAGGTAGTTCAGTCCCGGTTCTCCGTCTGGCGTTTTCACGAATCTGTTCTTCGGACATTCTCCGTGACAAGCGAAAAGGTATTCGCACCTGTTGCAGTATTCCGGCAGCGTAGCGGCTTTCGAAACTCCGAAGACCGTCTGTGATGTCGAAGTCACCATTTGAAGCAACCTCCGGTCCTTAATGTTCCCAAGCCTGTGCTCGGGATAGACAAAGTGATCGCAGGAGTACAGGCTTCCATCGGCCTCCAGTGCAAGTGCCCTTCCGCAGGTTTCGGAGAAGATGCACAACGATGCCTCCATCCCGAGCCACTGGGCAAGGGCACACTCAAAGAGAAAGACAAAGACTTTGCCAATATCCTCCCTGTACCAGATGTCGAAAACCCCGTTGAGAAAGTTCCCGTAGTCTTCAGGAACGACCGACCAGTCGGTAACGAGCGAACCGTGCTTACCTGGCAGTGCTTCGAGAGATCCTGTAATCGGCATACTGTCTTCGGGAATAAAAGTGGTCGGCGATCTGTTGAATATCTTCGGTTCTGCGATAGGGATGAACTGCATTCTGGTTGAACCGGCTGTATCCCTCAAAAAGCGATACACCTCTCCAGGATACTTAGCGTTTATTCTGTTAACCACGGTCAGGGTATTGAAGGGAATCTCGTACTTGTGCAGAAGCCTTATGGCACTTAAGACCTTCTGGAAGGTCGGGCCGCCGTCTCTTGTCTTTCTGTAGACGTTGTGCAATCTCTCTGGCCCGTCGATGCTTATTCCAACGAGAAAGTTGTGTTCCTTGAGAAACTCGCACCACTTTTCGTCCAGCAAGGTTCCGTTCGTCTGGAGATCATTGGCAATCTTCTTGCCCGGAGGACAGTAAAGCCTCTCATAATCGACAACCTTTTTGAAGAAGTCGATTCCAAGCAGTGTGGGCTCCCCTCCCTGCCAGGTGAAGACTATCTCTGGAACTGTCTGTGAGTTGATGTATTCATAGATGAACCTCTCAAGAACCTCGTCGCTTATAACGTTTCTGCTGTTTATAAGTTCCTGTTTGTGAAGGTAGAAGCAGTAGGCGCAGTCGAGATTGCATAAGGCTCCCGTAGGCTTGACCATAACGTGAAACGCATTGATGCTTTGCCTTGTTCTCCTATCGACTGCGCCCTCTGCCATTTACTACTCTCCCTCTATGCGAGCTATTCCCTTGTTAGTTCTAGTGACCCGTAATAATTTTTACTGCAGGTGGGTATTCACTGAATGTGTCAACATGTTTCTTCATGGCTTCCAAGAAGAGATCTGTGAAAACCAGTTTTCTTATAGAGACGTTGTGTTCTTCCTTCGGATCCAGGTAGAGATTGTAAAGGTGATAGTACGGAAATGCCATTATGTAGCCGGTGAAGCCTCCGGGATTGACGATTCCCTCGCCCGAATCAGATTCGGCAAACTGTACATACTTGTACTCGGCCAGCCTTACAGCGGAGAAGTAGCTCATAAGCCAGTAGTAGATGTACTTCCTGTTTGATAGTCCCTCCTCGGCGAGAAGGAACGAGGTCTGGTCAATTCCGTCTATGTACCTGTCCTCTGGTATGAAGCCGGTTGCTCCGCCGAGTGTCAAGCAAGTATTGAAGATATCGGCAATATCAAATAGTCCGTCCGAGACGCGTCCAGGTTCTATCATTCCCTTCCAGTAGAAGATCGCCGGAACTCTGACTCCGCCTTCCCAGGTAGAACCTTTCGCTCCTCTGAATGGCGAATAGGCGCTGTCCGGCCATGATTCCATCTCTGGGCCGTTATCGGATGCGATGAAAATCAGTGTGTTCTCAAGTTGTCCAGTTCTCTCGAGCGCTGCGACCAGCTCACCAAGTATGTCGTCAAGTTCGACTATTGTGTCTTTGTAGACCTGCTTGGCCGGAGACGACCCCTTGTACTCGTCTCTGGGATAGTTGTCAAAGTGAGCTCCCCTTGTGCAGTGGTAAAGGAAGAAGGGCTGGTCGCTCTCGGCCATCTTCTCAATGAACTCAATCGAGTAGTCTTTCCAGTACTCGTCGAGATGCGAAGAAACTTCGATATCTATCTCCTTAACCTGTTCGATGGTGCCGCCCTTTTCTGCGTGAACCCAATACTTTTCGAAGGCGAATTCCCGTATCATCTCGGTTCTCTCTTCGCTGTTGGCAATTTCGGGATAGAAATATGGATCTCGCCACTCAGTGTAGAGATCCGACACGCTGAGGAAACCAGAGAAGTCATCAAATCCAACGTTTTGCGGCTGAGAACCTGGATTCTCTCCCATATGCCATTTTCCCACAGCTTGAGTAACGTAGCCGGCATCGCTCAATAACTGAGCAAGTGTAACAGCGTTAGTCAAACCTCCCGGCTCGTTGTACAGCGTTGGTCTCAGAATTCCATGCCTCACGGGCAACTGTCCAGTAAGAAGAGTCGCTCTGGTTGGCGAAGAAGAAGGCTGGGAATAAGCCGAAGTGAGCATGAGACCGTCTCTTGCAAGCGCATCCATATTCGGAGTCGGCGCTCCGACAGCGACACCTCCGCCGTAAACGCCGAGGTCTCCCCAACCGACATCGTCCATTAGGTACACAAGTATGTTTGGATGCCTCCCCGTTCTGCTCTCAAACTCAGCCAGCTTCGCCATTGCTTCTTCTCTCTGCTCAGGGTGAGGTATTACCTCCTCCAGATTCGGAGCCGGTTTCACTGTTTCAAGCGGCATGGTGTCTTCATAGTTGGCCGCAAGCACCGATGTGAGAGCGAGAGCGCTTCCGGTGGCTCCGATAAGCATTTTTCTCAGTAGCCTGGAACTTTGAACCTCCATACGACCATCTCCTCTTGGATTCAGTTTCAAAAAACTGTTCTGGAAGTGGAAAACCATGGAACAAACCTATAAAACAAAATTCCGAGATTGTTCTCGGATAACCTTATTGGCATAGAAGAAAACAATACAGGATAGTTCATATAGTCACAAGATAAATGCCTTCAAGATACTATCACAAAGGTCTTCATAATCAGAGCAAATGATAGATATTTCCGCAATGAAACTCTCACGGCAAAAATCATGAACGATCGAACAGCGAGTCTTTCATAATAATTACTCCTGGCCAGCTTTGAGACATACAATAATTCACTTATGAGAAACTCCTGGGAAATTAACATATTTCGACATTTAGATTCTGCAGAACAACAATGGAAAGACGAAGTGATAAATTCGTTTGATTCATACAAATCGAATTCGCTTGTCCTGAAGAGAGCCGGTGATATATTATTACAAGGCGCCACGCGAACTAACTTACCCTAATCCTCAAACAGAATGCCCCTTGAAAGTGTGGAGCCGATCTTAAGGAGGCGATCTTATGAAGAAGGCAGTAGTTGTCGTGGTTTCAATAATCTCCATAGCTGTTCTCGTTACCGTACTTGTCCTGGTACTGAACCCCAAGAAGGAGTCTCCGCCTGTTCAAAGCATCGTGGACATGATCCTGGTTGAGAAGGGAACTTTCACAATGGGAGACACATGGGGAACCGGCTGGGACGAAGAGCGGCCGTCTCATGAGGTTACTATCTCCTACGATTTCCACATCGGTAAGTATGAGATAACCTTTGAGCTTTATGATCTCTTTTGTCAAGAGACGGAAAGAACTCTGCCGGGAGATGAAGGCTGGGGACGAGGGCAGAGGCCGGTGATAAACGTCACCTGGATGGATGCGGCAGCCTTTTGCAATTGGTTAAGCGAGAGAGAGAAACTTCCCAAGGCATACGATGCAAATGGCTACTTCCTGGACAAGGACGGAAAAGTAACAACAGACCCCTCAAAAGTAGTTGGCTACAGGCTTCCCACAGAAGCTGAATGGGAATACGCTGCCAGGGGAGGAAACAAAAGCGAGGGATACATTTACGCCGGCGGAAACGAACCGGACCTTGTGGCGTGGTATTCCGATAATTCAGGAGGCATGACACATGAAGTCGGACAGAAGAGCCCAAACGAGCTGGGAATATTCGACATGAGCGGAAACGTTTCGGAATGGTGTTCCGATGCATATGACGCCTTCTTCTACAGAAGAAGCTCTGGAAAAGATCCGCACAATCAGGCGCTGGGCAACAAATCGATCCGTGGAAGGGCATGGTGGGATGGCATCGTCAGAGTAACAAGCCGCAGCTACAACTCACCAAACAGTGCAGCCAGCATTTGTGGGTTCAGGATCTGCCGGATCGTCAGTTAAAACAGGAAAGAAGTCTTATAATACCGACTCACTTGAAGTAAACAGTTTTCTCGATGTACTAAACAATCCAAATTTTCAGGAAGCTCGAATGCTATTTGTAGAGATATCCAGTAGTGATGAGACTTCCGTAATTGTTGTAGATCTCTATTCGCAGTGTACCGTAATTCTGTAATTCAGCCTCAATGATCCGCTCATGCCAGGATGAGTCGTACCAACCGTACACCCCGACAAAGCTTCGGTTGGCTCTTCTATTTACTATGTTCACGCTATAAGAGTCATTGTCGAACGATATAGATCCGGTGTTATTTGAGTTAATCACTAGAACCGTTTCATAGTTGCCATGACCATCAGTAATAACTCCTTGCCATATTCCGTCCAGCATGTCGTCGAATGAGAAACATCCGCCAAGCATTAATACCAGAATCACGGCTACAGGCACCAGGCAGCATTTCTTCATGAACACACCTCCAAAGAATATTGCGTCCCATCAATCTCCAAGAGAAGCTTCAGATAAGAAAGAAAACACTCGCGTGAGGAATCTCACATTTATTTTATCACATCCAGTCTCACATGATCTAAATTGAATAGCGGTGAAAATCAGCTCCTAATCTTGTATGCAGCATAGAAATTATTTAATTCTCCATAATTTTATCGAACGTCAATTCAACATGAGCCTTGCACCTTCAACTCTCCAGATAACTAACTCTCTGTATTTAACCGCGATTAACTTATGATCTCAACAATCATATGAAGATCAGGATAACTTGAATATGTAATAATTGAATCGAATTTCCTTTAAGGAGGCAAGATATGGAGACAGTCGTATTCAAGTTTTCATTACCCACATCCGCGATTATGCTTAATATCGGCATCGTTGTTTTCGTTGCGGTGATATTCGTTTTCTCCCTGTTCAAGACAAAGGGCTGGCAGAAGACTCTTTCGCTAATTATCACAGGAAGCCTGTTCGTCTTCTTCATATTTCTCTTCCTGATATTTCCATTCACAAATGCCGTGAAATTCGACGGCGAAAGTGTTGTGCTGAATGCACTCCCCTTCGGAAGGAAGACGATAGTGATAGATTCGGCCGAAATTGTGGGGATTATTGACTGGACGGAAGAGAGGGATTTAGAGCCGACGATAAGAACCAACGGAGCATCTACAGGGCTATACAAAGTGGGTTGGTTCCGACTTCGAAATGGCTCCAAGGCCTTCGTAATGACTGCAAGATCGGAAGTCTTCGTCATGAAATCCGAGGAAACATACTACTTGATCTCTCCGGATGAGCTTCAGGAATTTGCCAGCGTAATTTCCTCAAATTAGCAACAAAGGACGAGGTTAGAGTTTGGCGGTCGGTGGTCGAAAGATCAGGAGAGACTACTTCTTCTCTTAATAGTTCTTCCAGAGCGAGGATCTGTTCTTCGTTCTTGGATGAAATCGTAAGCAGTATCATCAAGATTCCGACCAGGAGCTTTGTCGGAATGACGGAATCCAGCCTTTTCGGAATAACCGTTGCTTGTCATCCCACTGAGTCTGCCCCAATGAGCCTGCCCCAAAATGCTCCTGTTTGGGGCCTCTTTTCAGCTTTTATCAGACAGCGTGGTCTCTCAAGCGTGCAGCGGCGCTTTCGAAGGACGGGTCCATGATCTGGGACGGGCAACGAAGGACGGTTCTTCAAAGCCATCAGCGGGTTTTTGCTCTTATGCGCACAGCGGTTCTTATGCTTGCAACTTGGAACAGGTGAGTAGCCCAGGGGGATTTCACCCCCAGGCTCTCTCAGAACCGGACTTGAATCTCTCGATTCATCCGGCTCCCATTATCCATCCATATAGAATATCCCCATTGTCCAGTGTACAAAGGGGATTT
>Ga0209164_1000323_pt1 | contig 128430 bp, 117 predicted proteins | sample MTBNYHSulfiMetaG_FD_187458 | JGI IMG/M metagenome (GOLD analysis project Ga0209164, IMG submission 187458) | Enrichment culture microbial communities from rom New York Harbor, USA that are MTBE-degrading - MTBE-NYH (New York Harbor Sulfidogenic)... | ecosystem: Environmental > Aquatic > Marine... | reverse complement strand
CCCTTCTATCCATTTATTAACCTCCATAACATGAGGTTAATTTAACAGTTTAAAAGGGGGTCAACATACCGAATTTTAGGGGGTCAGTAAAGCGATTACTGGGGGGTCAATTTTGTGAAAAATGACACATGGATGGTCTCCTTTGGTTTTGTTGGTATTAAAATTATCGGAGATCGTCCTTTAACAGACACAATTATTTATACACTATCAAATAAAACAAAATTGAGATAGTGAATAAGATGTATTTATTATTATATTATAATTCTAAAACAATTAAGATTTTAAGAGATTATTTATTTCAGCCGGATGAAGATTTTTTGCTTAATTTACTGAAATCAATAGAAATGAAATTTTTAGATTATATTAAGAAATAATCATATAATATCGTAAAATATCAAGACCATTGGTATTAAAATTTTAATATAATTAATATTGATTATAATTTTGTTTTTAAAATAGATAGAAGACAGCTTTTCGGTAGTTAAACGTTACATATAAAAAAAACCACACAATAATTATATTAAAATTATTATTTTTTTAAAAATTAATTAAAAAAACAATAAATATCCCGATTTAATATGAGTAATCTGTAAATACTTTAATATATTATTTTTAAGACATTATTGCTGGAATAAAAAAATATTAAAATATTATTAAAATCTTGTTAATAGTGTATATTTTTTCTTTATTTTATATTATAAATCTAATTATTAATTATAAATATAATTTCAACAATTAAAATAATACAGGAATATTTATGTGCGGTATTGTATCCTTTCTGGGATTTAATAATAAAAAGACTATTAATAAAATTCTTTTAAAGAAAATGAATGAGTGTCATACTGCAAGGGGGCCTGATTTTGGTGGTGAGACATTGTTAAATAAAGACAGATTTGGTTTGGCTCACAGGAGGCTGTCGATTATTGACCTTGATCCAAGGTCAAATCAGCCTTTTGCAACTCAGGATAAAAAGCATTGGATTGTTTATAATGGTGAGATATATAATTTTTTAGAATTAAAAAAAGAGCTTATAGGTAAAGGAGTTGTTTTCCGTACAACATCCGATACGGAAGTGCTGTTATGGATGCTTGTTAAATATCAGGAAGAAGCATTACAGAAAATAGAGGGAATGTTTGCATTTGTTTATCTAAACATTGCAGATAATTATGCAATTGCTGCCCGCGACAGGCTTGGTATAAAACCTTTAAGCTTTATGAAAAAAAAAGATTATATAGCATTCTCATCCACTATAACACCGCTGACATTTTTGCCGGATTTTGCGGGTGAGATTGATGAATTAGCCAGGTTTGAGATGCTGACTTCAAAGTATGTCCCTGCTCCTGCAAGCATATATAAAGAGATCAGGAAGATTCTGCCGGGAGAATTATTAAAGATTGATCTGGACAATGGTAATCTTAAAAAAATCCAGTACTGGACTCCGGCTTCTTATTTAAATAATTATAAATTTAGTGAAAATGATCTTCTGGATAAACTGGATGATACGATTACAAGGTCTGTTAAAAGGCAGATGATTGCTGATGTACCGATAGGTACATTTTTATCTGGCGGGGTTGATTCGAGTCTTGTAACTGCTGTAATGCAGAAGGTGTCGCAAAATAAAATCAACAGTTTTTGTGTGGGCTTTAATGTAAAAAAATATGATGAATCCGTATGGGCGGCTAAAATAGCGGAACATTTAGGCACAAAACATAAGACTTTTTTTGTAACACCGGAAAATATCATAGATACGCTTAAAACGATTACTAATATATATGATGAGCCTTTTGGAGACAGTTCGTCTATTCCTTCTTATTTATTGAGCAGGTATGTTGTAAAAAAAGTTAAGGTTATATTATCCGGTGACGGCGGGGATGAACAGTTTTTCGGCTATACACGTTACAGTAATATAAAAAAATATTATTCATTATCAAGATTTTTCCCGAAAATTTTCAGGAAACTTTTATATTCACTAACCGATAAAAATCCTAGATCTTTTTTATGCCATGCTGTTTCTGCATTGGGCGCTTATAAGGATAAATCAAGTCTTTATACTCATTATAACCTGGAAAATTTTTCAGCCTTATCGGAGTTATCAGGAGCAGGAGACAGGAAAAAATTATTTAAGTCAAATTTATACAATAAAAATATCATGGGCTATGATTATGCAGGAAAAGATATATTTAAAGGCATGATGCTTGGGGATATACTGCTTTATCTGCCAGATGACTGTTTAACAAAGGTGGACAGAGCAAGCATGGCTCATTCTTTAGAAGTAAGAGTGCCCCTATTGGATGAGAATGTTTTAAGGCTTAGTTTAAATATCCCTCTTAAATATAAGATTAAAAATGGCGAGAAAAAATATATCTTAAAAAAATTATTAACCAGATATATACCTGAACAGCTTGTATATAGACCGAAAATGGGTTTTGGTGTGCCTCTTGACAGATGGCTTTTTAATGAATTAAATGATTTTACTTCCGATTTATTATCTAAAAATAATATATTAAAAGCAGGCTTGGATCCTGAAGGTATTAATAAAATAATAGATCATCATAAGTCAGGTAAGTATGATCATCAATATTTTTTATGGCCTCTTTGCGCTTATATTTCATGGTATTTATACAACAGGAAAAGTTAACAGAAAAGCCGGTTTAAATCTGTCTTTAATATTTGACTATTTAAACAAAATAATATATTTTTATAATCTTAATAAGAAGGAGTTGTTTTGAAAAGTGTATCAGTAGTTGTACCTGTATTTAATGAAGAGGGGAATATTGCAGAGCTTCATAGAGAGATTGTAGAAGTTTGCGAGCAAAATAAATTTAAATATGAAATTATCATTATTGATGACGGATCCAGGGATAAAACTCCTGAAATCGTAAAATCATTATCCCCTGTTAAGTACATCAGACTCAGGAGAAATTTCGGGCAGACAGCTGCAATGGATGCAGGTATTAAGAATGCTGTTAATGATTTTATTGTAACAATTGACGGCGACAGGCAGAATGATCCTCATGATATACCGATGATGATACAATACCTGGAGGAAAATGACCTGGATGTTGTTTCCGGCTGGCGTAAAAAAAGAAAAGATAATTTTTTAAAGCGTTTTGTGTCAAGAGGTGCACATTTTTTAAGGAATATTATTATTAAAGACGGGATTCATGACAGCGGGTGCAGTTTAAAGGTTTATAAAAAAGAGTGCTTTGAAAATGTTACCATTTTCGGAGAGATGCACAGATTCATTCATGCTTTATTGAGGATAAAAGGTTTTAAAATCGGAGAGGTGGTTGTAAATCACAGACCAAGGACTGCAGGTAAAACTAAATATAACTGGAAAAGAACCATAAAAGGCTTTCTTGATATGCTTGGCATATGGTTTTGGAATAAATATGCAGCAAGGCCATTGCATTTAATGGGTGGTATGGGATTATTATTCAGTGTTGCAGGTGCTATATCGTCGGGTATTACCATTTATCTTTTTATTATGGGGCATAGTCTTTCTGATACGGTATTCCCGCTGCTCACGGCATTTTTATTTATTACAGGCATACAGTTTTTTGTTTCAGGATTAATATCAGACATGCTTTCAAAAAATTATTTCGGCAGCACAAAAGATGTATCTTATTCTATAAAAGAGGTTGTAGAAAATAAATCTGGTACAAAGAAGGCTTCTAAACCAAAAAGAAAAAAATAAATTTTAAACCACTAAGGCTCCAGGGCACGAATAAGTAGTTAAATAAAAATATTTTTAGTGTCTTGGTGGTTATTCTTAATAAGTGTACTTAATATTATTAATATTTTAGCACACTATATTTCAGGTGAATTATTTTATGATTAGAGTATTGATGTTTAATTATGAGTTTCCTCCAATCGGAGGAGGAGCTTCTAAGGCTAATAATTATATTTTAAGGGAATTATCAAAAGAGGGTGATGTCAAGGTTGATCTTGTTACTTCATCAACCGATAAATTTAGGATAGTTAATTTATATAAAAATATTGATGTCCATTATCTTGATATCGGCAAGAATGGTAATCTGCATTTTCAGTCAAATAAAGAATTATTAAAATATTCATTTAAAGCATACAAATATGCAAAAAAACTTATTAAAACCAATAAATATGATCTCATTCATGCGTTTTTCGGCATACCGTGCGGTTATATTGCAATGAAGCTTAAACTGCCCTATATTGTAAGTTTAAGGGGCAGTGATGTTCCTTTTTATAATGAAAGATTTGAGAAGCTTGATAAGCTGATTTTTAAAAGAATGAGTAAGAAGATATGGAAGAATGCAGATTTTGTTGTTGCAAATTCCCGGGGCTTGAAGGATCTTGCTTTATCATCATCTCCAAATCAGGAGATTTCTGTTATTTATAACGGCATAGACATAGAGCAGTTTAAACCTGTAAGTAAAAATAAAAAAAATAAAACAATTACAATTATCTCAACAGGGCGTTTAATACCCCGTAAGGGATACAGATATCTGATAGAGGCATTAAGTGGTCTGGATGGTTTTAATTTAAAACTCTTGGGCGGCGGTAATTCTCAGGAAGAACTGGAAGCATTAGCAAAAAAGAATAATATTGATGTTGAGTTTACGGGGAAGATCGATCATGAAAAAATTTCTGCTTATCTGCAGAAAGCGGATATATTTATGCTTCCTTCTTTAAATGAAGGTATGAGTAACTCTGTATTGGAGGCAATGGCATGCGGTCTGCCCGTAATTGCTACAGATGTCGGGGGCAGCAGCGAGCTTATTAAGAATAACGGTTTTATAGTTAAAAAAGCAGATAGTGAGGCTATTAAGGAAGCTTTATTAAAATATAAAAAAAATCAAAGTTTAATAAAAAAGCATGGTGATGCTTCAAGAAAGAAAGCTCTGTCCATGAGCTGGGCTAATACGGCTAAAGAATATAAAAAATTATATCAAAAGATAAAAAAATAATATGTGCGGTATTGTAGGATTTAATTTTTCAGATAAAAAGCTTGTCAAAAAAATGAATGACAGGCTGATTCATAGAGGTCCGGATGGTGAGGGTTTTTATGTTGATAGATATGCTTCTTTAGGTCACAGGAGGCTGTCTATCATAGACCTCAGTAAAAAGGGCTCTCAGCCCATGAAGTACAAGGATTATATTATTGTATATAATGGTGAGATTTATAATTTTCCTGATATCAAAAAAGACTTGCTTTTAAAGGGGTATTCATTTAATTCTAATACCGATACTGAGGTTTTGCTTTATTCTTATATAGAATGGGGAGAATCCTGTGTCAATAGATTTAACGGTATGTGGGCTTTCTGTATTTATAACAAAAAGGAAAAAAGTTATTTTTTATCAAGAGACCGTTTCGGGATCAAGCCTTTATATTATTACTGGGATAATAAAAAATTTATTTTTGCATCAGAGTTAAAAGCCGTAACCGAATGGGATAATGATTTAAAGATAAATAAAAAAGCATTAAACTTTTATTTTTATCAAAAGTATATCGGGGATGATTTGACTATATATGAAAATGTTTATAAATTAAAACCCGGGTATAATATGATTTATAAACAAAAGGATAATACTTTAAAATTATCCAGGTATTATGATATTAATGCAGAGATTGATAAAGTAAAAAACATACCTGTTAATGACAGAGTTAAAAAAATCAAATCTATTTTAATAGATGCAGTCATGGTTAGACTTATATCAGATGTGCCTGTAGGCAGTTTTTTATCGGGCGGTGTTGATTCTTCTGTAATATCTGCAATTATTGCTGAGAATAAAAAGGACTTTGATACTTTTTCCATCGGGTTTAAAGAAAAATCATATGATGAATTGGAGTATTCAAGAATAGTCTCGGATTATATTAATACAAAGCATCATTATAAGTATCTGGAGATGGATGAAGGTATTATAAGGCTTGTTATAGGCAGTCTTGATGAACCATTTGGAGATTCAAGTATAATACCCACATATCTTTTGTCAAAAATAACAAGAGAAAAGGTTACTGTCTCATTATCAGGTGATGCTGCAGATGAAATATTCGGCGGGTATGATACATATAAGGCATATAAGATAGCCGAATTAATGCCTAAGATTATTATAAAACCGTTAAGATTATTCTCAAAAATACTGCCTGTATCTGATAGGAAATTAAATTTATCCTTTAAAATAAAAAAAATGACCTCTAATACAGATATTAATATTATAAAAAGACATCTTAACTGGATGGAGCAGATTGATGAAAATGAAAGGCATAGATTGCTGGACAGAAATTTTATGGGAGATAAAGATTTAATCTCAATTGATAATGTAAAGGATTTTTTATCAATACAGCTTAATGACATTAATTATTATCTTGCTGAGGATATATTAAAAAAAGTTGATACGGCATCCATGCTTAACTCATTGGAGGCAAGAGTGCCTTATCTGGATTACAGGCTGGTTCCGCTGGTACTAAGCCTCCCTGAAAAATATAAGATTAAGTATTTTAAAACAAAATGGCTGTTAAAAAAAATAGCGCTTGATTTTATTCCCAAAAAAATAATCAACAGGAAAAAAAGAGGATTTACTTCACCAGTTTCTATATGGATCAAAAACATTGATTTTATAAATAATTTTTTAACGGATAAAAAATATTATGAGCATGGTTTCATTAATTATGTATATGCCGAAAAATTATTAAATGATCATCTTAAAGCCGTAAGAGACAACTCGAGAGTATTATGGCTTATTTTTGTATTTAATTACTGGTGGCATACTAACAGAAAGAAATAAAATAATGAATAAAATATGTTTTATTGTACCAAAAGTATACCCATTGTTTAATCCGGAGATCAAGTCGACATTCGGCGGTGCAGAAAAACAGGTATATTTACTGGGGAAAGAGCTTACACACAAGACTAATGAATTTGAGCTCCATTACTGTGTCTGTGATTACGGGCAAAATGAGTATGAAAATTTTGAGGGCATTAATATATGGAATACATTTTCATTTAAGGATAATCCTCTTATAATATTATTAAAGATTATTAATCGTGTAAAAAAAATAAATCCCGATTATTGTATATTCAGAGGTGACGATAAAAAGATATCCGTCATGGCTTTATTTATAAAAACATTATTAAAAAAAGACTATATGTTCTGGATCAGCAGCAACACGCTTGTAAAAGAAAAATCATTGTTATTAAAACTGCTTTATAAGCATTCTAAAAAAATAATAGCCCAGACGGAAGATCAAAAAGAAATTTTAAAAAAGAATTATAAAAAAGAATCCGTTGTAATAAAAAACATTTATAAATCATCCGGTAATTTAACTGTAACTGATTTTAATAAGAGAACTTATAGCTTGTGGATCGGCAGGGCTGATTATATAAAAAGACCTGAAGTAATAATTGATCTTGCCCTGAAATACCCTGATGAGAAGTTTTTTATGATTATGCCGAAAGCTACGGGTAAAGATAAGTATTATAAATGTTTATTGGAGAAGATTAATAAATTAAAAAATATTAAATTATTTGATCATGTTAAACAGGAAGATGTTATTGATTATTATCTGTCTGCAAAATTATATATTATTACTTCCTTTGATGAAGGTTTTTCAAACACTATGATGGAGGCAATGGATGCATACTGCCCTGTTTTAAGTATTGATTTTAATCCGGATAACATTATTGATTCTTATGAAATAGGTATGTGTGCAAATGGTGATATGGAAAAATTCTATAAATATTTTCAAATACTGTCCATGGATAAAAAATCAGGCAAAAAGATGGGTGAGAATGCAAAAAAATATTTAGATCAAAATCATTGCCCTGAGAAAATAGTAAATAATTTTAGAAAATTGATAAAAGAATAATTTATTAATCCTAATAGATTTTTATAAGTTGTCTTTTAGTTTTAATAAGAAGACTCTGAAATACTAATAAAAAATATTTTTTTATCACCTTGGTGCCTTAGTGTCTTTGTGGTTAACATTATAATTTTATACAGCAATTATTTTTTTATTTTATAAACTGTTAATTGATTGCCGTATCTATGAAAAATTTTATAAATGTAAAAAAGATTATAATTATTGATTTTAAATAATTCACCATAATCGGTATATGGTTGTATCAAAATATAATCATAACCATTTTTTACTGCGATATTATAAAGTTCTTCCTGGTTATTGATTTTTTTTTCTAATTCCTTAAAATCAACATTATGTTTGATGCCATAAAACTCAATATTAAAATTATAATAGGGATTATAATATAAAATTTTAATATCATTTGCTTTCATCCATTTGCATAGACTGTTAAACGGATAATAATTAAATCCCGAGTCCCACCCGGGTGTGCCCCAGTCTTTTCTTTTATCAATGGTTACAGGTATTAAATATAGATTGATGAGTATTGTCAGAATACAAAAAGTAATTGTTAATATTTTTAATCCTTTTATTTTTATATCATTAATTATAATTGCAAAGACAACAAAATAGATCATAACAGCAGGGATGAAACCAAGATTAAATCTGGAATACCCGTTAAACTCAAGATGATCTGTTGCAAAAAAAAGAAAATTTAATATTACTATTAACATTGCTAAAATATTTTCATAGATAAATTTCCGTTTTATTATTGAATATATTAGTGTAAATATGATCATAATAAATATTAATGGATTTAATTGGTATATGACTGCTTTAAAATAGTATCTATAAAGAGTAGGATTTATTAATAATGAAAAATTAAGAGCATGGGATCTTACATCAGATGAAATTACAACAGACATCCTGAGTAAAAGATAAAACAAAACAGGCAGAAATATTAATATAAAGTCTGATGTTAAACTTATTAATTTATCTTTAACCGGTTTTTCTTTATTTTGTATAAACTCGATAATTATAAATAATAAAAAAAATGCAGACAAAATTGGAAATGTGGATTCTTTGCAAAAACCGCTTATTCCTATTATGAATGATATTAATTTTCTGCTTACAACTTCTTTGCCTTTATATAAATTTAATATAATTAAAAGAGAGCCTGTCGATAACAGCAGTATCATTAATGGTTCGAGATATATTGTAATATAATGATAGAAAATTAATGGCATAAAGCTGTATATTAATGTAATGAGAATAACATATATCCTTTTAATATTAAGATTAATCATGCAGATATTAAGGATTAGTATTGTAAGGATCATAGGTATAAAGGTCATCATCCTGTTTGCGAATTCACTGTATTTTGTTAATGGATTTATTTGAAATAATAATCCCTGGATGAATGCAATTAAAGGGGGATATCTGGGATGAATATATTTTTTTATCATAAAAAGAGAAAAGATTAATGATGTTATGCAAAATGCAATAGAAAAGGATAATATAAGTTTATGTGTTTTATTAATTTTTAATATATACTTTAAAAGGATTAATGATGATATAATAGAAAATAAGAATATTATCGGTAGTATGAATAATAAATACTTGTGTTTTGCAATATTAAATAAAAGCCTGTTGTAAAATTTATTTGCACGGGCAAAATGATATCCTTCATCTCCTCTTATGGGGATTTCCATATTTAAAAATTGCATGTTAATTATTAATAGTATGATTAAAAATATTAACAGAATAAAAAAATCTATTTTTGATGGTAAAATAAATTCTTCTTTTTTTAAATAAAATTTGTTAAAACAAATAACAATTAAATTTATTATTATTAATAATAAAATAAATAAAGATGTAAGTATATTTGATGAGAAAATATTGTTTACATAAAAATATATGCTCCATAATATTAAAGCGAGTGAAAGAATAATTACCGGGTGTTTTATCTCGCTGGATTTTATATTATTTAGCATTATATGATTTCCTTAGTAGAAGGTTAATTAATATATTTAACAGATTGATTTATTGCTGTCAATTGGTTATACAATAAAGGTATTTATTGTATATAAATTTCTTAGAGACTTTATTATAGCAATAATTTTTATAGGCAGTTAGTAAATTATTATTTTGATTAGGGGATTATATGAATAAAATTATTGATTATTTAAATAAAAAAATATTTACTGCTGTATTATTTAAGAGATATTTATCAATATTTTTTATGGTATTTTTTATTTTTTTTATTATCCCTGTTTATGTTTTTAAGCCTATGATTAGAACATTGGAGCTTGGACCTTTTACTGTACCGATAAAAGTAGAGATTAAATTTAATCCCGGTATTTCTTATTCTCCTGAACTTTATAAGATAAGCCCGAGGAATAACTATGATAAGGTAAATAATGACAGTAATCTTAACAGTAATTTTTGGATTATTACCGGTGAACATGTAAAAAAAATTGCATTCAAATTTAATAATGCGGGTAAGATAAGTGATATTTCACAATTAAAAATTATAATAAGTGATAAAGAGTATTCTTATACAAACAAAAATTTTCTACAATATTGGGATAAAAAAATTGATAATAAAGATGCGGGGGTATTTTATTTATCACCTAATGATGTCAGGTATAAAAAGTCTTTTTTATCCTTAATATCTGGTTTATTTAATACAATGAACTGGCCGGGTGATATGAAAGCTTTTTCATTTATCTTTATAAAAAATATCATTAATATTGTTAAAGGATTTTTACTTATAATTGTATTTATACTGTTTTTTATATACAGGAGATATCTTTTTTTAACATCAAATAAGTTTTTAAATAAGATCAATTTTAAATATAAATATATTTTATTATTACTTGCCTTGATTGCTGTTTCTGTTTGTATTAGGTTTTATAGTTTCAGCCGTGTTATTCATGTAGATGAACCTTCTTATATTGTAATTGCAGACAGGATTTTAAAAGGTGATATTTTATATACAGATGTATGGGATACGAAATCGCCGGGGTTATTCTTATATTATGTTTTTGTTATGTCGGTATTTAAATCATTGACAGGCATCAGGATAATCGGTTCTGTAATAATTGCAATAACTGCTTTTATGATTTATCATGTTTTAAAAATTTTTATCGACAAAGAAAAAAATATTTATAATAAAAATATATCGTGGATCGGGGCTTTTACTTATGTTATTATCTCCTCATATCATAAATTTAATTTATGGATTAATCCAGAACAGCTTATATCATTATTCGGCATAACTGCGTTATTTTTTTTATTAAAAGATAAAAAGTACAGTGTTTTTTTATGCTCCGTTTTTTTAGGATTATCTTTTTTTACCAAATATCCGGCCGTATTGGATTACCTGGCTTTTGCTGTTATCTGGCTTTATATTTCATTCAAATACAAAAAAGAAATTTTATATATTTTTAAGAATATTGTATTTTCAATTATTGGCTTTATTCTGCCTATTGGCATATTTTTGTTATATTATTTAATAAACGGGCATTTAATGGATTTTTTTAATACGATTTATTATGTAGCTTTTGTGTATCCTAATCCTAAATCACTTTCTGGTGTTTGGGAATTATTTTATCTTTTTGTGACTTCGTTATTTCCTATATTTGTCCTTTTTATATTAGGTTTATTTTATCTGATAATGTCTAAAAGACACAGGTTTTTATTATTTATCTGTACGGCTTGGGGCATTTCAACTGCTATTGTTATTTTTTCTACAGGGCATCCTTTTGTGTATTATTGGTTCCAAATTTATCCGGTACTTGCATTAGTAATTCCGTTCGGTGTTAAATTAATTGAGTTTATTGCATCAAAATTAAATAAAAAGCCTGTTTATTTTGCACCATTATATGTAATATTATGTTTTATTGCTGCTGACCTGCTTTATAATAACATTAAAGATAAATGGAAAGGTAAAGAACCTTTAATTGAAGTTTATGATTATTTTAAAGGAAAAATTAATAAGAATGATAAAATTTTTGCTCATGGAACGGGAAGTCAGATTTTATATTACTGGCTGGATATAAAGCCTCCAAGTAAAAATGTACACCCGCATAATTACGGCATTAAAGAAGAAATTGTATTTATAAAACCAAGATATATTGTGTTTTCAGAAGGCAGTTGGAAATTTGAAAGGAATACCGATTTTGCAAAACTGGTTAGTAAAAATTATATATTGAATACAAAAATAGCAGGTGTATTAATATATGAGTTTAAAAATAAACAGGTAAAGTAACAAATATGTTTGATTTTTTTAATTAAAGTGTTATTAACAATGTTGAGTGTTTGAGAAATATAAAATTTACCATACAAACAATAAGACACGAAGTAAAAAATATTTAAAAATATTCTAAGAACCTTTGTATTTTTGTGGTTATCTTTTTAGAAGATGCTTATTATAGGATAGTTTTTAAATATAAATTATTTGATAAAAAGGATTAGCTATGCTTTATAAGATACTGCTTTTTGTAGGTGTTGTTTTAAACGTATTTGCTCAATTTTTCTTAAAACTTGAGATGAAAAATAATAATATTTTAGGGAATGTGAATAATGCTGTTGATTTATTAGTTAAAATAATTCATCTTTTTGTAAGGCCCTTTTTCATTTTATCACTTTTTTTATATGGTACCAGTTTTGTCATTTACTCAATAACATTATCAAAGTTAGAGTTAAGCAAAGCATATCCGGTTTCCAGTGCCGGAGCCATTATATTGATTTTTATCCTGTCAATCATATTTTTTTCAGAAAGTATGAATTGGGGTAAAATATTGGGGATTGTATTTTGTATTGTTGGTATTTTTTTGATTTTCAGGTAGATTTTTTTTTTATGAAACTCACCTCTTGGTATATAGAAAATTCATATTTAATGATTATATAAACCATTAAGGCTGTCTATAAAGATTAACACTAAGATAACAAGACACTAAGAATATTTTTTATTAAATTTTTATTTGAGTCTTTGTGACTTGGTGGTTTTTTACAATATTGATTAACATTAATTTGTATTTAGATATCAATTATTAAGATGACTCCTTATCTATCCATTTTTTTGGTAGCTTTTTTTAAAAAAAGATAAAGCTAATAATTTTAAAGAAATACATATTGCTTATGAATTTCTTATATGATATAATCTGCAATTCTTAGATAATATTATCTTGGATCAAATTTTTCTTGTAAAATATTTAATTTGTAGTATTTTTAGTTGTTTCTATTTAATAATAATCATTAAAATATAGATTTATTTTGATTAATAAAGAGATTAAAAATATTTATTATGGAATAATAATGGAAGAAAAAAAAGCAGTAATAGTTATACCTACATATAATGAATCAGAATCAATAAATAAAATAATCACTTATCTTTTTAATAAGACCTTTAAAGAAATTAATAACTGGAAAATTAAGATGTTGATAGTTGATGCAAGGTCAACTGATAATACGGAAGGCATAGTCAGATCTTTAATGAAAAAATATGATGATTTGGATATCTTTGTGGAGGATAAAAAAGAGGGTATTGGTGCAGCTTATATTAAGGGATTTAAATATGCTATAGATAAATATAATGCTGATGTTTTAATTGAGTTTGACGGAGATTTTCAGCATCCGCCTGAGACTATTCCCGTATTGCTTAATGAAATAGACAATGGATTTGATTATGTAATCGGATCAAGAAGAGTTAAAGGCGGAGGATATCCAAAAGGCTGGGGATTTAAGAGAAATTTTTTAAGCAGGTTTGGCGGGTTTGTAGCAAGACTATTATTATTCTTTCCATTTAAAGAGTTTTTTAAGGTGACTGACCCTACAACAGGATTAAAAGCCACAAGAGTAAAAGGCGCTTATAGTAAAATTAATCTGGATAAATTAAAAAATAAGGGATTTGGTTATAAGATTGAGCTTCTTTTTGATATGTTGAAATATGGTGCTAGGATTAAAGAGATACCTTTAAATTTTAAAATAAGAGAGGCAGGTGAGTCTAAAATTACAAATCAGACACCTGCCGAGATATTTAAAACAGTTTTTTATTTACGGTTTCATGATGAAAAAACGCTTAGATTTATTAAATTTTGTTTTGTGGGATTATTAGGTCTTATAATTAATTCTGTTTTATTGGAGATCTTTGCAAGAAGCAGTATAGTTAATATATTCATTTATATTTTTTCAGGTTTTAAAAATATTCCTGTATTAAATGTGTTGACAGTTAAATCTTCCTGGTCGGCAGGACTTGCTGCTGAGGCTGCAATTATTAGTAATTTTATATTTAATAATTTATGGACTTTTTATAATAAAAAGATTGAAGGCTTTTTTGAAATAATCGGTAAATTTATTATGTTTAACTTTACTTCAATAGGTGCAGTATTAATTGAGTTTCTATTAATAGGATTATCTGTAATCATTTTTGGAGAATCCTCTCTGGTCAGACAGTTTACTTTAATTTTTGTAATATTATTTGTTATTGTTCCTTATAACTGGTTTATGTATAATGTTGTTATATGGAGTAAAAAATTAAATATTGTTGATAATTGAATAAAAATTTAAAATTAAACAATTAATCAATATATGATATACCTGTAAAGATTATTTTTATAAAATTTGTTATTTAATATTTTAAAGTTATATTAGATTGAGATAAACATAAATAATATGTTGAAAGATTATTAATACATTTTATAAGTTAAATCATTACTATTTAATATTTCTTTCCATTCCGGTTCATTAATTAATAAGTTATTTTTAGAGTAATATGCCACTATGATTAATATGGCATTCTCATCTATTTTATTTTGATTTTTCAGTTTTATTTGCCTTGTGGGATATTCTTCCATATTTTTACAGGCAATAGAATAATCATAATATATTTCATTATTGATATTTAATAAATTACCTTCTATATACTGGGGAATTATTTTTTCAGCAGTATCTATTTTAATTAGAAGTTTGTTTTTGTTATTACATTTTAAAAATATTCCACATATTGGGAAGTAACTTTCAATTTTTTTTATTTTATACTTTTTAATTGTTTTTATTGGTATTAAATGAATTATATTTCCTATACCCCTGTTATTTTTATAAAATTCTTCTTTATTTAATTCATTAATATATTTTCCTTGACTGCTTATCATATATGCTTTATTTAAAAAAATGATATTTGAGTTTGGATAGAGTTTTATATAGGGATCTTTTAATTTTTCCTTTTTGTAATAGTAATTGTCTGTTGATTCATGGTTTTTGCTTTTTTGATAGACATCATTATAATTTTTTAGTTTATTTTGTTTGGCAAGCAGTATCATTTCTTCTCTGCTTGCAATATCATTATTATATCTAATTATACCCAGTAGATCAGGATCTATTATATGCCATTTGTCATTATAATAAACATCCGCCACAACATGTCCCTGTAAATGCCATACCCTTGATTTAAAGCCGTATAAATTTGCAAGATAATCAAAGTTTTTTGCAACATCGTCGCAAAAACCGCTACCGTAAATAGAGAAGAAATATGTCGGGTAATGAAGTTCATCGCTTTTAAATAAAGGATAAGAATGATAACTGTTGTTTTTTATGAATTGATAAATTTTTAATACGTTTTCTTCCGATAGATTATTATTATTAATATTTATTTTATTTTTTATATTGTCTTTTGTGTAGAATAACGGGAAACTCTTTAAATAAATTTTTTTATTTGTGCTATTTATGATTGATAAGATTTTATTGTTATTATCAATATTTTTTAATATCTGTATATTATTATAATATATATTTATATAATTTTGTCTTTCATTTATTATTTTTTGATTGATTTCTTTAGAATTAATAATTGTATTTATTCTGTTTTTTATTTTGTTAAACTTAAATAAAATAAAAAATATTGCTGTTAATAAAAATAGTAAACCTAATAAAATAATTATGTATTTTGTATTTTTTTTCATATAATACTTATAAAATATAATTTTTTATTTTAAAAGGTTTTTTATAAAAATTTTAATAATATTAATTATTAGTACCAGTCAATTGCGATCCCTCATCACTTTTATTTACAAATAGCTGGTTGGATATATAATATTTTTATAGTGATATAAAAGTGATAAGGAAGAAGCAATCTTAAGCTATTATTCATGATAAAAAATTGGATTATCTAACCCTTACCGCTCTTTTAAAAACTATGTTATTATTAATAATATTGACAAATCAATTTTTTGCTGAAGGGTGAGGGGTTGTAATTGATAAAAAAGACAATAATGTACAAAAATATATTATTGATTATTTGAGATTATATTCACACTTATATAATTCAATTATAAAATATCCTTGATTATAGTCCAGTTATAAAAAAACTTGACATAAATTATTGTAATGTTATATTTTCTGGATCATATTTATGATACTGGAAAAGATTAAATAAAATAATGAAAAAAATTATTCATACTATCCAAAAGAAAGTATTCCCATTTTGGCTGAATTTAATTTTAGGTACATATTACAGAATATTAAAAAATTATGTTGATTATACTAGAAGAAAAAAAAATAAAATAGAGTATAACGGCAAGGGATTAAAAATATCATTTGCAGGCGTGTTGCCAGATGATCCTGGTGCAGTAATTCATGGTGGAAGGATAAAACTTTTAGAATTAAAAAATAATTTTATAATAAATGAAAATAATTATAATTTATTATATTTGGTCAGCAGCGCTCTTCCTAAATATGTTATTTCTATTGTAAAATGGGCAAAAAAAAATAATATAAAAATAGTATGGAATCAAAATGGTGTAGCATATAAAGCATGGTGTGGTATATTTTATAAAACGGCAAATATTATTAATAAAAAATTAATTCATATGGCAGATTATGTAATTTATCAAAGTAATTTTTGTAAGGAGAGCTCGGATAAATTTCTTGGAGTTTATAAAGGCAATTGGAAAATAATATATAATCCAGTAGATATAAAGAAATTTTATTTTATAAAAAAAAGTTATAAAGAAAAACCGTTGAAATTATTGATATGCGGTTCACATCGAGCTTTTTATAGAATTAAACTTGCATTACTAACCCTCTATGAGATTAATAAAGTGGATGATGATGTAAGATTACTGATTGCCGGAAGGTTAGACTGGAAGAATGCAATAAAAGAAACTGATTCATTAATTGAAGAATTAAAACTAAAAGAAAAAGTTGATTTTTTTGGCCCTTATAAAAATGATACGGCAGTTGATGTATATAATAAGGCACATATTTTGATTCACACTCAATATAATGATAATTGCCCTACTGTAGTTTTAGAGGCTATGGCGTGCGGACTTCCTGTTGTTGCCACTAACAGCGGCGGGACACCTGAGTTAATTGGTAAAGAAGCAGGAATATGTGTAGATGTATGTAAAAGTTATATAAAAAGGTATGAGCCTAATCCGGTAGAATTATGTGGGGCTGTAATTAAAGTAAAAAACAATTTAAGTAAATATTCTAAAAATGCTGTTTTAAGAGTAAAAAAATATTTTTCTTCTGTTGATTGGATAAAAAAGCATAAGGAAATTTTTGACGAGGTTTTAAAATAATGAAAAATGATTTGGATGTTACGGTATTAATGGCTGTATACAATGGAGAAAAATATTTAAAAAATGCAATCGACAGTATTCTCAATCAGACTTATAACAATTTTGAGTTTTTAATAATTAATGACGGCTCTAATGATAATACTAAAAAGATTTTGGACTCCTATGATGACAAAAGGATCAGGATCATTCACAATCGTAAAAATCAAGGGTTGACTAAATGTCTTCATGATGGTGTTGTTAAATCAAAAGGAAAATATATTGCCAGATTGGATGCGGATGATATAGCTTTGCCCGATAGACTTTTGATCCAAAAAGAATATCTGGATAATAATGATAATGTTCTTGTAGTTCATAGTATGTTTCATTATATAAATGATAATGGAGATATTATTTATAAAAATTTAGGTAACAATGAGTCAAATATTTTTATAAAATGGAATTTATTATATAAAAACAGATTGCAGCATTCTACTGTGATGTTTAAAAAATTAATATATACTAAGTATAAATTAAATTATAATGTATCATATAAAAGAAGCCAGGATTATGAGTTGTGGAGTCAAATATCACATGTTGGTGATTTTAAATTTATACCTGTGCCATTAATTTTGTTTAGACTTCATGATAAAAGTATAACAACCAATGTTACCGGTGAAGAGCATTTAAATGCAAATTTAAATATAATAATAGATAATTTTAAACGTTATGGTATTAAGATAGATAAAGATTTTGCAGGAGAATTATCAGTACTTAATTGGCAGTTGGCGGTTTCTCCATTCGGTTATAATTATAAATATATTGTTGACAGACTTCATAATATAATAGATGATATTGAAAATAAATTTATTGAAAAATTTAATATTAATCCAAATGAATTGTATCCTATACAGGCTAAACAATACTGTAAATGGGCATTTTTTATTTTTCCAACAGCAAAAAAATATTCTTTTTTGTTGTTGGAAAAAAGTTTTAAAAAGAAAAAATGCATTATTTTTAATTTATTTTTTTTATCAACATTGTTTTCATTTATACTTGGTAAAAGATTTCTTTATTTATTATATAATTGCAGTCAGAGTTTTCCAAAATATTCTAATTATATTATGAGGCTGTTTAAAGCAAAATGAATGATGTTTTATTGTAATTTATTAGTAAAAATTACTTGACAATGAGTTTGTATTTAGTATATATTTTGAGTAGAATAATTACTCAAACTTTAAAAGTTTTTATTAATAAAACTTTTTACGTTGTTTCGGCACGATAAAGTTTTTGCTATTTATCCACAATTAATTAATATATATTTTATAGATGAAAAAAAAAATTTGTTTTATCCAGACATATGCTTATCCTCTTTTTAAAAAAAACAATAGTATTCATGGAGGCTCTGAAATACAGCTTTATCTTATAGCAAAGAAAATAGCTGATGATAAAGATTATTCTGTTTCATTTATAGTTGGTGATTATGGGAATAAAAATATTGAAAAAATTAATAATATTTCTATTTATAAATCCTTTAATCCAAAAGAAAATGATAATATAATAAAAAAGCTTTTTCATGCTTATAAATATTATAAGTTATTTAAAAAAATTAATGCAGATATTTATTTTACTTCATCTGCTAACAGCAATGTTGGTTTAGTATCATATTATTGTAAAAGAAATAAAAAAAAACATATTCATAGAACAGCTCACCAGATGGATGTGGATGGATCCTATATTGATAAGAAGGGATTAATAGGAAGGATATATAAATATGGATTGATTCACAGTGATCTTATAATTACTCAAAATGAGGAGCATAAAATATTATTAAAACAGAATCATGATATCGAATCCGTTGTTGTAAAGAACGGATTCGATTTTAATTCTGTTTTAAAGAATAATTCCATTAAAAACAGAATACATATTTTGTGGGTTGCAAGATATGAGAAATGGAAAAGGCCGCAAGCTTTTTTAGAGCTGGCTGAGTGTTTTCCTGATTATAATTTTATTATGATTTGCCCTGCGGGTCAGGAAGATGATAACTATAAAGATTTTATTGAACAAACTAAAAAAATTGATAATTTAAAATTTATAAAAAAAGTCAACTATTATGATATACAAGGATATTTTGATAAAGCCGTTATTTTTGTGAATACATCTACATATGAGGGATTCCCCAATACTTTTATTCATGCAGGTATTGCCGGTACACCGATATTATCTTTAAATGTAAATCCGGATAATTTTATTAATAAATACAATTGCGGATATTTTTGTAATGATGATTTTAAGCAGTTAAAAGATAATTTAGCAAAGTTATTAAAAAATAAAAAAGACTGGAAAGAAAAGAGTAATAATATTTTTATTTATACAAAAGAAAATCATGATATAAAAAAAAATATAAATATTATTAAGGATGGGATTTTAAATTTAAATATTATTTAATTAAATTAATATAATATTGATATTTTAATGATAAATTTAAAAGTAATATTTTTGTTAAGTCAGATTTGGAATTTTTAATTTTAAGATACTTGCAGATAATATGAAAATAAAAAATATTTTAGTTAATATATATAATTCGAATTTTAAAGAAAAATATACAAAATTATTTTTAATCAGTGATTATGCAAACTGGTCTTTAGACTGGGATGCAAAAGCATTAAAACAGATTGCCGATAAAATTATGATGAAGTCATTGATTTCCGAGTACTATGGGATTTATAATCAATCTGTTTTTTTTATGAGCAGATACATATTAAATAATATGGAAAAGTATCTAAAGAATAATAACAGGATTGCATTACCATATTATCATGGATATCCTGATAATGGAAATAAAGATTTTGATTTATGTTTTAAAAATTTAATTAAGTATAAAAAGTATATTGACAGGATACAGGTAAGTCATCAAAAAATGAAACACATAATGTTAAGTAAGGGTATAGATGAATCCAAAGTATTTCTGATTAGAATAGGCATTGATTTAAATATATTTAAACCTCAAACAAAAGAATCAAAAGAAATTAATAGGGCTAAATATAATATCCCTGATAATGTGTATGTTATAGGATCCTTTCAGAAGGATGGAAACGGCTGGGGTGAAGGATTGGAACCTAAAATGATAAAAGGTCCTGATACTTTTCTTGAAACAATAAAAATATTAAAAGAATCCGTAAAAAAATTATTTGTTCTTATTTCAGGGCCCGCAAGGGGTTATATTAAAAAGGGGCTTGAAGAAATTAATGTCCCTTATAAGCATGCATATTTAAATAATTATCCGGAAATATGCAACCTGTATCATTGTCTTGATCAATATATTGTTTCTTCAAGAGAAGAGGGGGGGCCAAAGGCTGTTTTAGAATCAATGGCATGCGGTATTCCTTTGATAACAACAAAAGTAGGCCAGGCAGTTGATATAGTTAAACAGGGAGAAAATGGATATTTAGCTGATATTGAGGATTGTGAAGGATTGGCAAATTATTCACAAAAAGTTTATGCTGATAATTTAATTAGAAATAAATTAATTACTAATGGATTAAAAACAGCACAAGAAAATTCTTATGAATCACAAATCCCGTTATGGAAAAAATTTTATAAAGGATTTGTAGAATATTAATTAAATCAGGATGGTTTAAATGTTAAATGGTAAAAGAATATTAATAACAGGTGGTACAGGTTCTTTTGGGAAAAAATTTGTTGAAAGAATTTTTAAGAAATATAAACCAGAAAAAATAATTGTATATTCACGAGATGAATACAAACAATTTATAATGAGACAAGCATTTAAAGATTATAATGGTTATATCGGTTATTTTATCGGTGATGTTAGAGATAAAGAAAGATTGTATCGTGCATTTCATGGTGTTGATTTTGTAATACATGCTGCTGCATTAAAACAGGTGCCAGCATGTGAGTATAATCCTTTTGAAGCTGTTAAAACCAACATACTTGGTGCTCAAAATATTATTGATGCTGCAATTGATAACAATGTAAAAAAAGTTGTAGCTTTGTCTACAGATAAAGCTGTAAATCCGATTAATCTTTATGGTGCAACAAAGCTGGCAAGTGATAAAATATTTATTGCTGCAAATGCTTATTCTGCAAATACGGAAACCGTTTTTAGTGTTGTAAGATATGGTAATGTTGCAGGCAGTAGAGGCAGTGTCATACCTTTTTTTAAAATGCTTATTGATAAGGGTGAAAAAATTCTTCCTATAACAGATACCAGGATGACAAGGTTCTGGATTACTCTTGATGAAGCGGTAGATTTGGTATTTAAGGCAATAAATGAAAGTAAAGGTGGGGAGACTTATATATCAAAAATACCTTCATTTAAAATAACTGATTTAGCAAATGCAATGCTTGAGAATGTAAAAATAGAAGAGATTGGTATAAGAGAAGGAGAGAAGTTGCATGAAGTAATGATAACCGAATATGATTCCTTTACAACATATGAGTATAAAGATTATTATATAATTTATCCAAATTTTGAATGGTGGGTCTTTAACAGTCATTTTACAAAAGGCGGTAAAAAAGTAGAAGATTTTTTTCAATATTCATCTGATAATAATAAAGATTGGCTAGCCATTAATGACATTAAGGAAAGATTGAATAAAATGAAGATACAATATTGATTGTAATTATAAAATAATATGAAAAATATAAATTATGGGAAACAGTACATTGATGATGATGATATTAAATTCGTTGTTGATGTATTAAAATCAGATTATTTAACACAGGGCCCTTATATTGATAAATTTGAAGATGCTCTTTGTAAATATACAGGTGCAAAGTATTGTGTGGCAGTATCAAATGGAACGGCAGCATTGCATCTGGCGGTTAATGTTTTAGGTATAGAAAAAGATAAAGAAGGGATCACAAGCCCAATTACATTTATTGCTTCTTCAAACTCTATGATTTATAATGGATTAAAACCTGTTTTTTCAGATGTAGATAAATATACTTATAATATCAGCACAGTAGAAATTAATAATAAAATTAATAATAAAACAAAACTTATAATACCAGTTCATTTTGCAGGGCAGCCTTGTGAAATGTCTAAAATAAATGAGTTGGCAAAAAAAAATAATATATATTTAATAGAGGATGCATGCCATGCAATAGGGTCTAGATATGAAGACGGTACAAGAGTAGGAAACTGTAAATATTCTGATATGACCGTATTTTCATTTCATCCGATAAAAACCATTACTACCGGCGAAGGCGGGGCAATTACAACAAACAATAAAGGGTTGTATGATAAGTTGAGAATTCTTAGAACTCATGGTATTTCCAAGATAAATATGAGTCAAAATCCGGGACCTTGGTATTATGAAATGCAGGAATTAGGTTTTAATTATAGAATAACGGATATCCAGGCGGCACTTGGTATTTCTCAAATAAAAAAACTGGATATGTTTGTTAACCGCAGACGTGAGATCGTTAATTTATATAATGAAGCCCTTAAAAATATTGACTGGCTTACAGTCCCTTATGAAAAAAATAAAGGACTCTCATGTTTCCATCTATATGTAATTAAGATAGACTTTGATAAGATTAATAAGTCAAGAAAGCAGGTAATGAATGAACTTAAGGAAAAAGGAATAGGGACTCAAGTCCATTACATCCCTGTATATAATCAGCCTTATTATCAAAAACAATTTGGATATAAGAATGGAGATTTTCCAAATACTGAGGAATACTATAAATGTTCATTAAGTATTCCGCTTTATCCTGCTATGAGCAATGATGATGTTGATTATGTAATTAAAAATATCTGTTTATTGGAGAAACATGAATAATAAATATAAAGCTGTTATTATTGGATTAGGAAATATTGCATGGAGGTATGATTATAACCTGAAAAATAAAAGTGCAATATTGTCTCATGCAAAAGCTTATTTAAATAATAAAAATACAATACTGGCTGGCGGGTATTCTCCTGAAAAAAAAGATAGAATTGATTTTGAAAAAGAATACAATGTTGGCACTTATGACAGCATAGATGAATTGATTGCTAAAACAAATCCGGATATAATAAGCATATGTTCACCTACTCAGTTTCATTTTGAGCATTTAAGTTACTGTATTAATTTAGGCATTCCCATGATCTGGATGGAAAAACCTCTTGTTAATAATAAAGATGAATTAATACTGTTAGAAAAGCTGTTTAAGACAAAAATTAAGTCAATAATTGCAATAAATTTTCAGCGCAGGTACAGTAAACTTTATAATAAGATTAAAGATGAGATTCAGCAAAAAAAATATGGTGATTTAAAAAATATTTATATTACTTATTCTAAGGGATTATTAAATAACGGATCTCATGCAGTTGATATATTATTTTACATTTTAAATGAGGACATTTTTATAACAAAAGTAGCTGAAGATAATCATAGTCCTTCATTTGCAGCTAAATCTGCATCAAATATTATTATTAATTTTATAGGCTTAAATGTCGATTATCATTGTTTTGATATTATTTTTGTATTTGATAGGGCAAGGATTTCAATTGTGCATGGTGGTATGGATTATCTTGAAGAAGTTAAAAAGGAGAATGAATTGTATCCCGGTTTTTATAAATTAAGCTTTAAAAATAATAAAATTATCAATGATATGGATATATGTTTATTAAATTGCCTAAAAGATTTAATCTCATCTTATGAGAATAATAAAGAACCTGTCAGTAATATAAATACTGCATATAAAACACAAAAATTAGTAAATAAAATATTAAGTAGATAAATAATATGAGCATAGTATTTGCCGGCGGAGATATCGGCGGTGCAAGGGTTTTAATGCCTGTTATTGAAGATTTGAGTAAAATCAATAAGGACATATTTATTATTCCGCATAGGGACTTAAATAATATTGTTTCATTAAATATTAAGAGAGCTGATATTGATAAATTATCATCCGAGGATAAAATAAAATTTTTTTTTAAAAAAGAAAAAGCAACGGTATTTGTTTTTTCGACAAGTGTTAAGGATTTATTTCCTTTAAGATTATCCGGTATAGCAAAGGAAAATGGAGTTAAAGTTATCTGCATTTTAGACAACTGGGTAAATTATAAAAGAAGATTACAGCTTGATGATAATATAGTATTACCGGATAAATACATTGTAATGGATAAATTCGCATATGATGAAGCTGTAAAAGACGGGATACCTGAAGATATTTTATATATAGGCGGCCAGCCTGCATTATCCGGTATTTTTAAAGAATATAAAAATTATGAATTAATAAACAATAAGTATGCTTTTTTTAAAAATTTTAGATTTGATGAAGATAAAAAGCTTTTATTATTTATATCTGAACCGGCTGAGTCTGATCAGGGAAATGAAAATAGTACGACCTATCGTGGATATACCGAAAAAACCGTATTAGTAAAAATATTATCTTTTTTACAAAATTATAAAACGGAATTTCAGCTTTTTGTAAAACCTCATCCAAGAGAAGAAACTGATGATTTAAAAAAGATATGGGACATTTATAGCAATAATTTAGAAGGCGGTATACTTGAAAAAAATATGGATAAAGATATAGTATATTATGCCGACGGTATTATTGGGATGGCATCTATATTGCTCTATGAGGCATGGCTGGTAGGCAAACCAGTAATAAGCATCCAGCCTAATTTAAAAAATAAACAGCTGGAATATTTAAAGGACAAGTTGAGTCCTTTTTTTATTGATGATGAAGAGTCATTTAATGATATAATGAATAATTGGTTAAAATATATTGGGAATTATAAGAGTATTAATAAAAAAAGAGAAGAATTAAAATTTCATGAAAATGCATCAGACAGGATAATAAAAATTATAAATAAATATTCTTAATAAATATGGAGAATAATATGAATATTGCATTAATTCCAGCCAGGGGCGGAAGTAAAAGAATTCCCAAAAAGAATATAAAACTTTTTCATAATAATCCAATGATTTATTATTCGATTAAAGCTGCTATTGATTCAGGAGTTTTTGATAAAGTTGTAGTATCAACTGATTTGGATGAGATTGCAAAAATTGCAGTTGAATGCGGTGCGGAAGTCCCTTTTATTAGACCGGCCGAATACTCAGATGATTATACTCCATTATATGATGTTGTTAAACATTGTATAAATTGGTTTAAAGATAATAATAAAAAGCTTGATTATATATGCTGTATTTTAGCTACTGCACCATTTATAAGGACTGGTGACTTAATAAAAGGATATGAGATAATTAAGAATAAAAAAGTCAGCTCAGTATTCTCAGTCACTACTTTTCCTTTTCCTATTTTCAGAGCATTAAAGATTAATAATAGCAGTAATTTAGAAATGTTTTGGCCGGAGTATGAATATTCTCGTTCTAATGATTTACCTGAAGCTTATCATGATGCCGGGCAATTTTATTGGCTGGATGTGGAAAAAATAATTAGAGAATCAAAAATTTATTCAAAAGATTCAATGCCGATAATTTTACCCAGATATTTAGTTCAGGATATTGATACTCAGGAAGACTGGGAAAGAGCGGAAATTATGTATAAGGTATTAAAAAATCAGCAAATATTATTATAAGTAAGGGTAAAAATATAAAAATATGTTTAAGTATGGTTTAAAACTTTGGTCAAATAATATAAATTATATTAATGATGCAATAAAATATTATGAAAAAAATGTTTATGAATATATCGAATTATTTTCTTTACCTGGAACATATGATAAATATATTAATTACTGGAATAAATTAAATATTCCTTATGTTATCCATGCACCGCATTATAAATGTGGATTAAATTTATCTGATAAATCTAATATAAATAAAAATCAAATTTTAGCAAAGGAAGCACTTAAATATGCAGATGCCTTAAATGCAGAAATAATAATTTTTCATCCTGGTATTAATGGAGAATTAAATCAAACAATTCAGCAATTAAATCAAATTAATGATACCAGAATTGTAATAGAAAATATGCCCTATTATGCATTGGCAAATGTTGGAATTTGTCTGGGAAGTTCAGTAGAGGAAATTAGATTAATTAAAGAACATACAGGTGTCGGATTTTGTCTTGATATAGGACATGCTGTTTATGCAGCAAATGCAACAAAAATAGATAAACTTGAAATGATAAAAAAATTTATTGATTTAAAACCTAAATTATTTCACTTGTCAGATGGTAAATATGAAGGTATTTATGATGAGCATTTAAATTTCGGTCAGGGTAATTTTAAATTAGAAGATATCTTAGTTTGTTTAAAAGCTGATTCTATGATTACAATAGAAACAAATAAAAATTTTGATAATAAGTTAACAGATTTCTTTGAAGATATTAAATACTTAAATGAATTATTTTAAAATGATAAAAATAAGAAAAGTAAAGATTAATGATATTGATAATATATATAATTTATCCAATAATATTGATGTGAGAAAAAACTCTTTTAATGATTCTTTCATTGAATATAAAGATCATAAAGAATGGTTTAATAAAAAAATTAATGATAAAGATTGTATATTTTTAATAATTGAGGATAACAGTAATTTTATAGCGCAGGTACGTTTTGAAATAACAGATATAGAGGCATTTATTAGTATAAGTATTGTTGAAGGTTATAGGAATAAAGGTCTTGGAAAAGAAATAATGAATATGTCATTAAATTATATAAAAAATAATACTGAAAATGTTAAGAAAATTAAAGCATATATACGTATAGAAAATATTCAATCAATTAAGTTTTTTGAAAAATGCAATTTTAATTTTGTTAAAAAAATAAAAATAAATAATAAAGAAGCACTAGAATATTGTTATGAATTTTAAGATATCAAACAGAGAAGTGGGGTATAATAGCCCTGTATTTATAATAGCAGAGCTTTCAGCTAATCATAATCAAGATTTTAATATTGCAGTTAATACAATAAAAGCAATGAAAGAAGCAGGGGCAGATGCTGTTAAATTACAGACATATACTCCCGATACTATGACAATTAATTGTGATAATGAATATTTCAGGATTAAACAGGGGACTATTTGGGATGGAAAGACTTTATATGAATTATATAAAGAGGCTTATACACCTTGGGATTGGCAGCCAAAATTAAAAAAAATTGCAGAGGATTTAGGTTTAATATTTTTTTCTACTCCATTTGATAAAACCGCTGTTGATTTTTTAGATGAAATAAATGTGCCTGTATATAAAGTAGCATCTTTTGAGATTACTGACATACCATTAATTAAATATATAGCATCAAAAGGTAAACCTATTATAATTTCTACGGGTATTGCTGAATTCGATGAAATTAATGATGCGGTCAAAATTTGCAGGGGTATAGGGAATAATAATATAGCCTTATTAAAATGTACATCTGCATATCCGGCACCTATTGAAGATGCTAATTTAAAAATGATTAAAACTATTGAGGATGGATTTAATGTAATTGCAGGTTTATCGGATCATACTATTGGAAATAATGTTTCTATAGCTGCTGTTGCTTTGGGAGCAAAAATTATTGAGAGGCATTTTATTTTAGATAGAAATATAGGCGGGCCTGATGCTCCGTTTTCATTAGATCCTGATCAGTTTAAATGTATGGTTAATGGAATTAGAGAAGTAGAAAAAGCTTTAGGCGAGATTGATTATTCACTTTCAGATAGAGTAAAAAAAAATAGAATATTTTCAAGGTCATTATTTATTGTAAGAGATATTAAAAAAGGTGATATTTTAACAGATGATAATATAAAAAGTATAAGACCAGGGTATGGATTAGCGCCAAAGTATTTACATGATGTATTAGGAAAAAGAGTTTTAATAGATATAAAAGCAGGAACTCCTTTTAAATGGGGTTTTATTGAAAGTGAAAATTTATAATTATATTTTATTAAATTTAATAATTAAGGAAATAAAATGATAGATCCTTTTTTAGTTGGCAAAAAAATTTATCTACGTTCTATAATTAATGAAATTGATGCTATTCATTGGTATAAATGGTTCAATGATAATGAAGTTACATATTATATGGAAAAAGGATATTACCCAAATACATTAGCTAAACAAATAGATTATTTTAGTAATCTAAATAATAACACTGACATACAATTAGCAATTATTGATAAAGGTAATGATAATTTAATTGGAGGTATTGGACTGCATAAACTTAATTTATTTAATAGAAATGCGGATATTTCTATAATCATTGGTAACAAAGAATATTGGGGAAAAGGAATTGGTAAAGAAGCAGTAGAGTTGTTGCTTAATTTTGCGTTTAATAAGTTAAATTTATATAAAATAACAGCAGGTATGGCGGATTGTAATAAAGGTTCATATAACCTATTTAAAAAATGTGGATTTATTGAAGAAGGCAGACTTAAAGAACAAGTTTTTTTAAATGGAAAATATTGTGACATTATTAAAATGGGATTATATTGAATAGAAAATTATATGGAGATTTATAAATTGGAAATTAGTTTATTAAGTAACATTAACAATCCTTTATTGTGTCATTATATTAAAGAATTCTCGAAACAGAATATTAGGATTAATTCTGTATTATTAGACTCAAAAAAATATTCTGATAAAGATCTTAAAATATTTTATGAAAGAACAGGTGGGAGTTTTAGTAATATTTCATTGTATGATTTAGCTGAATACAAAATTCCTTTTTATTTTGTTAAAAATCATTCTGATGATTTAACTGTTGAAATAGTAAAGAAAAAGAATATTGATTTATTAATTAATGCGGGGACTCCTAGGATTTTAAAATCAAATATTCTAAAAAGCCCAAATATTGGTATTTTAAATTGTCATCCAGGTATTTTACCTGAATATAGAGGATGTACCTGTGTTGAATGGTCAATATATAATGATGATCCTGTAGGTAATACTGTTCACTTTATGGTTGAAAGTATTGATGAAGGACCTATTGTTTTAAAACAAAGTTTAAATTTTAAAAAATTTGATACTTATAGTGATATTAGAACAAAGGTATATAAGGGGTCTATTGAATTAATGGTAGAAGCAATAAAAAAAATTATTAATGAAAATTTATCATACAACTCTTTTAATAACCAAACAGCAGGTAATTACTACCATGTTATCCCTGATGATAAAATGAAAATTGTACTTGATAAGATAAATAATGGACAATATAAATATCAATTTTGATTTAAATGAGGTGTAAAATTATGTCAAAATTAGCAATTTTAGGCGGTAAAAAAATTAGGGATAAATTATTCCCAAAATATAATAACATTGATAACATTGAAATAAAAGCAGTAACAAAAATCCTAAAAAAAGGTGTACTGTCAAAATATTTAGGTGCATGGTGTGATGATTTTTTTGGAGGTGATGAGATTAAAGCTTTTGAGAAAGAGTGGGCAGATTATTATAATGCAAAGCATTGTGTAGCTGCTAATTCAAATTCATCAGGATTGCAAATTGCACTTGGTGCCTGTGGTGTTGGCTATGGAGATGAAGTCATTGTTACTCCGTATAGTATTTGTGTTTCTGCTTCTGCTCCGCTTGTTTGGAATGCTGTTCCTGTTTTTGCTGATATTGATAGCAATCATTACTGTATATCTCCTGATGATTTTAAGAAGAAAATTACTAAAAAAACAAAAGCAATAATTATTGTTCATTTATTTGGCTGTCCGGCAGATATGGATGAAATTGTAAATATAGCAAGAGAAAATAATATTTTTGTCATTGAGGATTGTGCACAAGCACCAGGGGCATTTTATAAAGGAAAAAGAGTAGGGACATTAGGGGATGTAGGAGTTTTCAGCCTCAATTATCATAAACATATTCATACGGGTGAGGGAGGTATGTGTATTACTAATGATGATAATCTTGCTTTACGTATGCAATTAATAAGGAATCATGCAGAAGCTGCTGTAGAAGGTGCTGGTATTAAAAATTTGCATAATATGATCGGTTTTAATATGAGACTAACTGAGATACAGGCTGCTATAGGCAGGGTGCAATTAACAAAACTTGATAAAGAAGTCAAAATCAGACAGGATTATGCGGATTTGTATAATAAAGCATTTGAAAGTATTGATTTTATTAAAACTACTAAACTTATTGATAGAGAGCATTCTTATTATGTACAGGCATTTCAATATGATGAATCAATAACAGGTGTCAGCAGAAATAAATTTATTGAAGCTGTTAAAGCAGAACTTATGCCTGTAAAAGGCAGAGAAAATGAGGGAGTTCCTATTAATTATGGTTATGTCAGACCTCTTTATTTATTACCGATATTCCAAAATAAAATTGCGTATAGTGGAAATATTCCTTTTACTGGGTATGAAAATTATAACAAAGGAATTTGTCCTGTTGTGGAGGATATGCATTATAACAGATTATGGTATCATGATTTTACAAGATCACCGTTAAATAAAAAAGATGTAGATGATGTAATAAGAGCTTATCATAAAGTATGTGAAAATATCAATGAATTAAAATGAAAATAATATAGGACATACAAAATGCTTTTAAAAATAATTAAAAGAATTAGAAATTTAATAAAAAAATATATTGAATATAATACTTATAACCCTTTAAGAAAAAAATATGAATTAATACTTAAGGAATTGGTAGATGGAAGTAAAGAAAAATTTGATGGACCTGTGGTCATAGATGCTTCATGGGATAATCCAAATTACTGGTATAGATGTTCGTTAATAAGATCGGCTCTTGGTTTAAATAACGGTTATGAGATTGGTCTTATTGGTCCGCATAGAAGAAAATATCAAAAAGGATCTTTAAAAAGATTTAAAATAAATAAAATTTTTGATTATCATAAAATCAGATTAAGAAAAAATCATAAATTGGCAGTTTCTTTTTTTTATTCATTAAAATCTCTAGAAGATATATTTAATTATAAGTTGCCTTATGATGCACCTTTAGACCTTTTATATGATCAAATCCTAAAAAAGCAGAAAAGACCATTTATTGATATTACTGATAAAAATATTATTAAATATACAGAGGATTTTTTAAACTGTTTTTATGCTGCGGAATTACTTATTGAAAAATATAATCCTAAAATTTTTATTCTTTCACATGCTATTGGCTTATATTTTACATTTGCATGGGTGGCTTTAAAAAAGAATATTAGAGTCATAATATTATTTGGTAATCATGGTGTATTGAGATTCTGGAATATATTGGGTACAGATGGTATTTATAATTTTCAGGACAGACCAGCTTTTAAAGATTATAAAAGCTTGTCAGAAAAAAGAAAGAAAAAATTTAAAGAAGTTGGAATGGCTTATTTAAATAAACGATTTTATGGTAAAACAGGAGATATAGGAAGTAAATATGCATATAAAATGAGGAATATGGATGTAGACAAGGATAAAATTTGTAAACAGTATTCTTGGGATAAAAGAAAAAAAATTATTTGTCTGTTTGCTTCAAATTGGTTTGATTTTCCTCATTGTTATGGTATGAAAAATTTTAAAGATTTTTATGATTGGATTTTTTCTACCATGCAGATTGTGAAAGAATGTAAAGATGTTAATTGGCTTTTTAAAGCACACCCATGTGATGATTGGTATGGAGGGTATACATTGAAAGATTTTTTTAATTTTAATGAGTATCCGCATATTAAATTAGTATTAAAAGAATGGGATAGTAACAAATTAATTGATGCAATAGATGGAATAATTACATATCATGGAACAATTGGTATCGAAGCAACATGCAAAGGTAAACCTGTTTTAGTACCTGATAATGGATGGTATCATGACTGGAATTTTGTTAAGGTATCAAAATCAAGGGATGATTATCTAAGATTATTAAAATCCGACTGGTATAATAATATGGATATTAAAAAAAATACAGAATTGGCTAAGGTTTTCGCAGGTATGTATTGGGGTGTTGTAAAATGGCAGGAAAATTTTTTATTATCCGATGACAGTACGCAATGGGAATTATACAGATCCATGCCCGGATTTATTTATAATAATATGGAAAAAATTAAAAAAGAAATTAATTTGATTTCTGAATGGTATAAAGTAAATGTAAGTCATTATAACACATATAAAATAATGAAATCTGATGAATTTATAGTTTAATTTTTTTTATTAAAATAAAAAATTAGAAAATTATTAATAAATTATAAAATAGTATCTATTATCTAATTATCAGAATCAGGATTTAAATAAATGCTATATAAGTTAAAAATATATTTTTTTAATATTTCTTTATTTTTTAAAAATCCTTTTTTATTAGCTTTATCCTTATGTTTATTTACTAAAAAGATAAAAAGTAAAAATAAAAAGGATAAAATTAATTTAAGGATTTTGATTTTAGAAAGAAGAATTTTTATTGATGATATAAAAGCATTAAACAATAACAGCAGCAATGTTGAGTTTTTTCAGATTTCTTCAAGATTAATTAAAAATATTTACAGCAGGTTTTTAGACAGTAATTATTTGAATGATAGAAATTATGAAGTTGAGATTAGTAAATTTAGTAAAGAGCAAAAAAAATTATTATTATTTTGGAAGAAAATTTTATTATTTTGGAAGAAAATAATAAAATTTGATGCAGTTATATCGGCTAATTTTATTTACTGCTTACAGACTGAATTAATTAAAGCCAGTATTAATATTAATTTACCTTTTTATATACTTTTTAAAGAGGGACTTTTCCCGGAAAAGCAGCTGGAATATTTATTCTTTAATGTGTTTATGAATGCAAAATCATATTTTCATGCAACTAAAATGTTTGTATATAATGAAAGAATAAAGAAATTATTATTGTCTGTACCGCAATTTGGATTCACTAATGAAAATCTTATTGTAACAGGTATTCCAAGAATAGATCCATTAATTAAAAATTATAATGAAAATAATAAGAAGTTAGTTACATTGTTTTTTTCTATGCCTGAAGACAAGTTTCAATTTTTTGATAAAAAGATTATTGCTGGTGCAGTGAAGAAACTTGATGCTTTTTATTTGAATTTTATATTGCTTAGTGTAAAACATCAAGATATGGATTTTGTAATAAAATTAAAGGGTAATAAAAGTCATTTTAAATATTTAGAGGATTTAATATCAAAAAAGGATATAACCTATAAAGATAATTTACAGCTGTTATCCTCTGATACAGAATATATATTAAGAAGCAGTATGATTGTATTATCTTTTTCCTCGACCGTTTTATTGGAAGCATTGGTATTAAATAAGGTTATAGTAGAACCTGATTTAAGAGATTTAATACCAAAAGGGTGGGGTTTATTTGATAGATTCCCCTCTATATCAAATTATGTTGACAATATTCAAGAAATGGAGAAGATAATGTTAAATCCTGAAAAATACAAATCAGATGAAAAACAGAGAAATAATATATTAACAGACTACTTTTATAAAATTGATGGTAATTCATCAAAAAGAGTACTCGATATAATGTTAAATGATAATGATAAATAAGGATTTTTAATGAAATTTATAAAAAAAATTTTTATTGATGGTATTATTTATAATATAAAAAATATTAAAAAGATTTTATTTTTAATTTCTAAGTATAAAATGACGGTTTTATTGCTTTTTTTTATAATAATCTTTTCAGCTGTTTTTGAAATATTTAGTTATACTCTTATAATACCTTTTTTAAGTATAATTATAAATGATAATCTTAATGTTAAATTTGGTGAGTTTATTGTTTTGATTAAAAAATATTTACCACTAGAAAATATACTCTTTTTAATAATGTTGCTGTTTGTCATTTTACAATTGTTAAAGGCTGTCATTTTTATTTTTCAAAATTATATGCAATATAGATTAATGAATAAATTAAGGATTTTCTGGGGAAATACGATTTTTGATAAATATTTTAATGGTACTTTTTTATTTTATATTAATCAAAAGCAGGGAGAAATAATTCATAATATTGTTGGTGAACCTAATAGTGCATCAAAGGCAATATTGTCTATTGTAGAGATTGTTGTCAGTTTGATTTTTTCATTCTTTATGATATTTTCTTTGCTTTATATTGATTGGAGAATTACAATATCTGCCTTTTCTGTTTGTTTGGTAGTATATTTTTTAATCAGTATTATTACAAAAAAATATTTAATAAATTTAGGCAAAAAGAAAATACAATATGCACAAAATTTAACAAGATTAATATCTGAAAGCATAATAGGATTTGTAATTGTTAAAATATATTTGATTTTTAAAAAAAGAGCAGAAGAATATAATAAAATAATTAAAAAATATAGCAGTACAATTTTGCAGAATGGTGTAATTACTAATTCATTTATACCAATAATCGAAATAATAATGATAGTTTATTTTTCTATATTTATATTTATTATGACTAAATTTAAAATAGATGCTTTTAAGGCAATATTCCCGACAATTAGTGTTATACTGATTATTTCACAAAAGTTATTTAGCAGATTTGGCAAATTAGCATCATTAATTGGAAATGTGAATTTTTTTAAACCTTCGTTATCTTTGATATATGACCTATTAACAGAAAGTATAGAACAGGAAGATATTAAAAAAGGTAAATCTTTTGATTCATTAAAAACGGATATTACTTTTTCTAATTTAAGTTTTTCTTTTAAAAAGCAAAAAGTATTAAATAATGTCAATATTACGATACCAAGAGGTAAAATGACTGCTTTTGTCGGGCCTTCCGGTATAGGTAAGTCAACAATAGCAAATATTATTATTAGATTTTTAAAACCTGCTTCCGGAGAGATTAAAGTAAATAATATGAATCTTAATGAATACAGTATAGAATCTTGGAGATCAAAAATAGGTTATGTTACACAGGATACTATCTTATTTAATGCTACCATTAAAGAAAATATCCTTATAGGTAAATCTGATGCAACTGACGAAGATATAATTTCTGCTGCAAAAAAAGCTGCTATTCATGATTTTATTTTATCTTTACCCGAAAAATATGATACGGTTGTTGGTGACAGAGGTATGAAGTTATCCGGCGGTCAAAAACAAAGGATTGCAATAGCAAGGGCAATAATTAGGGATCCTGAAATATACATATTCGATGAAGCAACAAGTTCATTGGATAATGAATCTGAAAAAATAATCCAAAAATCTATTGAAAATTTAGGTAAAATGAGAACCGTTATTGTTATTGCTCATAGATTGACAACTATTGAAAATGCTGATATTGTTTATGATTTGGGAAAAATGAAATAATCAAGGTGATGATTGTGAAGAAGATACAAATATTTATTGATCATGATATAATGATTAGACATTTTTTATTAAGTGATACATTTAGCAGTCTTAGTAAGAATTATGAGATACAATATGTATTCCCTGTAAGTGCAAGAAGAATTAAGACTTCTATTGATTCTTTAAAATTAAAAAATTATAAAATAATTACAGTTGATAATGCAAAAATTGGTAAACTTAAAAATTTAGCAAAGATACAAACTATGCATATTGCAAGAAAAAATAAGTCATTTAAGTTTGTTATTAGACAGTGGAAGTTGTTTTTTTGCTGGAAAGATTTTTATAAAATGTGGTTAAAATCATTACCCGTAATTTTTAATTTTTTCAAGAATAAAATAATTAAAGAAAATATGGATTTACCTGAAATAGAAAAAGTAATCGATGATTTTAAACCTGATATAATTATTCATCCCAGTGTACTAGATGGAGTGTTTATTTCGGGGCTTACTTATTATTCTAAAATTAAAAATATTCCTTTCCTTGTTTTGATGAATTCATGGGACAATCCATCTACAAAAGCATTTGTAATTAATCCTCCGGATTATTTATGTGTATGGGGTGAACAGACAAAAGAGCATGCTGTAAAATTTTTGGGTATAAATGAAAAAAATGTTATTATATTGGGACCTGCTCAATTTGAAGTATACAGAAAAAAGGTTACTAAAAACCATGAACAAATTTGTAAAGAATTAAATATAGACCCTAAAAAAAGATTGATTCTATATGCCGGATCAAGTAAAAGTATTAATGAAATGAATCATTTATTATATTTAGAAAAAATAATACAGGAAGATAAATTGCCTGACTGCCATGTTATATTTAGACCGCATCCTTGGAGAGCACCGGCTGATGATGAACCTGATTTTTATGATTTAAATTTAAAACATGTAAGCATGGATCTATCGATGAAAGATTTTTATAATAGTCCTAAACAAAAAGATAAGAAAAAAAAGGATAAAATAAATTTAACTGATTATATGGATACACATAATATTTTATCAGCAATAGATTTATTGATATCAAATGTTTCAACTATATTATTGGAGGCGGCATTACATGGCAAGCCGATAGTTTGTATGGTTTCTGATACTGATATAAAAAATAGTGTTCATTTAAGAGCTACAATGAATTCATTGTATTTTCAAGACTTATTTAAATATTTAGATGTGCCGCGATGCAGAGAATATCATGATTTATTAAATATCAGTAATGATTTATTAAATAGGTTTTTTAATAATCCGAAGCTGGAAATGGCACAAAAGGAAAAAACTAAATACTTTGTTGATATGGGACACGAATCATATCCTGTTAAATTAAAGAAATTGGTAGATAATATTATTAACAATTAAGCTTATAAATAAAATAAACAAGGAGTAATACAATGTTTAAGGTAAAAATATATGGAGCAGGATCGATTGGTAATCATCTGGCTCATGCATGCAGAAATAAAGATTGGGATGTAACAATTTGTGATCTGGATCCTGATGCTTTAAATAGAACGAAAAATGATATTTATCCGGCAAGATACGGCAAATGGGATGAAAGTATTAAATTATATACTTTAGATAAATTACCGAAAGATAATTTTGATTTAATAATAATCGGGACTCCACCGGATACTCATGAAAATATAGCATTTAAAATATTAGAAACAGAAACTCCTAAGGTGTTATTGGTTGAAAAACCTTTTTGTACCCCTGATTTATCAAGATGTCAAGAGTTGCTGGACCTTGCAGAAAAAAAAGGAGTCTTTATTGGTGTAGCATATAACCATGTTTTAACCGATAATACTAAATTGGCGACTAAACTGCTATCCAATGATATAATTGGTAATCCGTTGGCAATAACAGTTAATTGGATGGAATATTGGGGAGGCATTTTTAAAGCCCATCCATGGCTTAACGGCCCCCAGGATACTTATCTTGGATTTTATGAGAGAGGCGGTGGAGCTTGCGGGGAGCATTCTCATTCTATTAATATTTGGCAGTATTTTGCCGATGTTCTTGGTTTAGGTAAAATAACAGAAGTAACAGCCGTTATGGATATAGTTGAGAATGATAAAGTAAAGTATGACAGATTTTCAAATATTAGTGTTAAAACAGAAAAAGGATTTATAGGAAACATAATTGAAGATGTAATAACAGAACCGTCGGAAAAAAGCTTGCGTATACAGGGTGATAAAGGATTTTTAGAATGGTATGTAAATTATGAAAACGGCAAAGATGCTGTTATTTACTGGGATGGTCAAAATGAAATTAAAAAAGAATTAATTAATAAAACAAGACCGGATGATTTTAAGAATGAGATTGATCATATAGGGGAAATACTGAAAGGAAATTTTAAAGGGGATTCTCCAATTTCATTAAAAAAGGGCTTGGAAACAATGCTTATTATTGCTGCTTCTCATAAATCTAATCAATTGGGGAAAAGAGTCAAAATAGATTATATTAAAGGTTTTTGCAATGGGGCAGTATTATAATAATATAAAAATTATAAAGGATGGCCTAGGATGACTCATATTAATTTTAATAACTTATTTATTTTTGATTTAGCAAATAATCATCAAGGTGATGTTAATCATGCATTAAATATAATTAGAGAAATAGGTAAAATATGTAAGGAAGAAAATATAAATGGAGCTTTTAAATTTCAATTCAGGCAGCTTGATACGTTTATTCACCCTGATTTTAAGAATAATAAAGATGTAAAGCATATACCAAGATTTATAAGTACAGCCTTATCGATTACAGATTATAAAAAGTTAAAAGATGAAGTAATAAAACAGGGTATGATAAGTATGTGTACGCCTTTTGATGAAGAATCTGTAGATGTAATTTTAGATCTTGATATTGATATAATAAAAATAGCCAGTTGTTCTGCTGATGATAAACCTTTATTGGAGAAAGTATCTAATACTGGCCGGCCTGTTGTAATATCAACAGCAGGATTGCATTTAAATCAAATAGACTGGATTGTCAGTTTCTTTGAGTCAAAAGAAATAAAATTTGCATTAATGCATTGTGTTGCAATATATCCGACACCTAATGATAAACTAAATCTTAATCAGATTGATTTATTAAAATCAAGATATCCCGATATACCGATTGGGTTTTCCACTCATGAAGATCCTGATAATCTTTTTGCTGTTAAAATGGCGTTTTCAAAAGGCGCAAAACTTTTTGAGCGTCATGTTGGTATATCCAATGAGAAATATCAGTTAAATAAATATTCATCCACACCTGAACAGATAAAAAAATGGATCAAATCATTTAAAGACGCAGAAATAGCATGCGGAGGTGAAGAAAGGTCACCGGCTCCTATCGAAGAAATTGAGTCTTTAAGATCATTGAAAAGAGGTGTATTTGCAAAGAAAGATATTAAAAAGGGAAAAATAATAAGTACCGATGATGTTTTTTTTGCAATGCCATTACAGGAAAATCAGTTAACAAGCGGAGAATGGCATGATAATATTACAGCAGATAAAGATTATAAAAAAAATAACCCCATTAGTGAAAAAGTCGGATTATCTAAAACATCTAAGGATGAGTTGATTTACAGGATTATGCTTCAAGTAAAAGGTATTTTAAATAATGCAAGGATTTTTGTAAATGATGATGCATCAATTGAGATATCACATCATTATGGTTTAGAGAGATTTAGAGAATATGGTGCGGTAATTATCAGCTGCATTAATAGGACTTACTGCAAAAAACTTATTATTTTACTTCCCCGGCAGAAGCATCCTTACCACTATCATAAAAAGAAAGAGGAAACATTTCAGCTTCTTTATGGCGATATGGAACTGGAAATAGATGGAAAAAGATATAAAATGAAACCCGGTGATATATTCCCTGTGTTGAAGGAAAAATGGCATAAATTTCATACTCTTGATGGTGCTATTTTTGAAGAGGTATCAACAACACATTTACTTAATGACTCATATTATGAAGATCCCAATATAGCAAAACTTAAACTAGATGATAGAAAAACAAATGTAGACTCATGGGCAAAGGCTTTAAAGTGGAGGTTTTAGAATAATTAAAGCTTATTGGTAATTATTTTTTTAAATTAAAAATAAAAGGAAAGTATGAAAGGAATAATTTTAGCAGGCGGATACGGTACAAGGTTATATCCTGTTACTAAATCTATAAATAAACATTTATTACCGGTTTATGATAAACCAATGATATATTATCCTCTATCGGTTTTAATGCTTGCCGGTATAAAAGATATTATTATTATATCCAATGAAAATGACATCCCAAGATTTAAAGAACTTTTAAATAATGGCAGCCAGCTTGGTATTTCGATAGAGTATAATATACAGGAAAAGCCTAATGGGATAGCCGAGGCTTTTATTATTTGCTGTGATTTTATAGGAAAAGATAATGTTGCATTAATTTTAGGTGATAATATTTTTTATGGGCAGGGATTTAGTCCGATATTGGAAAAGGCTTCTTTATTAAAAGAAGGTGCAGTTATATTTGCAAATTATGTTCAAGACCCATGCCGATTCGGTATAGTGCAGTTCGATAAAAATGAGAATGCAGTCAGTATAGAAGAAAAACCGGATTCACCAAAATCAAATTATGCTGTTACCGGTTTATATTTTTATGATAATAATGTAATAAATATTGCAAGAAATTTATCTCCCAGTTACAGAGGTGAGCTTGAGATCACAGATATCAATAAAATATATTTAAAAAACAATAAACTTAAAGCTGTAAAATTAGGCAGGGGTTTTGCATGGCTTGATGCAGGAACACATGAGGCATTGCTTGAAGCATCGCAATTTATTGAAACCATCGAGAAACGACAGGGATTAAAAATTGCATGTTTGGAAGAGATAGCTTACAGGAAAAAATATATAACAAAAGAAAATCTTTTAAAATTATCAAATCAGTATATTAAAACTGATTACGGAAGATATTTAAAAGAAATTGCTGAAGATAATATATAAGTTGTAAATATGAGATTATTAAAAAATTTTTTAATTACAGGCGGATGCGGATTTATAGGCACCAATTTTATATATTATTTATTTAATAATAATAAAGACTTTAATATTCTTATTAATGCAGATAAATTATCATATGCCGGTAATGTAAATAATCTTAAAGATATAGAAAAAAAATATTTAAATAAAAAATATTTTTTTATAAAAACTGATATATGTGATTATAAAAGGATAAAAAATCTTATAATAAAATATAAAATCGATACTGTAATTAATTTTGCGGCGGAGTCTCATGTAGACAGATCAATATATGGGCCAAAAGAATTTATTTATACTAATATTAATGGTACTTTTAATTTACTTGAAGTATTGAGAGAATTATGGGTAAATAAAGAAGGCTGTTTATTTCATCATATATCAACAGATGAAGTATTTGGAAGTCTTGGAGATAATGGATATTTTAATGAAAATACTCCCTATAATCCAAGAAGTCCGTATTCATCCTCAAAAGCAGCATCCGATCATCTTGTAAGGGCTTATTATCATACTTATAATCTGCCTGTAATGATTTCTAATTGTTCCAATAATTATGGGCCATATCAATTCCCAGAAAAGATTATACCATTGATGATATTAAATATACTGGAAGAAAAAGAACTGCCTGTTTATGGTGACGGTCAGAATGTACGTGACTGGCTGTATGTTGAGGATCATTGTGATGCAGTATATACAATTATTACAAAGGGTAAATTGGGAGAAACCTATAATATAGGCGGTGAGAATGAATGGAAAAATATTGATTTAGTTAATTTATTATGTGAAAAAATAGCAGTCAAAATGAATAAATCTTTAAATTATTATAAAAGGTTAATTAAATTTATTAAAGACAGGCCCGGGCATGATAGAAGATATGCTATGGATTGTAATAAGATTAAATCTAAATTAGGCTGGAAAATACCTTATGATTTTGAGAAAGGTATTGATAAAACAATTGATTGGTATTTAAAAAATAAAGAGTGGATAAGAGATGTTAAACAAAAAAAGTATAAAAAATGGTATAATAAAAATTATGAAAACAGGTAATATAATCAAATTAAGATTGAAGTATAATTATGAAAATAAATAATAAAATTGCTATATTACAATCAAATTATATCCCATGGAAAGGGTATTTTGATATAATTGGTATGGCTGATATTTTTGTATTTTATGATGATGTGCAATTTACCCCTAGAGATTGGCGTAGTAGAAATAAAATTAAAACTACACATGGCACTATGTGGTTAACAATACCATGTGGTAAAGATAGAAATAGACTGATCTGTGAAGTTGAAATAAAAGATCCTTCCTGGCAGGATGAACATTGGAATACTATAGAACATTTTTATAAAAAAGCAAAATATTTCAAATATTATAAAGATTTTTTTCAGGAAATATTTAAGGGTAAAATATGGAAAAATTTATCAGAGTTTAATCAATATGTAATAAAAAAGATTTCATATGAAATTTTAAATTTTAATACGGAATTTATTGATTCAAGGATTTTTCAATGTAAAGAAAAAAAGCTTCATAGGATTTTAGAAATCCTTGACAAATTTGAAAATATATCGGAGTATATATCCGGTCCTTCTGCTAAAGATTATTTAACTGAGGATGAATTTAAAAAGAGAAATTTAAAATTAATATATATGAATTATTCAAATTATCCGGAATATACTCAATTATATGGAAGTTTTATTCATGAGGTTACAATATTGGATTTAATTTTTAATGAAGGATCTAATGCAATTGGATATATGAAGAGTTATAAGGCATAAATATGAAATTATCTATTGTTACAACAATGTATTATTCTGCTCCATATATTGAAGAATTTTACAGGCGAATAACAAATATGGCGCATAATATTACAAGTGATTATGAATTAATTTTTGTTAATGATGGCTCACCTGATAATTCTGTTGAAGTAGTTTTAGATTTGTATAAAAAAGATGATAAAGTAAAGCTTATAGATCTTTCTAGAAACTTCGGTCATCACAAAGCAATTATGACAGGTTTGAGGCATTCAAAAGGTGATTATATTTTTTTGATAGATTGTGATTTAGAAGAAGCTCCTGAATTGTTGATGGATTTTTGGAATTCAATTCAAAAGAATCCTAAAATTGATGTTTTTTTTGGAGTTCAGAAGAAGCGGAAAGGAAGAATATTTGAAAAGGTTTCAGGTTTTTTCTTTTATCTAATATTCAATTTATTATCAGATGTTAAAATTCAGAAGAATTTAATAAATATGAGAATAATGACTCATAGATATGTTCAAGCATTAATTCAGTATAATGAATACCATCCTGTAATCGCAGGTTTATTTATTCTATCTGGATTTTCTCAGGAAAAAATATATATTGATAAAGAACATAAAGGAAAAACTACATATAATTTAACAAGAAAAATTAGATTATTTATTGATTCTATTGTTTCATTTAGCATTAAGCCATTACTTTTTATATTTAATTTAGGGATATTGATAATGATTATTTCAAGTATAGTTGTTATTAGAGTAATTATACAGAAATTAGTTAAGGGAGTAAAAATCGGTGGATGGACATCATTGATAATGTCGGTCTGGTTTTTAGGTGGATTAATAGTGTTTTCTATAGGACTTGTTGGTATTTATTTATCAAAGGTTTATGAGCAGGTTAAAAATAGACCTAACTCAATAATTAAAAAAATATATGAAACGAAAAGAAAATAAAATTGCTGATTGTTTTATTATATTATATACTAATGCTTCAAATTGCATTATTTAAAAAAAATAATTAACATAATTTTTAATTAAACTATTGGGAATAATATGAAAAAAGAATTTATATTACAAAATAATTTAAGTGATGAAATAAAACAATTTATTATTGACTCAATCGAACGAAGCTATAATCTTAATAGTATTGATATATTAAATAATAAATTAAAAATTAGCTTTAAAGATGAAGTGAATGATGATGATTTTAAAGAAGTTTTAAATAAAATGCTTTTTATTTCTAAAAATATTAATAAGGATTTAATTTTTAAAAATGAAATTAATCATAGTTATAATGAAAATCCGATGGATTATTTAATTGAGAGCAACAATGTTGTAAAAATTATGAATGGCATATATTTGTATCAGCATGATTTTCTTAAAATATTTAATTATTTTAATGATTATTTTAAAAAATTAGCTGAAAAGTATAATGCAATAGAACAGGAATACCCGCCTATTTGGCCTGTTGATTTATATAAGAAAATTAATTATTTTAAGGAATTCCCTCAGCAGGTTATTTTAGCAGCAAAAATTAAGAAAAATAATAAAAATATCAGTGAGTTTTCTGAAAAATATGATAATAATAATGACTTTGATAAGGTAGAAATTGATGATAATTTAGATAGTATTGATTACGGGTTGCATTCTTCTGTTTGTGATAACTGCTACTATATATTAAGAAATAGAGATGATATTGCAAACACTGTAATAACTGTTTACAACAAGGTTTTTAGGAATGAATATTCTAAAATAAACAGTCTGGATAGATTAACAGGTTTTTCTGTAAGGGATATTGTATTTATTGGATCAGAAGAGTTTGTTTTAGAAATAAGACAAAAACTTATTGATGATGTGATTGATTTTCTAAAATATTTAAATATAGATTGTAAACTTGAAACCGCAAGTGATCCTTTTTTTACAAATGATTCTATAATAAAAAATGTATTTCAGTATACATCAAAATTAAAATATGAGTTATTGGCAAAATTAAATTTTTCCAGTGTATATTCTGCAATTGGCTCTATCAATTTTCATCTGGATTATTTTGGTAAATCATTTAATATTAAGATGAAAGACGGTAAACATATGTATTCCGGCTGTTTAGGTATAGGATTTGAAAGATTAGTATATGCACTTTATTGTCAATACGGACCTGATTTAAATAAGTGGCCTGTTAATTTAAAAAAGGATATTAATTTATAATAACATATGTTAAAAATTCTTGAAAAGAAGATTGCTGATTATTTCAATAGGAAGTATTGTATTTTTCTTGGATCAGGCGGAACATCACTTTATGTGATTTTTAAAGCATTAGGATTTGAGAAAGGTGATACTGTATTATATCCGGATATAACTTGTGAAACAGCGTTAAATCCTTCGATTTATGCCGGCTTAAAAGCTGTATTTTCTGATATAAGATTATATGATTATAACTTTGATATAGAAAAAACTGTATTGCTTTCTAAGACTCAAAATGTTAAAGCGATTGTTGCAACTCATATTTTCGGGCACAGTTTAGATTTATCAGAATTAAAGAAGAAAGTAAGTAAAGATGTTATAATTATTGAAGATGCAGCACAGTCATTTGGTGCTAAAATTGATTCTTCAATTACTGGTAATATGGGAGATGCCTCAATAATCAGTTTTGGGAAAAACAAAATTATTGATTGTGGCGGAGGTGGAGCGGTATTAACTGATTCAAAAGAGTTTTATGAAAAATGTTGTGAAATAAGAAAGAAAATAAATAATGATATATCTGCAAGAGAGAATTTACGAAAGCAGTTTATGTTGGACTATTTCAGCATCAGTAAGAATGCTAATGATAGTAAAGATTTTATTACTGAAAGAGATAAATTAAAGTTGAAATATAAAGATGTATATGTTTTTCAAGCTGATAAGGAATTAATAAATACAGCTTTAAATAAAATTGATAATATTGATGAAATAATTAATAAAAGAATAGAGATTAGTAATAAAATATATGATTTTATAAAGGGAAATATAGATTATATTACTTTACCGAAAATTGATGGTGATAAATTATTGTGGAGACTTTCTTTTATAGTAAAAGAGGGCAGGGATAAATTGTATGATGAATTAATCAATAATGGATTTAAAGTTACAAAATTTTTTAAGCCGCTGCACAAGGAGTATGATTTAGATGAAAATTTATTTCCTAGTTCAAATTATTTTTATCAGTATATAATTAATTTAAGGTTAGATATTAATATGAATGATATAAATAAATTATTTAAAATATTAAGCAGCATTCAGAGGTGATAATGAAATTAGAAGAACAGTTATTATCAATATTTAAACGTGTTTTACGCATTAATTTTAATAATAAAGATAGTATAAATGTTGAGAATATTGAAGAATGGGATTCTTTATCTCATATTAAATTAATTATGGAATTAGAAAGAGAATTAATGGTTTCTATTGAGCCTGAAAAAATACCGTATTTATATTCAGATTACAATACTATTTTTGGATATTTAAAAAATAAATTGGAGAATTAATAATGACTGATGTTTTAATTTACGGCGGAGGGCTTTTAGGAAGGCAGGTTTTATATTTAGTTAAAACATATTTTAGTAATGATTATAATGTTATTGGATTTATTGATGATATTAAGAAAAAAGGTGAAGTAATTGAAGACGGATTTGTAAATTACGGATCATTAAATGATATTTTTAATGACAATAAATATTCACCTGATAATGTAAAATTAATCTTAGCTATCGGTTATAATAATATGATTGGAAAATATGAAGCATATAACAATGCAAAAGAAAATGGCTATAATTTTATTTCGCTTATACATCCGAATGCTTCAATAGAAAAAAATGTAATTCTTGGAGAAGGAGTTATTTTATTAGCCGGAGTTGTAGTTGATCAGTATGTTGAGATAAAAGATATAAACTATTTAGATATCGGATGCAAGATCGGTGAAAATACAGTACTGGATATAAATAATTATTTATCAGCCGGTACTACTATCGGAGGAAGCGTAAATGTCGGGAAGAATAATTTTTTTGGACTAAATACAACAGTTGTAAATGATATTGAAATTGGGAACAATAATTTTATAAATGCAATGTCTTTAATATATAAAAAAGTAAAAGATAATAAAAGAGTTGTAATGCTGTTTGAACAGACTTATTTAGAAAGACAATAGACAATAAATGGATGAAAGAAAATGGAAAAACCGAATATTGAAATATTAAAAAAATATATTGATCAATATAAAAAAGAAGTATATAAATTTCCGCCTGTAATATTAGTGGAGTTAAATACTTTTTGTAATCTTAACTGCATTATGTGTCCGCAGGACAAACTGACAAGATCAAAAGGGAATATGGATTTTAATTTATGGAAAAAGATTATTGATGAAGTTAAAAAAGAATCTCCTGGTACTGAGATTTGGCCGGCATTAATGGGAGAACCATTTGCATTGGGCAAAGATCTATTTAAATATATTAAGTATGCTTCTTTAAATAATATAAAAATATTTTTAAATACTAATTTATTATTATTTAAGGAAGAATATTTAGATGATTTGTTTAATTCAGGTATTCAGAAAATAATAATAGGTATGGACGGGATAAAAAAAGAGACATATGAAAAAATTAGAGTTAATTCGGATTATGATAAGTTTATGAAGAAACTTAAATTTATTCTAAATGAAAGGAAAAAAAGGAATTTAACCAGTCCGGAAATTTCTCTGCAATATATAGTAATGGAAGAAAATTATAATGAAGAAGAAGAGTTTATTGAATATTGGGAAAATCAGGGATTTGAATTAACTTTAAAAATAAAACGTCGTACGGGCTGGTCTGATGGAGTTAAGCCGGATCATGAAATAGTTAATTTAAATAAGAATGAACGTATACCCTGTACATGGCTTTTAAGACAAATGACAATATTCTGGAATGGTTTGGTGCCTCAATGTGATGGAGATTGGAATGGAGAAAAAATAGAAGGCGATGTTAAAAATCAGACAATTAAGGATATATGGAACGGATCTTTAAAAAAAGTTAGAGATATGCATTTAAGTGATAATTATAATTTCTGGCCGTGTAATGTGTGTGAAGACTGGCAGGCAGGAAGATCTTTAACAGTTTATTGTAAAAATAAATAATAAAAAATGGTGTAATAATGAAATATGAAATTATTGATTCGCCGGGGACAATATGTTTAAATAATGTACTTTTTAATACTATAAAAAGAAATAGAAATATTAAAACATTTATTGAAATTGGACCCGGTGAGGGAAAGCTGGCAAATAAATTATGCTCTTTGGGTTATAAAGGTATAGGAGTTGATTTTTCTGATGAAGTTATTGAGAGTTTATCCAGCAATATGAGTAAATACATAAAAGAGGGCAGATATAAAATAATTAACAAAGATTTCATAAAAGAAGATATCGGCATAAAAGCAGATTTAACATTCAGTATAATGGTTATGGAACATATTGAGGATGATTTAAAGTTTTTAAAGAGAATGAAAAATATTACAAATAAAAACGGAATTGTATTAATTGGTGTACCTGGGCGGAAAAAAAATTGGGGAATAGAGGATGAAGTTTCCGGTCATTATAGGAGATATGATAGAAAAGACTTGCTTGAATTATTTGACAAGTCTGGCTTTAAAGAATTTAATGTTAATTCAGTAGGTGTGCCTATATCTAATATTTTATTTAAACTTGGAGAGAATATTATTAATAATAGCCATGCAGCAGAAAAAAGAGATTTATCGTTGGAAGAACAAACAAAATTGAGCGGATTTAAAGATATCAAATACAAAACTTTATTTCCATTTTGGTTCAAATATATTTTTAATAATGTTACATTGTCACCTTTTTTATTAATACAGAAATTATTTTTTAATACTAATTTAGGTTTAACTATTATTGCTTATGGATATAATGAATAATATAAATTAAATTTAACAGGATTGAGATGAAAGAGATAAAAGTTTATTATGATTCATCATGTGTTGTTTGCGGTGAAAAAGCACCTGGTAAAAAAATCGGCAGTGTAAGAGAGCACGAATATCTGGAATCAACAGATATGGAGTTCCCTGTATATAGATGTGAAAATTGTGGTTTGGTTTATTTGTATCCGCGTCCGGATGTTTCTGAATTAAATGTAATTTATCCAAAGACTTATTATTCATATAATATTATAATGAATGCACCTGATAAAAATGAAAAAAAATCATTTGTCCAGAAACTTTGGTTTAAAATACAGAATAGAGGTTATAAAAAAAGGATTGTTAAATATTTAAAATCAATACCTTCTGATAGGCCATTACGTGTATTAGATATTGGCTGCGGTGTAGGGCATCAATTAGATAATGTTAAGAGTTTATTACCAGATTGTGAAACATATGGAATTGAGATTCAGGAAATTGCAGCAGAAAAAGCAAAAAAGAGAGGACATACTGTATATTTAGGCAGATTTGAAGATATAGATCTGCCGAAAAATTATTTTGATGTTATTTTTTCAATTCATGTAATAGAACATGTTGCGCGGCCTGACTTATTTATGAAAAAAAGTTTGGATATATTAACAGATAACGGAGTGGTTATGTATGAAACTCCAAATACAGATTGTCTTGATTTTTATTTTTTAAAGAGAAAACATTGGGGTGGTTATCATCCTCCTAGACATTGGTATCTTTTTAATATTAAGCCGTTTAGGAAGCTCGCAGAAAGATTTAATGCTGAGATTTATGGATATGGCGCATATACAATGTCAAATTTTTGGAGTTGGTCATTCCATTCATTATTTTTAAGAATATTTGGACGTAAAATAGCAGATTTTTTGTTTCCTCCTGTTAAAATATTATACGGCGGATTGCAGTCATTTATTATTTTAAGCTATTTTGCAGTATTAGAAAGAATTTTGCTTTTTTTTACCGGAAAGGCGAATTCATTATGGGTAACATTTGGTAAATCAAAATAAAAATAAATTTTGGTGATTTAATATGGGAAGGAAAAAGAAGAATTTAGCTCATTTTATTCAAAGGGTATTTTATTTAGTTAAGGATGGAATGTTTATTCGAAAACCTGTTTTAATGCTGAGGGCTCTAAGAGCAGTATTAATTCATATTTTTACAAATAAAGATGTTTTTTGGGATGTAAATTTCTCTATTACTCCAAAATGTAATTTAAGCTGTGATCACTGTTTTGCAGATTCATTTTACTGTGAAGAAAGTAAAAAAGTTAAAGGGGAATTGTTGTCAACAGATGAAATAATTGGTGTTATTAATGAAGCTCTTAAAATGGGAGTTTTTAATTTTGATTTTCAAGGCGGGGAAGTCTTTTTTCACAAAGACTTGGATAAAATAATAAATGCATGCAGACCTTATAAATCTATGATTACAATTGTAACCAATGGTATAATGTTGACGGATAAAAAAGCAAAAGAATTAAAAAAAATTGGAGTAGATCAGATTAATATCAGTATTGACAGCGGCATTCCGGAAGAGCATGACAAGTTTAGAAAACAGAAAGGGGCCTTTAATAAAGCAATACGGGCAATTGATAATTCTTTAAGAAACGGATTAAAAGTTACTGTTAATACAACAATTACAAAAGAAAGTGTATATTCAGAAGGATTTAAGAAATTATCTGAAATTTGTCTTCAAAAAAATGTTGTTCATTATATACTTATTGGTATACCTGTAGGCAGCTGGTCAGGTAAAAAAGATGTATTAATAGGACAGGAAGAAAGAGATTATTTAGTTGAATTAAATAATAAGTATAATAATATGATTAGAAGAGATGTTGATTCAAGATTATTTAGAACAGGCTGTCCTGCTTTAAAAGAGGGAGTATATATTACTGCTTTTGGAGATGTCCTGCCTTGCCCTTTTACTCATATTTCATTAGGTAATTTAAGAAAATATTCATTAAAAGATATTGTTAAAAGAGGTTTAACTTTTAAACCTTTAAAAGAACATAATCCTTTGTGTTTGATTGGAGAGGATAAAGAATTTATAAAAAAGTATGGATATAAAACTTATAATGCTAAAATTAGGCCGTTAGATGGGGAAGAAATTTTTAGTCTAAGTAAAAATAATATTGTTCGAAGAAAAAAGCCTTTAGGAATAAAAAAGAATAATGACTAAAAATAAAATTAATATTATTGCAGGAATGCCTAGATCTGCAACAACCTTTATCTATCATACATTTTCCAATCATCCGGATGTTTTTTTGCCGATTAGAAAAGAGATTGAATTTTTTTCTGTCAATAAATATAGAGGTATTGATTGGTATTTAAAATATTTTAGAAAAAATGAAAGATATAAAATTAGTCTTGATATAAGTCCTGGTTATTTTCTTAATGAAAATGTGCCTAAATTGATATATGACTTTAATCCGAATATAAAAGTTATTCTAATTGTTCGAAATGTCGTTGATTGGATTATTTCTTATTATAAGCATTATATTGTAAGTTATCAAAAGAATGATAATTTTAATTCATTTTTAAAAAACGGCTGCTCATTTAAAGTTGATGGAATTGATGTGCCTATTAATTTTATTCCAGGCAGTATTGCTAAAAGAATAAAAATATTTCAGGATGTTTTTAATAAAAATATTTTAATATTTAATTATTCAGTTATGAAAAATAATCCATTGCTTTTTTTTCAGTCCGCTGAAAAATATTTTAATATATCGTCATATTTTAATAATTCAAATTTTAAAAATTATATTGTAAATTCCAGTAAAAGGAAAAGCAGCAGTATGTTTAATTTCATAATGAAAAAAGACTATGTTGCAGATTTGATTTATAAAATATTTCCAAGAAAGCTTACAATTAAACTTAGAAAGAATATCGAAAAAGCTAATGAGGGGGAAAAAAATAATAATTCGTATATTAAAAATATAGATAAAAATATTATAAATAAGCTTTTCACAGAAGATATTTTATATGTTAAAAAATTATTTAATAAATCAAATATAATTTATGGGAATGGTGAAATATTTGAAAATTAAAGATGTAATAAAAGAAATAATTTTACTATTGATACCAATTATTATGATTTCAGTAGGTCAAACAATTGTAAAATTTGGTGCTGTTCGTATTAATGAATCAAAAGATATATTTATTATTTTATTATTAGCGATTGGTTATATGTTTTTAATTTTAAGAGGATTTGTGTGGATTTTTATTTTAAGAAAAATGGATTTAATAATTGCTTATCCCTTTATAAGCTTAACTTATATTATTATTCTGTTAATATCATATTTTGTTTTTAAAGAACAAATAAATATTTTTCAGATATTAGGTTCATTAATAATAATTTCTGGAATTATATTTATTACAGTTGGAAATATAAAAAATAAAGAATTATGATTTTAAATATTATATTATTAATTTTAATGGTGATTTTTACTTCAATTGGGCAAATTATTTTTAAACTGGGTGTCAAAAAAATAAATTTTACAAAAGATATTATATTATTTTTAAAAAGTTTGATAAATATTCATATAATTTTAGGAACAGTATTCTTTCTAATTGCTCCTATTTTTTATATTTTGGCATTGAGGTATTTAAAATTAAGTTTTGCTTTTTCTTTTACAGCATTTAATTATATTCTAATTTTTTTAGGAGGCTGGTTGTTTTTAAAAGAAAAAGCAACGAAGTATCATTTTATCGGTACATTTTTGATTTTTTTAGGAGTTATAATTTTTAATTTAAATTTTTGATATTTATTAAAATTATAAAAATAATATGTATAGTTAATTTTTTTTATATATTATATTTGTTAATTAAATTTAAATAAATCTTGAGTGAAAAAAATGGGTAAAATTATAGAAAAAAATATTCTAATTTGTCCTAATTGCAATAATCATAAATTAGAATTTACTAATGAATATATAATATGCAATAAATGCAATAAAAAATATGATATTAAAAATAATAAATTTTATTTTGTAAAAAGTGATACAAAAGATATAAAAAATTATTTAGACAAAATTAAATTAATTTTTAAAAAATTTAAAAATTTATATGAATTATTGAGAAAATTAATTAGCCCTGTTTATGCAAAAAGAGGAAAATTAAGAAAGTTTATTAAACTGCATATTACTAATAAAGATATTGTTGCAGTAAATATAGGCAGCGGAAATACTGATTTATCAGATGATATTTCTAATATTGATTTATTTCCTTATGAAAATGTAGATTTAACTTGTGATATTCAGAATATTCCTTTAAAAGATGATTCTATTGATGCAGTTATAAATATTGGAGTATTAGAACATGTAAAGGATCCATTTAAAGTAGTCAAAGAAATACATAGAATATTAAAAAGAAATGGATTAATTTGCTGTGCTGTACCATTTATACAGGGATTTCATGCAAGTCCAAATGATTTTATGAGATTTACTTATGAAGGTATGAAAATATTGTTTAAAGATTTTGAAATAGTTGAACTTATCCCTATAGGAGGGCCGACAAGCTCTTTATTATGGATATTTCAGGAATGGCTTGCATTATTCTTATCATTTGGTATAAAAAGAATATATAAAGTATTGTATTTTATAATTATGATTTTAACATTCCCTGTTAAATTTATAGATGTAATATTACTAAATCACCCGATGGCTAAAAATATTGCAAGCAGTTTTTTAATTATTGCTAGGAAAAAATGAAAAATATACTATTTAATATACCACTTAATATTGGTAGTGAATTAAAATATATCAAGAAATCTATAAAAAATAGACATATCTCTGGTGATGGCGAATTCACTAAGAAATGTAATAAGTGGTTTGAAGTTAATTTAAAATGCAAAAAAGTCTTATTGACTACTTCTTGTACTCATGCATTAGAAATGTCTGTAATATTAATTGATATACAACCTGGTGATGAAGTAATTATGCCTTCATATACATTTGTATCAACAGCAAATGCCTTTATTTTAAGAGGCGCAAAAATAGTATTTATTGATGTTAGACCCGATACAATGAATATCGATGAAAATCTTATTGAAAAAGCTGTTACAAAAAAAACAAAAGCTATCATTGTAGTACATTATGCAGGAGTTTCCTGTGAAATGGAAAAAATAATAGAGCTTGCAGAAAAATATAATTTATTTATAATTGAAGATGCTGCCCAGGGTATAATGTCCAGATATAAAAATCAGTATTTAGGGACAATAGGTGATCTTGGCTGTTTAAGTTTTCATGAAACAAAAAACATAACATGCGGAGAGGGTGGAGCTTTATTAATAAATAATGAAAAATTTATAGAAAGGGCAGAAATTATAAGAGAAAAAGGGACTGATAGAAGTAAATTTTTTAAAGGACAAGTTGATAAGTATACATGGATTGATATCGGTTCTTCATATTTGCCCAGTGAATTAAATGCAGCTTTTTTATATGCTCAGCTTTGTTATATTAAAAAAATAACAGAGAAGCGAGTAGCAATATGGAATACTTATTATAATGGTTTAAAAGAATTAGAGGATAAAGGATATATTGAATTGCAGAAGATTCCTGATAACATTGAAAACAATGGGCATCTTTTTTATATAAAGACAAAAAATATTGAAGAGAGAACTGATTTAATAGATTTTTTAAAGAAACAAAATATCAGTACAGTTTATCATTATATTCCTCTACACACTTCTATTGCCGGAATAAAATATGGGAAGTTTTTTGGGATTGATAAATATACAACCAGAGATAGTGAGAGATTATTAAGACTACCACTTTATTATAATTTAAGTATTAAAAAAGTTACTGATGTTGCTAAAAAAATAAAATTATATTATTCAAAATAGGAATATTATTATCAAAAATAAACAAGATTATTGATTATGAGATTTAAATTAATTAAATTTGACACAGATATTATCACAAGGATATTGGCATCTTTTTTTTCAGGTTTATTGGCGTTATTATTTTCATTAATTTATATTAAATTAAGATTTAATATAAATGACGGCTCTATATATAATGCAATAAAAGTATTATGTGTTTCCATTTTTTTATTATTTACACCATTGTTTATAAATATTTTTTTAAGGAAAGTTAATTGTAAAAAAAGCTGGTTTTTATCTGAATCAGCTTTTTTTATTTATTGTTTATTCATTATCATTATATTTAATAATATAAATAATTATATTAAATTATTTATATTATTAATAATGGGATTATCTGGATGTTTTTCTTTAATATATTTAGTTATATATTTTATTAAAAATAATAAAATATATAAATTATTGCAAATTATAATATTTATTATTTTATTTATAATTTTATGTTTTTTTATTATTTCATTGGCATGGAGTGACAGAACACATCCCTTTTTTATAGAAAACTTTGTGAATAATAATAAAATTCACCAGGATACTACATATTTTATGTCTATAAGTAATTTAATTAAGACTCATGGATTTCCCTGTACAGGTGTGGATGGTATAATACATCTAAAATATCATAATTTCACTTTTTGGCTGTTTATGTTTTTTTCAAATTTTTTAAATATGAATATTATAAGTTTTTACTTGATTGGATTTCAGGTTATATTCATAGCTTTATTTTTTAAATATTTATTATATTTAATAATCGGTTTTAGAGAAATCAATTGTGAGGATAGTAATTTTAATATTGTTTTATTATTATTTTTAATTTTTGGATTTGTAAATATTTTTAGTTATAAAAATATTTTTATAATTGTTGAATCTCAGATTGTAGGTTTTACTTTATTTTTTATTTTTTTATTATTATTATTACATTCATATAGAGGTTATTATAATAAAAAATATAAAAATAAAATTGAACATGCTCTTTTATTATGTATTATAATACCTTTATTTTTAAATGCAGCTACATATTCTAAACTAAGTATTGGTTTTTTTTCAATTATTATTTATATTTATATTTATATTAGATTTAAGTTATTTATAAAGAGAATTAATGTAATTTCTTTATTAATAACATTTATTTCTCTCTATATATTTTATTATTATTTTATAAGAAATAGAAATGTAAGTATTAATGTTAATAATTTTTATGATGTTATTAATATTTATTCACAGATATTTTTTAAAGCATTACTGTTTTATTCTATATTATTTTTTATGGTTTATTTGTTTATTTATTTTAAAACAAAATTATACAATAAATTTATATCAAATTTTATTTTATTTTTTTCATTTATTTTTGTTGTATTATTAGTATTTTTAGAATTTAATATTGTTAATTCTGCAGTATTAACAATATTAAATTTATATAATAAAAATAAAATGAAGTTGTTCTCAGATGTTTTATTTTGGTCATTTTTGTGGGTTTTTATTTTTTTTATGATTGGACAATTAAAATTAAACTCATTTAATAAATTAATTCATTCATTTAAAAAAATTGATACTTTTTATATTGAAATAATTTTTATTTTATTTATGATTTCTTTTTTACCAAGTTTTTTATTTTTATCAATACCGGATATAACATTTAGATATTTTACTTATACTGTTAGTTTTTTTGCTTTAATTTTAATTTCAGGTAATTTTTCTTTTAAAATTAATCTAAATAAATTATTAGCTGTATATGGTTTGAGAAAAATAATTAGCATTCTAAAAACTTTTAAAGTTAATGAAATATTTAAGTTGAAATATTTTATTAATATTAAAAAATATTTAGCGGTATTATTTAAGAAAAGAATATTTAGTTTAAAGATTATTACTTGTATAATTATATCATTATTAATTTTAAATATTATACTAAAAGTAACTGCTAGGAAAGTAAAAAATGTTATTGCATCATATAATAATAATATAGCACAAAATAAAAATTATTTTGACAATAACGGCAGACTGAAATTGCTAAGAATATTACAAAAGCTTGATAAAATACCAGTAGATGAAAAGAGGAAAACTCTTATCTTCATTCCTCAGTCAAATAGAATGTTCTGGGATATAAACAGCGATTATAAAATAGCAATATTGTGGAATTATTCAGCGCCTTTCATTGTTCCTGCATTTACGGGTATTGCAATGATTAATGGCAAGCCTCCTGTTTTACAAAAGATGATAAATATCAAAGATTATGAAAGAGCAATATCAAAAAAATATATTGATTTTAATACTAATAAATTTTTAATGTCCATATATAAAAAAGATGAATTATCAGGATATTATTATTTAAAAAATGATTTAACAAATTATGAAAAAATTAAGGCTTTTAAAATACTGTTACCGGTTTATAAAAATACATTATCAGGGTTTTCCTATTTTTATTATGATAATTTACTTGAACCGCAATATGAAGATTTTTTAGATAATCCGGGACCTTTATGTAAAGAAGTGAGAGAAAAAGGCTTTGAAGAGGTAATTGTTATTTATCAGGATGGAGATAATATTTTGACAAAAAAAATATTATGTAAATAATTATACTATTATTTTATGGAGATTATATTGTATTATGCAGATTAAAGTTATTGTGTTTGATTTTGACGGTACGCTTGTTTATTCTAATGAAGTAAAGTATTATGCATATTTTGATTTATTTCCTGATGAAAAAAAATATAAAGCTGCTATTAAGGTTGTTTTAGATGATTATGTTGAAGAGTCAAGATATTTCATCATAACCAAAATTTTAGAAGAATTAAATTTTAAAGGTCATATAAAAAAAGAAATGAAAAAGCTGTCGGATAAATACAGTGAGATAGTGTTTAAGGGAGTTTTAGAAAGTAAAGAAAGAGACGGAGCGGAATTTATTTTAAACTTTTTAAGTAAAAATTATAAATTATTTTTAAGCTCTAATACTACGGAAGATTCTTTAAAAGAAATAATTAAAATAAAAGGCTGGCAGAAATATTTTATTAATATTTTTGGATATCCCAGGAAAAAAGCTGAAACTTTACGTTATATTATTAAAACCGAAGGTGTATTGTGTAATGAAATGTTAGTTATAGGAGACGGTAATTCTGATAAAGAATCTGCAGAAAAAGTAAAATGTAATTTTATTGATGTTAATAATATTAAATTAATGGATTTAAAATCGGTGGAGAGTATTAATGTATAAAAATAAACGGATTTTAGTTGTAGTTCCTGCAAGGGGCGGCAGTAAAGGAATTAAGCTTAAAAATATCCAGCCTGTAAACGGTGTTCCTCTTGTTGCATTAGTCGGTAAAGTTGTTAAACATTTGGATTATGTAGACAGGGCAATTGTTTCAACTGATCATTCCGAAATTGCTAAGATTGCAGTAGAGTCCGGTTTAGACTGTCCATTTATGAGGACAGAAGCATTATCACAGGATATAGTTTCAGATCTGGATGTATTAACTCATGCAATTAATGAGATTGAAAAAATTGATAATGTAAAATATGATGTTATATTAATGCTGCAGCCGACTTCTCCTATGAGAAAACCTGATCATGTAACGACGACTTTAAAGAAATTAATTGACGGTAATTATGATGCTGTGTGGACTGTTAGTGAAACAGACAGTAAGGGGCATCCGTTAAAACAGCTTATTATCAAAAATGATAAATTACTTTATTATGATAATAAAGGTAAAAAAATTATTGCAAGACAGCAATTAAAACCGGTTTATCACAGGAATGGTGTTGCCTATGCATTAACCAGAGAGTGTATTTTAAAGAAAAAAACTATATACACCAATAACAGTTCTGCGGTAGTAATTGATGATATCCTTGTTAATATTGATACAAAGTTTGATTTAATGCTTGCGGATTTTATATTAAAAAATAATATCATGAAATAGTTTATAATTTATATTAAAAATTTATTAAGATTTTTTTTAGCATGCTTTTTAAATATTTATTTTAATTGACTTTATATCCCATTTTAATTATATATATGAAATCTTTTTTTATAACAGGTTGTTTTTTTTATGATTGATTTTAATGGAGAAATTGTAGGTGTAACAGGCGGCGCCGGATTAATCGGATCTTTTGTTGTAGATAAGCTGATTGAGTATGGGGCAAAAGTAATAGTAATTGATGATTTCTCAAAAGGTTTAATGGAAAATATTACACACAATTTGGATAATATTGAGATAAGAAAAGGTAACCTTGAAGATGAAAATTTTACCCTTAAATGTTTTAAAAATTGCAGTTATATTTTTCATTTAGCTAGCCGGGCATATGGAGTAGGATTTTCTAAAGGTCATCATCTCCAAATTTTACAACATAATGAAAGAATTACCAATAATATTTTAGAAGCAGTCAAAGATGTAAAACCAAAACATATTTTGGTTACCAGTTCTTCTTGTGTTTATGATGATGAAGGACCTGATATAATATCTGAATTACCATTATTTGACGGCAGCCCGGAATATGTAAATAGAGGGTATGGATGGGCAAAACGTTTTTTAGAGCAAAAATCCATATTGTATTGCCAGGAGTTAAACATACCATTAACCATTGTTAGACCATTTAATATTTATGGTGAGAGGTATAATTGGGTTGGAGAATACAGCCAGGCAATACCTATGCTGGTCAAAAAAGTTATGGATGGTAATAATCCTATAATTATCTGGGGAAGCGGTAATCAAAAGCGAAATTATATTCATGCTTTTGACTGTGCTGAGATAATGGTTCAGCTTGTTAAAAAAGAAGCTCAATTTACTGTTGTAAATATCGGGACAGATGAAACAATAACAATGACAGAACTTGTAAAACTGATTTGTAAACAATCAGGGTGTAGTCCTGAGATTATTTATGATACATCAAAACCAGAGGGGCGTTTTATTAAAAGTTCTGACCCGTCAAAGCTTTATTCGATGTTACCTGATTTAAAATTGAACATATCTCTTCCCGATGGTATTTTAAGAATGATAGGCTGGTATCATAAGACATTTAAATAGGTAAGATAATAATGAAAATTGCATTTCTATTCCCAAAAAGATTACGTGATGAGCGTTTTACTGATATTGAATCCGGTTTAGCACCAAAAGAGTTTTTTTATGGTTATTTTGATTTAATAAAAAATAATTTTGATGTTTCGATGATTGACAGCAGGAAGGATCCAAAAGGATTTTTTAATAATCTTAATCTTTATTTAGAAACTCAAATAAATAAGATCTCAATATCCGGGTTATATAAACAAAGGATAGTTGCAATATCGGATATTATTAATAATTATGATTTAGCGATTTCCTTTACTGACTGGTTCAGCATAACATTAGGTCTGTACAGGGATTTAATCAATGATTCTCCTTTCTTATTTGGAGGGTTTCATGGATTGTCCGACATACTTACCAGAGTAAATCCGTTATGGAAGACAAATATTAAAAGAAAAATAATTAAATCATTAAATAATCTTGATCACATATTCTTTTTTGGTGAAGCTGACCGAAGGAAGTCAATAGAATTATTTAATATTCCGGAAGAAAAAACCAGTTTGTTTTTATTTGGTGTAGATAAAGACTTCTGGAAACCTGATCCTGCAATAAATGAAGAGGATTTTATATTATCTGTTGGTTCTGATGTAAATCGTGATTATGATTTATTATTGGATATTAATGCAAAGAATAAGATAAAAATTATTACTAAAAGACACATAGATAAACATAAATTAAATGATTCGATAGAATTGATTAAAGGCAGCCTAAGACAGTCATTTATTGATGATTGTCAATTAAGAGATTATTATAGACGTTCAATGTTTGTTATAGTACCTTTAAAAGATGTATACCAGCCTTCAGGTTACAGTGTTACACTGCAGGCAATGGCATGCGGTAAACCTGTTATATTATCAAATATTAAAGGTTTATGGGATCCTGAATTATTTATATCAGGAGATAATTGTATACTGGTTGAACCCTGTAATTTAACAGAACTTCAGAATGCTGTTGATGAATTGGCATCAAATAAAAATTTAAGGTATAAAATCGGTAAAAATGCTTTAATTACAGCAAATAAATATTTTTCTCTTGACAGGATGAATAAATCAATATCTAAGCTAATTAAATTAAAAAAATAAAGTTAAATATATTTTTTTTAGAGAAAACTGTTATGGCAAAAAATAATATTTCATATGTTAAAAGTAAAAAAGACGAATTAATAAAAATTATCAAAACTAAATTTATTACGAATGAAGGACTTTTATCCCGGAATTATCCCGTAAAATCAAGAACACTGTTTGATAATTTTGATGATATTGTTCCATTTTTTTTATATTTTAAAGAAACGGATTTTTTATTAAAGCAGATAAATTTAATAGATAAAATAAATGGCTCACTATATTCATTATGTGCAGATAATGGAGTGCTTATAACCAGGAATATTGATGAATGGTTTGGAGGTTTATATGCAATATGGGGTAAGACAAAAGATAAGATAGTATATAAGATATTACAGGATTCTGTTAATTTTGTTAAAAATAATTTATTAAATAAAGAATTATTGGCAGGAGCTTATTATAACGGTAAAGCAGTTAATTTTTATGAATGCTGGTCTGCAGGACTTTTAGAAGTTTTTTGTGAAATGCGTAATGATTTTCCTGATATGTTTATTGAATCTCAAAACATTTTAAAAAATTGGCTGAATAATAAATATTTCAGGAAATATAATTTATTCCCATACAGGATATTTAAGTCAGGATTTCTTAATTTTCTCCAAAAAATCATTTTATCCTATTTTAGTCCTATATACAGCAGCAGTAAGGTTCCTGTTATTTACAATATAGAGGGCTTTAAATCGATAAATAAAATAGCAAAAAATACAAAAAATCATTTAATCTTCATGCTGCAAAACGGCTATTACAGTCAATTGATGAAATCAAACTCTACCGGAGCTTTTACTTTATTAGAATTTTATTTAGCAACAAAAGATGATTATTGGTCTGATAATTTAATAAAATGGATAGACAGTGCAATAAACTCTTTTTATGATAACGGTAAAGTTTATATGGAATATATACCTAAGATTAAGAAGAGGCTAAAACCGATGGCATCACCTGCATTTATATTGGTTGATGTAATCTGTGATGCATTATATTTTGTTAAAGATAAATTTAGCCAGATTCAAAAAAATAAATTATTGAATATAGCAAAAAATATAATCGATTATCATTGGGATAATCGAATGGATAACGGATTAATACCATTTCATGATAAAGGTGTTTATGCTCATATTGATGTTCAGGTTGATTTTTCTGTTTCTATCAGGAAATATGCTGAGATATCTAAAAATATTAAATATTTGGAAAAATCAAAATTCCTTATTGAAAAAACAATAGAAGAACATTATTCTAAAGATGGTTATTATACTTATTCCGGTGATATATCTAAAAATGCAATAGATCCAAAATATAATGCTCTTTTATTAAAAGGGTTTATCAATATATTAACTCTTCATGAATCCTTATATAATAAATATTATTCATTATTTAAGGATAGATAAAATTTATCAAATAATATGAAAATAAATATTTTATACAAATTAAGAGATGATCCTACAGGCGGCGGGAATCAATTTTTAAAGGCTTTGAAAAAATTTTTAGTAAAAAAAGATATCTATATTGATAATGCTGATGAAGCTGATATAATTTTAGTAAACAGTCATCATTATATTGATGATATTTTACAAGCTAAGTTAAAAAATCAGGATAAATTATTTATTCATAGGATTGACGGTCCTATGAAATTATATAATAACCTTAATGATGACAGAGATGATTTGGTTTTTTTAATAAATAAGTATATATCTGACTGTACTGTTTTCCAGTCAAATTGGTCGGAAAAACATAATTATCAAATGGGCCTTAAAAAAAACAAGTTCAGTATAATTATACCTAATGCAGTAGATGAATCAATTTTTAATGAAAAAGATAAATGCAGTTTTAAAAATGATAGTAAGATTAAAATTATTATTACCAGCTGGTCGGATAATTTAAATAAAGGATTTATGATCTATAAATGGATTGATGATAATTTTGATTTTAATAAATATCAAATTACATTTGTGGGAAACAGCCCTGTAAAATTTAAGAATATTAAATATTTAGAACCTTTAAAATCGAATGAACTGGCAGATGAAATAAAGAAAAATGATATATATCTTACCGCATCTAAAAATGATCCATGCTCAAATTCATTATTGGAAGCTTTATCCTGCAGTCTTCCGGCCGTTGTTTTTAACAGCGGCGGGCATCCTGAAATAATAGGTAAAAGCGGAGAGGTATTTAATAAAAAAGAAGAAATAGAAGAAAAAATTATAAAAATTATTAATAATTATAAATATTACCAAAAAAATATCAAAGTATATAAAATTGATGATATTGGGAAAAAATATATGGATTTCTTTAAGATGATATATGATCTTAAAATTAATAATGAATATATTCCTAAAAAAATATCATATTTTAATATTTTAAAAATTAAGAAAAAATTAAAATTAATAAGTATTAAATCAAAAGTTTTTAATATATTTAATAAAATCAAAATAAACTAATATGGTGTTAAATTATTGTTTATTAAAAATAAATATACATTATTTCAATTCATTAAATTTAATATAGTAGGAATAATTAATACTTTTATAACCTACCTTATTTACACTCTCCTTGTATTAATTACAAATCATCATTATTTTTCTTTAGTAATAGAATATCTTGCAGGAATACCGATAACATTTTTGTTAAATAAAAAATTTACATTTAAAGACACTCAGAAAAATTATTTTATTATGCTATTAAAAATGACTTTTTGCTATTTAATTGTCTTCTGTTTAAATATGGGGCTTTTATATTTATTTGTAAATATGGATTTATTGGTTAAAATATTTGAAAAATTAAAGATTGATAACTTTATTTATTCTTTCTGTAATAGAAAGATTATTTTTTTTACAATATCCGTCAGCAAGGTTAAATTACTGAAGGTTATTGCTCAATTTTTTTCATTATGTATTGTAGTGCCTATTTCGTTTGTTTTTCAAAAATATTTTGTTTTTAAAAATAATGGGGATAAGAGTATTTAAAATGGATATGCTGTTTAAAAGAGGATTTTTAATTGCATCAGAATCAAAAGATAAAATTATTAATAAAATAAGTAATCATGTTAAACAGAATTGGGTAAAAGCAAGTATAGGTAAATATCATGTATATTATGATAAAATTTTGGATAAAAAAATTTACAGTAAAAATAAAACACAGATGTTACTGCTTGGGTATGCTGTTGATACAATGAATTCCATAATTGATGAAGATATAATAATTAAAAACTTGTTTAGCAGTATAGAGAAATCAAATGAAGCCTTTTTTGATTATCTTGACAATCTTACGGGCAGATTTATTATCTTTTATAATTCTCCTGGCAAGTCTTTTTTATTACAGGATGCTGCCGGAACAAGGGGGGGGTATTATAATTCTCTTGATGATGAATTATTAATTTCGAGTCATATACAATTAATTGCAGAGATAAAGGAGTATAATAAATCAAATGATTTAAAAGGCATTATTGATTCTAAGGATTATATTAATCACTGCAAATATTTACCGGGTATTAAGAGTTATTATAAAAATATTTTTACCCTTACGCCTAATACAATGATTGATATAAAAAATAGAAGTATCAAGAGATTTTTTCCCAGAGAAATATTAAATAAAGAAAAAAATACAAAAAATATTATAGAAGAATTATCCGGATTATTCCAAAGGCAGATAGATCTGATTGCAAAAAAATATAAACTTGCAGTATCACTTACAGGAGGTATAGACAGCAGATTAACATTGGCTGCAACTAAAAATAACAGTGATAAATGTGTTTACTTTACATATGTATGCAATGATGATGAGGATGAGAATAATGATGCGCTTTTTGCTGAGGATCTTGCTAGAGATTATAAACTGAAGCATAAGATTTATAAAATAAATTTTAATCAATATACCGGATACTTGGATGAATTTAAAAGAAACACGGCATACATGAGAGCCGACAGGCAGGGATTAATAGCAAGAGGTTTATATGATATGTATCCTGCGTGCAGTATTCATGTTAAATCAAGTGTAGGTGAAATAGGCAGAGGATTTTATCAAAAAAATTATCCTCCTGTTCCTTTTTCAAAGGTATTACTTCCTAAAATAATGTCGTATCTCTATGGAGTTAATCCAAACTCAAACTATACGATTAATTCATTTAAAGAGTTTATAAATATTACTAATTTTAAGGATATATACAAATATAAATATCCATGTTATGATATGTTTTACTGGGAGCACAGGATAGGCTGCTGGCAGGCGCTGCAGATATTGGATAATGATATTGTTCATGATACATTTATAATATATAATAACAGGCATATTTTAAAAAAATTATTATCTGTTAATATTAATGACAGATTGAATAATAAACTGCAGATAGAGATAATTAAAAATCTTTGGGATGAAATATTAAAATACCCTATTAATCCATGGGATAGGAAATCAAAACGAACTGCACTATGCAAGTTATTATGGAAATTAAGTAAATAATTGATCCTTAAAAAATAGTTAAAATTACCTTTGTTTCACAAAATTTTATGCCTTTGGCAATAATTTTGTTCTGACAAAGATAATTTTAAACAAATTTTTTAAGGAATCTCCCTCTCAAGATTTTTTATATGGTAAAAAAACACAAGGTTTTTTATTTTTTTTGTTAAAACCTTGCAGAAATATTTATATAAAATTAATCCTAATTAATTAACATATAAGTAATTAGATTGTTTTTAAGGATGAAGTAAATAATTTAAAAGGTTTATCGGATGAATATAATTGCTGAAAAATATAATATTTTTAGGAAATCAATTATTGAGAATAAAATAAATAAATTAATTTTTATAAGCTCCGTTTATTTCCTTATTATTTTTATTAATTTAATTTTTACTTCTATAAATTATTTTAAAATTAAAAGTAATCCCAGATTACTGTTTGACTTAATTGTTTTATTATATTTTTTTATTATCGTAACTTTTTTAATGATTCTATTTTTTAAGATTAATAAAAGTAATTTTAGTAAATATTCCGGGTTGATTATCTTTATTTCATCATTTTTATTTCTACTTTTCTGGATTCCTTTCGGTATTGATCTTACTGATGAAGGCAAGCAGATGTCTATTTCATGGTTTTTATTTAACGGGGAGATCCCTCATAGTTATAATTATAATAAAATAGGTTCATGGATTGTTAACGGTTTATGGCTTAATATTATCAGGACTCCATTTATGTTGTGGGAAAGATTAGGCGGCGTTTTGGTGATGTCATTAATGACCCTGTTTTCATATAAAATACTTAAATTATACAAGAATGATATTTATACTTTTTTTATTACACTGGTTATTTTATTTTTAATTATTTGCCGGAATCACCCAGAGACAAAGATTGATCACAGTAATTTTCCGACACTTTTAGCGATTATATCGATTTATCTAATGCTTTTATATGTTAAACCGGATTATAGTTTTAACGGTAAAGTAATCTATAATATTTTATCATCTTTAATAATGGTAATATCGATTGCTGCCAGATATCCCCATATTTTATTTTTAATTTTTCCATTAATTTTTTTCATAATATGTATTTTTAAATATCAAATAAAAGGGAAAAAAATTATTACCGCATCGGTTTCATATTATCTGCCTGTTTTTTTATTATTGATAATAGGGTTATTATATTTATTTGTATCAGGTAAATTTGAAGGAGATTTTATTAAGAAAGTTTTAGATAGTATATCAGGACAGTTTAAATCATTAGGCAGAATATTTAATATAGATTATTTAATTTGGAATGATAATAATAAACTAAGTACTTTTTCATATCCATTGTTCTTATTAAAAAAATATTTAAAGGATTTTATATATATTCTCAGTTTAGCAGTTATATTTTTCATTGGATTATTTTCATTAGAAAAAATATACAGGACTTATAATAAAAGCAGATTGTATTCTAATAAGATTGATAATACTTTATTTTTATTTTTAGGTATTATTTTATTCATCGGGATGCTTTTAAAACCATGGATGTGGTATATGTCTATATTTGGTTTTATTATAGCATTTTTAACAATCATAATGATTAGAAGGATTAATTTAAAAAATGAGTTTTTTTATTTATATTGGGGAGTATTATTAATTATAATTTCATTTATAGGATCTAATAATTCATTCAGGCATAGTGTACCGGCCGGTGCGGTTTTTATATTATTTTCAATAACAGCTCTTTTAAATAAAAGCAGATTGGATTTTTTTAAAGAAAAAAATATGCTGTTTTTAAATAAATTTACTATACTTTTTTTTATTGTTATTTTGTTTATAAGCGGTTATAAAAAGTTATTTGATAATAATAAAAGAGACAAAATGATTTATCAATTAAATAAAATGTATGATTCACCGGAATTATTCGGTATTTTCAGTAGTACTGAAAGAGTAGATGCAATTGACGGTATTATTAGAGCTGCAAAAGAGCACATGGCAAAAAACAGTACATTATTATGTTTTAATTCTGTACCGATGCTTCATTATTTATTAAATAAAGATTATTATCTGGATGATCCCTGGATTATTATTGAAGGTTACAGCACTGTTGGGAAAAGACTGGTTAAAGACAAAATAAAAAATAAATATCCGGATTTTATTATATTTTCTAAAAAGAGTGCAAAAGAAAACAGCTGGCCTGACACGGATGTTTTTTTTGATGCAAAGGATAAACAGTTGTATGATTATCTTGTTGAGTATATAAAAGAAAGTAAATATAATAATATTTATGAGAATGATGCATTCATTCTTTATAAGAAATAAGATTTTTCTAATTTTACCTTCGTGAGTTTCCAGACTGTGTGAGAACTATTTTTTTTGACACGGATTAACAGGATTATCCGGATTAAAAAGTTAAAAAGTTACAAAATCTTTATTTATAATCTGTGTAAATCCTGTTAATCTGTGTCTAGTTATTATTTATCACACAGCCTGTTCGTGCTCTTAGTGGTTAATCTTTAGTCAGTTATAAATTTATCTATAATTACATATAAGTAGAATAGACAAAGAGGAATATGTCTCTGCGATACTGTATTCACAATAGTGAGTACAGGGGAAACAGACTGATTTATGCCCAATTAATAAGAAATATTTTTTTCTTAGTGACTTAGTGCCTTTGTGGTACAAAAAATAATAAAAGAAACTGTATTATAAAAATGATAATTAATAAAGAAACTCCTATTCATAAAGGGTCACATTTATTAAAAATTTTCAAAAAAGGCAGCTGGTATTTTCTTTCCAGTATTTTAACAAAAGTAATGGCTATACTTGTCTGGCCTATTACAACAAGGCTTCTGTCTGAAAATGATATCGGTGTTTTGGACAGCCTTTATTCTATCAGGGAGTTTTTACCTATACTGATTTCATTATGTCTTGATGAAGCTTATTACAGATTTTATTTTAAATATAAAGATAATGATAAAGATATAAAAAAATTTGTAAGCACATATTTCTGGATAATTTTTTTCTGGGGTATAGTCGTATTTGCATTAAGCACAGTATTCGGATTTTTTATTTTAAAGGATCTTTTTAAAGTAACATTTTTTCCGTTTATACCGTTAACGCTGGTCGGGCCCTTGTTTTTGCAGTTAAGCATTCTCGGCGGTGTCTATCTAAAACAAAAATTAAAATCTGAGATATTCAGTGCAATAGAAGTTATTACATATATTATTTTTTACGGTGTATTTTTATATCTTTTAATTAATACAAACTTAGGTGCTGCCTCAAAGGTTTACGGGTGGTTTATATCCGATTTGTTTTCTGTAATTGTATTTAGTCTTATAATGATTAAAGCAAATTTAATAGGATTTAAATTTGATAAAAAGATTTTAATTGAAGGCTTGAAGTATTCCATACCTCTTATACCCAATCAGGCATCTTTCTGGATAACAGGACTATCCGATAAAATTATACTCGGCATTTATAAGACATTTTCAAGCACAGGGATTTATTCTATAGGTTATAAACTTGGAGAGACTTTAAGGATGTTTTCCGAGTCTACATTTAAGGTTTACAAACCAATAATGTTTTCCATGTTTACCGATGACAGGGAGGAAGCGGTAAAGAGACTGGAAAGATTTATTCCTTCATTTATTTTTATCATGTTCTGGCTGAGTTTTTCCATTGCACTTTTCTCTAAAGATGCCGTAATGCTTTTAACAGATCCTAAATTTTATACCGCATGGATTGTAACGCCGATTGTAGTATATGCATATTTTTTTGGAGCTGTTTATAAACCATTTTATCATATCCTGTCATTCTATAAAAAAACCTTGATTATTTCTATCGGGGCACTTATCCAGGCATTAAGCAATTTTGTATTCAATTTAATATTTATACCGATGTTTGACAGGATCGCTGCTGCTTATACCACAATGTTTTCATATATTGTTTTCCTTATATGGCTGTTTATGTGGAGCCAGAAGTATGAAAAAATAAAAATTAATTGGAAAAAAATAATATTAATATTTACTATTGGTATTCTTACACTTTTTTCATATATTTTATTTATTAAATTTATTTCATTAAGCACTTTTTCATTATATATTTTTAAATTTATTAATAATTATATAAACATAAAATTTTTAAGTACGGTTGTTGTAATTAAAAGATTATTATATATATCAATTAGTGTTTTATCCAAGATACCATTCATTGTTGCAGGTATTTTTATATCCATTAAACTCAAGTTGATCGATATTGAGTTTTTAAGAATTAAAAATAAAAAATGAATAAAAAAATTTTACTGATTTCATATAAATATCCTCCATATCCGGAAGTAGGCGGTTACAGATGGGCTAAATTTTCAAAATATTTTGCAGAAAAGGGCTACAAGATTCATGTAGTAACTGTAAACTGGAAGAATAATATAAAACAATCATGGTATGATGATATACTGCATGAGAATATTATAATTCACAAGATACCTTCAACTTATATACATAATTATAAATATAAAAAATATAAAAATAATTTAACGGGAAGGATTTTAAACAAGATTAGAAATCAGATTTTAAAAGTATCCTATTTCAGGAATTATATAGATGAAGCACAGTATTGGGGTAAAAATTTAATACCTTATTGTAAAAAAATAATTAATAAGGAAACTATAAAGACTGTTATAGCAACAGGCGGTCCTTTTATGGCAAATTACTGGGCTTCCAGATTAAAAGAAGAATTAAAACATGTAAAATTAATTCATGATCTTAGAGATGAATGGTATGATGATGACAGATTCATAAAGATAAAATATAAAAACATCAGTCAGGAACATGAGAAGTTTGCATTAAATAATTGTGATCATCTTGTAACAGTATCAAAAGGATTACTGGATTATTATTCTAAAAAAATCCGTAATAAAAATGTCAAGACCCATATAATCTATAACGGCTTTGATCCCGAAACGATAAACATTAAAACCGGTCGTAATAAGAAAAAAAATATGGAGTTTGGATTTTTGTACGCAGGCAGTTTGAGCAATAAAAGGGATGAAGTATTAAATCATTTTTTGAGAATAATGAATGATAATCATGAAGAATTTAATAGTCTGATGATTTATATATACAGCCCGGATTATAAATCGGTATTAAAAAACAATAAGCTCTTAGTAGATAAAGGTATACTTGTTTTATCAAATCAGATTAATCAGATTGAGCTTTTTAATAAGATCAGAGAAACATTTTGTACACTGCATGTAATGCCTGAAACACAGAAGTATATCATTTCTATAAAATTGTTTGAATATGCATCTTTAGGACGTCCTGTTTTATCATTAAATTACGGGGGTGATACGAATGAGCTTATTATTAAACATAAATTAGGCTGCTCTGTAAATATTGATGATAAAGAAAATCATAATATAATTAAAACTTTAAAAGAGTTATATAAATTATGGTTAAAAGATCCTTTATATAGTATTAAACCTGTGGGTATTAAAAAATACTCTTATAAAAATTTAGCTAGTGAATATATTAAAATAATTGAAGGAAATTAATATTTTAAATAATACAAGCACTATGATTCATGTCTCTATGTTTCGAGGATTGTCTAAAAAGTAATATTTAACCGCAGATAAACGCAGATAAACACAGTAAAAGTAAGATTATTATTTTATAAAATATCTTATAGAATAATATATATAGATATTTAATACTAAAATAATTTATATATAATTGATAATAGCGTTAATCAGCCTCCATCTGTGGTTCTATTTTTTTTTATTCTTTTTAGACAGCCCCAGACTTGGGCTTATTGTATTATAATATTTATATTAGATTACTTCACTACGTTCGTAATGGACAATAGAAAGTAATAGATATATTAATAAGTAAGTGAAAGGTATAAAAATTGACTGTTAATTTGATTAAAGATTATAATGAATTAAAAGATATATTAAATATTATTCCCATACTTGCAACAGAAGATTATCTGAAATATAAATCAAATAATTACGGCTGGTTTAAGAGCGATGATTTTATACTGCCCTTTTATCTTACAAAAAAGTTTATTTTTAAAAGAATGTTTTTTACAACAGAAGTTATATATATCAATAGTAATGCAGGTATTGATGAAGAAAAGAAATTTTTAAAAGAAGTAGTAAGCTTATCTGAAAAAATGGGTATTGATATAATCGATGTCCCTCCATCCAATGCAGTATTTAATACTTATCCTGACGGATCAAAATTTATTGAGTTTGGTACATATGTGCTTGATCTAAATAAGAGTGAGGAAGAGTTGTTTGCCGGTCTTCATCAAAAACACAGGAATGTAGTAAAAAAAGCAATGAAGGACGGGGTTATTATAAAACAAGGAGCCGTCTTTTTAGGAGAATGCTATAAGCTTATTAAAGATACATATAAAAGGCAGGGAAAGGGATTCATTGACTTTGATGAGTTTAAAAGCATGCATGACAGTCTGGGGGATAATGTAAATTTTTATGTTGCAGTAAAGGATGATGTATTACAGGGATGCGCAATTTTACTGTGGAACACTAATAATTCTTCCTATTATTTATATGGAGGCAGTATCGGTAAGCCTTATACAGGTGCAGTAAATTATCTGCATTGGCAGGCAATCCTTGATATGAAAAAGCGTGGTGTAAGATATTATGATTTTTTCGGTGCAAGGATTGATCCGCCCAAGGATTCTAAATATGAAGGCATACAGAGATTTAAATCAAGATTCGGCGGTGATTTAAAATGCGGTTATTTGTGGAAATATCCTGTTAAGCCTTTTAAATATTATCTTTTCAGGTTAATATTCAGTCTATATTCATTGACAAAGTGCAGTATATATAAGGGTGATATAATAGATAATGAAAGAAAAAGACAAAAGTAAGAAGATAGTATTAACATTTGATTATGAGCTTTCACTTGGGTTAGATACAGGTACAGCAGTTAACTCAATAATAAAGCCTACGGATTATATACTTGATTTATTCAGTAAATATAATGCCAAGGGGCTTTTTTTTATTGATGCTACATATCTGTTGACCTTAAAAAAGCATAATCATAAAGATTTAAGTGTAATAGAAAAACAGATCGGCAGGCTTATTAATCTGGGGAATGATATAGGGTTTCATATTCATCCGCAATGGCTTGATGCGGTAAAAATTGATGATGAAAGATGGGCCTTTAAGAGTTTTGACAGGTACAGACTGCATTCTCTGGATACCGGTAAATTAAATACACTTTTTTATGAGGCTTGCGAATTACTTCTATCTATTGTAAAAAAATATGACATAAATTATAAAATAAGAGCATTCAGGGCAGGGGGCTGGTGCATACAGCCTTTTACTGATTTAAAAGAAGCTTTTTTAAAAAATAGGATTAAATTTGATTTCAGTGTTAATCCCGGGCTGTATTCAAAAACATCATCTTACGGCTATTATGATTTCCGTAAAGCTCCTGTAAATAAGTCATTCTGGAGGTTTGAGAATGACCCCTGCGAGGCTGATAATAACGGTTCGTTCTTTGAGATACCGGTAAGTACAGTAAAATACAGAAATATAGATTTATGGATAAATCATTATTTTTACAGAAGGAAAGAAAAAGAAGCCGGAGACGGTAAATCAATTTCACTGAAAAAAGAATCTATGCATTTTATAAAAAAAATATTAAAATTAACGGATATTTTATCTTCAAGGTTTATTGCAGGCGGATTGGACGGGCTTCATTTTAGATATTTTAAAAAAATGGTAAAAAAATTAAATAATAAGGATTTTAATTTTATAACATATGTATGCCATCCGAAAAAATTGAGTAAAAGCGTTAAAAATAATTTGGAATATCTTTTAAAGAATTATGAAACTATAGGTATTAATGAAATAGAAAAAATATTAAAGGTTTAAACAGGATGAAAAAGATTTTATTTATTTTCGGGACCAGGCCTGAGGCAATTAAAATGGCTCCTTTGATTAAAGAACTGGAAGCTAATAATAATTTTTTTAATATAGAAATATGTGTCACTGGCCAGCACAGGCAGATGTTGGATCAGGTTCTGGGTTTTTTTGATATTACGCCTCATTATGATCTTAATCTTATGAAGGATAATCAGACCCTTTTTGATATTACTGCAAATGCCGTAAAGGGGATGGAGAGTGTATTAAATAAAAGCAATCCTGATCTTATTTTTGTACAGGGAGACACAACTACGGCATTTATAGGTGCCTTATGCGGTTATTATTTAAAAATACCTACGGCCCATCTTGAAGCCGGTTTAAGAAGCGGCAATAAGTATTCTCCATTCCCGGAAGAGGTAAACAGGATACTTGCAGGCCATATTGCAGAATATCATTTTGCTCCTACTAAAAAAGCTTATAATAATTTAAAAAAAGAAGGTGTAAATAAAAATGTCTGGATTGTAGGCAACACGGTTATTGATGCTTTGTTTCTTGGATTAAAGCTTATAGAAGATAAGGGTGATGACAGGTATAGTGATTATTTTAAATTTGTAGATTTCAGTAAAAAAGTAATACTTGTAACAGGGCATAGAAGAGAAAGCTTCGGTAAACCATTTGAAGATATGTGTAATGCAATGAAAGAGATTATCGGTGAATACCCTGATACGGAAATAATATATCCTGTTCATCTTAATCCCAATGTAAGAAAACCGGTTGATAAAATATTGAAGGGCAATAAAAGGATTCACCTGATAGAGCCTTTAAGTTATCCGTATTTAATATGGCTTATGAATAAATCATACTTTGTTTTAACGGATTCCGGCGGGATACAGGAGGAGGCTCCTTCACTGGGCAAGCCTGTTCTAGTTATGAGAGATGTTACGGAGAGGATTGAAGGGATAAAAGCAGGTACAGCAAAGCTGGTTGGAACAAAAAAAGAGATTATTAAGAATGAAGCAAGGAAACTTTTAATCAATAAAGCTTATTATAATAAAATGTCAAGAGCAAATAATCCATACGGTGACGGTACAACCGGTAAAAAAATTGCTAAAATATTGCGAGAGGTTTTAAGATGATGAAGATACCTTTTTTTACTTCTGCCAACCAGGATGCCCGATACGGCAGCAGGATTCGTGAAAAAATCGATCAGATAATTAAGTCCGGTGTTTTTATCCTTGGTGAAGAGGTGAATATTTTTGAGAATAATATAAAAAATTATATAAACACAAAACATGCTTTTGGTGTAGCAAACGGCTCCGATGCCCTGCATCTTATATTAATGGTTCTTAATTTACCTAAGGACAGCGAAGTTATTACAACACCGTTTACTTTTTTTGCATCTACTTCCTGCATAGTGAGGAATAATTTAAAGCCTGTTTTTGTTGATGTCGACTATGATACATACAACATTGATGTAAGTAAGCTTGAGGCGGCTGTAACAAAAAGCACTTCAGCAATACTGCCGGTAGATCTTTTTTCTCATACTCCTGATTATGATATTATAAATAATATAGCAGATAAGTATAAATTAAAAGTGATAGAGGACTCAGCAGAAGCATTCGGTATGAAGTGGAAGGGCAGAAATGCAGGATTACTGGGTGATGCCGGAGTTTTCAGCTTTTTCCCCACAAAAACTTTAGGATGTTTCGGTGACGGGGGAATGATTGTAACCGATGATGATGAGATTGCAGGGAAGGTAAGATATTTAAGAGTGCATGGTGCAGTGAAAAAGTATCATCATGAATTTGTAGGTATCAACTCGAGGCTGGATGCTTTACAGGCAGGAATATTAAACGTAAAGCTGGACTATATAAATGATGAAATTATTGAGCGCGATAAAATTGTGAAAATATACATGGACAGGTTAAAAGATATTGATAGTATTAAACTGCCCGGTATTATTGAAGACTCGATACCTGTCTGGTATGTATTTTCCATAAGATGCAGGGATAGAGATAAATTGAAGACTTATCTTACAGAAAATGGTATAGGTACTGTAATATACTACCCGGTACCGATGCATTTACAGGAATGTTTTAAGTGTTTAAATTATAAGAAAGGGGATTTTCCAATCGCAGAAAGGTTATGTGAAGAGTCTTTAGCCCTGCCGGTTTTTATAGGCATGAAGGAAAATGAAGTAAATTATATTTGTGATAAGATAGTTGAGTTTTATAAATAATATATATTTTTAATTTAAAAGAGAAACCGCGGATGGACGCAAGATGCACGCTGTTAATTCTTTTACCACGAAGGATATGAAGATCACGAAGAGATGTATAGAAGGTATAAAAAATAAGATTTTTCTAATTTTATTTTCGTGTACTTCGTGATTTTCGTGGTTAATATAAAAATAAACCGGAGGAATGATGGGCAAGAAAACAATAGATGATATTAAGCAGTTAAAATATGCAATTATAGGATGCGGCAGGATAAGCAAGAAGCATCTTGAGGCATTGTATTCCAATAAACCTATGTTTTTACCTGTTGCATGTGTTGATGTGGATAAAGAGCTTGCCATAAAAACCGCCAATGATATGAAGGATGAATACTCAGGGAAAGAAATCAAAATATATATATCATATGAGGATATGCTTAAGGAAAATGAAGTTGACGTTGTTGCTGTTGCTACGGAGAGCGGTTATCATCCTGAGATAACTATAAAAGCCATAGAGTCGGGGGCAAATGTGATCTGTGAAAAACCCATGGCATTATCAATTACGGATTGCGACAGGATCATAGAAAAATCAAAAAAGCATAATAAAAAAGTAACGGTATGCCTGCAAAACAGGTATAATCCTCCTATACAAAAATTAAAACGGGCTATTGATGCGGGCAGATTCGGCAAAATTTATCACGGACAGATATCAGTAAGGTGGAACAGGAATATGAATTACTATAATCAGGGAGACTGGCGTTGTACATGGGAGCTTGACGGCGGAGCCTTAATGAATCAGTGCACTCATGGCATTGATTTACTACAATGGATGCTTGGCGGCAAAATTAAGAGCGTTTACGGGGTTTTAAGGAAATATAACAGCCCCAGGGAAGCTGAAGATTTTGGGGCAGCAATCATAGAGTTTGATAATGGCAGTGTGGGAATTATAGAAGGCACGGTCGATGTCTATCCGAAAAATCTCGAGGAAAAATTATCTGTTTTCGGTGAAAAAGGTACTGTTGTTGTAGGAGGAGTGGCTGTAAATACGATCGAAACATGGCGTTTTGAAAATGAAGATCTGGTTGAAGACAGGATTGATCCTCCGAATGTTTACGGATATGGACATATTAATGTTTATAATGATTTTTATTATTCTATTATCGATAACAGGGATCCTTATATTACTGCCGAGGACGGGAAAAAATCCGTTGAGATAATTTTGGCTATATATAAATCGATGCTTACCGGTAAAAAAATTGAACTCCCGTTAAGTAATTTTGATACCAATAAAATGAAGGGGATTTTTAAATGAGGGAGCTTATAGAAAAAATGAACGATGACGGTACTTCTTATAAATACCATGAGTCGGCATATATTGATGACGGAGCCGTTATCGGTGAGAATACAAAGATATGGCATTATTCTCATGTTATGAAGAATGCGGTAATAGGCAGGTCATGCTCTGTCGGGCAGAATGTCTTTGTCGGAAGCAGGGGCGTTATAGGAAATAATGTAAAGATTCAGAATAATGTCAGTATTTATGATGATGTAATAATCGAGGATGATGTATTTTGCGGACCTTCATGTGTATTCACAAATGTAATAAATCCAAGGTCTTTTATAGAACGGAAAAATGAATATAAAAAAACTTATATAAAAAAGGGAGCCTCTATCGGTGCGAATGCTACGATTGTCTGTGGTGTGACATTAGGTAAATATTCTTTTATAGGAGCAGGCAGTGTGGTAACAAGAGATGTGCCCGATAATGCACTTGCATACGGCTCACCGGCAAAGATCAAGGGGTGGGTGTGTGAATGCGGCATTAAGCTTGATAATAATTTAAAATGCAGTCAATGCAGTAAATCATATAAAAAAACGGAAAGCGGTTTAACCGAAATAGTATAAAATAATGGAAAAATCTTTTGAAAAAATTATTATATATAACTAAAAATTTTCCGCCTGAGATTGGAGGCGGGTTAAGAAGAATCGAGGCAATTTATAAATTATTAAAAGAAAATAAAAATATACAATTATATGTTGTAACAACTACAAAAGATTCACCCGGCGTATACGGGGAAGATGTTAAGTATATTAAACAGCTTTTTTTTAAAGACAGAGAGATGTTTAACAATGTCAGTTTTAAGTCTTCTAAAAGCAGTATAAAATTAATAGATAAGGCTTTTGCCGGCTGGATGCCCAATGTCTTACTGCACATCATATTTAAAAAATTTGACTATGTTTTCTGTTCCGTGCCTTCCTTTACAAATGCTTTAATCGGCTTTTTTTATAAAATCTTATCTCCTTATAATCCCAGACTCATTATTGATTACAGGGATTTTTTAAGTTTTAATCCCTCCTATGTTGAAAATTTTAAAAAGAAAATAATCCGTTTTATTGAAAAGCTTGTTATTAAGAGCTTTGAGTTTATTATAGTCACAACAAATGGTATGAAAAACATCATACAAAATGAAACAGACAGGAAAAATGTATTCCTTGTAAGAAATTACATGGGTGAGCTGGATATCAATCTTTTAAAAAATATTAAATGCTGTAAGTTTGATAAGTCATACTACCACCTCGGATATATCGGTAAATTGAATACCGGAAGGAATCCGGAAAATATCCTGGGGCTTCTTAATAAAAAGATAGACAATAAAAAAGTAATGATTCATTTTATCGGTACAACTGAAAATTTAAAGAAGAGTATTATCGGTATGGCGAAAGAATCAGGGTTGGACATCGACAGGCTGAATTTTACAGGAGTTGTATCAAGGGAGGACTCATTAAAATATATGAAGTCTTTTGAGGGGGTTTTATTAATAATTAACAATGATGTCAAAATAAAGGACGGCTACGGTATCCCGGGCAAGCTTTATGATTATATACATGCCAACAACAATATATTTGCAGACAGGCTGACTGTTAATAATCTGAGCGATGAGTTTAATATCAAGATAAAAAGAAAGTATGATGATATTTATAATATTGAGTTCACTGATAAAACTGCCCTTGACTCGGTATTTAATAAAGTTATTAGTGAAATTATAAGATAAAGCATATGATAACAATTGAAATTGATGATTCCCATGCGGAAGAAAAAAAATATATTATCCATGTGATTTTTAAAGAGTTACTGGGTGTTTCATACAAAATTAAAACAACAGGTAACCCTGATTATAAGATTATACTGGATAATAATAAATCTATAACATTTAAGAATCATTTTTTTACCGGATCATTAATAGATTATCTTGATAAAAAAAATATACCTGCAAGATGTAAATTTATAAAAAACCGTTTTTTGAAAGAACAGGATATACCGGTTATCTATGGGAATGATGAGTTGAAGGTGTCAAAGAATAATATAACCTGCGGTATAGACATTTTTTCCTCATCATTTTACATGCTGACCCGCTGGGAAGAATACATTGATAAGGATAAAGATATTTACAGCCGCAGCAAGGCATGTAATTGTCTTGCCTACAAAAATAATTTTTTGGACAGACCTGTTGTTAATGAATATGCAGAAATGCTTTATAACATGATGATATATTTGGGAGCAGATTTAAATAAAAAAAGAAATAATTTTAATGTTTACATCACTCACGATGTTGATCATCCTTTGTATTGTAAGCGCGGATTATTAAAAACATTTGCAGCAGATCTTATTAAAAGAAAGAGTTTAAAACTGGGATTAAAATCTATTAATAATATTTTACTGAGCAGGAAAAATACAGATTTTGATCCGTTTAATACATTTGATTTTTTAATGAATTATTCTGAAAAAATAGGCTGTAAATCATACTTTTTTTTCATGGGTAATAAAAAGAGCACTGATTATGATACAGGCTATTCGCTGGATGATAAATTTATACAGCAAATATTTAATGAGATTACGGACAGGAGGCATTTTATAGGCTTTCATCCCGGATATTATACATATGATAACAGTACCGAGTGGCATAAGCAATATGAATATATTGCGGATCATTCTCCACAGAAGATAATTTCCGGCAGACAGCATTACCTGAGATTTGAAGTACCAACTACATGGCAGATCTGGGAAGACAATGGAATGAACTGGGAGAGCAGTCTTTATTACTCCGGTGAGCCCGGTTTTAGATGCGGTATCTGTACCGGATTTACTGTTTTTAATTTTTTAACAAAAAAGATGCTTAAATTAAAAGAAATGCCTCTTTTATTAATGGAAAATACACTGTATAAAAAGTTTAACGGCAACATTATTTCAATAAAAAAATACTGCCTTAATCTCATAGACATGGTTAAAAGTTATAACGGCGACTTTGTCATGCTATGGCATAACTCGAGTTTTAATTTACCCCAGTGGCAGAATGCAAGAGAATTATTTACGGATATTATTAATTATCTGGGTAAATAAGAAAGAAGACAAAGAATCATAAAAAAGCAACCGCCACAGCACATACTAACGTATATGCTGGACAAGCAGATGGACGCAAGATGCACGCGGTAGAAATATTTTTATTTTCGGCGTTAATCTGCGTTTATCTTGCGGTTAATTTTCATTGTATCTTGGTGGTTAGGGAAGCAGACTGGAGTCGTCAGATTGCTTCTCCCACACCACTTTTTTGTTATTAAAACAATTTTATATATCTGGATATTTTTTATAAAAAAAGTGGTGTGGGATCGCAATAGACAAGTAGAAGAAATGGTCGCAATAGACAAAGGGTAAGTATGTTTGTAATGAAAAAAAAAGTAAAATAAATAATTTATAATCAAAATTTTTCATTTTTATAAAAAAAAACGATAGAAAAAGCCTCCATTAAGCGACATTAAGTTGAATTAAAATCAAAATGGAGGAAAAAATGTTTAAAAAACTAATCAAAAACATCGATTTAAAACGCTTTATTGCATTTTTAATCATGGAAATCTTTATACTTTCAGTAATACCATTAAATTTAATGGCTGATGAGAGTAATCAAAACAATACAAAAGGTATCTTTTTATCATACAGTATTGATAAAAAAAATGATACCCTTACTTTAAAATGGACAAAGAGTAAAAACAATAACGACAAATATTTTGTTTTTAAGAAGTCCAATATAGAAGCCAAATACAGGCTTGTTACGGGCAAGGACGGGCTAACGGAAACAGAATATGTTATGAGTCTTAAAGAAAATATGAATTCGTACTTTATTGTCTGTTTATCGGACAGCCTGCCTGAGCTGCCTGATGATGTAGTAATATTCAGCCTGGAAAAGATCGAAGAAAAAGAGGACCTTTTTGCAAGACTTAAAAACTCTAAAAAGATAATGAGTAATGAGGTCTGCATCAGGCTTGATGATAATTATGTTAAAACAGCGGAAGATACATTTAAAACAGAAAAAATCATTAATGATTTAAAGAACAATAAGCAGGTTGTGAAGGTAATCGATAAGAAAAATAAAGAATACAATGAAAACTTAAAAAAAGAGATCGAGGTTGTATTAAATAATGACAGTGATAAAAACGGGATTAATGATGAGAATAACGAAAAGCTTGAAGGTCTGTACTGGATAGATAACAGCAAATCCAATAAGATTGAGTACAAGGGTGTTGTGTTGGAGATACCGGCATACTCATCACCAAACGGATCTTATATTTATATAAAAACATTAAAGCATGATGAATTTGTTGAGGCGCCTAAGGATTCTCCAAACTTGACTGACAATAACATTGCCGGATATGACATATCTTTAAACGGTGATGCAAGGAATAAGTTTACAAATGATATAAAAATAAGTTTTAAGTATGACAAGAAGAGGATACCCAAGGATGCAAACGGCAATAATGTATTCGCATACTATTATGATGAAGATTTAAATAAATGGAAGCCGTTGAAGAGAAAGAGCCTTGAAAACGGGTACATATGCTCGGTAACAGATCATTTCTGCCAGTTTTTCGTGGGAATGATGAATGTGCCCACGGAACCTCCCCAGTCAAAGGGAATAAACACAAATCCTATAAACATACAGAAGGTTGATCCAATGGCAGGGATAAATGGTCTGCCTGAGGTTGCACCCAACAATGAAGGAAGTGCAAATGTGAGTTATCCAATTAAACTGCCGGAAGGAATCAATAACATGACACCTAAGGTAAGTATCTCATACAGTAGTGAAGGGAAAGAAGGTTCATGCGGTTACGGCTGGAATTTATCAACAAGCGCTATTGTACTAAATACAAAAGATGGTATTCCAAAGTATGATGGTAGTGATGAGTTGTTACTTGACGGAATGAAGCTTGTAAAAACAGGAAGCAGTACTTACAGATTTAAGAATGAAGGAGCATTCTCCAAGGTAGAAAAGAGTGGAGACTATTTTATTGTACATCAGACAAATGGCAGTAAGCTTTATTATGGAGAGTCTGATTTATCAAGATTATATAATCCTAATAATAATACAAAGATATTTGCATGGTATCTTACAAGAGTAGTTGATAAATTTGGGAATGAGATTAAATATCAGTATGAAGAAGCAGTTGAAGATACAAAAAGAGTAAATATTTATCTTAGTAAAATATTATATGGATACAATGATGTATATACTGTTAGTTTTGAATGGGCTGACAGAAATGATATAAGAACAAATTACAGAGCAGGCTTTCAAATTTTAAATAATGAAATATTAGATAAAATTACTGTTAAATATAAAAATATAATATTAATGACAAATGATTTGATTCATGAAACTGACGGATATAATAAATCTGTATTAAAAAGCATACAGGAAGTTGTTGATGGGCAAATAATTAATGAACAGGAATATGAGTATGATAAGGGTGTAATTGAAAATATTTCTTATGATAATCCAATTGAAATGTTAGATAATTATGCATGGGGTCATATAAATGATAAATTTTCAATAAATCAGAATGATCAGCTAACATATAGAGCATTGATAGATATGAATGGAGACGGTTTATCGGATAGGGTTTCTTGTGTGTATAATGGCGATTATGGATTATATGTAGGATTAAATAATGGTAATGGATTTAATGCCCCTACAGAGTGGCTTGATAATAATGCTTGGGGACATGTAAATGACAAATTTCCAATAAATCAGGATAATGAATTTACTTATAGAACATTGATAGATATGAATGGAGATGGTTTGCCGGATAGAGTATCCTGTATGTATAATAGCGACTATGGTTTATATGTAGGATTAAATAATGGTAATGGATTTGATTCCCCTATAGAGTGGCTTGATAATTATGCATGGGGTCATGTAAATGATAAATTTCCAATAAATCAGGATGATCAACTGACATATAGGACATTGATAGATATGAATGGAGATGGTTTACCGGATAGAGTATCAAATATGTATAATAGCGACTATGGTTTATATGTAGGATTAAATAATGGTAATGGATTTGATTCCCCTATAGAGTGGCTTGACAATAATGCATGGGGACATGCAAATGATAGATTTCCAATAAATCAAGATAATGAATTTACTTATAGAACATTGATAGATATGAATGGAGATGGTTTGCCGGATAGAGTATCCTGTATGTATAATGGTGACTATGGTTTATATGTAGGATTAAATAATGGTAATGGATTTGATTCCCCTACAGAGTGGCTTGATAATAATGCCTGGGGACATGCAAATGATAGATTTCCAATAAATAAGGATAATCAATTAACATATAGAACGTTGATAGATATGAACGGAGATGGTTTAACGGATAGAGTATCAAATATGTATAATGGTGACTATGGTTTATATGTAGGATTAAATAATGGCAATAGATTTGATACACCTATAGAATGGCTTGACAATAATGCATGGGGACATGCAAATGATAGATTTCCAATAAATCAAGATAATGAAGTTACATATAGGACATTAATGGATTTGAATGGAGATGGTTTATCGGATAGGGTTTCTTGTGTGTATAATGGTGACTTGGGATTATATTATTCCAAAAATAACTCACCTCAATATAAACTTACAAAAATAACGAACGCAAAAACAGGTACTTATACAAAGCTTGCTTATGAGAGAAATCATGTAAGAAATCATAAATCATTTTTTGCTCTCTCATCAGTAACGACTGGTAATGATGATCTTTCTGTAACAACTACAATCAAATATGAAAACGGTGTTGTAGACAGGCTGGAAAGAGAGTTTAGAGGCTTTGAAAAAGTCACAACAGAGATGGAAGATACAGACAAAAATGTAATACATAAATCAGAAGTTACTTACAGGATCAATGATATAACAGGTTATGATGAAAATAACAATCCTATCTATGACCAGTATATAAATGGACAACAAGATGCAGTTGTAAGCTCAATTGTAAAAAATGGTGTGGAGACTATTCTTAGTAAACAGAAAAGTATTTATAATAAGGTTAGTGTATTAACAGGCTATGATGATGTTAAGTATGTATATGCTAATGAAAAACGTGTTTGGATATATGATGATAACGGTACATTTTTAGGAGTTGATGAAGAGAATGGTGATATACTAGAGACAATAAATCATACTTTTGATTATAATAATGGCATAATAACCAAAACAAATAAACTTGAATGTATTGATCCTTATCATACAAATGATGATGTGAAGACAATAACAAACATTGCATTAAATATTACAAACTGGTTTAATCTGCCTTATAAGATAGAAAAAACAGATATTGCTGATGCAAGGATATCATTAAAGACAATTTACTATGATGGATTAACGGAAGGCAGTGTTGATACTGGTGTGATGTCCAGTGAAAAAGAGTGGAATAATTTTGGATATGATGCTGTTACAGAAAATCAATATGATTCTTATGGTAATAAAATATATATAAAGAATCCAGATGGCTTAATCACAAATATTCAGGTTAATTATATTGCAGGAGATGTTATTTATAAAGAAGTAGTAAAAGCATTGCCAAGTGGTTTAACTGAAATAAATAAATATGATATTTATGGCAGAAAAAAAGAAATAACCGATATATTTGGAGATACAATGATTAATGAATATGATGAATACGGAAGATTAATTACAGTAAGCGAAAATATAAATGGAGTACAAAAAAATACAAAAGAGTTTTCATACAGCATGGATGGTGATTTGTTTAAGGTAGAATGCAGATTTTTAGATAATATAGCAACTGATAAATACTTTGTCGTTCAATATTATAAAGATGGATTAGGCAGGGAAAAACAATTTAAAAAAGAAGCTGTAGTTAATGGAACAAAATTATGGATTGTATCAGAGAAGAGTGAATATGATAGTATGGGAAGAGTTGTAAGGATTGGATCTTTGAGTACTACTTCATTTAGCAACAATGGATTTGTTGATAATGGTCTTATTAATCCTGTTATAAATATTGAATATGATGATCTTGGCAGGGAAATATCAAGAACTTTATTTAATGATTCGGTATTATCAAAAGGAATTCAAAAATATATTGATAATAATAGAATACTTCAAGAAGAAACTTCAATAACATATGATAGTGCAGATAATATATTAAAAAAAGAAGTTATTTATAAAGATATGTCAGGTAATGTTGTAAGAATATCTAAAATGAAAGATAATGGCACTTATGTAAATGTTGATTATGAATATGACCTACATGGAAAATCATGGGTATATGAGAATCCAGATACTGCTGATGAAAATATCGGTATTAAATTAAATGATTCTCTTGGAAATCTTGTATGGATGAAGAGTGCTGATGCCGGTAAATTTGAATATATTTATAATGAAAAGGGATTGATTGTAAAAGTAAAGGATTATGGGAAAAATGAGACCGATTATAAAGAGACAAATTATTCTTATGATTCTCAAAACAGATTAATACTTATAGATTATGACGGCACTGATTGCGATGTTGTGTATGAATACCATGGTATTGATGGTGGAGCTCCAAAGTATGGTAAATCAAGTATAAAGAAGATTACTAAGGGTAATTATTATTCTGTAGAATACGATTTTGATCAGTTCGGATTAGAGGAAATAAAGACTATTGAATCAAATGTGTATACTTCAAGATATGAATATGACGTCCAGGGTAGAATAAAACAGGTAACATATCCTGATGGTGAAGTTGTAAATTATTCATATGATGATGGCGGTTATCTGGAAAGAATTGAAGGAAATCAGGTTTATATTGATAGCATTAAATATGATCAATATGGACAAAGGACATATGTTAAATATGGTAATGGCAGTGAAATGACTTATAATTATGATGTAGATACCAGATTACTTGATCAATATATTGTAAAGGATAAAAACAACAATGAATTACTAAAATATAATTATGACTTTACAGATGATGGTAATGTTACAGCTATAACAGATAATGCTGGCAGTATAATAAAATCAGTACAAAATTATCAATATGATCTTCTCGGAAGGTTGATAAACTCCGATGGTGATTATATGAATGGACAAAAGTCATATAATAGAAGCTATGAATATGATGATGAAGATAAAATAATTAGAAGAAATTTTGAAGACGGATCAGAGTATCTTTACAGTTATATGCCTGATAGTCATGCAATATCAGAGATAAACATACTAAACAGCAGTAATGGTATAACAAAATATGAATACGGCTATGATGAATATGGAAAAATGATAGCAGATAAAACTTTTGCAGGAGTTAGTATCATTGAACAGAATATTTATATTTATGATGAAGCTAACAGGTTAAAAAAGATTGATAATGGCATTACAGAACTTTCATTCATCTATGATAATAAGGGGTCAAGGATTAAAAAGGTATATCAGGATGAAGTAAGTAATATAAAAGAAACAGTATATGTTAATGATTATTATACTATATCTGACAGCAGTATAAATAAGCATATCTCGGATGGCAAGAGTATAATATCGACAAAAATTGCTGATGATCCAGATAATATACTCTATTATCATACAAATCATGTCGGCAGTACAGCATTATTAACGGATAAAGATGGAGAAAAATTTCAAGAGTATAAATATTACCCATATGGAGAATTATGGGTAGAAGATGAAACTGTTAACGATGAAGATATAACTAAACTCTACACAGGCCACGAATATGATGAGGAAAGCGGATTATACTACATGAAGGAAAGATATTATAATCCCAAGACTGGTGTGTTTATGAGACCTGATCCTGCTTTATCAGGATTAAATCATTATGCTTATGCTAACTGTAATCCAATGTTATATAATGATCCAACAGGCAAGGATGCAGTAAAATGTTATCAATCTTGGAATGCTTTTAGTGGTGGACATACTGCAATAGCAATAGAAGATGGAAAAGGCGGATATTATCTTTATAGTACTGGCGCTTCTCATGATACTTATTTTTTAGGTAAGGGCAGTAGTAGAGCACATTTTAAAAGTAAGAGTGAATTAAAAGAGGTTTTAAAAGAAAAATATCATTATGATTATTTTGAGACTGTGTCTTCTAGTAATGAAGAGGACTTAAAGATGATTGAAGCTGCTGAGGAGTATTATAAAGAAAAGACTTGGAATTTATTTAGCACAAATTGTAATGAATTTACTGATTATGTTTTGTCCTCAGTAGGTAAAGATACAATAGGATATGGTTGGTATCCAAATTCATCAAGTGAAAAAATAGGAGCTATAAATCAATTGAAATGGACTTTTGTAGGTGTTGGGGGAATGGTAGGGATAACTGGAACAATGATTTTCGGAAGTATAGAAACAGGTTTAGTAAAATCAGAAAGAAACATGGCGATTAATGCGGCATTAGTGACAGTTAAAATTGCTTGTTCAATTATAGCCCCCGGTCTTGATGTGCTAGCATCTAATATATTTAAAGTAATTGGATACGCAGGTTCAGGTGATCAAATGAAAAAAAATGGCAAAAAAATAATCTGTACAGAGTTATACAGGCAGGGCTTGATGGATGAGATTACTTATAAGGCAGATCAGGAGTTCGGTAGATATCTTGCTGATAATAAACCATACGTAATGAAAGGCTATCATTTCCTTGCAAAACCGGTTGTAAGATTAATGCATAAGTCAAAGTTAGTTACAAAGATAGTATATGTAATTGCAATGCCATGGGCAAAAGAGATGTCTTATAAGATGGGATATAGGGAAAAAGGTGATTTTGTAGGTAAAATAATTATGGGTATTGGTTTGGTATTATGCGGATTTACCGGCATGATTATTGAAGGTAAAATAAATATAAACCTTTATATTTATGTATTGTTGCATTTGTTACTACTGATGATTATTACCTATTTAGAAAACAGTAAAAAGAAGAAGTTTTGTATTTCATAATAATTTAAATATTAAAGGCAGTAGGTTTAATGCTTACTGCCAGTTTTTTTATGCACAGTATGGATGTCGTTTCTTCTTAATTCTTTGCATTGGCCAGGACGGCGATTATATGTCGGGCACTGATGCATTCAACAGGAATTATGCATATGATGACGACAACAGGATCACACAGAAGGTGCATGAAAACGGTATGATCTATAATTTCAGCTATCTAGCAAATACACATGCTGTAAGCAGTATTGATGTTGTTAACGGTGCAGGTATAAGCAGGATAGACTATGCATATGATGAATACGGCAACATGAGGACAAAAGAGGTGTTTAACGGCGCAAGTCTTACAGAGTCAATTGTATACTCATATGATGAGGAAAACAGGCTGACTAAAATCGATGACAGTTTGACCGAGCTTACTTTTAAATACGACAACAAGGGACAGAGGATCAAAAAAGTATTTGAGGATGAGGCTGGTGTAATAAAAGAAAACATCTATGTAAACGGATTTTATACGGTAGCAGACGGGCAGATAAATAAACATATATCCGACGGTGTTAACATCATAGCAACTAAACTGGATGACAGCCATGATGAGATAAAATATTACCACTCAAATCATCTTGGAAGCACAGCAGCATTATCAGACAGGCAGGGAGAGGCATTCCAGGAGTATCTGTACTACCCATACGGTGAATTATGGGTAAAAGACCAGAATGTTGATGACGAAGAGTTTGATATATTATTCACAGGACAGCATTATGATAAGGAATCTGGTTTATATTACATGAATGCAAGATATTACGACCCGGATATAGGCATGTTCATGCGCCCTGACCCTGCTATGGACGGCTTAAACCATTATGCTTATGCTAACTGTAATCCGATTAAGTACAGTGATCCTACGGGGTGTGATACATGGCTGGATGCAGCAAATAATGATATAGTTGAAATAATATGGAATTCTATTGTTTCTTGTGGTGTATCAATGATAATCCAGCCCCTTTGTATATATTTTAACATACAAAATCCAGGGGCAAATGGTGGAGGCGGCCCCAGTATAGAAGGGGGAGGCTCTGTAAGTATCGGGAGTAGTGCATCTAGTAGTACAAATACAAGCAGCAGTCCAATTACAACCCAAAGCAGTAGTGACGAATGTGATAGCAGTGATTATGGTAGTGATATTTATGGAGATAAAGATAATGAAGATGTATCTTCTAATGATATAAATAATAATATTTTATTAACTTCTCTTGGTTCAGATATTGCATTTAATATAAATGATAATGATGATGGATTAGTAGAAGTATCTATTGCAATACATAAGGTGGCAGGATTAAATCATCATTCATGTATTATTATTGTAATTAATTCTAATAGTAAATATTATAATGATAATGGACGCTTTAAAGATCTAGGGAAAACAGGGTTAAAATATGCTACAATAGGATCAGGTCCGGATTTTTCAATAGGAAGAGATAAACTTATAAGTGGAATTAATAGAGAAAGGGATGTTATGTTAAATAATAAAGTTGAATATATACCATTAGTATTAAATAATGAGTTTTGTATAAAAAACAAATATAGGTTTAATAGTATGAATGATTTAGTTGACAAATTATTTGAATTAAGAACAAATTATAAAAAAAATAATGTAAAATATAATTATTCAATAGAATATGATTTGAGGCCAAGTTCAAATAATGATGGTTATAATTCTAATTCATTTACATCTGGTTTATTAAAAGCTGCGGGATTTTATAATATTCCGACTCCAAATCACCTTGTGCCTGGATGGGATAAACCGGTACCGCAATATATGTATGCGTATTAGGAGAATTATTATGAGCAAAAAAATAAAATTATTTATATTTATAATTTTATTACTGTTATTATCTATTGGAGTAATTTTAATATTGAGTAATCCTCTATTAAGATCAGAGAAGAGTCTTAGAAAAATGATTTTAAAAAAGACACCTATTGGATCAAATATGGATGATGTAATAAAATATATCAATAGCAAGAAAAAATGGAAGGTAGCTTGGATATCATATGATAGTGGTTTTTATCATCAAGGAATATTTCCAGAGAAAGTAATAGGAAGTAAATCAATAAGAGTGAATATTGGAGAATATGGTTTAATTTTTAAAACTAGCGTTACAGTATTTTGGGGGTTTAATGAGGATTCTAAGTTGATTGATATTTGGGTATGGAAAACGGTTGATGCTATATAGTTATTACACAGGGCTGATTAAATCAATCAGCCCTAATATTTTAGTAGCAAGCATTAATGGAATAATACCGAAACGGCAAGGACGCCGTTTCTTCTTAATTTTTCGCATAGGCCACGACGGCCTCAAGCGAAAAAAGGGAAAGGGCAGCCCAGCGGCGAGGGAAAACCGCATGTAGGTTTTCCCTGTGAGCGTCCTAGATGCTTATTTGGAAGAAATTAAGTAATTATTATAATAAGGGAGTTGTTTTAAAGCTCCCTGTATTTTTGGTAGTGCAACCGCCACAGCACATACTAACGTATATGCTGGACAAGCTGATGCACGCAGATGCACGCGGTAGAAATATTTTTATTTTCAGCGTTAATCAGCGTTAATCTTGCGGTTAATTATTTTTGTGTCTTGGGGGCTTTGTGGTGAATTTTAAAAAAAGATGGATAGAATAAAGCCAGATAAAAAGTGTTATGGATAGTAAAAAGAAAACAAGAAAGAAGAAATTGCAGATTATGAAATCAAAGAGTGTAATCAGTGCGCCTCAGAAAAAATCAGTGATAATCAGAGGGATGTTGACAACATCACGGACAATATATTATACTACACACAAAACAACTTGGGCTCAACATCGATGCTTTTAGATAAATCGGGCAGTAAGATACAGGGATACCTGTACACCCCGTTCGGCGAGATATGGGCATCAGAGGAGCCTGAGAGTTCATTGACAGAAGAAATCACCAGGAAATTTTCAGGTCATTATTTTGACAAAGAGTCGGGCTTATACTACATGAATGCAAGATATTACGACCCTGATATAGGCATGTTCATGCGTCCTGATCCTGCTATGGATGGATTAAACCACTATGCTTATGCCAATTGTAATCCTATTAAGTACAGTGATCCGACTGGGTGTGATACATGGCTAGATGCTGCAAATAACCATTTGGCTGAGATAATATGGAATTCTATTGCTTCTTGTGGTGTATCAATGATAATAGAACCGCTTTGTATATATTTTAATATACAAAATCCAGGAGCAAATGGTGGAGGTGGCCCCAGTATAGAAGGGGGAGGCTCTGTAAGCATTGGAAGTGGTGGTTCCAATCGTGCAAATGCAAATACAAGCAACAGCCCAATAACGACCCAAAGTAGTAGTGATGAATGCGATAGTAGTGATTATGGTAGTGATATTAGTGAAGCGACTGATAGTAATTTTAATAGTGATAGTTATAATAATAATGCTAAAGACATTTTTAACTACGGAAGCCAATATAAGAGTGGAATTAATAGTGATGATCTTCTAAGTTATACAACACAAATTGCTATGGAGAAATATAAATATGAAAAAGGGTTTGAAACAATGGATAAAGGTGGAATTACCCCAACAGGAGATGAAGTATATTTCGTATTAGCAGTAAAAATGATGCCGAAAGTAATATCAGGAGCAGAACAAGTAAAGGATCTTATTACATATCAGGTAATAAAAGTTCAAAACTGGTTTACAGTAGGAGGCGGTAGTACTATAATAACTAAGTTATATAATAGGTTAGCTGGATCAAATGCGCCTAATGTAATTCCAAATGATCTTAAGCATATATTTGGAAATCCTGGCCATAATTTAGGTAATTTTTTAAATAATTATGGAGGAAACCAAACAAAAGCATATGAAGCTATTTGGAAAGCAACTCAAAATCATGTAATACAAAATGAAATAACGGGTATTTTTGAACAAGCAGTAGATGTAGGCGGAACTATAATAATAGTAAGAGGAAATGTTATAGATGGTTTTGTAAAGATTGGAACAGCATTTATTGAAAAGGGAAAAATATGAAAAAGATTACAAAGAATTTTATTGAATTTGAAAAAATAGTTATCGAGAAATTATTAGATGGGGACAATGAAGTTTTAAAGATATTGCGTAAACAATATGGGCAATCATCAATAAAAAATAGAGAATATACTGGACATGGATTTTATACTTATTTCTCAATCCCTGATAATATAGAAAAATTAAACAATAAAAATTTTCAATTTGGAGATGTTGGAGCAAATATTGAAGGTTTATGTAATGGAGTTGGTTTTCTTTTATTTATTACTAATGGCAAGCTTGATTTTTTAGAAGGATATACATATGGTGAGGAATTCCCTATTGATATAAAAAAATACGATCTTTTTTATATTACAGATAAAAAAAGAAATATTGAAAAATTAATAGAAGATTAGAGTTGTGGATAAATAAGAAATGTAGGTTTTAATAATTCAGTTTTTTATTAAAAAAAGTGTAATAGCTTACACAGGGCTGGTTAAACAAATCAGCCCTTTATTTTTAAATAACAAACACTTATGAAATAATATCGAAACGGCAGGGATGCCGTTTCTTCTTAAATTTTTCGCATAGGCCAGGATGGCCTCAAGCGAAAAAAGGGAAAGGGCAGCCAAGCGGCGAGGGAAAACCGCATGTAGGTTTTCCCTGTGAGCGTCCTTAAAAAAATAGATAGATATTTAGATTAAAAGCGATTATAATATAGATATAAATTAAATTACGGAGAGTTTTTATGTCAGTTAAAAATTTGTTAAAAAATGAAATAGATAATTTACCGGAAGATATTGCATTAGAAGTATTTGATTATTTAAGATTTATAAAATTAAAAAAAGAAAGAGATTTATTGACTGAGAATTCACAATTACTATCAGAAAAATCATTCAATAAAGTATGGGACAATGAAGAGGATAGTGTTTATGATAAAATATAGTCAGAGGAGAGTAATACTTGTTCCTTTCCCTTTTTCAAATCAAACTACAAGTAAAAAACGTCCTGCTGTAATTGTTAGCTCAGATGAATATAATTTAAAATATTATGATGTTGTAATAATGGCAATTACCAGTAATATAGATTCAAATGATAAATATATTTTAAATGATTGGAAGAATGAAGGATTACTTAAACCGTCAATATTAAAACCTGTTATTTCTACTATAGATAAATCTTTAATAATAAAAGAATTGGGTAAATTAACCGATAAAGATTTTTCAATAGTAAAAATAGCATTAAATGATATTTTTGATATAAAATAATTCTAAAGGCTGGTTAAACCAATCAGCCCTTTATTACACTGATTAACACCGATAAAAAACCGATCCGCACTGACAACAGATACAAATGAAACACATCGAAACGGCACGGATACACACAGCCCCTCACTAATTTTACAATAACAATGCAATTATTTAATTTACATTTCTAATTGTATGTAAAAGTAGTGAGGGAGTGGTTGTATTAATAAAGAGTTTTATTATGTTGTATTTTTTATAAAGCAACCGCCACAGCACATACTAACGTATATGCCGGACAAGCTGATGAACGCAGATGCACACGGTAGAAATATTTTTATTAATGGTGTTAATCAGCGTTTATCTTGCGGTTAATTATTTTTGTGTCTTGGGGGCTTTGTGGTGTGTTGAAAAAAGGAAAACAATATTTCTTGATTTTTAATTATAAATTGATTAAACTTATATATGCCGTCGATAATTCAAAAAATAAGAAATCTTGTAGCCAGCGGTAAATATGAAATTACGGCTCATGCAGATGAAGAAGCACAGGAAGATAATGTAAATATTTCCGACATTAAAAACTCAATACAAACAGGTAAGATAATAAAAAAATATACAGATGATCCAAGGGGTACAAGATATAAAATACAAGGTGTTACATTGGATAATAGATTATTAAATGTAATAGTCAGATTTAATAATCTGGGAGAAGTTAGGATATTGACGGTATTTATTGAAAGAGGTGTTGATGATGTATAAATATGGTAAGTGTGAATGCGGTGGTGATATAATTGAAGATAAGATTACATATTTTAGAAAATTCAACAAAAAAATGTATATTTTTGAAAACGTTCCGGTTGGTATATGTAAAGAATGTGGAGAAAGGATTTTTAAAGGTGAGGTATTGGAAAAGTTAGAAGATATAAGTAAAAAATCATCCTGTATAAGCAAAGAAATAAAAGTACCAGTATGTAATTTTAGTTAAATCGACCTATCCTTAACATTTCCAAATAACAAGCACATAATAAAATACATCGAAACGGCAGGGATGTCTTTTATTCTTACGTTTTTTATGGGTTTTAAGAAAGATACCACGGAGCCGCAAAGAACACTGAGTATACACGGAGATTTGATTTAAAAGATTTATCTCTGTGAATACTTTACTTGTCCAGTACATTGACAATGTGCTGTGGTGTACTCTGAGTCTCTGTGGCATCTTTTATTCTTAAAAAAATAGATAGATATTTGGAATAAAAGCGATTATAATATTAATGGAGGATATTTATGCCTGATAATAAAATTGAATTAGAAAATATTGCAAATAAAATAAATAAAATGGGAAAGGATGAAATAGAAACACTACTACTCTTGTTATGTGAAAATGGTAATGAGTTATTAAATCGTAAGGATCAAGTAATTAATGGTAAAAAAAAGTTAATATCGAGAAATGAGGCTTTTGGTGTATAAGGATCTTTATCATCCAAAGATTAAAAAGGATTTAAAAAATATTGATAAACTTGTAAAAACAGCTTTTATAAATAATCATCTAGACAATATATTAACTAATCCAATTAAATATAATGAACTTTTAGGAAGTTTGAAAGGAATTTATTCTTATCATTTTAAAATAAATAATGTTGAGTATAGAGCATGTTATACTATTAATGAAAAAGATAAAGAAGTTTATTTTTTAATGATTGGCAAAAGAGAAAATATTTATGATATTTTAAAAAGAAGAACTTAATAGTTTTTCTTAAAACAGTATATATAACTTTTCTTCTTAAATTTTTCACGGGTTTTAAGTAAGATACCACGGAGCCGCAAAGAACACTGAGTATGCACGGAGCTTTGGTTTAGGGTTTTTTACTCTGTGAATACTTTGCTTGTCCAGTACATTGGCAATGTGCTGTGGTGTACTCTGAGTCTCTGCGGCATCTTTTATTCTTGATTTTTCACATAGGCCACGATGGCCTCAAGCGAAAAAAGGGAAAGGGCAGCCCAGCGGCTCGCACGTATTTTTCACAAACTTTGAGCCGAAATGCCTTAGATTTTGTCCTGATAAGAATTTACGACTAAGAGAGGAACGGAGCATAATTATATTATGTGAGTACTGAACGCAGGAGTAAACACTTATCAGGACAGAAGATACAAGTTGCAGGCCGAAGGCTTGTGAGAAATATGTGCTTAAGAAAACCGCATGTAGGTTTTCTTGTTGAGCGTTTTAGTGAAGTTTATTTGGCTTTTTAATAATATACTATTATTAAAAACTAAATATCATCATATTGAAGAAAATCTATAACTATGATATAATTAATCTAAGGAAATTAACTATGGAAAAACATTTTACATTAGAATATTGGATTGATGATAATTGGTATATTGGAAGAATAAAAGAAATACCTAGTGTTTTCAGTCAGGGAGAAACACTTGAGGATTTAGAAGAAAATATTACTGATGCATATAACATGATATTAAAAGAAAATAGTAATAATTTATTAATACATAAAGAAATTAAAACTAAGGATTTTGTGGTTAAAATTTGAAAAGAAATCAATTCATTAAGTATTTAGTTAAAAAAGGCTGTTATTTAAGACGACATGGAAGTAAGCATGATATTTATGAAAATCCCGTTAATGGTAGAATCACACCTATACCCAGACATCCTGAAATAAAAGAAAGTCTATGTAAATTAATTAAAAATCAATTAGGTATAGATTGAAACGGTATGGATACCGTTTTTATTTTAAATTTTTTGCGGGTTTTAAGAAAGATACCACGGAGCTGCAAAAAAGCAATCGCCACAGCACATACTAACGTATATGCTGGACAAGCTGATGAACGCAGATGAGCGCGGTAGAAATATTTTTATTAACGGCGTTAATCTGCGTTTAATTATTTTTGTGTCTTGGTGAGACTTTGTGTTATAAATATAAATATTTAAAATCCAACCGTTTACAGTATTAAATACAGGATTAAAAAATGAAGATAGTTCATCTGTGTAATTATATCCAGCCCAAGCTTGGATACCAGGAATATTTTCTGGCAAAAGAGCATGCAAGGATGGGGCATGATGTTTTTGTTGTAACCTCAGACAGGTATTATCCTTTTCCCGATTATGATAATACAGTTAAAGCTGTATTGGGCGGGAGAATAATCGGAGCCGGTGAAGAAGAATGTGAAGGCTTTAAGATAATAAGGCTTAACATCCTTTTTGAAAAAGGCACGCAGGTCTGGTTAAAAGGATTGTATACTGCTGTAAAAAAAATAATGCCTGATTTAGTCATATGTCATGTTTACGGCAGTATTAATTCTGTAAGAATAATTAATATGAAGAAAAAGCTTAAGTTTAAACTTTATACAGACTCTCATGGATTATTTACAAGCGACTCAAACAGTATAATGGCAAAATTATTTTATTTTTTGATGAATAAAAACGCTTTAATTAAATATAATGACAGGATAATTGCAGTTGCTTACGAATGCGCTAAGTATGTTGAAGAAAAATTTAGGGTGCCTAAAAATAAGATTGAGATGATTCCGCTGGGAGCTGATACAGATATATTTAAATTTGACAGACAAAAAAGACTTGATATAAGAAAAAAGCTGTTGATTAAAGAAGATGATTTTGTTGTTATATTTACAGGTAAAATTATAAAAAATAAGGGTGTGCATATTATACTGGAGGCAATTAAAAAAGTAAAAGCTAAAAAGAAAATAGTACTGATTGCCTTGGGTAATGGGAATGATGATTACTGTGATTATTTAAAACAACTATCCGGATCAATTCATAATTGTATGTTTGTAAGGATTAATGCAGTAGAGAATAACATGATGCCGGGATATTATTCTGCTGGTGATATTGCAGTATGGCCAAATGAAGCAACTATCGGTACCATTGAGGCTATGGCATGTTCATTACCTGTAGTATGTCATAAATCTTTAAAAGAAAGATATGAAGCAGGCAACGGTTTTGGAGTTAATAAGGATGATCCTGGCGAATTAGCTGAGATTTTACAGTTTTGTATTGATAATCTAAAAGAAGTAAAAAAAATGGGGCTTTTAAGCAAAAAAACTGTTGAAGAAAGATTCAGCTGGAAGGTTATTGCAAAAAAGTTTATATAAAAAAACATAGATAAATAATGTTTTATATGCTATATATAAAATTTTCAAATTAATTAATATTTATAAAAAACTATAAAGAATTTATCTGTAAATATTAAGATTTATTTTACAAATCATTAGTATAAAAAATCGTTATTTTGTAAATAAATATTTAGGTGGTTTATAATGGAGAGCATAATAAAAAAGATAAAAAATAAAGAAGCGGTTATTGGAGTTATTGGTCTTGGTTATGTAGGATTACCTTTGGCAGTTGAGACTGCAAATGTCGGTTTTAGTACTTATGGTTTTGATGTGTCAAAAGAGAAAACATATCTTGTGAACAACGGGAAAAATTATATCGGAGATGTTGATGATCAAACATTGGTTAGATGTGTTAAAGAAAAAAAACTAACTGCAACCAATGATTTTTCTTCTCTGGATAAATGTGATATCATCATGATTTGTGTACCGACGCCTCTGGATAAACATTTTCAGCCTGATGTGCAGTATATTATTCAATCTGCAGACAATATTTTAAAATACAGGAAAAAACCATCTTTAATTATATTGGAGTCTACAACTTACCCCGGCACAACCGAGGAGGTATTAAAGCCGATTTTAGAGAAGGACGGAAGTGTCCTGGGTAAAGACTTATTCCTTGCATTCTCACCGGAAAGAGTTGATCCGGGTAATGAAAAATATAAGACAAAAAATATTCCTAAGGTTATAGGCGGTTGTACGGAAGCATGCAATAAAATAGCAGGAGCTTTTTATGATAGTGTATTGACTGGAGGTACACATTTAGTGTCTTCACCTAAGGTTGCGGAAATGGAAAAATTACTGGAAAATACTTTCAGACTTGTAAATATAGGTCTTGTTAATGAAATGGCGGTTTTATCTGACAGGTTAAATATAGACATCTGGGAGGTAATTGAGGCTGCTAAAACAAAACCCTATGGATTTATGCCCTTTTACCCGGGCCCCGGATTAGGAGGTCATTGTATACCGATCGATCCTTTTTATTTAAGCTGGAAGGCAAGAGAGTTTCATTTTCAAACTACTCTTATTGAAGCAGCAGGCCAGACAAATAATGAGATGCCCAGATATGTTGTTGATAAAATCGGTAAGATATTAAATAATAATAAAAAATACTATGCAAACAGTAAAATTTTATTACTGGGTGTTGCTTATAAAAAAGATATAGATGATTACAGGGAGTCGCCCTCTTTAAGGATCCAGCAGCTTTTAAAGGATTTAAATGCAGAAGTAATTATGGTAGACCCTCATATTAAAGAGTTTTACGGATTTGACGGTCAGCAGCATTATACAAGAGAATTAACTTGCGAATTATTAAAAGAAGCGGATTTGACCGTTATTGTTACCGATCATACTGCATTTGAAGAAAAGATGATATTAGAGAATGCTAAAGTAATTTATGATACACGAAATTACATAAAGAAAAAAAATGATAAGGTTGTAAGACTTTAATGGATTTTATTATGACTATTAATAAAAATGATTTACTTGATAAATTGTCGGATGTTAAATATATTTGCCGAGAAGCATCTAAAAAAATATTAGAAATATACAATACTGATTTTGATGTGGAATACAAAGAAGATAATTCACCCTTAACACTGGCAGATAAAATTTCAAATCAATTGATCGTTGATTATTTAAAGAATAAGTATCCTGAGATTTCTTTTTTATCGGAAGAATTTGAAGATGACAGATCCAGATTGAATAATGAATGGTGCTGGATTATAGATCCTCTTGACGGTACAAAGGAGTTTTTAAAAAAGAACGACGAGTTTACTATAAATGTTGCTCTTGTTTATAAGAAAGAAGCAGTGCTTGGTTTAGTTTTTGTTCCTGTAACGGATGAGATTTATTTTGCTGTTAAGGGCGAGGGTGCTTATTTTGAAAAAAATGGTATAATCAAAAAAATAAAAGTATCTGATAAAAAGGATAATTTAACACTCGTTAAAAGCAGATCTCATGCTTCCGATGATTTAAAAAATCTGATTGAAAAAAACAGCAATAAAATAAATAAGATTATTGATTCAGGAAGTTCTATAAAAGGCTGCCTCATTGCAAGGGGGCTAGCGGATATTTATTACAGGTTTGGGCCTACTATGGAGTGGGATACAGCTGCAATGCAGTGTATTATTGAGGAAGCAGGCGGTGTTTTTTTGCAAATTAATGGTGATAAAATGTATTATAATCGTAAAGATCCTAAAAATATCGGTTTTTTTGTTTTAAATAATATTGCCAATAGATTAAGTTTTTAATATAGTAAGAGGATATAAATGGATCATCTTGATAAATTAGAAAACAAAAGTATTCATATTTTACGTGAAGCATACAGTAATTTTAAGAGTTTATGCATGCTCTGGTCTATCGGTAAAGACAGCACAGTACTTTTATGGCTTGTCAGGAAGGCGTTTTTCGGGCATGTACCTATCCCGCTTGTGCATATTGATACTAAGTATAAAATACCGGAAATGATAGAATACAGGGATAAACTTGCAATAGAATGGAATCTTGATATGATTTATGGACAGAATGAAAAAGCACTTAAGGATAAATTAACTTTTCCTGACGGCAGAGCAACAAGGATAGAATGCTGTAAAAATTTAAAAACCGAAGCTTTAAAGGTTACATTAAATGGAACAGGTAAAAGATACAGGATAAATCATGAAACCGGAAAATATGAAGTTGATAAGAATATAGAACCTTATACAGGTGTTATTGTCGGAGTTAGAGCAGACGAAGAGGGTTCAAGATCTAAAGAGAGGTATTTTTCTCCGAGGGACAGGAATAATGACTGGTATCTTGAAGAACAGCCCCCTGAGTTTTGGGATCAGTATAAGACTGATTTTGCACCCGGCACTCATGTCAGGATACATCCATTGCTGGATTGGACAGAGTTAAATATCTGGGAATACATTAAGCGTGAAAATATACCTGTTGTGTCTCTTTATTTTAATAAGGGTGGCGGTAAGAGATACAGATCTCTTGGATGTTATCCGTGTACAAAGCCTGTGGATTCTGATGCTAAGAATATTGATGAAATTATTGAAGAGTTAAAAACCGGTAAATTTGCAAATATAGCTGAAAGAAGCGGCAGGGAACAGGATAAAGAGGACGGCGGCGGACTTGAAGACTTAAGAAGAGACGGTTATATGTAAGGGATTTATTAGATATTTAAAAAAAAATTAATAAATAATATAATGTAATGTTAACACTTTATTTAGGAAAATAATTATGCTAAATATTGATAAAGAAAATAATTTAAAAACTGACGGACTTAATGACTTACAGACTGAAAGACTTAGCAGACTTGAAAACATGAATATTGTAATAGTCGGCCATGTTGATCACGGCAAGAGCACAATAATAGGAAGATTACTGGCTGACACAAATTCATTGCCTCAAGGCAAATTGGAGCAGGTTAAAGAAACCTGTAAAAGAAACTCAAAACCTTTTGAATATGCTTTTTTACTGGATGCATTAAAGGATGAACAGTCCCAGGGTATTACAATAGATGCTGCGAGATGTTTTTTTAAAACGAAAAAAAGAAATTATATTATTATTGATGCACCCGGGCATATAGAGTTTTTAAAAAATATGATAACGGGAGCTTCAAGGGCGGAAGCTGCATTACTTGTTATAGATGCTGAAGAAGGAGTACAGGAAAATTCCAGAAGGCACGGCTATATGCTTTCCATGCTTGGTATTAATCAGGTATCTGTGTTAATTAATAAAATGGATCTTGTAGGATATGATGAAGCCAGATATAATGCTATTATTAATGAGTATGGAGATTTTTTAAAAAAGATAGATATAAATCCGGTATCATTTATACCTGTCAGCGGTACTAATGGAGATAATATTGCAGGTAATTCTAAAAAAACAACATGGTATTCCGGAATTACGGTATTAAGTCAGCTTGATGAATTTAAAAATAGGGCACCTTTATATAATAAGCCTTTCAGGATGCCTGTACAGGGTGTTTATAAATTTACTCGTAACGGAGACAACAGGAGAATTATAGCCGGCACTGTTATATCAGGTAAGCTTGCTGTTGGCAATGAGGTGATTTTTTATCCTTCCGGTAAAAAAAGTATTGTAAAGACAATAGAAGCATTCAACAAAAAAAATCCCGATGTTGTTAAAACAGGTTATGCAGCCGGTTTCACTTTAATGGAGCAAATTTATGTTAAAAGAGGCGAGCTTGTTTCTATTTCCAGTGAAGAAAAGCCGAAAGTAACAACCAGGATACGTGTGAATCTTTTCTGGCTGGGTAAAGAGCCTATGATGCCTGATAGAGAATATTTTTTAAAGATAGGAACCAATAAGGTTGTTGTGAATATTGAGGAAATTGTAAGGGTAATAGATGCATCAACTTTAAGCAACCAGACTAAAAATATGATAGAGAGACATGATGTTGCGGAATGCATTCTAAAATTAAACAATGAGATAGCTTTTGATCTTGCCAATGATATAGTTGAAACAAGCAGATTTGTTCTGGTTAATGATTATGAAATATCAGGCGGCGGTATAATACAGGAAGCATTAGAAGATAAACAGAGCTGGATAAGGGAAAAAGTACAGATAAGGAATTATAAATGGGAGTTTAGTAATATTGCATCAGAAGAAAGGGCTGAAAAATACAGCCAGAAGTCTTCCCTTATTTTAATAACTGGCTTAAAAGATGTAGGTAAAAAAAGACTGGCAAGAGCATTAGAAAATAAATTGTTTACAGATGGTAAGATTGTTTATTTTTTGGGTATCGGTAATATTTTATACGGTGTTGATGCTGATATCAAATTTAAAAGTGATAATAACAGGGTAGAGCATTTAAGAAGGCTGGCGGAAGTATCAAATATCCTGCTTGATGCAGGCATGATACTCATAGTAACTGCCGTTGAGCTGACTCATGATGATCTTGATCTTATTAAAGCGACTCTCAGTATTGACAGGATAGAGACGATCTGGATTGGTGAAAAAATTTTAGATGATATAAATATTGATCTTCATTTAACTTCTGTTTCTCCGATCAATGAATCTGTAAATAAAATAAAACAATTATTGCAGGACAAGGGAATAATATTTAAACCATGGTAAAAAAGCCGGATAATATTTTTTATTCTCATGGAAAAATTAAAGAATCCGACAGAAAAAGTTTACTGGGACATAGAGGTATTGTATTATGGTTTACAGGCATCTCGGGTTCAGGTAAATCTACAATTGCTGTTGAACTTGAAAAAAAATTAATCGAAATGAAAAAACTTGCATTCAGACTCGACGGTGATAATATCAGGCATGGATTAAATGCCGATCTTGGATTTTCGGAAGAAGACAGGAATGAAAATATCAGGAGAATAACGGAAGTAGCTGTTTTATTTAAAGATGCAGGTGTTATTACAATTGTAACTTTTATTTCACCATTTAAAAAGATGCGGGAAGCAGCCAGGAAAAAAATCGGTAAAAACAATTTTTATGAGATTTATATTAAAGCAGATATAAATACCTGTGCGGTCAGGGATCCAAAAGGCTTATATAAAAAGGCTCAAAACAATGAGATTAATAATTTTACAGGGATCTCATCTCCATATGAAGAACCTGATAAACCTGACCTTGTAATTGATACAATAAAATTTGATATAAATCAGGCAACAGATAAAATTTTAAATTTTGTATTAAAAAAAATTTAATTGCTACTCTATTACTTTTTTATAAATCCTGCTTTTAAATAATTATAATGTCTAATATATGATTAATAAAATAAATTAATTTTTTCTTTTTGCTCTCTTCCCGCCAAATACATGTATTGTCCTTGTTCCTTTAATAAACTCTCCTGAATGCTTTATACCTTTAGGGATATAATATTCATCTCCTTTTTTTAATTTTATTTTTTTATTGTTAATTATTAATATGTACCTGCCTTCTACAACTACAAAATATTCATCATAATCATGATAATGTTCTTTTGATATACCATCCTCGTAGCATGTCCAATAAGCCATTTGTGATTCATCTATCCCGTCATATACATAACCTTTTATTCCTTTACTCTGGTAGCTAGAGTCAATTTCATTTGATGTATTTTTCATAAAATCAGGAAAATCATTCATTTTATTGCCTCTTAATCAAAATATTTTTTTAATTTAGCTTGTATTTGGTTTTTTTTCAATAATTAATTCATTTTTTCAATTAACTTGATAAAAAAGATAAAAACAGAAGGTTCATTTTGGGCTGTCATTTAACTATTAAAAGATATATTTTAAATCACAAAGATATCAAGACACCAAGAATACTTTTAATTTATTCTCTAATTCGTGTCTTTGTGACTTTGCGGTTTTTACCACGTTTATCTGTATTAATCAGTAATTGATTTTTTTTTAAAAAACAAACTAAATAACTTAAATTATAATTTATGTACAATATAAAATTAATATGATATTTTATAAGTATATTTTTAGTAAAGGAATTTGGCATGATGAGAATATTTTTTTGTATTATGAGTATTATGCTTATTATTTCATATAAAAAAGGAGATATTGTGCAAGAAAGTAAAAAGTATCCGAAACCTGATAAATTATGTGCTCTTACTTTTGATGACGGGCCGGATGTAAAAAAAACTTCATTAGTACTGGATAAGTTAGAGGCTCATGGAGTTGTTGCTTCTTTTTTTGTAATAGGACAGCTTGTAAATGATTCTACAAAGCCTGTTCTTGAACGTATTGTAAAAATGGGTTGTGAGATTCATAACCATTCCTGGGCATGGGACAGTATGGATTCTATGACAGAAAATGAAATAAAAATATCTATTAAAAAAACAAATGATGCTGTAAAAAAGTATGCCGGTGTAACTCCTAAGTTTTTCCGTCCGCCGAATCTTGCTACCAGCGGTGTAATGTATGATGTTATAGATTTGCCTTTTGCAGGCGGTGTTGTCGGTATGGACTGGGCTGGTTGTAATACAACAGCTAAAGACCGTGCTGAAAATGTTTTAAGAAATATGAGGGATGGAGCAATAATCCTGCTTCATGATGTCCAACCAGATCCGCATCCGACACCTGAAGCCCTTGATATTCTTATTCCTGAGTTAAAGAAGAGGGGATATGAATTTGTAACTTTAAGCGAGTTATTTAAACGGAAGGGGATTAATCCTGGTCCGGATGAGTATAAAACTTGGGAATATGTAGAGTAATTTTTATTAATATTATTACATAAAAAAGTTTTAAAATTATTTTATAATTTTTTTCTTCATTTTCAGGCTTTTAATAATTATTAAAGATATTTTCAATTTTTTTCATATTTTATTTTAAATATAATTTAATTATTTATTATTGAATTATTTGTTTTTATATAATAACATTATAATATATCTTTTGTATGGGAATATTATTATGATTAGTTATATTAAAATATTTTTTATTTTTTTAAATAGGAAATTATCTAAAAAACAAAATTTAATATTACTGATACTATTGTTAACAAGCAGTTTTTATATTTACTGTGATAAATTTAAAATGGTGCCGCAAACAGCTAATCCGGGTTATGTAGAAAAAGTTGTCTTTAGTAATGACGGTACTATTTTTGCCACAAAAAACAGCACAAATAAAACCATCAAAATATGGAGCATCAGGGGAAGGTTGCTAAAAATATATACTAATGAAAATACAATGAGTCTTGGTGAAATGGCATTCAGCAATGACGGTAAATATCTTGCAGTATCCGATTATACTTCTGTTAAGATCTGGAATCTTGAAAATGACAAGAGGATCATGATTACAAATAATAAAGATGGCAAGCCGGGGATGTATTTTAACAGCTTTGATTTTTTACCTGATAATAAGAGTATAATTATCGGTACTAAGATTTATTTTTCTACCGGCATACCCGGCGAGCTTAATACTGAATCTATGGAAGACCTTCTTTCTAAAATTACAGGTGAATATAATAAAGAAAAATTTAAGAGTGCTTATTTATTTCAGAATAATAAATATACTTTAAAACTTGATTTAGATAATTACGAGGATCTTTTAAAAATTTATTATTCAATGGGTTATAGGTATACTACAAATGATTACAAAAATTCTATAGAGTTGTGGAGTATTGAGGGCAGGTATATTAAAAGTATAGCGATGCATAATAATGATAATACTACAGAAATAAAATATCTTAAAATAAGCCCAGATGGGAACACCATCCTAAGCTGGGGGACTGATAATAAAATTAAATTATTTGACATGATGGGTAATATGTTAAATATTATTGAGGCAGATAATCCTTATTATATTACAAATCTTGCATTCAGCAGTAACAGTAAACTTTTCGGCTGGATTGGCAGCTCAGGATTAAAAATTTGCAATCTAAACGGAGTCTTTTTATTAAATACTAATAAAACTATGATTGTGCCTGATTTGAATATTGATAAAAGGATTTATACAACAAGCGGTACAAAAGGTACGAGTGAGGATTATTATTTTTTATTAAGAATTAAAAATTTTGATGATGAAATCCTGGCGGAGACGGAAGAATTACCTAACATTATGTATTCAAAAATCAGCCCGGATACAAGGCATATTGTTGCAGGTTGCATGGATGGCACTGTAAATATTATTAATTCTCAGACAGGGTCAATTGTCACGGTAATAAATGATAATGAGGGTGAATGGCTTGTTTATACTCCCGACGGATATTGGGATGCTTCTATTAATGGAGGAAAGCTTGTAGCAATGATCAGCGGATTGGATGCATACTCGGTAGATCAATTTGCCGCTAAATTTAACAGGCCTGATATTATTCTTGAAAGACTTGGCTTTGAAGAAGATTTAAAGGATGAAATTGAGCATTATTATAAACAATATAAAAAACGTTTAAATAAACTTAATATAAATGAAGAAGAGATTACGGCAGAACTTCATGTACCGGAAGTAAAAATTTCAGGAGCAAAACAAAATGATAAATTTGTTGATATATCATTTTTTATTTTTGATTCTAAATATCCGTTAAAAAGATATAATTTTTATGTGAATGACGTGCCGATTTTCGGATCATATGGCAAGGAAGTAAATGGAAATAATCTAAGTATTACGGAAAAAATTGAGCTTACAAGCGGTAAAAATAAGGTAGAGATAAGCTGTATAAATGAAAAGGGTGCTGAATCATTCAGAGCTATGAATTATTTTAATTATAATAAAAATGTTAAAGGTGATCTTTATTTTATAGGATTTGGAGTATCAGAATATAAAGACAACAGATTAAATTTAAAATATGCAGACAAGGATGTAATTGATATTGAGGCTCTGGTTAAAAAATTTAAAGGTACTTATAATAAAGTAATTTCAAAAATATTTTTAAATAAAGATGTAACGGTTAGTAATATTAAAACTGCCAAGGAGATATTAAAAGACTCAAAGGTTGATGACACCTTAATCTTATTTATTGCAGGACATGGTGTACATGATTTTGATGATGAATCAACATATTATTTCCTGACTTATAATGCCGATATAAATAATCTAAAAGGGACAGCTGCCCCTTTTGAGTTAATTGAAGATATCTTAAATGGCATTAACCCCAGGAATAAACTTTTTTTAATGGATACCTGTGAGTCTGGTGAAAGAGACGAGGATACCGAAAGTAATTATTATTCTATGGCGGATGTAAGCAAAATTAATGCAAGAGGAATCAGGGGGTTAAAAAAGATTGCAAAACCAAAAAGCAGTAATGTTTCATCTGTAAACAGAACGTATTTACTTGAAAAAGACAGGTTTATTTATAATGATCTTCATAGGAGATCAGGGGCTATTATTTTTTCTTCATCAAAAGGCGATGAGTTTTCTTATGAAAAAGAAGAGCTTGAAAACGGTCTTTTTACGGAAGAGATAATAAATGCCTTTATGTCAAAAGAAGCAGATAAGGATAATGACGGGTATATTTCTACAGATGAGTTAAGGAGCTTTGTTATTAAGGCTGTGAGTGAATCCAGCAATAACCTCCAGCATCCCACTATTGACAGGGATAATATTTATCAAAAATTTTATTTTCCTGTATTAAAACAATGAATTTTATAATTTTAATCTGCTTCTCTGATTAAAGGTACAAAAGAAACTCCGCATATCACTTCTGTTTGTACTTTTTCTTCATTTATTTTTTTTATCAGTAATAATTTTTGTACTGTAAAGGGAGGACCTACAGGGATAACCATTAATCCGCCTACCTTAAGCTGTTTAATAAGCGGCGGCGGGACAAATGTTGGAGCGCATGTTACTATTATAGCATCATACGGAGCATTTTCTTCCCATCCATAATATCCGTCATCTGCTTTTGTCTTTATATTATTATAATTAAGCATTTTAAATATTTCTTTTGCTCTTTTTGACAGGGCTTCATAAATTTCTACTGTAAAAACATCTTTTGCAATTAATGATAATATTGCAGCTTGATAACCGCTGCCTGTGCCGATTTCCAGTACCTTGCTGTTGTTATTTATTTTTATTAATTCAGTCATTAATGCAACAATATAGGGTTGGGATATAGTTTGTCCGTATCCAATAGACAGAGGTCTGTCTTCATATGCATATTTTTTTGATTCTCCAGGAACAAACATATGTCTGGGTGTGTTTAACATAGCGTTTAATACTTTTTTATCTTTAATACTTCTGTACTCTATTTGATATTTTACCATTGATTTTCGTAGTTTTTTATAATCCGACTCATTTAATGCAAAAATATTTACTGCAGTGATAAAAATTATTAATAATAATACTTTTTTATTCAACATTTATACCTCCTATTAATTAATGATATAATAATGGTAAGTATAATTCCATAGATTATTTTAATATAAAATAATTAAATTAGATTTTAAAATGTTTAAAAAAATATTTTCATTTTTAATTATTTTTTTCATATCTTTAACAATACTGGCTTTTGAAATTTTATTTATTAAAATATTTTCCATTACAGGCTGGCAAAATTATGCTTCTATCATTATTAGTATAGCATTGCTTGGTTTTGGTATCTCAGGGACAATCATTTCGATTTTTAAAAAGTATTTATTAAAGGATATCCGTATAACATTAATCACTTCTTTGATATTGTTTATTATGTCTTTACTGCTGTCGGTTATTTTGTATTCTATTATACCTTTTAATCCCTTTGAAATCGGCTGGGACAATATACAGATTTTATATCTTTTATTGCATTTTGCTGTTTTAGTTTTTCCATTTATATGTGCCGGTTTCATAATAGGTATTTTTTTTCTTGTTGAGAATAATATACCGGTTGTTTATTTTTCTAATCTGCTTGGATCAGGTATCGGGACCGTTATTGTTTTATTATTGCTGTTTTTATTTCATCCGTTAACTTCCTTGATGATTGTTTTATGGACTGTTAGTATATTCAGCTGTATATATATTATTTTTTGTTTTTTTAATAATATAAAAACATATATAATCATTACTGTATTATTTATTTTATTATTATTGCCTTTATCATTCAACCTTATTTTAATTAAAAAGAACATTTTTAAAATTTCTGAGTATAAGGGCATATCATATTCTCTTAAACTGCCCAATGCAAAAATAATAATCAGTAAAAAAAGTCCTCTAGGACTGGTGCAGATTGTAGAGGCTGGCGGTTTAAGAATTATCAACAGCCTAAGTTATAATTTTTTCGGGGAGATACCTGTCCAGAGAGTGATTTATATTGACGGTGATAATCCAAGTGTTATAAATCCTTTTAACGGTAATTTTAGTAAAATTGATTTTATTAAATATACTTCATCCTGTCTGCCGTATGAATTATTAAAAGATCAAGATAAAAAAAATGTATTAATTATCGGTACGGGCGGCGGTGAGGGAATACTGAGAGCCCTGTCTTATAATGCCGGCAGTATTACCGGTATTGAGATAAATAAAAATATCATTGATTTAATGAAAAATGAAATGTCAGATTTTTCGGGAAATATCTATAATTATAAAAATGTAAATATTATTAATAGTGAAGCAAGAGGCTTTATAAGAGGCACTGATAAAAAATTTGATATAATTGAGCTTTCTTTATTGGATTCCTTTATATCAGCATCCAGCGGTATTCTGTCATTAAATGAAAACTATTTATATACTTCTGAAAGTATTAAAGAAATGTATGATAAGTTATCTGATAAAGGGATTTTATCTATAACAAGATGGATTAAAGAGCCTCCCAGGGATATTTTAAAATTGTTTGCTGCTTCTATTAATATGATGAAAAAAAATAATGTAAAAGAGTATCAAAAAAAAATAGCTGTTATAAGATCGGCTAATACAGCAACATTATGTTTAAGTAAAAATAATATTAATATAAGGCATTTAAAGGAATTTTATAATAATATGTCATTTGATCCTGTTTATTTTTTTAATATAAATAAGGATGATGTTAATAAAAATATAAAATTAATAACACCTTATTATTATGAAGGTTGTATAGGATTATTTGATGATTATGATAATTTTATTAATAATTATCCTTTTAATATAAAACCTGCTGCTGATGATTCTCCATATTATAATAACTTTTTTAAGTTAAAAACTATTAATATTATTTTAAAAACCGGTACAAGACAGATACAATTTACCGAATGGGGATTTTTGATCTTTATAATATTATTAATACTGATAGGATTTTTAAGTTTTATTTTTATTATATTACCGTTGCTTTTTATAAAAAAAAGCACTGATGACCGGCAGCTAAGCAATATTGATCTATATATATTTTTATATTTTTTTATTATTGGCATTGCTTTTTTCTTTGTAGAGATGTCTTTGATACAAAAATTTATATTATATTTATCAGATCCGATATATTCAATTAGCATTATAATTACTGTAATTCTTATTTTTTCCGGACTAGGCAGTTATTATTCTGCAAAAATTAAAATCGGATATTTTAAAGTTTTTTTTATAATCGGTTTATTTGTAATTTTATATCTAATTTTTTTAGATTCATTCTTCTATATTACATTAAGATTTAATAATATAATTAAAATAATCATAACAATATTATTGCTTAGTTTTCCTGCTTTTTTTATGGGAATTCCCTTTCCAGCAGTAATGAGTTTGATTAAGGGTAAAAGTGATTTTTTAGTTGCATGGTCATGGGGTATTAGCGGTTTTGCCTCTGTTGTAAGTATTATCACCGCTTCTATTTTAGCAATGATTTTTGGTTTTAAAATTGTATTATTAATGGCTGCAATGTTTTATTTTTTATCAGGATTAATTTATAATAAAATAAAAAAGCGTGCTTAAATGAATAAGACACGCTTTTTTGTTTTAAAGGGTATTTATGCTAATTTTCTTTTAAATAAACCTTCCAGTATTAATCCCCAGCCTATACTTGAAAAGAATATACTAGCTGCAATATTTATTAGTGGAATGAAAATTACAAGGGTATACAATATTGATCCGAATAAGAAGAATAAATGCCTGCTTTTATTATGCCAGTTAAATTTTTTGAAAAAATAATTACCAAGCAGTGTAATTCCTATTATCTGTGTGGTAATTAAAATAGGCAGTCCTGCAAAAAATAGTGTTAATGCTAACGGCGGCATTATAAAAGATATTATTGCAGCAGCAGGGTATAGGAAGAATGGTATTAAACCCCAGAGTGTTGTAAACCAGAAATTTTTATCTGTCCTTTCATCTTCCAATTTTTTCATAACCGGGAATATCAATATTAAAGAACCTAAAATCAGGAATGATATTATAATAATTACTCTAAATATTATAAAGAATAATATAAATCTGTTTTTACTGACTTTAGTATTACTCAAAGAATGCCAGCTTTTAAATCTTTTCCATCTTCTGTCAAGTTTTTCAAATTTTATATTGCCGGTTATTTTTGATTTTTCATCATCATTTAATTTCCTGTCTGAGGAATAATAAAAATTACCGTTTATTTTTCCCGTATCATCAATATAAATTTTACCTGCACCTGCATTAACATTTCCTGTTATTTTACCATTTAGTGTTAATATACCGCATCCTGTGAATAACTCTCCATTTATATTTCCGTCAATTTTTAAATTATGGCATGTAGAAAATACTGTCCCGTTTATTACTGCACTGTTTTTTATTATTGCATTTTTTCCTGCAATAAATACTGAACCATTTATAACACCGTTTATTTCAATATCTTTACCGGCAACAGTTATATTATTACCTACTATACCATTAATGGTCAATTTATCACCTATAGCATTTAAGCTTGTTTTTGTTTCCCCTGTAAAAGTTAAACGTTCACCGATAAAATATAAATCATCTGTTTTGCCTGTAAATTTTAGTTCTTTACCAATAAAAAAATAGTCATCTTCATATATACCTGTTTCTATTTTATATTTATTTTCTTTTTTTAATTCTACCTTTGCGTATAAATTTAAACAAAGTAATAATATTATCAATAAAATAAAAATCCTTTTTAGACTCATCAGCAAGTCCTCCTTTTTTTCAAATATACTTTATAAAAAAATATATTATTTTATCAAATATATTCAACCATAAAATACTTCAATGACCGAATAATCAAGTTTAACGGCTCTTTTATAAAGTTAAACGGCAGCCTATTTGTTGTTTATTTTTTGAGCCATGGCATCAATATTATTTTCAGATATACTGGTTATATTTTCCTTAACACCTTTCAATTTTTTAATAACAAGCCTTTCTAAAGGATTCATTTTATTAAAATCTATCCTAAAACCAAGGTTGCTTTTAAATGTTGCATGGTTATATAAATCTTCCAGGAATACTCCTTTTAACTGCTCTTTATCTCTTTCTTCATTACCCAGAGATCCTGCACAGATAAATAAGAATAATCTTTTAGAAAGTAGATTATCCAGATTTTTATTTATAAATTTTGTCATTTCTTTTTGTATCATACCTGCATAAATTGATCCGCCTATTATAATATTTTCATATACATTAAGATTAGCTATTTTATTGCTTTTTAAATCTATTATATCTGTTTCTCCCTTTATTTTATCTTTTAATTTTTCACTTACTTCTTTTGAGGTACCGTATTTTGTTGAATAGATAATTAAATTTTTCATTTAAACCCCTTTTTTAATATAACAATTTTTCAATATATACAAAGAATTTATTTTATAAAATTGTATTTTTAATGTTAATTATTATTTTAAATTTATCTTATAGAATTAAAAAAGCACTGAGATTAAAATAATCAGTGCTTTTTTATTATAGTTATTCTTCATCTAATTCTTTAATTTCTTCTTTTACTTTATCTCTTATCTCATCAAGTAATTCTTCTTTTACTTCATCTTTTATCTCTTCCTTAATTTGATCCTTTATAGTTTTGTGCTTTTTATTATTACCAAAATATATAGACATAGACAATCCAAATCTGGATTGTGAGCCTAAAATATTCTTAAATATTTCTTCTCTTGATAAGTCGTCATTATTGAATGTATTATACAAATCTACTATTTCTCCTACATTTTTTATTGTATATTGGTAGAAGATTCCTATCGAAAAATAATCAAATTTTAAATCCAGACCAATCTTTGCGCTTAATCCTACTAAAAATCTTATGTTATCCTTTATTGCCTGTATTTCATTAGAATCATCTCTGTCTTTCAGATAGTTGTCATAATAAAAACCTGCAGTAAATGTCGGACCTATAAGAAAATAGGGCATTACTACAAATGGTATTCTTAAACCTGTCATAGGAGTCAGGCTTATTTCTGTCCTGTTTCCGTAATTGTAATTGGCAGGTAAAACATTAATATCAATCTCAGTCATGAAAACTTTCCATAAAAATCTAAACTGAATACCGTATACCAGAGATTTTAAAATATGATTTGCTAAAACTGCTTTCTGCATATCTCCGTTAAGTGATAATATATGATCATCTTCATCTTTATCAATATAAGAATATGAATAATCATCGCCGTTTTTTATTGCTTTAAATATATCAGCATTTTTATACATATCATAAATTGTACTGGTTGTTATAGATGTTCCTATACCAAATTGAAACCGCCGTTCATCAAGTTTTTCTTTTTTATCATTTGTTTTATCATTCTCTTGTGAATACAAATTAAAGGAAAATAGTAATAATAACAATGTTATTAAAATATTAAAATTATTCTTTTTCATTTAAAAATCCTTAAAAATTAATTTTCTTAAAAATAATTTTATATTGTTTTTACTAATAATCAATTAAAAGAGATTAAACGGCAATTGAAATACGCTGAGCGGTTATTAAATTGAGCTGAATGGTTTTTAAAAGCTAATTATTTTTTTTAAGTCTTTTGCTCTTCTTCTGGATAGTTTTATTTTTTCTGTATTTTTTAATTCTATAATATAGTTTCCTTTAAACATAGGATGTATTAATGAAATAAACTTGATATTCACTATGTCGTTTCTGGATACTCTATAAAAGCCTTTGTTAATAAGTTTTTCTTCAAAATAATTTAAGTAATAATCTGATAAAAATCTTCCTTCGTCTGTATATATAAAACTAAAACCGTCTTCAAAACTTATTTTATAAATATCATTAATATCAATAACCTTAATGGTGCCGCTTGTTTTTACCGAAATTTTTTTTAATTCCTGTTTATCAGTATTCTTATCTTCATTATCTTCATCACAGAGTTGCCTGTTATTTATGCTTTTAACTATTTTATCAATTGTGTTAGACAATCTTTCTTCACTTACAGGCTTCATTATATAATCAAGGGCATTGGCTTTAAAGGCATCGACCGCATACTCGGAATAAGCAGTTTGAAAAATTATTAATGGCGGATTTTTTAAGGAGGGTATTGTGTCAAAAACCGATACACCGGGCATATTTATATCCAGAAAAGCAACATCAGGTTTTTTTGATATTATTGTCTGTATTACTTCATCACCATTTTTTGCTTCTGCAATTATAGAAAAATTTTTATAATTTTTTAATAGATTTTTCAATCTATCTCTTGCATGTTTTTCATCATCGGCAATTAAAACTGTAATCATAATTTTAGAATTATTTTTACTCCTCCGTCTTTTATAATAAATTTTCCGCCTATAAGCTCTACTCTTTTTTTTGTATTTTCTAAACCTGTACCTATACCTATCATATCTTCTTTAAGTTTTTTACAGGAATCTTCAATTATAATAATAACATTATTTTTTTCTTTTTCAATATTTATCATGATATTTAATTTATCTACAAGATTAATATTATGTTTAATTGAGTTTTCTACTAAAGGCTGTAAAATTAATGGCGGGATCATAAAATCAATACTACAATTAATTTTATAATTTAATTTTTCTTCAAATCTTAATTTCTGGATATAAAGATATTTTTTTATACTGTCTATTTCTTCATTAATAGGTATTAAATCATTTTTTGAAGCATCAATTGTAAATCTTAACAATTCTGATAATGCTATTAGAGCTTTTTCTGCTTTATCAGGTTTTTTTAATAATGAAATCATTAAATTTAATGAATTAAAAAGAAAATGAGGATTTATTTTAGAAGTATACAGTTTTAATTCTACATCCTTTCTAATTAATCTTTCATTTGATATTTCTTCTTCATTCTTAATTATTATATTTTGGTATATTAAAAATCCCGTAGTTATAATACAGAATGATAATATGAAGATAAAATTAATTATTAAATATAATATTATTAAATTTGATTCATAAATAAAAAAGAACGGATCAAAAATAAATAAAAAAATAAACCCGAAAATATTTATTCCTAAGATTAATGAGAATGACAGTATAAAAATTAAAAAATTATTTATTTTAAAAATAAGATGTTTAGTAAAAATAATATTTAATAATACCCCAAGACTTAAAAATAGGGAATTTATAAGGGCTATTATTAATAGTCTGTATGAAAACTCTCCTTTTAAAATATTGATAATAATGCCTAAAGATAAACTGGATATGAATAAGAATAATAAAAACAGTATTATATTAATTATTTTCAAGTTTTTTATTTGTATTCTCAAAGATTAAACCTTTTTTTAATAATTATTTATATTATTATTTAAATATAAAAAAATCAATTAATAATGGATTTTTATTAATAATAAAAAAATTAATTTTTTTTTAATAATAAAAATTTTTGTTATTATTCTGTAAAAAATATTTTATTATTATTCAGAGTAATATAATAATATATGGCATATATTTATTGTCATGGGGGTTATTATTAGGAGAGTTTTTTGGAATTTTTTAATAAATTTTTTATTTTACAATTTATTTGTATTATTATATTTTTGTATGGATGTAATGATTTAAATAAATCCGCTGTGCATTCTACAACTGGTGATGACGATGTTTTAATAACCCATCTTTATGTTAACTGCAAAAAAATTGATATAAACATTGAAGATAATAGCTGCAATATTTCTATTGAACCCTCAGATACCGATAATGATACTTATAACATATCTGTTAGAAATAAAAACAACAGATCATTTAACAATGAGTTTAAAATTGTTAAAGACAGCAATATGGAATATTATTCTATAATAGATGATATTTTTAATTCTAAAAGAAATATTGCCGGCGACTTTGATTTATCAAAATCAAATATTTTAATGTATGCTTATGATAATAATAATAATAAATATTTTATTAACAATGAGTCGGCATTTGATGATTTACAAAGGATTTTATTATCTTTAATTAAAAAAATGTAATTTTGATTTATACTAAAAATTTTGATTATTTATAATTATCATTTAATCCGAATATTGTATTCAGGTTTTTTTGTATTCCATCCGGCCATTGATGAAATCCTAGATATTTAGTTTTTTGCTTTAAAGAAGCGGGCAGTTGTTGTTCAAAATGTAATCCGGAAAGCAATATGTCTGTTTCTGATTCATTAAAGTATATTGGACCAACAACATTTTTTATTTGATTTTTATTCATCGGACAAAAGATTTGGCATTTTAAGCAGTCATAAACACAATGATGGGCTGATTTAGGTATCCATTCCGGGAATGGCGCTGAGTTTTCATTCCAATAGGATAAACAGCGTTCATTATCTATGAGAAATTTATTTTCTTGTATCGCCCCGGTAGGACAGTTTTTTAAACAAATATTGCATTTATTACATATTTCAGCAATTGCAGCATCTGTCCAGTTATCATTAGTACATGGGATATCTGAGTAGTATGCAGCAAAAGAAAAATTACTGCCCATACCGTTTATATAACAAATATTATTACGCCCATAAACAGCCAATCCGCTATGTACAGCTAAACGCTTTAAAGGAAGATTTTGTGCTTTAATAAAATTATATTTTTCTTTAATTAACATTTTTTTAAGTATTTTTTCTGTTTTTTCAAAATCAGACATTACAAGACTCATACAATTGTATTTTTTGTTGTTTTTAGTAAAAATAACTTCAGCATAAAACGGGTGAGGGATTGCTGTTAAAATTATTGATTTGACAGTAAACTCAACTTGAGGAACATCTAAGATATATAAGTCATTCACAATCCATTTTTGAAAATTATTTAATATTTGATCTTTTTTAAAACACTCAATCTCATTTTTTAATTTTAACAGGTTATTTATTGATATTATCTTAACTTTTTCACCATTTGTAAATAAATCATCTTGTATGTATAGACTCAATTATTATTCCTTTTTGTAAAAGTATACAGAAAAATATACAGAATTAGTGTATTTTATATAATATCTATTTGCTAAAAGTTTATTTTTTGTAGTGTTTGTAATGAAAAACATTTTTTAGACAGTACCTATTTTTTATCTACTTTACCGCTTGTTACTACATCTATATTTAAATTAGAGATATTTTTTAAGACAATTTCATCTTGATTTACAGGTGCTTGTAATTCTATATCTCTTAATTTTTTTACAAGATCAAATATTTTATTTTTAGGTATTGCTGTAGGAGTCCAAACCGGTACTAGAGGATGTACTCCGTTTTTTACTTTTACGGTAGTTGTTAAAATCCTTCTCGGATCTTCTATTTCATTTTTAACATAATCAATACCCATTTTACATATATTACCTGATATCTGATCAATGGTATAACCGTCAACTGTTGTAGTTATTTCACAGCCTCTCGGGCATCTTATGCATATAAATTTTTTTTCTTCTTTTGCCATTATAATTCTCTTTATAATTTTATGGATAAACCGGCCGTCATTTCCTTACTGCCCTGATTGTTTGAGATAAAAAAGCTGAATTTACCGCTGTCAACTACTTTTTTCATAATAAAGCCGTAAAGCATTAGTACCAGGCCGACTATTTGTATAGCTGCGAATGCCATTTGCAGTGTGGATAATAATGCCATTGCATAATATAATCCTTGATAATCTGTACCCCCTTTTGAGATTATCTCCATACTTGTAACAGAAAAATGATGTATAGTATAGGCAAATCCTATTATCGGACCCGCAATAGGTACATACCCCAATGACACCAGTCTTATTGCATAAAAATACTCCACAGTTCTTACTTCTGCTATTGTAAGAAGAAGCGAACAGACAGTCTGCATTGTGCCGAAATATAAATCAACACCTGCATTCAGTATTCCCATACCAATAAACCCTATTCTTGCATAAAAATTTTTATCTTTTAAACCGTAATGCTTTTTTAATTTTAAGTTGATCTGGTTATAATTTGTTTTATTAATATTTTTATTTATATTATTTAAATAAGTATCGTTGTTATTTCCATTATTTATATATTCAGTAAAATTAAATTTTTTATTATTTGTATTGTTTTTATCCGTAAATTCATTGGCAAAAATAGTACTTGTATATATTGTAAGAAGGATTATTAATATATATCTCATTTAATTCCTCCATAATTATTGATGAATTACTAATTTAAATGATATCATAAAAATCAGTAAATTATAAATATTATTTATTATTTTAAAAAAAAATTAGAATATGTTTTTATTATATAAAAAATAATTGATATATTTATCTATAAATGATATTACTTATTTTAAGCCCGGGTGGTGAAATTGGTAGACACGCTAGGTTCAGGGTCTAGTGAGCGCAAGCTCATAGGGGTTCAAATCCCCTCCCGGGCAGTCTTTTAATAATATTGAAAAACATCGAATAACAAATAACAAACCGCTGTAAACCGTAAGAAGCAGGTATGACTCCTGTTTTGATAAATGTAGTCTATACAAATTAAATTAGAACTAAACCGAAGTGATCTTGAAAAACTCTATTCAGATAAAAAACTTCAAATAGTGTGTAATTTGGAATTAAAAGAAAACAAACTAGATGATTTAGAATTATTTTAAAAAATAGATGAGAGTAAAAGTAATTAAATTTATTTATTTTATATAGATTTTTTTGTATAAAAATTTAAAATTTTTAAAATAAATTAAAAAAAACAACTTCTTGTAAAATTTCTGTGATATTACGATAATTGTATTATAATATATAATATGATATGTTGTAAAAGAGGAAATATGCAATTTTATTCAAGAGAAAAATTATTAAATTCTATTTTATTTTTTGCTTCTAAAATCAAACAAATATCTATTACTCAATTAATGAAATTTTTATCTCAACTAGATTATGAACATTTTAAAAAAACAGGGACTACCGTAACGGGATTAACCTATTATACTTATCCCCAAGGAGATTTTTCAAAAGACTTAAATGAAGAAATTAAAAACATGAATACTGATTTAATTAATTATGTTGATATTAAAAAAATAGGAAAAGGTGATTTTGATTCTATAATTTTTATACCTAAAAAAAAATTTGAGGAAAAATATTTTACTCCTAGACAATTAGAAATTTTGAATAATCTTATTTATATCTATAAAAATTCTTCTGCAACACAAATGAGTAAAGCTTCTCATGAAAAAAGCAAACCATGGGAAATCACTAAACTACAAAAAGGTATGTATGAAGAAATTGATTTTATGTCTGTAATAAATGATCCAGATTTTAAAGAATTTATTGAAAATGAAAAAAATGAAAAGGTTATTATTGAAAAGGCTTTAAATTGAGTTTAAAAGGAAAAGTATATTTTTTTGAAAATATTAGATTCAAAGATGATGTTAAAGGTGATAAATTAATTATTTTTTTAAATAATGGTAATGAAAAAATAGATTGCTTATTCTTAAAGACCACTAAACAGACTAAATTTTATAATAAAATTGGAGTTAATGGAATGGGGTGTTTTTCTGATAAAAATGTTTATGTTTATGAAGGAAAACCATTTGAAAAAAAGACGTATATTCAATTTAATTTTAATTCTATTTTTATTATACCATGCATTGATATCTTAAGAAATTGTTTTAATGGTAATTTAAAGGAAAAAGGTGATTTGCCAATAAATATTTATAATGCTTTAATTAAATGTTTTAAAAAATCCCCTGATTATGATAAATCAATTTATGATCCTTTATTAAATTAAATCCTACTTAATATTTATTTTTATTTATTTATGATTTCCTCCTAATATGTTTAATTTCATGATATATTAAAATCCTTTATAAAAAATAAAAATTTTTTATAAAAAAAAGTAAAAAAGTATTATAATAAGTATGGAGATAATAATAGAATTAACCAAAGCAGATTTAAATAAGATCTATTCAGATAAAAAACTTCAAATAGTGTGTAATTTGGAATTAAAAGAAAATAAACTTGACGATTTGCAGTTATTTAAGAAAATAGTAAAGAATGATAGGAAAAGGGGTTAAAAAATATATATTTACTTTTTTTTAAAATTTTTGTATAAATTTGTCTATTGTAAATATTTTGAATAAATCCGATAATTATAATATAATATTTATGTAATTTAAAAAATTATATAAATACCAAAGGGTTAAATTTTATGAAATTGATAAAATTTAAATGTTATACTATAAAAAAAGATGGAGTATTTGTATCTGCTAATGTTACTTTAAATTTATTTTGTACAGGTGCTACTCTTATGGAATCACAAAAAAATTTAATTAGATTAACTCGGGATTATTTAGAGGAAGCAATAATTAATAAAGATATTAAAACACACAAACATCTTTTAAAAAGACCGGCGCCCTTGTTTATGCATATCGATTATATGAAGTGTTTTTTTATGCAAATTTTATTTTCAGTTATTTTTAAATTATCCTCTAATTTTGTTGCATTTAAAAGGAAATTTGAAATTGATTATTCTATTAATAAATTACGCCACAGCCATTGAAAAAGATATTAAAATATAAAGAATTAAAGAGATTCATCACAAAAGTTCTTAATTTTGAATTTACAAGAAGTTCTGGCACATCACACGAAATATATAAAGGCTTTTTTAGAGATAAAATAAGAGTTGTTACACTTGACAATAACCATGATAAGTTTAATCCTAAAACTCAAATGAATAACATTTCTTCGATGGCTAAACAAATGGGCTTTAAAAATAATAAAGACTTTTTTAGATATTATGAAACAAATAAATAATTTAACTTAATATTCAACTTAATATTTCTGTAATAAATCTTTAATTCATTATATATCAATAAGTTATAAATATTATTAAATATATTCAAATCCCCTCCCGGGCAGTTTTGTTAATAAAGTTGTAATCTGTAATTTATATTTCAATCAAAAAACTATATCCATGTTTTTTAAATCCCAGTTTTTCATAAAAATCATGTGCTTTTGTTCTTATTAAATTGCTTGATAAACACATTTTATAGCAGTTATTTTTCCTGCAAATATTTAAAGCATATTCCATCATTTTTTTACCGATACCTTTTGATCTTATTTTTTCTTCTACCACAACGGACTCTACCAAGCCTGATGATTTACCAAGATGGGCGATATTATCCATAATAGAGAGTGAAAATGTACCTAATATCTTATCCTGCCCTACGGCTATATAAATTTTATAATTCGGATAAGTCTTCATTTTATTAAAAATAGCTTCTGCTCCTTCTATTGATAAAATTTTACCATTATCTATATCACTGTCTGCATAAAGTTTTAAAATATCCGGTAAATCCTTTTTTCCTGCTTCTTTTATTGTTATTTCCATTATTGATACTCCTGTAAAAGGATTTTTTTATATTTATGTTAATATTTAATTAAGAAATAGTTATAAATATCATTTTTATTCTATTAAGTTTATACTGATTTCGATATTTCATATAAATCTATGATCTATAAAAAATATTTTACCAATCTTCATTTATAATAATATCGAATAATTCCCGGTAATTTGAAAAAAACGGAGCATGACCTGATTTAATTTCTTTTGTTATTATATTATTATATCTATTACAAAGTTCATTTTGAAGTTCTATTGATAATGAGTTGTCATATAATGTTTTAATATAATATTTTGGTATTTTTTCGAATTTTTCTGTTAGTTTTATGGGAGTATTAAAAGGCAATGTTGCCTGTTTACATAATTTTTGTTTTCCAAATTCAATATCTTCTGAAGAGCAGTTATTAAATAATATTTCATTTATGTTATTTAAATTTAATTCTATATATGATTTATCTTCTGATATGATGCTGTTTTGCAGTAATTTTGATTTTTTATCCATTTTAAGTATACCTGATATTGTTTCATTATTTTTTGGAATAAGTGATGCTATATAAATTATTTTATCTATTTTTTTATAATCTAATTCTGCAACTTGTGAGGCAATAAAACCTCCCATACTATGACCTGCAAGAATAATTTTTTTATCGGTTTTCTTAATAATTTTTCTAATGGATTCAACATATTTATTAAAAGTTATTTTGTGTAATGGAGTTTTATCATTGCCATGCCCTGGAAGATCCGGTGCCTCATAATCAATATTTTTTGATTTTAACAAGTCTTCAATTTTGTGCCAGCACCAGCTTCCCTGGCTTGCACCATGTATGAAAATATATTTTTTCATATTTGCCTCTTATTTAAAATAATGAATTTTTTCTATATATAAAATATATTCAGTCTAAATGATATATAATTTACACATTATATAATCAGTCTGATTCCGTTTGAATATTTGTTTAATTTAAATATTCCCTTGACAGCTCTTTTTATAATATAATACTATAAAAGTAATATAAGTATAGGAATTGTTTATGGTTAGGATAACATCAGCTGTTAATGCGAGGAGTGATAAAAATATTCCATTCTGGAAAAATATTTTCAGGAGAAGATGGAAGGGCAGTAATATCATAATAGATATACTTGAAAAAGTGCCTATGTTTTCTACATTGACTGCAGGTGAGAGGAAAAAAATAAAATTAATATCTTTTGAGAGAAGCTATAAGGCAGATGAATATCTCTTTAAGGAAGGCAATCCGGGTTCCGTTATGTTTATTATAAAAAAAGGCATGATATCTATTGAAAGAAATACAATCAAGGGAGAACTAATGCACCTGGCTTCATTGACTGACGGCGATTTTTTTGGAGAATTAGCTTTACTGGATGATTCTCCAAGATCTGCTTCTGCACAATGTATTAAGGATACTGATGTTGTTGTACTTTTCAGACAGGATCTATTTAATCTTATAGACAGAAATCCCGTTCTGGGTACTAAAATTTTATTGGAAATGTCCAAGTTAATCGGAGAGAGATTAAAAGAAACCAACAGGGTATTGATAGAAAGACTGGAAATACTGGAGCAAAATAAATGAGTTTTGAAAAAAAAGATGAAATAAAATACAGTAAAACGGTTTTTCGTTTTAATTTTATTAAAATTTTATTTTATATGTTTATTTTCTCTGTTGTTATTTTTACATTTTTTTTTGTAGTGCCTATTCTCAGAGGTGTTATTATTGCTTTTATTATTGCATATCTTATTGAGCCTATTGTTGCTTTTTTTGAAAGAAAACATATACCAAGGGGTTTAGTAATTATTTTAATTTTTATTTTAATTATAGGACTGTTTGTGCTGTTGTTTTTTCTTATTAGATTATATTTCCCCAGCCAGAATGAGATTACACAGGTAAAAAATAAGATTGTAAAAAATTTAGGTGATTTAAAAACATCATTGACACTTAGATATAGTTTTATTGATTGGGACGGGTTTTTTAATGATATAACTAAGAGTATTAGTGAAGAAGAAAATTTATCTAAAAAACTTCCCGTTTTTATATCAAGTATAGCAGCAGATGTGTTTTCATTGGTTATAATAATTCCTTTTTGTATATTCTTTTTTTTATTAAGCGGGAGAGAGATAAAAAGATCTCTTTTTAAATTAATACCCAATAAATATTTTGAGATGTCGTACAGTACACTTGCCGAAGTGGATAATGTTTTTGGGAATTATATTCGCGGTACACTTCTGGAATGTTTCATAATTGGATTATTAACATCTATCGGTTTTTTTATAATAGGATTTCCCATTAGTATTGCATTGTTAACAGGAACTATTGCAGGTCTTGCAAATGCAATACCTTATTTTGGACCTTTATTAGGATTAATTGTAGGTATTGCTGTTTGTATACTTGATCTGATTCCTGTAGGATTTAGACCTATATTTGGATTAAATGCTACTATAGTCGGCGTAGTTATTGTTGTTTTTATAGTACAGACAATCGATAATGTTATTGTAAAACCTACCGTTATAGGTAAATCTGTTGACCTTCACCCGTTGATAGTCATACTGGGTGTTATGGCAGGAAGTGCCATGTTTGGATTTGTAGGTTTGCTTGCTGCTATACCGGTAATAGCTATTATTAAAGTAGTAATACAAACTTTATATAAGCAGTTAAGAGGTTTTGGTTATTTAAAGGAAAATGTTTTTGTTATTATAAATAAAAAAATCATTCATCCGGGTGAATAAAGTAATAATGGATCAATTTGAATTTTGCCTAGTTATTCCTTAAAAATGCCTGAAGGGAGATTTCTAAAAAACAATGTTAAAAATATCTTTACCAGAGTAAAATTATTAACGAAGGCGCTAAATTTTATGTAGTAAAGGTATTTTTAACTGTTTTTTTAAGAAACAACAACCTAATATTGTTGACTTAATTAATTAAATTTTGTAAAAATCACATAATTAATTTAAAAGAAATATCGTGAAAAAAATTATTAGAAATATTATTGCTGTAATATTAATATCTATTGGGATTATAGGAGGGGTAATACCTATTTTGCAGGGATGGATGTTTGTATTGACAGGGTATATAATACTTGATTTTAAAAAAAAACATATATTTGAGAATAAAATTATCAATATTTTAAAAAAGTATAAGATAACAAGAGGTTTAGCAGTATTATGGGAAAAAGTAAAATCAATAAATAAAGATGTAATTGATAAAGAAAAAAATGATAAAGTAAGAAATATCTATCATGATATTCATAGAGATATTGATAAAAAGGATGAAGAATAATGGGATATATTGTATCAAAATTTGGAGGCTGGGCTAATGCAGACAGCGGGAGAGTAAAATTAGCAGCAGATTTATTTGAAAAAAACCAGGATAGAAAGGTTAAGGTAAATTCTGCAATTGGCAAGGTTGAAGGTTTACCTAAGGTTACGGATATATTGAGTGAAATAGCTGAAACGGTTATTAAAAAAGGCAAATGTCCTGATGATTTATTGGAAAAAATAAGACTTAATCATTATTATGTATTTGAACCTTTAGGCGTTAATAGAAATAAAATAGATGAAGTGTTAAGCATACTTGATGGATACATTAAAAAAAATACAGAGCTGTCTCATGATCATTACAGAGCATTATTATTGGGATCAGGCGAAGAATTATTTTCAATTCTTGATGCTTATTATCTGAAAGAAATTAGAGGATTAAATGCAGTATATATTGATCCGAGAGATATCGGGCATTATCTGTTTGGTCATCCGCTAGACGGTAAGATAACAAATACTACATATGAAAATTTAAGCAAAATAAAAGATTATGAGGGCATTGTTATTTATCCAGGATTTTACGGGATTGATCATAATAGTAATCCTATGGTTTATAGCAGGGGTGGAACCGATAAAACCGCAGCAGATATAGCCTGTGCAATAAAAGCAGATATTTATGAAAATTGGAAAGATGTAGATGGCGTATATTGCACAGATCCGAGAGTAGTTAAAAATCCAAGTTTAATGGAAGAAGTAACATATAAAGAAATAAGAGAGTTATCATATATAAGTTTTAATGTACTTCACCAGGAAGCGATGCTTCCTGTAATGAAAGCAGGTATTCCGATTAATATAAGAAATTTGCTTAATCCCGATAATAAAGGTACACTTATTGTTAAAGAAAGAAAAATAAACAATAAAAGACCTGTTGTGGGTATTGCTCATCTTGAAAATATGTCTTTTATTAATATAGAAAAAGCATTAATGAATGAAGAAATAGGTTTTGCAAAAAGGCTTCTTACAATTTTTGAGGAGCATAGAGTCAGTATTGACCAGATTACAACAGGTATCGACTCTATGTGTCTTGTTATTGCTGAAAAAGAGTTTAAAGAAAAAACTACTTACCCCGGTGTATCAGAGCAGATTAGAATGGAAATTGAGCCTGGGGAATTTATGAAATGGCTAAAAAATCATCTGGATGCTGATATAGTCCAAATCAGGAGAAAAAAAGCTCTTGTTTGTGTTGTTGGTGAAGGTATGAAACATACGGTTGGACTTCTTGCAAGAGTAACAAATGCCATTAGCAAAAGTAATATAAATATAGAGATTTTAGATCAGGGTCCCAGTGAGAGAAATATCATTATTGGCGTAGATTGTGAAGAGGATTGTGAGAATGCTAAAAAAGTAGTTAACATTTTATATAATGAGTTTTTTAAATAAACTGTATTTGTTTCATATAAAAATTAAATATATTTATTATTAATATAATGGATATATTTTTACTTCAATAATTCCGCAGATTCTTAAAATTTAAAAAAATAATTTGTAAAAATCATTAATTGATATTTTATTTTTTAAATATTTTATTATAATTTAAATAAATATGCTAAAATATTTAATGTAATGTTTAATTCGGGATATTGATTATGAAAAAATATATTATATTTATTTTATTTATTATTCCTTTAATGAGTGTTTTCTCTGCAAAACCCAGGTGGGTAACATCATTAGGCATAGACACTGATTATAAAGAAGATAAATATTTGGTTGGATTCGGTGTGCAAAGTGATACTGGGGATGCCGGAAAGGATTTGGAAGAAGCCAAAAAATATGCGGAAAGAGATGTTGCTTCAATAATTAAGAATAATATAGTATCTACACTGGAGATAGTAGAAGAGGAAGTAAATTATGAAATGACATCTATGTCAAAAATAAGCATACAATCCACTGTTTCACTTGATATATCATATGTTAATAGAAAATATGATAAATATTATGATAAAGCAGAAAAAAGGTATTATGTCTTATGTGTAATAGAAAAGAAATCTTTTATTAAGGATCTTGAAACCGAAAGGATTGGTTTAATTAATGACTGTGAGTCAAGGATAGAATTAATTGATCAGTATTTAAAAAAGAGAGACTACAAGAATGCAAATACGGAATACATAAAATTCATCAATATACTCGGCGAGTTAAATCAAAATTATCTTATAGCAAACTTTTTAAAAGATGGCGGTGAGGATTTAAAGAAGCTTAATGAACTATTTAAAAAAAAGGGAGATATATATAATAATATAAGAAATTTAGAGGTCAACAGTCTTGAGGATGCAGCTAATGCTATTGTAGTATCTTTTGATGGTTTTAATATGAAAAATATGTCATTTTCATTTATACCTGCATACTATAAAACAACACAGATATCCAGTGAGTTTTTTTATTACCTTGCAGAATACTGTACGATTTTAGTAGAAAAAAAAGGAGCCGTATCCAAACAGATTGTAGATGAAAATGATATGCCTGATTATATTTTTAAAGGATCTTTTTATAATACAAGGGATGGAGTTAAGGTATTATATAGCCTGACAAATGCAAATGATGATAAAAAATTAGCAGTATCTGAGATCGATTTTTCTAATAAGTTTTTAACCTCAACAGGTTTTTCTATTTTACCAGACAACATGAAAATAGCAGAAAAGGATAATAAATCATTCTCAAAAGGACAGCTGGAAAATACTAAGAATGTTAAATTTAAAATAACAACAAATAAAGGAAGTCAGAATTTAGTATTTAAAAAAGGTGAAGAGGTTGAGTTTTATGTAGAGGTTAATAAAAGCGGTTATATTAGTATGCTGTATCATCTTGCCGGAGATGAAAGACTTAGAACTCCTCTACTGGAAAACTATTACATACCTCCAAGCAAGGTAGGTAAAATGGTAAAAATCGGTGTTACTTTTGAGGTTTACCCTCCATTTGGTGCAGAAACAGCTCAGTTCTTTTTTACTTCCGAGCCTATAATAGCTTTTAATACAGAAAATGTACTGGTCGATGGAGAGGAATATGAAATTTTAAAGGGTGATTTTGAAGAAAATATTGTAAAACTGAGAGAATTAAAAAAGAGCGTAAAAGGACTGGACTATGCCGAGTCTTTTATAACAATAACAACAATACCGTAAATTTAATCAACAAGCATCTCTTTGATAATTTCTTTTACCTTGTTTATTGTATTAATTTCAATATTGCCTAATCTTTTTATTTATCTCTTTTTAATTTTTTTATTCTTTTTTGTATCTGTTTCTTATATTGAGGATATTTATCTCCCAGTGCAAAGGTCATTTTATTTAATGCATCTATAAGATATTTTGATTCTATTTTATATCTTCTTAATAATTCTTTTGATATACTGTCTGCTTCATATTCTTCTTTGTCATCTCTAACAAGAGCGCAAGCTTCCATTGCTTTATCTATTACCTCATCAAGTTCCTCTGATACTTCCAGCGTATCTTCATCCATATGCTCATCCAACTCATCAAAAGCTTTTTCTGCGGAATACCTTGCCTGTTCAACTGCTATATCACGTATACCATGCCTCATTGCAATATGACCGACTTCATGCGCCATAATAGCAACAAGTTCACGATAATCTGTTAATATTTCCAGTAAAGCACTGCTTACAAATATAAATCCTCCGGGGCCGGAATAAGCTACAGGTTCACTATCTTTAATTATCCATACTCTGTATGTTACATCATAATCCCATGTTTGCCTGTTTAATATATTTGCAATAACATTTAATCTTTTTGTCATTTCTTCATCTGTAACTACTCCCTGTTTTAAAACATTTAAAGAAACAGTTAATCCGATTGCCTCCATTCTGTCATTTATAAAGCCCTCTTCTATACCTATTAATTCACCATCATCTTTTGGGAAATAAGCCATATCGGTTTCACGCATGACTTTGTTGTAGTCTTTTTTTTTAAATTCTGTTAATGCCAATAACTCGTCAAGATTTTGAGGATCAAATCCCTTTTTTCTTGCATAATCAAGGGCAAATCCTTTTATAGCTGCAGTGTAGGAAGCCGGAGCTATCTCTGAGCTTTTTTTTGTATCAAATTCTTCATTAAATTCACTAAAAGGATTATAATCCGTTGATACGGATTCTTTTAGAGCAATTTTTGAAATAAAGCCCTTTTTATCTTTATATTTTACTTCAATCCAGCCTGAGTCTTCAGTAGATTTTTTTATATATTCTACCGGTGTGCCTATTTTTAATACTGTTATGATATCAAAATAATTACCTGGCCCGTCTTTAAGCTGGGTTTTATCTCTGGCTATTTTTACTGTTTTTGCATTGATGTTTATTATAGAAAAAAACAGTAATAAGAATAAAATAAAAAAAGTATTTTTTATAATTTTAATCATTATTTTCTCCTATGAAATATCAACATATTTTTTTAATATTTAGCAATTTGTTGCTAAATATTTATTTTTATTTTCAATTTGAACTTTTGAATTATAGTAATAATTAATATTAAAAGTTTCATTTCTTTTAAGT